>OLRJ01000649.1_pt1 | contig 34780 bp, 29 predicted proteins | sample 1672741 | NCBI WGS metagenome assembly OLRJ01 (sample SAMEA3136719, study PRJEB25190) | human gut metagenome | biome: human gut; feature: human-associated habitat; material: faeces | place: Austria | collected 2013 | reverse complement strand
TAATGACATATCTTATATCAGTTTTTTCTGTTTACACAAAACTTGAAACGCTCTCAAGGAACCTTATCTGGCATAAGTTCGTAGCTGCCAATGATCAATATAATATGCATAAAAAGAATGCACAGATAAGTCTTAGATGGGGATAACCGTCCTCTCAGAATTTGACGGCTGAAACAGAAACACCACAAGGGGTATAGCAACGCATTAAATATAACTATTTTTTCATACACTGGAAAGCCCTCCTTTTGTTACTGTTATCAGTATAACATATGGCATAATTTCTATCTAGAAGAAAAGGGCCAGTCTCTCTTTAAGACTGACCCTTAAGGCAAGGTTTTTCTTTATCCTATTGTTACTGTTGATAAACCACCACAGCTGAAGAATGCAAATTCTCCTGATCTTCTGTTGTCAGTTCCTGCTCGTCGGAAAATTCTTCCAGTTCTACATCCTCTCCTGCAGCCTGTACATTTTCCATACAGACTGCATAACCTCCAAGGCTGACGGCCAGCAGCAATGCTGCCAGCCCTGTTTTTCTTAAATTTTTCATACTCTGTCACCCTTACTTTCTGATCTTTACACTCTTTGCTTTGCTCCAGGAAGACAAAATCTTATTTTTCCCTACTGTTTTATAAGTGGCAATTCTTACATAATAAGTCTTTCCCTTTGCCTGTACGGAAAGTGTTGCCTTTGTGGTTCTGTTACTCTTCACATAAACAGTTTTTACACCGCTTTTGAAAGATTTGTTTCTGGAATACTGGATGACATATCCATTACCAGTTGTATTTTTCTTCCATGTAACTGTTGCTTTCCTTCTGGCATTGTTGGTAACTTTGTAAATACCGGTCGCAGCAGGTTTCACAGTAACCGTCACCTTCTTGGTATTGGCATAATAATTTTCATCTGCTGTCACTTTAATAGTAATGGTTGCCTGTCCCACGAATCCTTTGGCAATGGTAATTTTTCCTGAGTTATTGATCTTTACATATCCTCATAACTCTTTTATTTCATATATTGAATTACCTGATCTATATTACAGTTAACTTTCCCATTGATTCTCGTAATATAGTTGCCCTTAATAGTTGCATCCCAGGAACTGTACGCATCTACAGGATCACAGATTTTATATGTTCCATCTGAATTTTTTCCGATAACTACAACATAATGTGTATTAGTACCCGGATATACTCCCAAATGAATAATGACTGGTGAATATTTATATGATTCATCATTTTCATAATTATTATAGAAATCAGCAAATGAACTGCCTATTTTCGGGGTAATTCCACTCCAGCTAATCCACCTTGTCAAAACCCCTGATCCAGTATCTGATTTGTAACATATCTCTCCCGGACTGATATCTACACCTAAATAAGAAACTGCCATAGAAGAACAGGCAGCACCACACTCACCTCCTGCGATGCCTGTATAATCTTTATTATTGTATTCCCATCCGTTTGCATACAAATCTAACTTCTGTGAGACCCTTCTAATACTGCCAATTGAAATTCCTTCTTTGTATGGATGTACTGACACTTCTTTTTTCCACTGTGCATAAAGGATTATTTTTCCATTTTTATTCGCACACAATCTGCTAATGTTTGCGCCATCCGCAAATGCACTTCCTCCTCCATTTATATCTGTATTCCATCCAATAAATTTGCGCTTTCCATTAGTAAACTGATTCTTTTGAAGTTCGTAAGTTTTACTATATGTACACTTCACAGAGTTCATAGTTCCTGTTCCGCCATTCGGATCATATTGAAGTGTATATGTATTTTCAGTAAATTTTGCATAGAAAGTAATATCTTTGCGATATTCTTTCTTTACATTAATATTTGCTTTCTTTTTATACGCTTTATCAGCATACCATCCGTCAAATGTATAGCCCTGTAATGTAGGTTCAGTTAAAGTGAAATTCCTCGTTTCAATATTATAAGAACCACGATTACTGTTCGTCATCCCTTCTACATTGGCATAATAAGAAAGTGTATAGTTAATAGGTTTCCAGTGTGCATATAATGTAATATTCCCGGTGATAGTTACTTTTGTTTTTGCTGTAACCTTTATGCCACCTTTTTTCTTTGTAAACCAGCCTTCAAATTTATAATCTTTTCTTTTACTTGACGGAAGTTTTCCAAATGTAGAATTATATGCTACTTTGAAATTTTCATTAACTTTTTTTCCGCCCCTTGCCTCAAATATCACCTGATATCTCCTAGCCGACCATTTTGCATACAATTTAAGGTTTCCTGTTCTTCCTGATATCTTTGTGATTTTATTTTTAAAATTTTTGTCTGTATACCAGCCCTGAAATTTATAACCTGTACGCCCAGGTGCCGCTAATGTAATAGATGATGTTATCGTATATGAAGTTGGATTATCCTTTTCACCAATCTTAGTTCCACCATTGTATTCATAGGATATGGAATACTTATTCTTGCGCCAGTTTGCAATAGCAGTCATATTGTAATGAATGCGCGACCAGTCACCCAAATCACGATAGTAATTATCATAATTGTTCTTTTCTCTCCAACCTATAAAAGCATATCCCTTTCGTGTCGGCTTAATATTGGGAAATTTTCCAAACAACCGTACTGACTGACTTTTAATCTTATTGCCACCTTTGGTATCATACGTAATTGTAAATTTTTTGTTTTTTATTTTGGTCAGATTATAATCCACACCTACATCAGCACTATTTTTTCCATTATAAATCGAATAAGACATATGACCTTTATATGGATTACTGTTCATATCTCCATAACCATCATTAAATTCTATTAGTGCTTCTTTACGCAATACAATTTTTCCATTTTTATCCATAGATTTTATATACCAGGGATTTTTGTAATTATACTCTATGGTATTGCAAATTCCCCCATCTGCGCCGTCAAAATAATGAATTATTTCTATTCCCTTTTTGAACTTCGCTGGATTCACCCAGATAACCAAATCCTTCGTTCCATCAAAAGTCTGCGAACATTTCGATACTTTTATCAGAGATTTGTCCCCTGATACCGACAACTTCGCATGAACTGTTTTGCCCCCGACAATAAAGTTTACGCTCAAAATAAACATGCATAATACAAAATACTTTACTAGATGCTGTATCCTCCGATTGTTCTTTGTTTTCATAAGTGCTCGCTCCTTCATATTGTGTCTTTAATTAATCGAACTGATATAATAAACTGTACTTACAGATCTTTTACTATATCCGGTTCTGATAACTGTTGCTGCTGAATCGGAATCCTTTGTGCCAATGGCATGATCATTTATATTTCCTGTACTGAAATTCCATCTCTGTCCATCGCCCAATGAAAATGTATATCTTTTATATTTTGCATAACTGTAAGGTGTTGAACTACATGCTGAATATGGTGTAGTAAACCATCCTTCCACTGCATTTGCCAGTGTCAGATTATATTTATGACAATCACTGGTTCCCTGAAGAGGTTCTCTTCCGCCACATACAGGACAAAGGAAACAATAATATCTGTACAATGCAGTTGTCCGTACTTCCTGATTACTGTTCCCATATTCTGGATTTAAAGACCATCCACTCCATGATCCATATTGTTTCCGGGAACTTATTTTTACTGTTTTTGATACAGGATATGTCTTTCCATTTACATTAACTGTTGCAGTAATTACTGCCGTTCCAGCTCCTTTTGCAGTTACATTTCCATAACTGTCTACAGTGGCAACAGATGAATTGGAAGTTCTCCATGCAATCGTCCCACCACTGGAACATGTTACATTTATTGCACAGGTACTATTGCCTGTGCTTCCAGTATTCACAGAAATTGTTGGTTTATTTTGTGCGTTACAAGGATAATTTTTTATAGAAGTAATCACAAATCCTCTGGAATTATTTGCTTTCCTGACAGTAAATACAGTTTTGCCTGTATAATATCCAAATACGTCTATCCATTTGGTAGTGATCACTGCTCCATTTCCCTTACGCACTGCTTTTGAAAAGACAAATTCTGTTGTGTCCTGAATCCACAGATTATGAAGCACATATTTTCCATTTCTGACAGGCAATTTCACTTTTGTTACCTTTACGCCATATACATCATATATATGTTTATGAACAACTTTCTTAGGTACCAACATGTCCATTGACTTATTGTATTTATAACGTTTACAATATTTGTCAATGAATGCATAATGAAAGTCAAAACGCACAATTTGAGGCAGCTTCTTATTGAATTCTTTTCGATTTGCAAATTTTATTCCGAAATAATCTCCCGATTTTCTTTCAAAGAACTTTCTTACACTTCGTTTCTTGAAAATTTTCATATTGATTTTCTTTGACGCCGCTTCCGTTGTCACAGTATTGGGAACTGTCACTGTTGAAAAGGTCAATACAAACAAACAGAAAATCAACACAATTTTAGAAACAATACATTTTCTTTTACGCATTCTCATTATCCTCCATCATTTCATCTTTGCCATAATTTATGCATTTCTATTCTATTGACAATTATACATTACATATATTGGCAACGCATCTCATTCACACCAACAGCACGTTTTTCGTAATGAACTGCATGTTTCTATTATTAACAGTACCATAAAATCCTGTAAATACAAAAACTCCCCCTAGAACGGATTATCTATATCACGTTCTATAGGGAGTTGCTATTGTCTATACTTTTATTTTTATGCTTCGCTCTGTACATCTTTTATGATATTGTTTATTCCCTGTTCCTGAACATACTCATAATACATTTTCATATCTTCATGATAAGATTCCTGTTCAAAGTATTCTCTGTACAATGTCCAGTCAGTCTGTTCATCTTCGCTCAGATAACTGTCTTCACATTCTGAAACTGTATAATCGTCACAGGCTGTTACGGTTGTTCCAGTAATTGTCCCTGATAACAACACTGCTCCAAGGCAAATAACCATTGTGTGTTTCATGATTCCTCATCCTCTTTTTCTTTCGAAATATGTATTCCAATACATCTGCCTCAATAATCAGATCTGACATACCTATGCCTCAGGCAATCATCTCCAGTAAACTGTGTAAGAATCTTTCATATATTTCTTCATCGTTTTTTTGTAGGTAGAATTACTTACTCGCTTTCCATTTATATACCATCCCGGTTTACCGAATTTATTATTTCGTCCTTCAATTTTACAGATTTTACGAGCCTTCGTTCCACTAACTTTGTAAATAACTTCCGTACTTCCACCGGTACTTGCACTCGGGAGCAGTACTGTATGGCAGCGTTTTGAAAACTTAGCAGACATATTGTATCCTTTTCCCATGTGAATGGCGCCTAGACGTACGCTTTTTCTGGTTTTTGGATTATAAGTACGGAGCTCATTTCGGTAATATGACTCGTGGAAAATCAGCTCTGGAATTCCGTTTCCATCAATATCTGTGATCAGATAACTTCCACTTTTTCCTCTCATATAACGTTTGTAACTTGCTACAGCTGCCTTGTACTTTGAGGATGCAGCCATTGTGGGAACGGTCATTCCCATGCAGAGTACCACTGCCAATAAAACACAACAAACTCTCTTTACTTTCTTTAACATTTCTTTTTCCTCCCTTTATTTTGCATTTATGATATTTGTTCTTTACTTAAGGTAATTTTTACCACCGAATAGTTTTTACCACCCACTGATTTCCAACAATATAACATCTTGCACTGTGTTTTGTTATGTTTCCTACATAAGTTAGCCGATTTCTTCTTGATGTCTTGATGGTTTTCAGTACTTTCCTGCCGCTTCCATTGGCGTTACGACGTATGATCTGCATGGTGTAACTGTTTACAGAAGATGCATAATAGATTTTTCCACCGATAAATTTAATATCGCAGCCCCTGCCAAGTCTGGTAATTTTTCCAGAAGAAAGATTCATCATGCACAGTGAAGATGGTGATGGATCTCCTGCCAGAGTCAGATATCCTACTGCATATTTTCCACTATGGGATGTCAGGCATACAGAACCAACCTTTTTGAATCCACTTTTTCCCAGAGTATAGCTGTATGTTACACAGGATCTGCCTTCACCACCCCTGGAGAAATAGAGTTTATTGCCATAAGAAAATCTGTAGTCCAAAAAACTCTGTCTTGTTTTTGCCAGCAGTCTGTAGTTGTTTCCATTTTTACGATACAACAGAGTTTGATACTGTCCGCTTTCCATATAGAAAGTCTTGCCTGCTGCATTGAAGGTACCTACATAAGCTTTTACAGTATGTGGCTTTATGCCCCATCCTGCTGCCAGCAGCATCATAAATAATCCTGTCAGTATAAAAAATCTTTTTTGTCTTGTTTTCTCCTTCATATTCCTGTTCCTCCCTGTCAAATATGTTGTACCCATTCCGCAGACATGAGCCACTGAACCATTACAATGTTTTTTGATAGTCCCAGTATAAACCTCTGCATTCACATATTTGTTCTGAATACGGGATTTTACTTATTGAAAATGCTTTGCTTTTTTCGTTTTTTTACAACCATAAACTGAATCAGGCAGCCTGCTGCTGTAAATATGAATTCCATTCCAACCAGAATCAATACATTTTTGGCTCCCCCTGTTTCATTTACTTTTATACTTACATTGTTTGCATTCGTGCTATATATTATGAATGCAATAAAACCGAATATATTTCCTCCCAGGAATGCTCCCGGTAAAACTTCCGCCAGTCGGTCTGTGCGGTATACAACAGCGCCTGCCAACAATGCAGTTATTATGAAAAGCGGCAGAAAAATACTGCTGCAAAAGTTCAGAAACAGCCCATCACATAGTATGACATTGATCCACATTAAGGTAAATATATGAAATACTGAAGATAATTTTCTGTTTTTAAGATAAGAAATCAGAATGCACCCTATAAGTATAATCAGCACTGCCAGAATGGATGCCTCTTTTCCTGCTATTCTCCTGTAATATCCGTCTTCATCTGTCATTGAGTCAATGCAATATCCGATCAATATCGCTGCTTCCCATAAAGTTACACATATATAATAAATCTTTTTCCGATAGGCACTTCCTGTCCAGCACAGAAACACACCGATCAGGAATACTGCTACTAATGCAAATATAATTACAGAAACTATCCATGAAACATTCATTATCGTACCTCGTATTTTACTTTTCAGTTATATTTTTGTGGATCATTTTTCAGTGCAAAACTGTTCAGCCTGCCATTTTTATCAAATCCAAATGTGACTCCAACTCCAAATTCTTTCCAATATCCCAGGCTGTCATCACCACACCAGCCATATGCATCATAGGAATTTTCTCCATATGCCTTCTTAACATCCTCTTTTGTTGACTGACCCAATATAATTCCTCCTGGAAATTCTGCCTGAAGTTTTTCGTTACAATCCCTATTGCCAAAAAATCCAACAACATATTTATTTCCATCTGTTCCATCTCTGAGCTGACATTTTATCTCAGCGTCACTGCTCCAGCTTTTGAAAGATGTGGGATAATCTGTGGTATATACATCAATATTATCATCATCGTCCACATCATCCAGATTTACACGCCAGTCTCCCTGTTCAAACACATCACATAACACCGGTAATTTACAGGATTCTCCATTCATTTTAATTGTATAATTCGTTAATAATTCTTTTAAACTCTCAGTCTGAATTTTGACTGGTTTCCAGTCAGAACCAACAGCTTCTATCCACGTATCCTTCTGTGGCATTGTAACTTCCGTTGTAATGGCATAAGGATCAGCCAGAATCCCATCAACATTACTGCTCCATTTGTGAAAATATGTATTATATTCACCCAGATATCCATTATATTCTATCTCGACTTCTTGACCAGGTACGTAATATCCACTGCCATATGCTGGTGTCACATCCAGGAAATATCGTTCATCGGGTGTTGTGTTTGACACTTCTGATTTTTTTACATAAGCTTTCTGATCATTTTTATATTCTATACATACCCAGTCATCTGTATTGGCATCAGAATAAGAAACCTGCTGTCCATCAGCCAGTTCACCCAGGCATTTAGAATTTGCATCTGCTTGTGAATACACTTTTACTTTTCCCTTTGCATAATAATGTTGTGGATCTTTTTTACTTTTATGTGTTTTTGCAGGTTTTTCAGAGTTTGAAGAAATTTTCAATTCGGTATTTCTGCTCTCATAAGACATCCTATTTAATCCTGTTACTTCAATTACTGCTATTGTAATTGTAAGTACCCCAACAAGCATTGCCCATTTTTTACTGAAAATCTTCTTTTTGATTATTCCCTTCTTTTCAAGAATCAAAATCTGAATCAGGCATCCAATAGCGGTCATTACAATTTCAATACCAACCATTAAAAATAATATCTTTGATGGATTGTCGCCTCCCAATTTTAAGGAACCTATTAATCCACATACTGCTGCTCCCAGAAAAGAACTTGGCAAAATTGTTGAATACTCATCTGCCTCATATACTATAATAGCAACTATTACAGCTAACCCAAGACAAACTACTGCTGCAATTGAAGCTATGGTACTACATGATTTTGTAGTCAGGATACCGCTTTCTGCAATTGAAGTCCATATAAATATCAAAATATTCAGTGCATCCGATATCCTTCTTTGATGTTCATACAGAATAAGAATGCATATCAGAAGTATACTCATTATTAGCAACAGAATTTTAAATATACCACTGTCATCTACTGTTGACCAAATAAAAAATATACACAATATCAGAATTTCCCAGACTGTCGCACATACATAATATACTTTCCGCAGATATGCTCCGGCAATCCAGCATAAAAATATCCCGATGACAAATGCTGCTGCTATGATCACTATTATAATTAACTCTGTTATATCTGTTCCACTCATCGCTACTCTCTCTTTTTGTAGATATCTTTTAATATTGTTTTTACAGCATATCAAAATTTCCTGATAAATCTTAAATGCATTTCATCATAAACCCTTTCATTAAGTACCTCTCCCTCAGCGGATTCTTCTTTCACATAAATGATTGCAAACTCATCTTCTCCATAAATTCTGGCTTTCTCAGTAACTTTCGAACCATCTGTACTATAATTAATTTTTAAGGTATTTTCGGAAACAGAATAAGTTCCTAAATCCATTCCATTTGAACTTAATCTACCCTCTTTGTCAAAGCTAATTTCATCGTCTTCATATTCTTCTATTTTCCATGTTCCTACAATTATATCTTCAAGCGTCTTTTCTCTTTTTTCACCACATGCAGTTAATCCTAAGACTGTCAATAACCCAATAAATAAAATAAAACCTTTCTTCTTTCTCATTCTCATTTCTCCATTTCATGTTTATTTTACTGTAATTACACATTATCAAGAAGCGCCATATATGCAGGCATAACCTGTTTTATCCCGAACAAATATCAGTCTTCTTTTGATAATGAGCGTTCTTCTTCTCCAACAGTTACAGTAAGATGAACTGCACTGAAACTCTTAATAGTCATGTTAAAGTCTTCAGAATCCTGAGAAAAAAAATCTATTTTTATTGTATTTCCATCAACTGAATAGATGCCTAAAACCTCATCATTCACTAGATAATTTTCATTTTCATCAAAAGTAAGATGAAATTCATCTTCTTCATCCCACCAGGTTCCAACAATTATATCTCTGATTGGATTTCCGGATGATATTGTTTCACTTTCCGCCGTTTCTAACGAATCGTCCTCTACGTAACTATCTTCTACAGAGTTGCTTTCTATATAACCACTGTCTATGTTTTCTCCCAACCGGGCAAATGCTGCATTATCTTCCTCTACCGTTTCTCCGTCTTCATTCTCCAAAACAAAATATCCAGAAAAATAATCATCTCCATTCAGTTCAACATCACCATATAATTTTGTAGCAGGTATTCTGCTATCATACAAATATATTTCCAGATGATTTTTCTCAGCAGAATAGTATCCTATTTGCTCACCATTTATTTCATAACTTCCGTCTTCGTTAAAACAACTTATATCACCATCTTCAGGATCCTGCCATCTACCAACAATTACATCCTCAAGAGTCTTCTTTCCACATGCACTTAATCCTAATGCCAACAGCACACCCATAAATAAAATAAAAAACTTCGTTTTCTTTCTCATCTTTCTCCCTCTTTTTCAAAATCTTTTGCTTTTTGGTTACTTTTATCGTCTGAAACAGAATACTATAATCCTGTTGCATATTTGTTTCTTTTTCTTTCTGATACGTCCTAGATATTACAAAAGAATAAACATATGCATTTAGACGAACCCATTGCATAGGGCCGAAAATCACCTGGAAATGTACCTGGGAATTAGAAAAACCTCATAGAGCCTGAGTAATTAATTTATGCTCTGTGAGGTTTCTCACTAATTCCATGGGATATTTTTCACAGTAATCTAACGGACTTTCTTAAATTTGATTCTTTTACAATACTTATATTTACGTGTCGTCTTAACATAGTTTGATTTGCTCATTGTATAAGTCTTATAAACTGTTCTGCCATATGCATACTTTTCTGCTGTGGTAGAATAATATCGTTCCTTTGAATCCCGGCAGGTCACAACACAAAGTTTATTTCCCCTGATACATGCATAAATCTTGTCACTGGAATTTCCATTCCAGAGATAATATTTGCCGTTTCTTTTATACAAAGTCAACGGTCTGCCACCACCGTAGGAATTCATATAGGTTACTCTGCCACCAATGTAATAATATATGTCACAGCTGTAATAAACACTACCCTGTTTCACATCAGAACCAGTAACAGTCAGAAGTACCGGTTTATTAGATGATCCAATATTTACAATACTGTAGCCTTTGATAAACCACCTGTTTTTCCGTACGTAATTCGTATATGCTTTCTTCATGGTTGAAGTAGAAGCTGCCTGTACCGTTGTAGTTTTGTAGTTAGTAACTACAAAAGCACTGCAAAATACAAGCAGCACTACCATAAAATATTTTCTGAATTTATCTTTGATTTCTTTTGCATTCATACAGATACCCATCTCCGTTTATTTCCTGTAATATTTAATAGATGTGATCACAAAACCTCTTGGATTATTTGCAGGTCTTACAGTAACTACATTTCGTCCGGCAGGTGTCCCAAACACATCTTTTTTCAAAGTAATAGTTGCTCCGGTTCTTGTTCGCACAGCCTTATAAAAACTGGTGTTTGTCTCATCTTGCCACCATAACTCTTTGATCAGATATTTACCTTTTTTTACAGGAAGATTTACCTTGCTCACCCTGATTCCATAAATATTATAAATGTAGTTATGAACTACTTTTTTGGGAACAAGCATATTCAGACCAGTGCTGTATTTGTCATATCTGTCTCTGTAAGTATACAGAAAATCTCTTCGCACAATTGTCGGAAGTTTTTTCTTAAGTTCTGTAGTATTCTTGTAAGTAACTACATAGCACATTTTCTCCAGCCAGCTTCTTGTACTCTGCTTTTTGAAGATATTCATGTTAATTCTGGCAGCTGCATTTGCATCTACTGCACTGGTTCCTGCTATAGATGTAAAACTCAATGTAAATAATAAACAAACTGCCAGCAACTTTGATAAAATTTTTCTTTTTTTACTCATACCTCAATCTCCTTTTCACTTTATTTTTTATATACTTTGCCTGTTAATTATACTCCTTTGAATAATTTTGAGAAACCTTTTTTACACCAACTGCATTTTTTACGTAATGAACTGCATTTTCTTGACTTTGCATGTCAAAAAGTTGATAATAAAACAGAAATGTATTTCTCATGTTTTATACTGATACTATGAAATACTTTCTGAAGGAGAACGCTTATGTTAAAAATCGCAATCTGTGATGATAATACGGTACAGTTGGATATCATCCAAAAAGAACTGAAGAAAAATATAAATAATGAAATTCCTTATTCTGTTGACACTTTTGATAATGACAAATCTTTTAACAACATGTTGCTGTCCGGTACCTGTCCTTATGATATCATCTTTATGGATATTAACCTGGGAAACTCATCTGCATCAGGAATTGATCTTATACATAAAGTAAATTTTCTGAATCCATCCTGCCAGGTTATTTACATTAGCCAGTATCTGGAATTCGCATCTGATGTCTATGATACTCAACACACTTACTTTATGAACAAAGAAAGGTTATCCGAGCTTCTTGGAAAAGCACTACATGCAGCCCTTCATAATCTTTCCTGTTCAGATGGCACCAGTTGTCTTTATCTCAAAACCCATAAAAAACAATGCAAAATACCACTGAATGAAATTATATATATGGAACGCAATCTAAGAGAAACCACTGTAATTACACGCACAGAAAAATTTTGTACTTCTGAAAAAATTGACCAGCTTCTGGAACGGCTTCCCTCTTATTTTATTCCATGCCACAGAAGCTTTGCCATAAATCTGAAACTGGTCAGTTCTATTCAACAATATTCCGTTTCTTTTCCCAATGGCAAAACTGTGCCTATAGGACGCACTCATTACTCTGATATAAAAAAAGCTTTTGCATTATTGAATACCTATACAAACTGATCTCTCCGATACCCCAGGATACAAAAATTCCCAGGCGCTTCTGCATCTAAAGTGTCCCGGGAATTTTTATTTTATATTTTATGGTTCCTGTGCAGCTGCTTCAGCATTCGGATTATACCAGGTTGCAACTCGTTCCAGTTTTCCACTGGTATGGGACAGTTCCCAGAGTTCTGTATTATTCTGTCCGTTTTCAGGAGTAAACTGTGTCAGGAAGATTCTGTCTCCAACTTCATTGAATCCTCCGCCCATATATAAGTTGAATTCTCCAAGATCAAAACTTTCTTTTCTATTTTTGTCGTTAAGATCCCATCGATACAGGGTTGTTTTTCCATCAGCAACATATTTATAATACAGACCATCTCCTGCAATAATGCTCTTTGCTGACATGCCCATTATAATTTTTGAACTTTTGTCTGTTTTTGCATTATATGCACAGGTTGTATAAGTACCATCATTCTCCTGATACACATAATAAATCTTATCTCCGTTAATTCCCAGCATAGAACCTTTGATCTGATCCGTTTTTCTTATATTTTTATAGCATGGTTCTGAAATACTCCACACAGTACCTTTTCCATTAGTGGAAACCCACAGATGATCATTACCATCCCTGAAAATATGTGCCCCTAAATCTTCCTCTTCACCAGTTTCAAGATTTTGTCTGTGCCCTGATTTCTCACCATTTTCATTGCGATATGTATAATATAAATATCCATCATAAATACACATCTTCGTATTACCCTGCATGTTATTGGTAAGAATTTCCTGGTTGTTTCCGTCCAGATCCATACGGATGATCTGTGCAAAAGGTTCACCTTCTGCAAAAATTTTTTTCAGATATATTTTCTTATCATACAGAATCATGGAATCTGCATAATTTCCGGACATGCAGTGAAATCCCTTCATGTGCACATCATTTACCGTATAAATTTCACCATCTTGTTCCCACATATGTTTGCTGGTATATACCATGTGTTCATTATCTGTATCCTCTGTTGATGACTGACTTTCATTTACAGGTGCAACTGTTGCTTCTGGTATTTCTTCTTTCGCTTCAGTCTCTTCTGAAGATTTTGTTATTTCCGTTGATTCTGTTACATCCGGCATTTCCGCCGTATCCGATTCCTTTTCCGCCTCTTTTTTTTCTTGTTTTATTTTGTCAGATCCTTCTGAAGACTTCACCACATTGCTTTTCTCTGATATCTCTGACTTTGACGATTTCATTCCAGATAATATTTTCCCGGCTCCCAGACCTGCTGCCACTGCAATCACAATTATTATTACTGCTATAACTACACGTTTTAAGAAACCGGATTCTTTTTTTCTTTTGCTCATAACTGCCTTCCACATCCTTTCATATTTTCTAACAATTTTATTGTACAAAAAAATTCTATGATTATCAATGGAAATCCTATCGTCAAATCGAAGTTTCTTATTTTGTAATATATCCACCAGGGCAAAGAGCTTCTTCCTGTTTCTTCAAAAATTTTGCATTAGCTTTTTCATATTCATTCAAAATATCATATGGGAAATTATCTGCTGAATATTCAACAGAATACCATGCTTTGGCATTGAAATAATCTTTCAGTTCCTGTGCATTGAAATCACGTCCATATCTGGCATAAATCTCATTTCTTCCATAAGCAAGTTCCTGTGCAGACATTCCTGCAATATCAGATTCATCCAGATACCTTGTATTACTATCTGGAAAAATAAATCCAGTACTACTATAATCAGCATCTGTATCGTAACCTGCAGTATCGTCTACATAAATGCTGTAAGCATTATCTGTACTCAAATCCACTACTTCTCCCTCCGGTACACATGCCAGAAGTCTTTCTCCTTCTTCCTGCGATACTTCGCTGCCATTTACTGTGTAAACATCAACAGGTGGATCAAATTCCCTGTTACTGTCGTTATAATTCTGCGTCTGTTCATGTTTGAGCTGGACCAGTTTATTATCTTCATAAAAAACATAAGTATCTACACTGTACATGTAAGAAACGACACCTTTTTCATCATGATCACTTAAGCATTTGCCATCTGTCAGACACAGACTATGCCCTGCATTCCATACATCGCTTCCATCATCTTCTGCCACAAATTCAGCCTGTCCAGAACCATTATCTCTAAAAATTTTCCAGTGAAAGTTTCCATCTGCTCCATCCGGATCCTGATTATAAACTACTATTTCATCTTTTCCATCCTGGTCAATATCAAAAGCGGCATACTGATCACACAGATACTCTGTATTATGATCTTCACAAAATACTGTATTATACTGCTGCACATCCCTAAAAAAATCTGGATTTAATTCACCTGCCTGAACTGTAGATACTGGTAAAAAAGATACTCCCAAAATCATAACAAACATTTTTATATTATTCTTTTTCATCTCTTTTGTCCTCATTTCTTCATTTGATGATATTAGTATATATTATCTTGGTTGCATATTTGTTTTCAATGAACAAAATACCCTCACAGGTTTCTGTTCCTGTAAGGGTATCCGTTTCCTTTTTCTATACACGCCTTTTTGATTGATGGTTGGATTGTATCATATTTCTTTATCCAGATAAAGTACCTTTGCATCAATGGTCCTTTAACTGTCATGAACTGCATCAATTTTCAAATATTCTGATCTTCCACTCAGTTTATCAGGTCTTTCAGCTTGTCATTCCCGCTGATTGCCCCCTGATACATATGATACAGATAGAAATTTTTCTCCTCCATAGCTGTATCTGTAACACTTTCCAGAAGAAACTCTACCCTGTCATCTGCCAGCAGATACTGTATTACAAAACGGTCAAAATCATCTTCTTCTCTGAGGATTCCATAACCACACTGACCAAGTATCTCATCAAGGCGTTCCCTGGTGATCACATGCTCTTTGTGAGACAGAGATTCCTGTCCAAGAAACAGGAGATAACAAACCAGTGTGGTTCTGTCTATGTCCACTGTTCCTTTAATATAATTTCGTACAGATTTCTCTCCGGAACGGTTTTTCTGATATCCTCGTTCCCCGGAAGTTGCCGCAGCATTGGTAAGTGCATATTCTTTATCTGTCTGAAGTTCCAGATTTTCCTTTTCCTGAAGTTTTTTTGTAATCACTTCTTCATCAGAAAGTTTATCCCAGTCTTTTTCATAAGAACGTATTCCATGTGCCAGCTTTTTCTTTTCTTCTACAGTCAGCCTGCTGACATCTGCTCCGTAATACTCCAGCTGGATCTCCAGCCAGTCTGCTGAAATATATTCAAAATAGAAATAATTAAAAGCATCATAAATATTGCCAAAAGAGATTCCACATGCATCCAGAGTATCCAAGATTTCCTGGTCATCTTTAAATCTGCTGCGGAGTTTGGCAGCACATTTCAGAAGATTCAGTTCAGATGCAGCCTGTTCCAAGCCAAATCCGGTCTTTCTGGCAGCAATGTAATTCTCTGCTTTTTCTTCTATATAATAAACAAGGTATTTACAGAAATAATAACGGGCTTTCTCCCTCACACTACGAAAATCTTCTTTGTTCCGTTCCATAAATTCAAGAAATTCTTCTTCTGTAGTCTGAGCACTGATCTCACCAGCCAGTCTCCTGGTCACTTTCTGGGTTTCCAGAACTTCTCCCTTCATGTTGGAATTAGACTTTACGTATTCTTTCAGTTCTCTGTAGGTAACTGTAGAACCATTAAACCAGTTATCTGCTGCCCCATTATTGATTTTTTCCTCTGCAAGTTTTTCCAGATGGATCCACTGATCATAGGACAGACCTCTGGAAAATGCATAAATCAGACTTGCCTCAATGAAATTTCTGGCATATAGCTGTTCACAGCCATTTTCTTTCAGTTTGGTTTCCAGCTGTTCAAGAGACATATGACTGACAAAGCCCACTGCAATCAGTCGATATCTCAGTGGAATCTTTTTCATCTTCTTTGCGTCCATTTCCATGCATTCTTTTAATAACTGTACGGTATCCTTTTTACTGAAATCCTGTATCATTTTCTCGAATATTGATGCCATGATTCATTTCCCTTTCATACTCTTTATATTCCTGACGGACCTGCTGCTCTACTGTCTCCGGAATTTCACCTTTGCTCAGAGCGTCAAAAATCTCATAATCTTCCATAATGATCCTGTTCATTTCTCCGATTTTGTGAATCAGTTCCGTCTCCCAGTCACCGCGAAGTGATATCCTGCATTCCATGGAAACCGGTTCTTTATAATACCGTATCCCTTTTGGCAGAATCTCATTTCTTTTTCCAGCATACCAGCACATCAGTCTGGACGCAATTACTTTTTCATTCCACAGACGTTCCTGTTTCAGACTGATCTGTCTGGCCCCTGACAGGATGCTTATATTATACCGTATACAGTCCCTGTTTTCCCAGTTTTTTCCACTCTTTATCTGAAAAATCACACAGCCTTTTCCATTTTCTTCTGTTACAGATATGGCACCTGCTTTTCTCAGACACTCTGCTGCCTTATGAAGATATGCAGCAGCCTCTTTCTGCTTCTTCTGACCGGCAGTGGAAAAACAATATTTCAGTAATCCAATATCCTTATTTTCCATATTCTACGCTCCTTCTGCTATAGTTCTGGTTTTATTATAGATCAGGAGGATTGCAGTTTTGTTCTTTTTTCTTTGTAAAACAAAAGACTGACGTATCGGTCAGTCTTTTATAAAATCAAACATTATTTGTTGGTATGCTATCTATTAACTCCCGGGTGACAATACCTCTGACGACTTCATTATTGTTCTGTTGCCATGTTTTTAACGCACCCAACGTACCTGATCCGATGTTTCCATCTGCTTCAATTCCCAGTTTCGTCTGAAGTTCACTTATACTTTCACTTTCATTATCATCATTTAATATCATGTTTTTATAATATTTATTGTGAATTTCCTGTATAGTCTCCCCATCCAGACTGTCATCACCAAGATAATAATATAGTTCCATAATTACATCGTATCTTTTTGAATTACCATCCTTCCATTTCTTCCAGAACTCACTCTCTGGATTTGATAAATCTTTCTCTGTAACTGCACTTAATGCCTCTGCCATCTTATCTGTTCCATTAACATAAGTATCCTGAACAAAATTGTAATTTGAACCTTCATCCCCTACTGATTGCTTCTCATATATTTGCAAATCTTTTTTTTCACTGTCAATACACTTTTTCAATCTTTCAATAAAACCATTTTTATCTCCGGATTCTTTTAACTGAACTGAAGCATCTTTAATTTCATTATAGCTGTTGATAAAATTCTCATTAATAATTTCTACAAAGCTATCCCAGGAATCATCCCCCATATTTACATTATCAGTATTTTCAACTTTTGAATCTACATTTTCCTCTTCAGATGTTGCCCAGACAGCTACTGGCGAAATGCTCATACTTACTGTTAAAATTAATGCCAACCATATTTTTCTCATCATTTAATCCCCATTTCACAGATATAATATTGATCATGTATCAAGAATTTTAATTCCCTTAATATATGTTTCTCCATGTTTTTTCTGAAGGTAAACATTTACATACAGATCAATATCTCCTCCTGCCATTGTTACTGTTGCTTTACACCTGACTTTTCGTACTTTACCTGGAAGTCCCATTCGATTTGGAGTTAATTTTATAGTTTTAATAAAATCAGAGAGTGTCATTCCCTCCGGCAAATTTCCCCAACCACCCATTGCATTCACAATCTCAGTGAGAACATCACTCATATCTTCTCCTGTAGCCAGTTGAGCAGTGCCTATAGCAAGCTGTATTCCTTTCGTTGTCATAGTCGGATACATACAGTTAAGAATCTGCACTGGTTCCAGATTATTACATGCGCTCTGGAACTCATCGATAACTTCACGGCAGCTGCCTCTTCCAGGACTTACATAAAGCAATCTGCCACCAGCTGCAATAAGAACTGCCAGTATGATTACAATTACTGCTATTCCTGCTGAATTGCCAGATTTCTTCTTTCTCTGACCGGTCGGTGCTTTTTTCTTTTTAAGATGACTCATCTATTCACACCTCATTTCATATCTTAAATTTGGGAACTTTAAATAATTTGTTCTGCAATCTGCTCATTTGTATATGTGTTTATATTATTTTTTTCCTGCTTTTTACCGTTTTTATCAGCATCCTGTGATGGTTCCACTGTTGGTACCGGTGTCTTTGCAGGTTCTTCTGTTGGTTCTGATTTCGATGTTTCTGTGGGTTCTTTTGTCAGTTCTGGTTCCGGCGTTTCTGTAGCCTCTTCTGTCCCTTTCGGTGTTGGTTCTATAGTCTCTTTGGGTGGTTTTGTTGCTTCCGGTGTCGGTGTTACCTCCGGTGCCTCTTTAATTCCGGCACCACGATACATATATCCGGCAACACAGCCGCCGCCAAGACCTACAATCAGAAATAGCACCATTAACACGCCAAATACTTTTGATTTTTTCCTGTTTTTTTCGATCTGTCTTTTAATTCGCTTTGGATCATCTTCTAATAACTGCCGGATTTTCTTATTCAGGTCTGTTATCTCTCTTCTTTTTTCTTCGTTTTCCGCATTAACTGTTTCATATTTTGCCTTAATACTTCTATAATCACGTTTAAATTCTGTTAATGCTTTTGCTTCTTTTCGACTCTCTTCCAGATCTGCTCTCAGTTTTTGATTTTCCTGTTGATTGCTGAGATAAGTTGCTTCTTTTTCTTTAATTTCTTTATCTTTCTGTTCTATCTGAGCAATATACTGTGCAATCTGTTCTTCAAGCTCTTTTTTCAGTGCAGCTAATGCCTGTTCTTCGTGTGTTTTTGCTTCACTTCTGATTTTCTCTGTCTCTGCAATATAGTTTTCTCTTGCAGTATTCAGAACTTCCTCTTCATGTGCTTTTGCTTCATTTCTGATCTTTTCTGTTTCTGCTACATGGGCTTCCTTTAGATTCTTCAAGGCACGTTCAATAACTGTCAGTTTTTCTGTACAATGAAATTCCTGTTTAAGAAAATCCAGATACTTTTTGTTTTCTGAATCGTCCGGTGCCTGAAGCATCCGCATAATCTCATCTGCCAGAGTACCCTGTTCCATTTTTTCTACAAAAAATGAATATAAAACCTCTTTGTGGATCTCGGCTTCCTGCATCAGCTCTTTCTGAGCATAATACGCATTATAAATCTGACTTACTGTATTAATCTCATCTTTTTTCCACCAGAAAATATCTCCTGACAACAAACTTTCCGTAATCCCCTGCAGATGACGGAAAGAAGGAGCTTTTTGCCCTTCTTCTGCATGATCCAGTACATTTTTTTCAGCATATTTGTAGCAGGTATCTGCCAGAGGACTTGCAAGGTCACAGACTCTGTTCAGAATATCCGTTTTTTTCTGATCATAGGAATATTCATTCTGTTTCTCAATGTCAAAATACACTACAGGAAAATCGAATTCTTTCTTTTTCCAGTCTTTCCTGTCCATTGTAAAAATGTGAATGGGCAAACCCTGATTATTTACGATCAGATTTTGAATATCTTCTGTTGTAACATTTGTAGCAAATCCTACACTTAATCGCAGTGCTGCCGGAATCAGAAGATAAATCTGACGTAATAATTCCATAGAATTTTTTTCTGCATTATCCATCAGGATTACAAAACGAGATTCCAGATTTTCTTCCTGTGTTGTCCAGAGTTTTTCCATAATATGGATAACTGTATTTTTATCCTCCGGTTCAATCGTCCAGTCAACTGACTTATACTTTCTGTCAAATAATTTTTCCGGATCAGAAGATTCTCGAAATTCTTTTTCCTCTACATAATCTGTTCCAAATACATGTCTAAAAAAATTTTTTCCCTGCAATTCATCAATATTGCAAAGGTAATAGTTGGCATATATTGCTTTTCTATGTATGTCAGCTTCATCTTTCAGTCCCAGAACTCCGACACGATAATCAAATCCCTTTATTTTCCTGGCATTTTTTCTGTAATAATATACATAAAAAATATTAGAACGATTTCCTGATAATCCAGTAGTAAATGTATCATGGACCACTGTATCAAAGGCATAAGTATCTTCAACATGTATATCATTTAAAAACGCTGAGCAGGAAATTTCACTGATTTTACGTAAAAACTGACTGTTATCACATCCCACCAGATAACCATATTGTTTATCCATAATATAATTCTTCCTCAACTTTCTTCCCTTTTTCAGGCGTCATGGTCCCTTACCAGCGTATCTACCCTGCTTTCCGGGGTAATATGACGCAGACGTTCAAAAAAAGTAACTTCTTCATTCCAGGCATCTTCCACATCACAGTCAAATTCTGATGGATTCAGAAACAAATGTCTTACTGCATTAATTCTTGATTCTGACTCAGATGCATAGAATTTTTTTCTATATTTACTGTTTTCTTCATCTTCTCCACTTAAAAGATAGGACTCATTATAAGATGGAATTGCTGAAAATGTATATCCTGTCCCTTCAGTTTCAATAAGCCCTGTTACCTGCAGAATCCATTTCCACAAATCTTCCAGATACACCGGTGCAAACGGAACTTTTTTACCTTCAGGATTCTTATAAGGGGTAATTTCATTTTTATCCCCTTCATATTTGGCTGCCTGTCTGCCAAGTGCAGAACAGGACATCATAGAAACATACGTTGTCTGTTTCATATCTTTAAGCACTTCGCAGCAACGGTCTATTGCGTCCTGAATATCGTTATTATACAACTGGTCATAAATATCTCTCATTTCTTCCAGACGACCTTTATGAAACAATTCTGTAGAAATCTCCAATGAATCCAAAGGATTCTTTCTGTTCTGCTCAAAAGCATAAGAAATGTTCTCATCTACCATACTAAAAGAATCTTTATCTGCTTTTGTAGCAACCACACACAAAGGTGGAACATCCAATGGAAGTAGTTTTCCAGACTGCAGTATATTTTCACTTCTTCTCAGTTTTTTGTATATTTCCTGGACAATGATCATTGCTGCCTGAGGACTTATATTGTCTGCCAGTGCTTCCTGACTTTCTTCATTCCCTACATTTCCATAATTTTTCTGGTTGATACTGGTACAGAGCAGATAACACTGGCAACTATTGATCAGAGGATATCTTTCCAGTGCATCTGCACTGACTGTCTGAGTCTCTATGTCATAGCACATTTCACCTGCAATATCAATAAATGTATAAATTGCTTTTTTCTCTGCATCTTCTGATGTGAGCAGAAGGGATGCATTAAAGGTCGCCGTATTGGTATCTGCAGCTGTTTTTTCTACTGCCCATCCATTTCGAAACAGTTTTTTGTTTAATTCCATATAGGGATATCTGCTGTCACACAAAATATTATTCGGGAACTTTACATTATATCTGTTATAATGGCTCATCATTTCTTCTATCATTGCCACAATAAGGCTGGTCTTTCCTGCACTCTGAACTCCAAGAAGTCCCACCAGAATATGTGGATATTTACCTGTATTTTCCAATACCGGTTTACTGCAGTCAGGACAATAGCCTCTTATCTTTCTTGGAGCCACCATCTCTTTCATATTAACCGGATTAGGTTCATCTGAATAGGTCACAGAATAAATCTGATCACTGTTTCCATCTTCAAAAAATTCCGGCTGCACCCAGAACTGTGCTACATAATGATCCAGATTTTCTCTGTCATCATCTTCATCATCTTCATCTGAACTATTTAAGTGTGAATAGGTATGCACAAATTTATTACTCAGTGCAGATACATAACGCGCTTTCATCTGATCACGTACTGCCTGACTTACAAGACCTGTATCCACTACATCTTCTACTGCTTCTTCCAGTTCACTTCTGGTATAATCCAGCATCTGGATTCTCAGTTCCGCACCACCGGCATTTTCTGCCATGATCATAAGGAATTCACGAAGTGTTATATTGATTTTACTTGGTTTGCCATGCTGTAACGGATTACCGGATCTTTCTGCGAAATCTTTTAATTTATCTACAGAAACCAGTGTAACACTGGTAACTGAGCCCGTAGAATCAAGAACGTTTTTCAAACCAAGGAATTCTGCAAGATCAAAGCTTATTTCTTCTCCTCTGTGTTTTCTTCCGCAGTCCACACAATAATAATCATATATCATTTTTTCACCTGCTATCATGCAATTTTGTATTTTTCTCTGACAAGAGGATCTACCCATATGGAATAGTCATCCAGTGAATCTCCCTCTGGCAATACAAAAACATATTTATCCTGTAATTTTTTCCCATCAGGATTTAAAGGTTCTATGCATTTTTTCAGAAATGGATACAATTCCTTTGTGTCATCATTCTGAAGCTTTATGTACTGGCTGTTTATGGATTCCCCTTCACAGTCCACCCACTCTACTGTAATCATATGGGCACCTTTGCCATAAAATCTTTTTGGTCTGATATCAAACTGAATCTCTCCCTGTGGCTTGCCACCGGAATGATAAAAACAGAATGTATCCAGAATCTGTTCACCTGATTTTTCAATTACTCTGATAAAAACAGGTTTGCCAGCTTCCAGACTGATTCCACATGCTCTACCAGGTTGCCAATATTCTATTTTTCTGTACTCTTTCTGTTCCTCCTCAGATTCCCTCAATGTAAACTCACAGTAATATGCCTGCCGGTTTTCATCTTCTGGATCTTTAAATACAGAAAAAATTTTATCTGATATTTTTATACGGTCTTTTAACATAATTCTCTGCTCCTTAATCCAGCATTTTTTTCAGTTTTTCTTCTGTATTATCTTCATCCAGATTTATAATATTTCCCTGTTTCAGTACAACAATTTCACAGGGATAGATTGACACATATCTGAACGCATTGCCAATTCCTGTAATATCATAATTCATGTGAAGCCAGTTATCATAACACTCTCCACCAACAAGTGCTATTACATCACTAATCTCAGGGAAATAGCCTGCCATTGGACTGAATTTTGTATCCTGGTTAATGTTCTGAAAGCAGTCATTGATATTGGAATATTTACCTGCATTTTTTAGTTCGCGCAAATATTTCTGCTGTTTTTTATGTAAAGCAATCTTTCGTTCTTCCAGATCATCCAGGCATTCCAGAAGTTTTTCGCTGATCTGTGAAAGCCAATGTGCAGAAAACAGCTTTGTTTCTTCATCTGCTTCCACATTTTCACCAGAACCAAGAACCCGTTTCATAAACATTCCGTTCTGAATTTCTTCTTTTAATGCACAGGAATCTTCATAGTACAGTTCATTTTTTACATAGTCTTCCAATTTTCCTATGCTAGGATTCCTGAGCATTTCTTTTTCAATATTTTTTACAAACTGTTTTTTCTGTTTCTGAACCATTGGATGATCTACCGAAACATCATCTCTCACATGCCAGAAGAAAAAATGTCTTCTATACTCACTGATGCTTGCCGGATACAGCTGAATATTATCTTCAAAACTGTTCTTTCTTATTCTGAACTTTTCCAGAACCGGCTGTACTACCGCCCTGATTTTTACATAAAACTGGTTACGGTCCGGATCTTTCTCCTGAGTGTTCCATGCTTTAATCTTATCTATTTCTCTCTGACAAAAACCTGCACGATCTTTGTAATAATCTGCATACTGAAGCATTTTCAGATAATTTGCACCGTAAATGGGTCTTACTGCCTTTAGATAATCTTTTCTGCTCAGTACATGCAGAAGTCGTGCCAGACCGTGTTCCTGCATATCCAGTGTCTGAAATCCGGCTGCATAAAGCAGATATTCACTATGTGAAATTTTCGGTGGGAATTCTTTTCCGAGTTTTTTCAGAACATCTACAACCTCGTCTTTTTTCTCATCCAGTGGTCTGATATTTTCATAACTGAAACAGAACATGTGTTGCTGGCTGACTCCCGGAAGAAGTTTTGCCAGTTCCATTACCCGATTATTGATAATTGTATACTGTTCCTCGTTCAGATTTTCCACTGGCATATAACTACAGAAAATTAGTCTCTGACTGTCTGGCAGATTTATCTCCAGCTGATCCACCTTTTTGCGAATCAGCTGAAACAGATCTTTTCCTGTTATATTGCAATATTCTTTATCCAGACAGTCCAAAAGCATATATTCTGTAGAAAAATCCTCAAAGCAGTCCTTTAAATAGCTTTCTATGATTTCTTTGCGATTGTCACACTGGTAATTGAGAAAAATCACCAGTGCATCCTGCTGTTCATTGAATTCCTTCAAATTTGTTGGCATCTTACGCTACCTCCTGTCCCATTTTATTCGTTGGCTTCTGCAACAGCCTGTGCCATTTCATAAAATTTACAGGTGGATTCCGCTTCTCCCAACATGTCCACATCTTCATGATCAAGTTTATAACTCACAAGTAAATCATCTGCATAATCTTTTGACATAAGTTTGGACTGATATTTTTGTAACTCTCCTTTAAGTACTTCCAGTCGCTCATCAACCATTTCGTCAAATTCCCTATCTGAAACTGAATCTATAATAGCTTGTTTTATATTTTCCAGCTGTTCCATTGTAATAACATTTTCTTTCAACATTTTACAGAATTTTTTATAAACAATAAAAAGTTTCAAATCATCTCCATACAGCTTTTTATCAAGTTCCGCGAATCCTGTTCTTTCCTTTTTGCTGAAAACAATAAGTGGAATATTTCCTCCTCTGTTATTTACCAGAACCGACCATTCAAACCGATCTTCATCACAGTTGATCACATGGTACAGATACAGTTCACAGAAAATCTGTGCTTGTTTTCCCTGCTGCTTTACAGCCTGTTTTGCATCCCATTCTTTGATAACTTCACGGTATTTGCTGAGCGTTTTTTCCAGTTCTCTATATAAGTAAGTATTTTTTCTCATAATACGTTTCATATAAGCTTTGTGTTCTTTGCTAACTCTTTCATTGGTCCATTTCTCTGTAGCAATGATTCCTGAAAAATCAAATGGCTGTTCAAAGAACATAGAACCTGTAAGAATAATCGGTTTCCTATATGTAGCATTTGATCCTGGATTTTGGTTAGCCCAGAAATCAAATAATTTCTGACCTTTTTCTCCTTTATATGCTGTAATACCAAGATTCTCCCAGTCTTCTGGAATCACATTCAGGAAATAACTATATTTATCTCCATTCTTCACACATTCAATAATTTTTTCTTTTAATGCATATTCTATTTTTTTGTTGAAAACATCTTTTCGATATTTTGACTCTGTGGTATCTCCGTTGAGAATAAATTTGTCATTCTGATCTTCATACGCTGCAATATTAACAGAAGGATAATGAATCCAACTGAGGCCAGTGCCAAAAAGTTCCATTTCTTCCGGAGTGGTTCCTTCTACATATGCTTCTTCCGAATATTCATTTTTATATTGTCCGTTACAGGTATGCATACTGATAGTAGGAACGGCTTCATATGCACTTTCCCATAAAGGAAGATCCTGAAGTGCAGCCATAGCATGACCTACAGAAGCCTGATAGCAGATAATTGAGTCTGCTATTGTCGATTCACCAACCTTTCCAATTCCTCCTCCCTGTACTCCCAGGCAATTATTGAAAGCAGTCTTTATCATTGCACTGTACTGTCCCAACATCAGACTCTGTGGAATCAGTACAGTTTTGTTTGTAATATATTTATTGATATTGCTTGAAATTACTTTAATTGACGGTTTACTGCTTTGTGTCAGTCTTTCCATAATACTTCTGACTTCATTATTGATAATCATCTGCTGCTGTACCGGATCCGTTGCATCTTTTAATATCTCATCAAAATAATCTGTAATAGAAAGTCCTAGTCCGTCTGTTACATCTGCATTTTTTCCAAGTTTACAGCACTTACTCATAACTTCATCAAAACGTTTTCTTGCTTTCCCTTCTTCTTCACTAATCCATTCTTCGGAATGTGCCATAAAATCATCAATAAGTTCTTCTTTAATATCCTGTACAGGCACTCCATTAACTTTTTTGTTCACCTGATTTTTAACCCAGAGATACATTTCACTGTTTGAACAGAGGTTAACACCATTTCTTTCTCCGGTCGTACTTGCAAATTCAGCAAAATCTGCAGCATCCAGACTTTTTCCTTCTCCTGTATAGTAATCCATCATCATTTCAACGATGTCTGCAAATCGAATACAGTAACTTACAAAATTTTCAATTCTGTTTATATAATCTCTTTTCCAGTTGCCGGAGGCTCCGTTCATGTCCGCTGCCACTCCACTGTATACATCCTGAAGTACTGCATTATAAACATCACCCTTCCAGGTATCCACCTCTTCTTTGGTTATTTTCTGGACAAAGGTATGAAGGAATCCACCATGCTCAATTGTTCCCGGATATTTTCCCGGTGTGTTGGCAAGCTTCAAAAATTCTGTTGTTGCTGTTGCCATCATGGTTTTCAGACAGATTTCAGAAAAATCCTCATGTATTCCGGCAGCATCTGCATCACCCTCTCCATTATACAGATACTCCAGAGCCCTTGGTCCAAATTCTTTCATTACCAGTTCTGCCGCTGTTTTGAATGCCTCATAATGTTTCTTTAATGTGGCAATCATTTTCCTTGTTGTTTCCTGTCTGACTTTCTCTTTTTTAAATCCATCAATATAATCACGCACATCTCCATTGATCAGATCTGATCGTGTTACATCATAATCATTTTCTTCGATTACAACTGCATTTCGGATTTCTTCATTAAGAATATTCCAGAGAGTAGTATTGGTCAGTGGGATTGCTGTTTCAATACCCAGAAGTCTTCGGATTTGCTGTTCAAAGTCATGTCGGCTGAGATGCTGTGTTACTGTACAGAATGCAGTGTTGTTTCCACCATTAATTCCTGCTATACCATTTTGTACATAAAGTTTCCGGCATACTTTTCCAATAATATTCGGTATTACTATCTTCTCCGGTATGGAAGCATGTGCATAGCCAATGCCACTGTACATATGAGAATCTTCTGGAAATGTATTTAACTTCAAAATCCCCTGATCAGATACTTCATTTACAGACAGGTATGTCTGTCTTGCCTGAATAACATTGCTGTAAAAAGATTTCTGGTCAAAGGAACCCTGACTGTCGGCAATAAAATTAACGATAGTCTCACCAATCATTTCCACAGCATCATCATAATCTCCCGAAATCAAAACCGGATAGTCAAAAATGGAATCTTTTGCAGTAATAGTTACATTTTCTGTAGCATTTGGCATTTTAAATGTAGTCGCACTGTCCAGATTAAATCCCATACTCATGTAACTTTCCAGCTCTTTCAGTGCAGCAAATCCGTTTCGGTACAGAATGTTTCTTGCACTGTTTGATTCGGCAAAATCTTTTGCAGTATCCGGCAACATCAGATAACCATAAACTCGTACGTCTGTTCCCTGTGGGCAGGCTTTTTTGGCTGAAACAGCCAGATTTATAAAGGTACCACTGCCATTTCCTCCACTTAATCCCGACAAAATCATAATATCTACACCGTTGCCTGCATAAGGTGCCCAGTCATGGGCAAATATATTGGAGATCATTTCTCTGAATTTTGCATCATTGGTGGTACTTCCATCCTGACTTCTGTCAAAAAATTTAATAAGACCTGTCATACGGTCCTGTGCTGCACCATCTGGATTTAAAAGTTTCATATCATAGTGTTCCGGCATAATATCCTTAAAATAACTACTTCTGCTGGACAACGCAAAGCGATCCTGTGCCCCGGGAGTTGATATATTCAGGACATTAACGCCTTTTTTGTGTCGGTCTTCTACCTGACCTGTATCTGAATCTACAACAATAAACTTTACGAAATTTTTGTAATCCACTTTGAGCTTCTGATCCGCAATCCTCATTGCTGTATCAATCGCAGCCATACCGCTGCCTCCGGTACTGATTACCAATGTAAGTTTTTGTTTATTCGGATCTCTTAATACCGCATTTCCAAATAAGGTTCCATTTCCTACATCAACTGTTCCTACCTGTAGCATTTTCTGAAGCTCTGCTTTGCTTTTCTTTTCCGGCATACCCGATGTTCCTCCTTCACCTTTAGTGTCTTTCTAATGTAACAATCATTCCGTTTTTCTTAATGGTAATTCTCTGACGTTTACCGATGGCCAGCTTTCTGGCACGTTTTTTGTCAGAAATCACATGACCGTTGTATATAATTTCGTCCGCTTTTTCCAGACCTGTGATAAATACCTTCTTATTAATATTATTTCCTGCTACCAACATAACATTTCCGAATCCAGAAGGAATATCCAGGTCATTCAGAATATTATCCAGTTTGCATTTTGCCTTCTTACCATGCCTGGAAGCTCCCAGTTTCTTTCTGTCGGCATGTTTGCCATTATTACCACTGATATCCCAGATACCATAAATCTTGCGGTTTCCAAATACCACAAACAACAAAATAATTACGACAACAAGAAGAATTACAGCTATGATTACATATAATTTAACCTGCTGCCACATTGCGGTTTTGGCATTTACAGATTCTATTTCCAGATTCATCTCGCATACTACAGAAGAATCACTGCCATCCTCTGCTGTTACTTTGTATTTAGCTTTTCCGGCTTTTAATGCTTTTACATGAAATTCATCATTTACATAATCCAGTGAAATTGCATCTGACTCATTCTGAGGTGTAATATTGATTATTGGCGCTGTGCCATCTGCATCCTCGAAATATTTTGTCCAGCTGATGCTTGTTTCTCCTTCTTTATCTACGCCTGTCATCTTTCTCAAAAATTCCGGCATAGATCCTGCATTATAGGAAACATATATTTTTTCAGTATTACCAGATTTCAGCTGCAATGGCTGATTATTGATCTTGATTTTGAATGTCTGAACCACCGGTTTCTCAGGATCCATACTGCCATCATTTGCTGTAACACTGACTTCGTAATCTCCTGCTGCATGACCGGCCTCAATAGTCATAACACCGTCTTCTGTAAAGTCAACTTTCATGTCGGCTGTTTTATCAAAATTAGCTGTATATGTAATCTTGTCTCCATCGTCATTTGTAAAATACTGAGAACAGTCAATTGGACCAATCTTACCACCAATATTTGTTTCCTGATCTGGAATTGTATCTTTCGTCTCTGTTGGAATATTTCCTACATGAAAAACATATGATCCACTTTCTTTTTTTTCATTACGGAATTTATCACTTTCTACAATGGCCTTGACTGTATAAGTTCCACTTCCGCTAAACTGCAGACTGCCCTGATAATTATCTTCTCCACCTGTCATTTCAACTTTCTGTCCACTTTCTTCTACATAAAGAAATGCTTTGCTTCCTTTATAGAAAGTCTCAGAAGAATAAGGAGAGCCGTTATATATGTAAGTCGCTGTAAAATCAATCTGAGATCCTTTTGGAACTGTTGCTTCATTACTTCCATCTTTCAAAAGATCTGTCTGCGCATTTAACTGAAGATTCATCTCTCTGATAGATACAGCATACATACCAATCTCAACACCATCTGTACCTTTGGCAATCACACTCCATTTACCTTCTTTTGGAGTCAGTAGTTTGGCTGTAATATATTTGTCTCCAAATGTAACGATCTTATTCTCATCTTTTGTATCTTTCTGATAAGAAAATTCTTTGCCATCGGAATTTTTGATTACAATCTCATTAACTTCACTGGTATTGCCTGTCAATGTGATATTTGTCTCTGCGATCATCTCGTCAATATCAAAATCCAGAGCAACCTGTCCATTCTGAATTGTTCCTGAAGCAGTAGTCGGCACTGCATCAAAAAACTTTGCAAAAATTTCTGAAAAAGCATTCTGGGCTTCCGTTGGACTGTTAAGTTCTATTCTCGCACCACCAGTTTCCTCAGCAATCTTTGGCATCTGATAAAAAGCTATTTTGCCATGGTAATCTTCTTTACCTTCTGCATTTTTGCCTGTTTCGTTGTTCAACTGATCATAATTCAGTTCCAGACAATAAATGGGCCATCCCATTTCTTTTGCTTTAGCTTTTGCCTGATCAATACTTGTATAATCATAGCCACCATTATACCCATCAGCCTGTCCGGAAACACGTCCATCACTGAGAAGAATAATACTTGCGGAGTCAGATACAGTTCCACCATCTTCCAGAATTTTGCAGGCTGCTTGTAATGCATACCCAATCTGTGTATATGCATTCCTGTTTACCTGGGATGTGACATCATCAATAACATTTTTTGCCTGCTGCTTCTGTTCCTGTCCTGCAATGTTCTGGAGTTCAAATGCCTGCTCAACCTGATAGTTTTCTCCTGAATTTGCATCCAAAACATATGCATTCGCACCATAATCATTGCCAAGTGCTACAACAGCCAGTCGTGCATTTTCTGCCGGAAGCATGTCTACGAACATTTTTGCAGCACTTACACTCAGTCTCTGTTCATCACTGGCACTTAATGATCCCGAGCAGTCCAGAACCAGTACAAAATCAACCGGAGTATCATTTTGTATTGCTGCCTTCACTGGTTTCTGCCAGAAAATTAATCCAAGACAACCAACGAACAACAAAATGATCCTGCAAATCCATTTACAGTTTTTGTTAATAGAAATCATTTTTTGTCTCTCCTTTTCCATACCTCTGTAAATATGTCTGTTTCAGTTTTCAGAATTCGACATATTTATGCTTTTTTTAGTATTATACAATTCTTATCAGCCAAAATCAACCTAATAGTATGTGTATTATATTACTATAAGGTTGTTTCTTTTTTGTTCTTTGTACGTTAAACACACTACTTTTTGTATTTTTTTACTTTTTGAATTATTAGACTTTTTCATCCATTATGCCTATTAGTAATATTTTTATATTACTGCAAGTAAATTGTCTGTCTTAATCAATCCTCTTACAATAATTATAAACAAACACTTATAAGGAGGATATTACGCTGAAAAAAAATATAAATATTCAAATCGGTCAGCGAGTACGATTGGCACGTGAACAGGCCCATTTATCTCGTGATGCACTGGCAGAAAAATTAGATATCTCCACTTTATTTCTCGGATATATTGAATGTGGTCAGAAAGGAATGTCTCTTTCCACCTTGCAAAAATTATGTACCGTGTTAAATGTATCATCTGATTTTATCCTGATGGGTGTAGACACAGATTCTACATTTAAAAATAATCTTTTACTTATGGCAGACTCAGTAGATCCCAAATATCATTTTTTAATTGAATCAAACTTACGCTGTGCCATCAATACAATCAAAGAAACAGAACGATTGAATACCCAACAGTGATTCTACATTCATACGATCAAATATATTTCATAATACTTACATCTTAATGCCAGAAATTTATGTTTTCAGACAAAAATATCCTGTGCAGTTGCAGTACCTTTTGTACTATAATTCTGCACAGGATATCTGTTTTTTGTTAAGCTTCTATTTTAAAATTAAAATTTTCCAAACATCTTATTAATTAATCTGCAAAGAACAATCCCTCAAACACTTCACTTTTCACCTGGTAATCCCAGTCACCAACTTCAAGCCAGCCTCCATTGCCATCTTCTCCCTGGACATAGACCCAGTCTTCGCCATCTGTATAAGGGAATGCCACCATCTGTGGTTCCAGCCAGATTTCTTCGGAATCTGTATTCATTTCTGCGTAAACAGATAATTCCTGTTTCAGAGTAACCACATAATCATCTGGTGTTCCCGGATAAGTAAAATCCCTGCTGTAATTATAATAATCCTGCGGAATCATAGTCAGACTGCCATTCTGATCAAGCTTCCAGGATGCTTCCATTGCTTCTGTTCCCATGATGTTACATCTTACTTTTGTGTGGATTTCTCCATTTTCAACTTTCATATTTTCCGGCCAGGACAAAATCTGTCCCAAATTTGATAAAGAACTACCATTATACTTATAAAAAGTACACTTCGGATCATCACTTGGACCATTTTCATAAACAATCAACAGAATATTTTTTCCGTCCAGGCTTACCCCATAGAGATTATTCTCTGTATTTTCTCCATTATTTGTAATCCCTGCAGCAGCTGCCTGGAGGTTATAAGAATCCTGTGCACCATTTACTGAAGACTGTACAGACATCTGAATATTCTCAGCAGTTCCATCCTGATCCAGATCCAGACTGAAGGAAGAGCCCAGTGACACAAACTCACCTTTCAGCATTCTGCTGACAGAATCGGCACCTGCATCTGTTCCTGCGTTGTTTCCGGTATTGCCGCTTGCCTCACCTTTTTCCATTGCACTTAAGAGATCTACATTATTTTTCTCATAAACGTTAAATACAGAATCAGAAAAATCGTCCGGCATCACGGTACCATGGTACCAGCTTTTGGAATTGAAATAATCCTGCAGATCTGCCGACTTAAAGATCCATCCATGTCTTGCATAAAGCTCGTTCTTTGCCAGTCGGATTTCCTGAGCTGACAACCCTGAAAGTTCTTCATAGGTATATGCTCTGCTGTCACTGTCCGGTAAAATATACTCGCCTTCTGCTGCATACACATCCACCTGACCTGAAGTCACCATCGGACTGACACATAATACCATTGCCATCATGATAATATTAACTATTTTTCTCTTCATTTTTATATTCTCCTTGTTGTATTGTCAGGACTTCTACGTCCTGCATTTTTCAGTGTACAAAACTTCTGCTATTTCTGATTATAGCAGGTCAGGAATCCTGTTCACATCCCTGACTATATATCTGATTATACAAAATCTCTGTTGCATATTTGTTTAGTTTTCATAAAAATGAGAGGAACCTTGTTAAAAGTATCCTCTCATTTCTTCTTAATCTATATTTTGCAAATATCAGCATTCACTTGTCTTTACTTTTCTTTCTTCTCTTTCTCATATTCCTTCAGTGCTTTCAGTGCCTTCTCACCCTGAGGATACAATATAATAATATTAAATATGGTCATCAGTCCGATTCCCACATCTCCCAGATCCCATACGAAAGTATAGGCTGCCAGACCACCAATAAACAGCATCACCAGTGCCAGTACTTTGTAGGCTGTCTGGGATGCCCAGTTATCGCCAAAAAGATATGCCACATTGCTTCTGGCATAAAAAAGAATGCCAAGGAAGGTGGAGAAACTGAACATAAACAAGGTTGCTGCTATGAAGATCACACCAAATTCTCCCAGATGGTATCTCATGGCTGTCTGAAGAAGATCCATTCCGGAAAGACCAGCTACCATGTCTTCCGGTACAAGAAGCATGATAAATGCTGTACAGCTGCAGATTACAATGGTATCAATAAAAACTCCCAAAGCCTGTACCAGACCCGCTTTGACAGGGCTGCTGCACTCTGCTGCCGCTGCCGCACATGGAGCAGAACCGGAACCTGCTTCGTTGGAAAAAAGTCCTCTCTTGACTCCATTCATAAGAACAGCTCCAAATCCCCCTGCTGCCACCTGACGTAACCCAAAAGCTTCCTGGAAGATTCTGGAAAATACTCCCGGAAGATTCCCTATGTTCATCACGATAATAACCAGAGTGATAACAAAATAAAGTGCTGCCATCACTGGAACAAGAAAATCCAGAACTCTAACTGTAGCGTTTTTGCGAAGTACAATCACCGCTGACAGAGCAACCAGAACAACAGTTGTGTAAATCGGCGGAATAGAAAATGCATTCTTAAAAGAAGATACTACTGAGTTGCTGACCACCTGGCTGATACCGCACCAGCAGATCAGACCGGAAACAGCAAACAAAGTAGAGATCAGTACTTTTTTTCTCTTCCGTCCCTGTTTTTCCTCTACAAATGCATGGATATAATAAGCCGGACCTCCACGATAACCGCCATACAGGGGATCTTTTTCTTTGAAAAGCTGTGCAAGAGTTGCCTCAACAAAAGCTGTAGATGAACCAATCAGGGCTGTTACCCACATCCAGAATACCGCACCGGCTCCACCTACAGAAACTGCTGCAACTACTCCTGCCAGATTTCCCATACCAACTCTGGTAGCAGTGGATACGATCAATGCCTGAAAAGATGACAGACTGCTTTCATGCTCTTTCTTTTCTACCAGCGCCTTCACCATATCCGGAAACAAACGCAAGGGTAAAAATCGTGTACGAATAGTAAAATAAATGCCTGTAGGTATCAGCAGGATGATCAGCAGTGAAATCCCAAGGCTGTTTCCTCCAGGCAGGGGAATATGCAGCAGATCTCCCCACAAAAAACTATAGACTTTTTCAATTAAATTTACGATCATTATAAGTATTTCCTCTCCCAATACTGAAAAATCCAACAGATAATCTCTGCCAGACAGTTACTCTCTCAGTATAGCCTATATATACCCTTAAACACAAGGACTTTTGGGGGTTAAAGCCAAAATACTGTGACATGCCCCCACCACTTAAATCATAGATTTTGAAGTGGGGGCTTCTTGCTCAATGGCTCTAC
>OLRJ01000645.1_pt1 | contig 34931 bp, 34 predicted proteins | sample 1672741 | NCBI WGS metagenome assembly OLRJ01 (sample SAMEA3136719, study PRJEB25190) | human gut metagenome | biome: human gut; feature: human-associated habitat; material: faeces | place: Austria | collected 2013 | reverse complement strand
TTGGCAAGGTGGCGCTCTACCAGATGAGCTACGTCCGCATTTCGAATTTCGTGTCACTTGTTTCGCAACGTGACTTATTATAACGGAGATGGCCCGATTTGTCAAGCCTATTTTTGAATTTTTCTGACTTTTTTTGTAAATGCTTGCAATCCGTGAAAAAACTGCTATACTTTATGCAATGATTTTCGGCAGCACTGTGCGAATACGGAGCTGCTTTCTGTTATTTTTAGAAGGAGTTATGTTTATGTATTGTAAAACCTGCCGTCAACCGCTGCCTCACGATGCCCGCCGCTGCCCAAACTGCGGCGCACCTGTTGAAAACACCGTTTTGCAAAGCGGCGCACGGGATTTCACCGCCGACTACGACCCGCGCGACATTCAGGAGAATCGCGGCTGGGGCATTCTTTCCTACCTCGGCTTTTTGGTACTCATCCCCATTTTCGCTGCGCGCAACTCGTATTTTGCGCGTTTCCACGCAAACCAGGGGCTTGTGCTGTTTCTTTTCTACGCGTGCTATTCGGTGCTGACGCGCATCATCACGAACATCTTAAACCTCACGCTCGGCTTCATACCGTTTGTGCCGGGCATGATCTCTGCCGCGCTGCAATTTATCGGCATCATCTTCTTTGTGCTGATGATCCTCGGCATCGCAAACGCCGCTTCCGGCAAAGTAAAGGAGCTGCCGTTCATCGGCCGTATTCGCCTTTTGAAATAACCGTACACAGCAATTTGCCCTGCGGAATTTTCTTTCGCAGGGTATTTTATACGTGAATTTCGCAAAACCGTTGCGCACAAAGTCGATATATGCTATACTGCGTAAGGAAAAATTCAGCGTTCGGCGGATTTTAATCAAGCGGCAACGCGGGGGAGCGCCCGATTTGCCGTGCCGGACTGCTTTCACATAGCGATGGGACTCCGTGTTTCGGATTGAGAGGAAGCAATTGAGCTTCGACCGCCCGGCCTGAATTTACATTCGGGCGCGCTTCGCTATGTGCATTTGTGCGCCTCTTTTAAATATGGGTCGGAAACGCTTATATTTAGAGAGGTACAAAAAATGAAAAGAGAACACATTCTGAAAATGGTCATGCTTGCAATGCTCGTCGCCATCGGCGTCGTCATTTCGCCGATTTTGCGCGTGGAGGGCATGTGCCCCATGGCGCATCTCATCAACATTGTCTGCTCCGTTTTCCTCGGTCCATGGTATTCCCTGCTGTGCGCCACGCTTATCGGCATCATTCGTATGACGCTGATGGGCATTCCGCCGCTTGCCTTAACCGGCGCGGTGTTCGGCGCGTTTCTTTCCGGCGTATTTTACCGTCTTTCGGGCGGCAAGATCCTTTGCGCAGTGCTCGGCGAAGTGTTCGGCACCGGCGTCATCGGCGCGCTGGCTTCTTATCCGGTGATGACATACATCGTCGGGCGCGAGGGGTTGACATGGGCTTTTTATATTCCGTCGTTCATCGGCGGCACGCTGATCGGCGGCTCCATTGCGTTCGTGTTCCTCATGGCGCTGCGCCGCAACGGACTGCTTGCAAAATTCCAACATGATTTGGGGGCGAAGGTCTATGACACCACAGCTGCAAAACGCGCTGCTCAAAGCACGAAATGATCTGCGCGAGACGGCGCCGCTCATCCACTGCATCACGAATCCGATTGCGATCAACGACTGTGCGAACGGGATCCTCGCCGTGGGCGGAAAGCCTATTATGGCGGAGCATCCCGACGAGGTGGAGGAAATCACGTGCATAGCGGGAGCGCTCGGCGTAAACATCGGCAACATCACAGACGCGCGCCGCACCTCCGTTTTGACGAGTGCCAAGGCGGCGAAAACGGCCGGTGTGCCGATCTCTTTTGACGCGGTGGGCGTGACGTGCAGCGCCCTGCGCCGCGACCTGACGCACACGCTGCTGCGCGAGGCCTGCCCGGAAATTTTGAAGGGCAACGACGCGGAGATTCGCGCCATTGCGGGCGCGCATTTTGAAAGTCGCGGCATCGATGTTTTACGGACGAACACGGCGGAAACGATTGAAATTGCAAAAATGCTCGCCTCTACCCTGCACTGCGTGGTGCTCGTCACCGGCAAAACGGACATTATCACAAACGGCGAAACAACTGTGCTGTGCGAAAACGGCACACCACGCCTGTCGCTCGTCACCGGCACGGGCTGCATGGTACACGCGTTGTGCGCTTCATACAGCGCCGTGACTGACCCGTTTACGGCTGCGGTTTTAGCCGTTTCCACCATGGGCATTTGCGGTGAGCTGGCCGAACGGAAATCCGAGGGGCTCGGGTCGTTCCGCATCGCGCTTTTGGACGCACTTTCGCTGCTTTCGGACGATGATTACACGCGTTTATTAAAGCTGCGCGAAGTTTAAAAGAAGGAGTTTTTCTATGAAATTCGATCCTACCTTATACCTTGTGACCGACAGCACCGGCCGCACAGACGATGACTTTCTTTCCATCCTCGAAAAAGCACTCACGGGCGGTGTGACGCTGGTGCAGCTGCGCGAAAAAGAGCGCGGCGGCGGTGAATACCTGCGCCTTGCGCGCCTTACAAAAGCTGTTTGCGACCGCTACCGTGTGCCGCTTATCATCGACGACCGCGCGGACATCGCCATGGCGGCAGATGCGGCGGGCGTACACGTAGGTCAAAGTGATCTGCCCGTCTGTGAAGCGAGAAAGCTTTTAGGTGAAGATAAAATCGTCGGCGCAACGGCAAAAACCGTGGAGCAGGCACAGAAAGCGTACCGCGAAGGCGCGGACTACCTCGGCACGGGCGCGATCTTCCCGACGACCACGAAGGTGAAAACCGTGCTGACGCCGGTTTCGCGCCTGAACGATGTCTGCCGCAGCGTGCCGATCCCGGTCGTGGCCATAGGCGGTTTAAATGCCGGGAACATGGATGTTTTGAATGGCAGTCCCATTGACGGCATAGCGGTCGTTTCGGCCATCATGAAGAGTGCAGATCCCGAAGCTGCCGCGCGGGAGCTTTTCGCGCGCGTGCGGGTGATTAAAGAGAATAACCGCTGAAAGTCATAGAATACTACACTTTGTGCTGATTTCACAAACTGAAACGGCATTTGGCGGTGAAATCTTTTCCGAAATGACATACGGTTTTTACGCGCGGTTTATTGACTCTGCGTTTTACCGGTAGTATGATAATGGTAGAAGCAAAATTCCCCATAATTTGCGTACAAGCCCCTTTTCATAAATCCACACCTTAAACGAAAAAATCACCGAGTTTTTCCTCGGTGATTTTTTCGTTATAAAGCGTCGGCAAAAAGATTTTTCGTTCTTTTTGCCGGCGCTCTCTGTTTATTCTTAAAAAACTTTTACAGCGTAAACGTATACGTGCCCGCGGTGAGCGTCATTTCTTCCGTGGTACCGTCTTTTTTCGGCAGATAGACTTCCGCTTCAGCGTCAAACGGGATGACGACGGTGTACGTCACTTCGCCGTTATCCTCGTACTGCCAGCCGGTTTCATAGTAGCCTGCGGCGGTATTGACCTTGGCTTTTGCCGCGCCGAGTCTTACATCGGGCTGCGGGCGGATGACGGCCTTTTTATAACCGGGCACGTCCGGCACGGGGTTCAGGCCGCAGACGTTCTTATACACCCACTCGAACACCGCGCCGTAAGCGTAGTGGTTCATGGAGTTCATGCCGATGCCGCTGATCTTACCGTCCGGATTGACGGAGTTCCAGCGCTCCCAGATCGTTGTGGCACCCATGTTGACCTCATACAGCCAGCCGGGATTTTCCTCGTTCAAAAGCAGCGTATAGGCTTCTGCATTCGCGCCGTTATCGGAGAGCGCGCGGCACAGCACAGGCGTGCCGAGGAAGCCAGTCTTCAGCTTGCCTTTATTCATCGCGAGCAGGCCGCGCAGGGTTTCGGTGATCTTCTCGCGTGCGAACTCCGGCGCAAGCCCAAACGAAAGCGAAATGGCGTTGCCGGTCTGCGTTGCGGCCGCGCATCTGCCGCCCGCCGTGTAGAACTCGCGGCGGATGGCGTCGAGAATTTCGTCTGCACGCTTTTTGTAGACGTCGTACTCGGTCGTTTTGCCGAGCGCGCGTGCGGCGTTTGCAACGCACATGGTGCTCTTATAGTAGTAGGCGGAGCACAGGAACGTGATATCCGTGCCGCCGAGAACAGACTCGGGATTGAAGCCGGATTCCGGGCCGTCCAGTGCGAGCCAATCGGCAAAGTGGAACTCAATGCCCGGCCACAGACGCGTTGCGCCGTGCGCTTCGTCGTAGCGGTAGATCCAATCTGCCCACAGCTTCATGCTCTCGAAGCCGTTTTTGAGCACGCTGATGTCGCCCGTTGCAATGTAGGTTTCCCAAGGGACGATGGCTGCGGCGTCTGCCCAGCCGCAGTGACCGCCGCCGTTTGCGAGCATTGGGTTTGCTTCGCCCGGCTTGCGGCTGATGAGCAGCGGGGCGACATCCGGCACCTTGCCGTCGAGGCGCTTCTGTTCCTCCAAAAGGTCTCGGATATACTTCGTATAGAACGCGCCGCAATCCATGTTGTAGTTCGCCGTGGGGCAGAACGCCTGTGCGTCGCCCGTCCAGCCCATGCGCTCGTCGCGCTGCGGGCAGTCGGTCGGCACGTCGAGGAAGTTATCGCGCTGGCTCCAGACGGAGTTCAAGTACAGGCGGTTGACCTTCTCGTTTGCGGTCGTAATCTCGCCGGTCTGCTCGAGGTCGGAATAAAGCGCCCACGCCTGAATATCCGTGATGCCGGTGAGGTCTGCCACGCCGGAGAATTTGATGTAGCGGAAGCCGTAGAAGGTCGCAATCGGTCGAATAAAGGCTTTTTTGCCCGTCGAAATATAGCGGTATTCGGAAAGCGCAGTGCGCAGGTTATCGCGGTAGAAGCAGTCATCCTGCAACAGCTCGCCGGTCTGCACGCGCAGCTCGACACCTGCGGGCAGGTCGGCCATGAACGTGAACCAACCCGTAATGTTCTGGCCGAGGTCGAACACAAGCTCGTTTTTCGACGTGGTGATCTGCTTCGGGGTGATGATATGCTTTGCTTTTACGGGCAGCGAGAGGCGCGCGGAAATTGCGCCGAGGTTCGTCGTGGTGTTGCGCTTCACCGGCTGCCAATTTGCATAGGTGCAGGACGGCGCGCACCAGTTTTCGATTTCGAGGTTCGCATCGTAGCGCTCGCCGTCGTAGATGTTGCCGAACGTCAGCGGGTTCGGCGCGCACTGCCAGCTTTCGTCCGTGACGATGACAGTCTCGCCCTGCGTGGTGGTGACGTGCAGCTCACCGAAGAGCAGGTATTCCTCTGTGTACATATTGCAGGGTTTTCCCGGGAAATTCGTTTCGTAATCGCCGACGACGCCGTCAAAACCAAAGCGGCCTTTCGCCCAGCCGTTGCCCAAAATGGCGCCGATGACGTTTTCGCCGGTGTGAATGAGGTCGGTCACGTCGTAGGTCTGGTACTGAATCCAGCTGTCGTAGGCGGTGCAACCGGGAACAAGATACTCATCGTTCGCCTTTTCACCGTTCAAATAGAGCTCGTAGATGCCGAGGCCCGTGAAGTATGCGCGGGCAGAGAGAACTTCGCCGGTGATCTCAAACGCGCGGCGCATGTACGGGGCGGTGTCCGGCGCAAGGCACGGAGAAATACGCTGTGCCGTGAACGGCTCGTCGAGCTTTGCGGTCTCGAACCACGCAGTGTCGCTTGTGACCAATTCACCGTTATCGCCCATAACGGTAACGCGCCAGAAGTAGCGCGTGCGGGGTTCGAGGGCGATTTCCACCGGTACACCGAGGGACGACGCGGTTTTGCACGCGCCGGTATCAAAGATAACGTCGGCAAAATCCTCCGTTTTGGAAACCTCCACGCGCGCCCAAAGCTGCTTTTTCGCTTCGGTATCCGTGACTGTCCACGAGACGTGCGGCGTTTTCAGATCAAAACCGAGCGGGTTGACGATACGGTTTGTTTTCATTCTCTGAATTTTCATGTTCCGTTCCTTTCTGTGCGTTTGCACGTGCGGCTTTTTCCTTTGCCGCTTCGTATTCCGGCCGCGTAAAGCTGCGGCATTTTGTTCTATTTCACAGAATATCAGATATGAAGATGAAAAACAAGGACTCAATTTCCGCAAAAATACGTCTTTATTTTCAGTAATTGCATGCGAAGATGTTGAACTAAGCCGTTTTCAAAAGTTCTTATAGGTTAGCCGCGACTTTAGCTTGACACAAGTCCATATTTGTGGTTTAATAAGCAAACATGATTATCGGTGCCGCAAAGCGGCACTGCGATAAGGGAGTAGTCGGCGCGAAGCGCTGTATGGTCGACACACTTGAGGAAACTCACGGCTATACATGAAATGACGAGACTTATCCGAAAGGCATCTCCGGCTTTTCGGGTGAGTCTTTTTTATTGCCCGCGCACGTATACTTTTATGACAAAACAACGGAAAACGGTGATCAAAATGAGCTTATGGGAACTCTTAATTCTGGCAGTTGGCCTTTCAATGGACGCATTTGCGGTTTCGGTATGTAAGGGGCTTTCGGTGAAAAAGCTGAAAGCGAAACACATGCTGACTGTGGGTGCCTATTTTGGCGGATTTCAAGCACTGATGCCCCTTTTAGGGTACATTTTGGGTATACAGTTCCAGTCAATGATTCAGCAGTTCGACCACTGGATCGCGTTTGTGCTGCTGGTGCTAATCGGTTTGAGCATGATAAAGGAATCGCGCGAGGAAGCGGAGAACCTCAACGATTCTTTCAGCTTTAAGACGATGCTGCCGCTCGCGGTGGCAACGAGCATCGACGCGCTGGCGGTGGGCGTAACGTTCGCGTTTTTGCAGGTCAAAATCGTACCGGCCATCAGCTTTATCGGCGCAACGACGTTCATTCTTTCGGCAGTCGGTATTCGCATCGGCAACATTTTCGGCGCGAAGTATAAATCGAAAGCAGAGCTTGTCGGCGGCATCGTGCTGATTTTGATGGGTGTGAAAATTTTGTTAGAGCACCTCGGCGTACCGGATATGATTTTCGGTTAAGAACCGGAAACAAGAAAGCGCCCCGCTTCCTTTTATGGAAAGCGGGGCGCTGTTTTGTTTTAGTTTACGAACTAAAGTAACCCGTTAAATTACTTCTGTGCGTCGTAGTAATCCTGATATGCGGTGTAGCCCTGGAGCTCGATGTTCGATGCACGCTTATCGGTGTAGATCTTCTCAATGTCATGAACCTGATTGGACTCAGCAAAGTCTTTCAGATCCTGAACGAGCTTATCGAACGTTGCGTCGTCGGGAGCCATGATGATCTGCGGGATACGCATCTTGCACTCATCGGTGATAGCCTGTCTTGCCATACCGAGGTCATCGTTCGGATCGATCTCAAGAGAGAGGTTGTCGTTTTCGTCGGTCAGGAACTTCTGGCCGGGGACTGCCGGATTGAGGGAATCTTCCGGAGTGAAGACGTGATCCTGAATGGAGATAACCCAGCTTCTGGATGCTTCCGGCTGCTGATCGTTAACTGCATACTTCGTCAAGTCAACGTTATCGGAGTGAGCCGGCTGAGACCAGAACCAGCAACCTGCTGCGTTCTTTTCGTCAGAGGTAAGCTCTTCTTCCGGCTTCTTGAGGATCGGGTTGCCCTCTTCGTCCTTGCCTTCCCAGAGGCCGCCCTCAGGACCGTACATCATGTTGATGGAGCCGTCCTTCGTGAGCATCCAAGTATAGAGGTCGAAGATACGCTGCGGGTTTTCAGCCTTTGTGGTGATGCAGTTGACGTTCCAACCAATCGTGCTGTTTTCTTCGCCATATTCCCAATCTACGCCTTCAGCCGGCGGGAAGATCGGAGAATCCTTAAGCTCCCAACCGAGGAGATCGTAGGTGTTGCCGTCTTTCTCCTGAAGGAGGGTACGGAAGTGGTTGGTATCGTCCTGAGAGAAGTCATAGTACAGAACCGCTCCACGGCCGTTCGCGAGCTTCTCTACGTACTGATCGTTGCTGTCGGTATAAATGGTTTCCGGGAAGAGGCCTTCTCTAAACCACTGGTTAGCAACCTTCAGAGCTGCAACATAGTTGTCGTCATAGACAGCAAGCTTAACGTCGTTATCCGCCTGAGACCAGTACGTATCAATAAGGTTCGGGTGGCCGTAGGAACGATAGATAGCGGAAACGGTGTAGAAGCCGTTATCGTCCTGTCTCGGGAGCCACGGGAAGATGCTCTGGTCGTCGGAGGTCTTAACGTTTGCTTCCTTAGCAGCGACCATGAAGTCGTGCAGATCTTCGAGCGTCTTGAGTTCCGGGGAACCGAGCTGCTCATAAACGTCGTGGTTGACCATCCAGCTCATGTTACCGCCGGTAGCGCCCTTACGAGCCCAGTTCGGGATACCATAGAGACCGCCGTTAACGGACAGCAGCTTCTGGGTGGATTCGAGGATGTCCTCATCAAAGGAGCAGCCTTCATACTTCAAGGTGTTGATATCGACGAGCTTGCCGAGGCTGATGAGCTTCAGCCAGTTCGCGTTACGGTCGAGGATGATAACATCCGGCAGGTCGTCGGAGGAGATCATCAGGTTCAGTTTGGAATCCGCATCAGCTTCCGGGCAGGAATAGTTGAGCGTGATGTTGAACTTTTCGTTCATGTACTTCGATGCAGCGTCTTCGCCCCAGGGCTTAACGGAACCCTGATAGCTGTAATATGCATCAAATTCGTAGTGCTCGGTGGTGTCGTCCGGGCCGGAGGAACCGGTTACCTCGGAGCTTGCGTCACCGCCGTCTGTGGATTCCGCTGCGGAAGATTCCGTTTTGGAAGATGTGCTGCTTTCAGCCGTGGAAGAGTTTCCGCCGCCGCCGCAGCCGGCTACTGTCAGAATCATGGATGCTGCCATGACTGCTGCCAGAGCCTTCAAGAGAGAGTTTCTGGACTTCATACTTTGCCTCCTTAAAGAATGCTTCGTCAATACACCTTGCATTGACAATTTATTTTATGATTAGCCCTTAACGGAACCGATCATAATGCCTTTTACGAAGTAGCGCTGCAGGAACGGATAAACGATGATGATCGGAATGATCGTAACAAACATCGTAGCCATTGTAATGGAGCGCACGTTGGTCTGCTTGCCCTTCAAAGCGTTGCCGTCGATGGTGACGCCCATGCCCGCAGAGGCCATCTGTTCTGCGAACTTCGCTTCGTTGACGATTGCGAGAAGGACATTCTGCATCGGCTTCAGGTAATCCTGTGTAATGTACAGGTTTGCCTGGAACCAGTCGTTCCAATGCTGCACACCGAAGTACAGGGCGATCGTCGCGATGATCGGTGTGGAGAGCGGGAAGTAAATTTTAAAGAAGATGGTTATGTAGTTTGCGCCGTCGATGAGAGCGGATTCTTCAAGCGCTTCCGGCAGAGACTGGAAGTAGCTGCGCATGAGGATCATGTTCCACAGGTTGACGAGTGCCGGGATGATGTACACGAGGAAGTTGTTCTTGAGACCGAGATTGAGGATCAAGAAGTAGGTCGGCATAAGGCCGCCGCCGAAGTACATCGGGATAAGACACAGCATTGTGTAAGCTTTTCTGCCTACGAGGCTCGTTCTGGAAATTGCGAACGCCAGCATACCGGTAATGAGCACGCCGCCGACCGTACCGATGACGGTACGTGCGATGGTGATGAAGTACGCCATCCAGATCTTCTGGTTTGTGAAAACCAGCTCGTAGTTTCTCCACGTAAACTTACGCGGATAGATGGTCAAACCACCAAGGGTGGTATCGTTGGAGTCGTTCAAGGAAATCGCAAGGGAATTCAGGAACGGGTACAGCGTAAGGACAAGAACCAGAACGATGGTGACGATCATGATGATATCGATCACGTAGTCGCTGGCCACGCGCTTGGCGCGGATTTTGTTTGGATTTTTTGCCATCTCTCTGTTCCCCCCTTAGAAAAGCTGTGCTTCGCCGAATTTACCTGCTACGTAGTTGGTACCAAGGAGCAGTGCGAAGTTGACGATGGACTTAAAGAGACCGGCCGCTGCTGCGAAGGAGAAACGACCCTGGCTGACACCCAAACGATAAATGAAGGTATCGAGCACGTCTGCGTATTCTTTCAACATGGAGTTGCCCATCTGCTTGGTGAGCATCATGATCTGGTCGAAGTTTGCATTCAGGATGCCGCCGACCTGGAAGATAAACATCAGGATGATGGTCGGTTTGATGGACTTAATTGTGATATGCCACATCTTCTGTGCGCGCGTTGCGCCGTCGATATCAGCCGCTTCATACATATCCTGGCTGATGCTCGTGATAGCGGAGATGAAGATAATCGCGTTCCAGCCAAGCTCCTTCCAGATATCCGTGCACAATGTAATGCCCCAGAAGTACTTGCCTTCGGTGAAGAAGCCGATCGGTTCTTTAATGACGCCGATCCACATGAGAAACTCATTGATAGCGCCGCCGTCGGTAGACATGAGGTCAAACATCAACGTTGCGCATACAACCCAAGAGATGAAGTGCGGCAGGTAGCTGACGGTCTGAACCGTTTTTTTCAGCGGCTGGAAGTTCATTTCGTTCAGCAGCACTGCGAAGAAAATCAGCATCGGAAGTAACGCCAGTATGTAGGAAGCAAACGCAAGATTATAGTTTGTTCCAAACTGTGACTGAAATACCATCTGCGCCAGCGGCAGTGTGTTATCACTGCCATCTCCTCCGCTCAGCATAACAAGTGGAAGGAGTACATCATTCCATGCTGCAAGTGCTGCAAGTATGGCTACAGTCGCATGCATTGGTTTTAACATTGGAAATACGATCTTTGTAAAAACCTGCCAGGTATCTGCGCCATCAATATAAGCCGCTTCTTCCAGACTTATCGGAAGATTTTTCATATATCCCACATAAAGCAGGGTATTCATAGACATATTAAACACAATATACAGAAAAATAACACCAAGCTTATTATCCAGGTGAAAAAACGCCATCTGCTTTACCAGTGGCAGCATCAGCATTGAAAATGGAACAAACATCGCACTGACCAGATAATAATAGAAAAATCGGTATATTTTTTTATTTTCCATGTTTCTTGCAATTGCAAAGGAGACCATGGAACTTACCAGTACACATGCTACTGCACTTCCCAGTGTAATAATCAGAGAATTAGAGACTGTGTGCCAGAAATCTGTAATTTTAATCGCTTCTGCAAAGTTGGATAAACTCCATGTGTGCGGCAGCGCCAAGGCTCCGGCTACATTGTTTGTCATTTCAGACGGCTGTTTAACAGCAATCACAATAGCCATATAAAGAGGAAGCAATATTACAATTCCAATAATAATAAGCAGAATTGTTACAGGCCAGCGTTTTGCTTCTACTTCTTTTATTTCTTTCGTTTTCATTTACAGCTGAACCTCCCTCTTTGTTAGAACTTTTAACTGGAATGCAGAAATTGCCACAATTACAATAAAGTATACGACTGAATTTGCACTCTGCAGTCCAAACTGATTACCTGTCAGACCATCCTTATAAATCAGCATTGCGATTGATGTTGTACTCTGAGCTGGTCCACCACTTGTCAGAGACATGATCTGATCAAATACCATCAGAAAATTTCTCATGCATAAAACCATATTAATAGTAAAGAATGGTGCAATCAGCGGAAATGTTATCTTCCAGAAACGTTTCCAACCCGCAGCTCCGTCAATTTCACCTGCTTCATAAACATCCTGCGGAATTGTCTGAAGACCTGAAATATATATAATCGTATTAAATGCAATTGACTGCCACGCTACACAGATCACAATTCCAATCCATGCTGTTTTGGGACTTCCCAGAATACTGGCGGAAAGCCATCCGATTTCTAATTTTTCCCCCACTGCCGGTACAACAAAAGTGAACAGAAAATTAAAAATATAACCTACGATCAGTCCTCCAAGGATATTGGGAATAAAGAAAAGTCCTCTTAATGTACTTTTAAAATGTATTTTAGAGTTTAATCCCAAGGCAAGCAGGATACTGACAACATTCACCAGAATTGTCGTCACGATAGCAAATTTAAATGTAAATGCATATGCATTCAGAATATTAGCATGATGAAAGAGTTTTATATAATTTTTTAATCCAATAATATCGTATACACCAAAGCCTTTTGAGTTTGTCAGACTGTAAAAAAATCCGCAAAATAAAGGAATCGTGTGAAAGCAAAAGAAAATAATGATTACCGGCAAACTCATTGCCATAAATGTCCGGCTTCTGTTTTTCACAATATGTACCCCCTTTTATTCTTCATATGCTTCTTTCCAGGTATCGTCCAGCTGTTTGAAAAATTTATCCTTATCACCATCAATCATGTACGTCTGTACTGCAATCGGTAATTTCATTTCTGACGGATAGTATGCCTGTGGAGAAGATACGATTTTTCCATTTTTAAAATCATCCAAAATTCCATCTAACTGTTCCGGAAATTCATAATCACAGTCTATAGCTGGTATACCAAACTGATCTTCCATATAAGAAGAAACATTTTCCTGTTCTGTAAGGAAATTCAGGAAGCGAATTGATTCTTCTTTATGTTTGCTCTTTTTCGTTATGGAAAACATCAGGTCAATACTGGAACAAAGTTTGTTATCTTCTGCATTATCCAGCGCCGGGAATGGAAACATATCAAGATTCATATCCGGATTTGTCTGCATGATCATTGGAATTGCCCAGTTACCCTGCATATACATAACGGATTCTCCATTTGCAAATCCAACTGTGGCATTATTATAATTATAGGAAAAAACATCTCCCTGACTATAATCGTTTAACTTTGTAATTTTCTCCAGCGGCTCTGAATAGGCTTCTTCGAATGTAGTCTTACCATCTGTTACATCCTGGTAAAAATCTGCATCTGTAAAGTTTCCTGCCAGCGGATTCCATGCACTGTTAATCGTCCAGTCTTCCTTATATCCCAGATAAAAGGGCGTTTCACCTGCTGCTTTGATCTTGTTACATACATCTATCAATTCCTGCCATGTTGTAGGAATTTCAAGACCAAGTTCTTTGAATTTATCTTTGTTATACATAATTCCTGTAACGTTTGCAGCAAACGGCATTGCATGAACCTCGCCATTCATATTTTCCATAGTGGCCAGCATTTCTACATAGGAGGGTTTTACCTTTTTTATCAGATCACTATCTGTAAGGTCTTCAAAAATTTCTGTATTCGCATAGTCTACATATGTCTGTGTTGCATCCAGTCCCACGATATCCGGTTCATTTCCTTTTACCATACGTGCTTTCAGAATTGCGTATGCATCTCCGGGAGAATTGATATATACCTTGATATCCGGATTTTCCTGTTCAAATTTCTTTCCAAGTTTCTGAAAGGTTTCTACCGATTCCGGCTTAAACACAAATACTTCTATCGAAGTTTTTCCATTATTTCCGCTGCCGGTACCACAGCCTCCAAGCAGACCTGTGCATAGTACTGTCGAAAGAATAATTGCGGCAGCTTTACGTATATATTTCATGCTCATACCCCCTGTGTTTGAAATATAATTGCCTCATATGGTCTCAGATATAATACATTTTTATCCGTCATAAGATTCTCATAATTACTCAGAAGAATATTCTTTTCTGTAAGACCATTCATCTGCGGAACTTCTGTTTTATCACTGGTAAAATTACAGATCACAATAATCTGTTCATTCCTGTAATTTCTGCTGTATGCAAAAACTTTCGGATGTTCTCTATAAAGCATTTTAAAGTTTCCATAAACCATTACTTTTTTCTCTTTTCGAAGCTGAACTAATTTCTTATAATGATAAAAAACAGAATCCGGATCATTCAGACATTCTTTTGCATTAATCTCTTTGTATGACGGATTTACTGCAATCCATGGCGTTTTTTTTGAGAATCCTGCATTCTCTGTATCATCCCACTGCATTGGTGTACGTCCATTATCTCTGCTGTTCCGGGCAAGATATTCCATGATTTTCTCTTTGTTCCATCCCGCTTTCAGCTTCATATTATAAAAATTTAGAGATTCTACATCCCTGTATTCAGAAATATCCTGAAACGGCATATTTATCATACCCAATTCATCACCCTGATAAATATATGGAATTCCTTTCATCCCATGAAGAAATGTTCCCAACATCTTTGCTGATGCCTTTCGGTATTTTGGTGCTGTATTTCCAAAACGTGAAAGGCTTCTTGGATAATCGTGATTTCCAAGAAAAAGACTGTTCCATGATTGACCATCCAGTTGTGTCTGCCACTTTTCCATAAGATTCTTCAAATCTGCCAGCGAATATTTTTTCGGTTCCCAGTTTCCAGCACGAACTCCATCAATTCCCATTAATTCGAACTGAAAAATCATATCCAGTTCATGACGTTCCGGATTGGAATACAGTTTTGCAGATTCTATATTTGCACTGCCTGTTTCTCCAACCGTAACGGTATTACCCGATTTTCCATAACTATTACAATTCATTTCCCTGATATACTGATGGACCTTTTCTGTTTTCTCATCCATATGATAATTCTCATCTTTGCTGATGTGATCGATTGCATCAAAGCGAAAGCCCTCAATTCCAAGATCCATCCAGAAACGAATCATCTGATAAAGTTCTTCTCTTAATTTCGGATTTTCCCAGTTCAAATCCGGCTGTTCTGGGCTGAAACTATGTAGATAATATTCTTTTGTCGGTTCATTCCACTCCCAGATACTCCCTCCAAAAAAAGCCTGCTCATCTGTTGGTTCTTTTCCGTCTTTCGTTTCCGCCCAGATATAATAATCATGATAAGGATTTTCTCTTGAAGATTTTGACTGCAAAAACCACCAGTGCTGATCAGAACTATGGTTCAAAACGAGATCCATCATAATAGAAATATTATGACTTTTACAGTCCTGTATTAATGCGTACATATCCCCCATAGTGCCAAATTCTTCCATAATTCCATAATAATCACTGATATCGTAGCCATTGTCTTTATTCGGCGATGTATAAACCGGACACAACCAGATAATCCCTACTCCAAGCTCTTCCAGATAATCCAGTTTGTTCCGGATTCCCTCCAGATCTCCAATTCCGTCTCCATTACTGTCCATGAAACTTCTAGGATATATCTGATATATCACTTTATTATGCCACCATTTTTCTTCCACTCAGTTACCTCCTTAGATTGTTGCTGCCCAGTTACTTTTTCAATGTTTTCAGCAATTCTTGCTTTCTTATGTAGACTTGTTTTCCGGAATTGTCTATAATAGGATTATAGATGCAATGATATTTTATTTCTAATTGTATTTTAAGAAACAATATAACAATTTTGACATTTACGGGGAATTATGGAACATTTAGAAAAGTTAAAAGATTTTACTATACATGGAACATATCAGATTCCAATGCAGATTTATTATCAGAATTATACATCCGGTGGTCTGACGGTGCCATATCACTGGCACAAAGAAATAGAACTTATCTACTTAGAAAGTGGAAGTATGGAAATGACCGTTAATATGAATTCTTTTACTGCTTTTGCCGGAGATTTTTTTTGTATTAACAGCGGAGAACTACATCAGATTTACAGTGAAGGAACGCAACGTTCTGTTCATCATGCCTGTGTATTTTCTCCTGATATTCTGAATTTTGAATATTGGGATGAAGCTCAGAACCAGTATATTCATCCTCTGCTTACTGGTCAGTTGCTCCTTCCTGGACATATTACATCAGATAGTCCTTGCTATCACGATGTGATTTCTGTATTTAGGAAAATACTGAATTTAAATAATGAACATTCAGATGGATGGTATATGGAATTCAAAGGATGTCTATATCAGTTGCTTGGAATCATGATTCGACATCACCTTCTTACCCAGAATACAGATGAGCATCCTGAGGAAAGCCGAAAAATAGAGCAATGTAAAATAATTCTCGGATATATTCATTCTCATTACTCTGAAAAAATCCATCTTAATGATCTGGCTCAGGTGATCAATATAAGTCCTCAGTATTTTTGTCGATTTTTCAAAAATATTTTTCATACGACACCTGTAGAATATATCAACCATTATCGAATTTCTCAGTCAATTAAAATGCTTCAATCCAGCAGTAGAAGTATCATTGAAATCTGCCTGGACTGCGGTTTTGAGTCTCCGAGTTATTTTATTAAGCTCTTTAAAAAAGACACGGGATTTACACCTGCCGAATATCGGAAACGATTTCATTAGGTATCCCAGTTCAAAAATTATATTAAAAAATTATCTTCTTTTTATGCGAAAAAAGACAGCCGAAGCTGTCTTATGCAAAAGAAAACTGTCCGTTTTGCTGCTGGGATACCTGTACAAAAGGAACCCTGTCATGCTGGTACAGATAAGGGCAGTTAGCAGAAACGATCGCCTTACTCATGGATGGCACGACCGCATTCCCAATTTTGGCTACCTGTTCCGAAGTCTGGATGCGGTGCCACAGAGAATCATGCGAGATATCGTAATCATCCGGAAAGCCATTCCCTCTTTTTAATTCCTCCACGGAGAGCATCCGCAGGTGGATATCCAAAAACACTCTTCCGTCATGAAGGACTGTGATGAGGGAAAAACGATCCTTGGTCACAATGGTCCTGAGCGGCCTGTTCACGGTTCCGGCTGATTGCCTTTTCTGTTTTTGCTATTTTCTATTCAAGTGTTTCCTTGTTCATATTTCTTGCCATCACTGTACTCCCTTCAAGATTTTGCTGATATGTTCCGCACGATATTTCACATGATTCCAATCCAGACCAAAAGAACTTAAGATCACTTTCTGTGTTTTGGTTACTGCATGATCAAGCCGGTACACCTTATCCAGTTGACGTGTCATCTCGATCTTTTCCAGTTCCCGGATTGCTGCAGGAACTGTAAGATAATTCGGTTTTTTTGTAAGTTCCTTCGCCTTTTCCTTTAAGGCTGTATATATCCTGCACCGGATGATCAGTGCAAGAAAACCTATAAATATCTTATTAGATGCCGCCTCTTCCGAAACCACTCTCAGACAATGGTTTCCCAGGTAAGACTTATCTGCCCGGAATACTTTTTCCGATACATCCCTGCTTTTGTAAAGGTTTATCGCATCCTTTGCATCCATCTTTTCGGATGAGATGATAGCAAAATATCCACAGAGTTCCAGCTCATCCTGGATCACCGGCAGTTTAGGTTCGCCATAAACAAAATGTCCATTTTCCTTAGTTGCACTTTATTATGGAAATTCACAACTTGAAGAATTATCATACAGATCATTATATATTATTATTTATCAGCAATACATGCGATATATTTTTTCAGAGTATTTCTACTTATGTTGTGTTTCTTCATCAAATCTATCTGCTTTATTTTACGATCTGAAAGGAATTTCTTTATATCTGCTTCCAGCTCTGGCGACATCTTATCAAGCTGTCCTGCCTTGCGCCCGCTTTTCTTTGGACTTGCTTTTATTCCGTCTTTAATCCTTTTTACAGTAATTTCCCGTTCTTTCTCTGACCGGTCTAACTCCGTTACAAGCAATAGGCGAATCACAAATTCCAATGTCATTCCCCCTATGATATTTTCTTTTTTCATCTTATCAGCAGAACTCTGCATTGACTTAATATATTCCGTATTAAGCGTTGGATTATCAATAAAAATCATCTCCACGCCTTTATTAAGCAGCTCCATATATTTCTTATATCCATTATCCCGTTCTCTGGTAAAACGGTATATGTCCTTAAACAGAATGGTATCTCCTTCTCGTATATCCTGTTCCAATTCTTCCCATGCAGGGCGGCAAAATGTTTTTCCGCTTGCATCATCTCGATATATCCTGCGTTCAGGAATTTCTATGTTATTTTCTTTACACCACCGCACAATAGCCTGTTCCTGTCGTGTAAATTTCTGTTTTCCTCTTTCTTCTTTCGTACTGATTCTCATATATGCTACAATCTTACACATTTTGTCCTCCATGAGCATCATTTAAACTTTAGTTATTTTAACTCTTGCATTGCCAAATCAAAATAACTATTCGTTGGTCTATTCTGACTCATTTATACAAAACCTATTTTTGCCATGTTTAAATGACGCTTATAAAAATTACTCATTAACAATTACTGTAAAAAAGCACTATATAACAAACAGGAGGAAAGGCTGCATACCCTTCCTCCTGCTGTTACTACCCTATATCAAAAACTACCAGAGCTCCTAAATCAAGCCAACATTTTCCCCTCCAGATAAGAGCATCTGATATAATCTGGATTTGTATAATATACACTGGAATTAAAATTCGAAATCTCATCCGTAATAAATGACGAAAAAACATCTATAATTCCCTGTGCTGCATCTTCATTTTTCATAGTTGTAAGCACAAGTTCCTGATACAGCATCCCTATGGATGTCACTGCCGGTACCTCATATTTACATTCTTTTACTGTATCAAATATACCATCTTTTATGCCAAAGTCTTCAATAATTTCATCTGAAACCTGTTCAAAAGAAAGGCAGTGATTCACCTCTGCAATACGAAGTTGTCTTTCAATATCTTTTTTCGAAAAATAGCGGATTATATCCTGTCTGTGATTTTTCGTTTTTCTTGCTATATATTCTATCAGACTACATACATAGTAAATATCATCTTTTTGTTTCTCAGTCATGAATTTGCTCACTCCTTTCAAATATCAGACATCTTAGCGCATTGATCGTATGAAAGCTGATCTGATGCGTTGGATGTTTGAATTTAGCATATTCCCAGAAAACACTTCTCGATATTTTCCCTGTCATAAATCCATTCACAAAATCCCAAATCGTATCATCTGCCATAGGTCCCTCCACTATATCATATGGATGGGATTCACCTGAACGGCATTTTGCAATGAAATCCAGCCATTCATCAGACATCTCAGGGAATTTTAGGATATTTAATTCTGGATTTTCTATATACTTATAAACATTTATTACTCCAGCAGCTGATCTTCTGTCTGCCCAACGATATGCCTGCTTATAATTATTAGTACAGTAAAATCCCCATGAAAAATCTTTAGTATATCTGGTCATTCTTATTTCTGGGTAAATAACTTCTACTCCGCTTCCATGGTACAATAATATTTCCTGCATTTCACTCATTCCTCATTTTATATTATTTTATCAAAAGACAGCAGCCTTGTACATAGCTGCTGTCTTTGAAATTACCAGTATTTCTTCACATAATTAATAGCATCTTCTTTAGATAAAGAAAACTCTTCCATTATATTTTTAATAGCCGCTTCCTGGTCAAGTTTAAATTTTTTACAGGTTTTAATTGTACCAGCAATCATGCCCTCCTGAAGCCCCTCTTTCTTGCCTTCCTGGAGTCCTTCCTGTTTTCCTTCTCTTTTTAATTCTTCCAATGCACTACACATATTAACCTGACCTCCTTTTTGTTCCAATTCTAGAGCATGGTCTATCAGTTCCTTCGACTGTGTAATCGCTCCGATCACTACTCCCAGTTCCGATGCAATCAGTCTGTCTTTATATACTGTATTAATTTTATTATAGTCACGTTCATATATAGAACGGCTAATGTCAAATACAGTATTGACATCCTGATTGTGAAATTGAAGTGATCCGCTTGTCCTTAATTCAAGTAAATTCATCTTATAGTCTGCTACCAGAGGTTTTATTTTCTCCGGAACCTCCAGCATATCCATCAGACACAAAGGTCCATCCCATGGATTCTCTCCATAATAAACGCAAAGGCTTATCATTGGATGCAGTCTGTCTGTTTTCTTCATATTAGAAAGAAACTCATCTGATGATGCAAAATTCTTATCTTTTCGGTTCTTTGCAGCAATTTCCTGATACTCTTTCAGATAGGAAAAGCCATCTCCGATCATATGTCGAAGCGGCATCGCATAATGAATTTTTGACTGATTTTCCAGTCCCCAGATTACAAAATCAATACCATATGCTGTTTTCTTTACAACATCCAGTACTTTCTGTACTGTTTCAGCATGTCCATTAAATTTGAGAAATGAGGAAACATCCGTGTCTGCTTCTGACAGATCAGCTGGATTCAGTACCTGTTCACCGTCAAACAGTGCAGCATTAAACAAATCTGCAAAATGATGATTGTCTCTCCAAAAGTTCTTTAGTATGGTATCCGGTTTAATTTTATTTTGTTTCACCGTTTGCCATCCTCCTTCTAATATCACTATACCATAGGTTATTTTCGATTTCTATCAGAAAATTTATCTAATCTTCTGTATTCTTATCGTTTTCTATGGTATAAGCATTTTTCCCATGAACTTTAATACATAATTCATCAAACTGAATGTTCCTACAATACCGAATTAGTGTACATTCCGGTACCACTCTGTATAAACTCTGTTCAGAGTAAACGACATGATTGCCAGAACATTGGCACGTATCGTGTCCTCCGGCCAAGTTGCGTAGATCTCACTGCTGGCCACGTTTTTGATATAATCCTTATATCTTACATAATGATCCTGTGCAGCGGTATCCCCTATTGGCCCGTCGTGGACTACGATATACTCCGGGATTACCACTTTGTTTAATACGATCTCGCCGGTTTCATTTATCGGCTTGATCTCTGCTTCCGGATTTTTGGGAGGATATTCCCCAAAAAGCGTATGGGGTCCGATGACGATCCGCTGATAGTCCTCTCCACTACCCTGCTGTCTGCTAAGCGATGCTCCCTGCCTGGCAATGGAATGGGGAAGAACTTCTGTCCCGGCAACTTCTTTTGGTGTAAAACCTTCTGCACTGATCCGAACTGTATATTCTGCATAAGGCTGCTGCTCCACCGGTTTCATGCTGTATTCCAGTGGAGGAGCTGCCAGCTCCAGCATAGGCGTTTTTCCGGAGGAATCCGTACGGATTTCTTCGATCACATTATCCGGGACTCCTGTGTACGAGATCCGCACTGTAGCATTTTCCACAGGACGGTTACTGGCACTGTCCAGCACCGTCACCTGCAGCTGTCCCTGATCCGGCATATCCTGCTGCATGGAAATATAAGAATGATTTTTCATAAACAGAGGCTCCTTTTTGTGCCTGAAAGCACACTGGTTCTCTGCTAGTATATGTTTGCATAAAAAAAATGTCTCTTACCTGATATACAAATAAGAGACACCTTTTTCAGTTACAGATTATAAATTTTTTCCACCTCTTCAAAGTTCTCTGACTTCTAGCGTTCCCGCAATTTCCAAGAGCTGTTCTTCATTGACAAAATTGCTGATACAGCCCATTCCCTGAACACACGCACTTCCTGTTACATTTCCAAACTTAATGCACTGTTCAATTGGATAATGATGATAAAGTCCATAAATAAAGCCACTCATAAATGCATCTCCTGCTCCTGTTGCATCAATAGCTTTTACATTTTGTACAGAAGATATGATTTTTATTCCATCCTTATTTTTAAGCAGGCACCCTTCCTTGTCCATTTTGATCGTCACGTCAGAAAAAAATTCCGACAGAATGTCAGCAGCCTCTTCCACACTGGACGTTCCTGTAATCTTCATGGCCTCTTTCTGGTTGGGAATATAATAATCTGCAATTTCCAGATAATCCTTGTATTTTTCCAATGTCAGATCATCTTCCCATCCCGTATCAAAAATCTGGATACAACCATCTTTTTTCAGTCTTTTATACACATCTAAAAATCCAACATGCATATCTACCACATATGCACCTTTCAGATTTTCATAAACTTCATCCATAACAGCATCATTAAGATCCATTCCGTCTGTATATGAAATAAAACTTCTGTCACCACAATATAGCAAGGTGGAAGACAGCACCACCGGCATCTTGTTTCCTTTATAAAGATTCACAGTTTTTACCGGATAGCTATTCAGTGTTTTTTTCACAAATTCCGAAAAAAGATCATGCCCTGCAAAAGTAATAATTCTGGACTCAACTCCAAGCCTTGAAAGATTGATCATGGTAGCCGGAATCCCACCACCAAACTGCATGGAAAATCCTCTGGCGAAAATCTCCTCTCCCTTATCAGGCAGTCTATCAAGACCAGAATAGATCAGATCAATATTGGAATAGCCTACGCCACCTACAAAACTCATATCAGTTCCATTCCTCCATATAGTCTTTATTTGTGGCTAAATATGTTTCCACCAGTTTCTTGGCCAGTGAGTAGGAATTGACAAGAGGATGCACCATAAGGCAGTCAATTGCTTTACTAATGCTTCTTGTACGGATTGCTTCAGAAGCCAGCCTTTCGTAAATCTTCACCCTGCGAATAAGTTCCATCTGCAATTCCCCGGGATTTGGGACTTTATGCGGAATCATCTCACCATCTTTAAGATCACATGTAACTTCCACAATGTCTGTATTAAGGAGTCCCGGAATTGCTCCGTTATTCGGTACACAAAGGATCATCTCACTGTCTTTTCCACTTAATTTGGAACGGATATATTTCAGGGCAACACCTGCATAGCCTCCATCATCCTTTGCATAAATATCAAAATGATAGGGTTCTTTTGCTCTGGATACGCCGGTCTCATTTGCCATATAAGCATCTTCACGTTTGCCATACCACTTATCATAAACCTTCAGGCAGTTTTCAAAATCATTTTCGACATCCATGTGTGACAGTTCCTCCGTCATATGGATATTCACATCACGGATCACTTCTCCCCTGGTGATACCCGCATCCAAAATATGCTGAACTGCTTCTTCTCTGTAATAAAAATAATACAAATATTCATTAAGAATACATCCCATATGCTCTACCAGATCTTTTTTAAAGAAACGCATATCTGTATCCGTATACAATCTTTCATCTTTTAAAAGCTCCGGCAAAATCTCTTTTCCATCCAGCTTAATACTGTCAAAAAAAGAAAGATGATTCAATCCATAGCAGTCTCCCGTCACAGAATTTTGCGGAACCTTATACATTTTTGCAAAGGAATGGAGAAGACTACTTGGAGCATCGCAGATACCATAGGTAAAATCATATCCCATATCACGCAGAGTCTGAGATACTACTCCCGCTGGGTTGGTAAAGTTAAAGATCTTTACATCCGGAGAAGCGTATTTTTTTGCAAGCTCACAATATTTTACCAGAGCCGGCACAGAACGCATAGCAAAAGAAAACCCTGCCGCACCGGTAGTTTCCTGCCCCAGAACCCCCAGATTCAGAGCTACTCGTTCATCCTGGATACGCATATCATCCTCTCCAACACGAATCGTTGTTATGATATAATCTGCATCTTTAATGGCTTCTACAGGGTCGCCGGTAAGTTCCAGCTGCAAGTCTGGCTGCAGACGTTTTGCAACCTGCTGTGCCATTTTACCATAGATATTAAGCTTCTTTGGATCATTATCCATAAAAATCACTTGGTTGATCCCCAATTCCAAACTGCTCTGAGCAAGGCTTTTTGCCAAAAACATGGAACGTACTCCACCACCGCCGATTACTGCTATTTTCATCTGTAATTCCTCCTCTTTCTGTCTTTTTAGTAGTCTGCCTCATTCATCTTAAACAACCGATTAATGGCACTTACTACAATTACCCCTGCAATAATAAGAATTACTCCCATCATGTTGGCATAACCATAATTATTATCTGTCATAGATGTTTTGTACAGGTATAGTGGAAGATTCAGTGTTGTATCTCCCGGCCCTCCGTTGGTTGTCAGATAAATGAGTTCAAATTCTCTCAGCATACTGGTTGCCGCCAGAATCTCACAGGTTCCAATAATAGTACGGATCAGTGGGAGACGAATCTTCATATTGATCTGCATGTCTGTAGCACCATCGATCTTGGCCGCTTCCACAACATCCTCGGGAATGGACAGAACACCTGCAAGCACAAGAATGATGATCATTCCTGTATACAGAAGCCAGCTCCATGTAACTGTGATAAAGGCACTGTTCTGATCAAAGAACCAGTTTTTCATAAATGGTTTCCCGGTTACTGTTTTTACAAAAGAATTGATAATACCATACTGCGCATTAAATACATTCAGGAAAATAACAGCCAGTGCCGCTGCAGATACCACATTCGGGATCATATAGATAGTTCTGAGGACTTTCCAACCTTTTTTTCTTTTTGAAAGCATAAACGCGATCACAGTTCCTAGCATCACATGCACAACAGACTGAAGCACAACCCAGATTCCCGTATTCTTCAGTGCTGTAAGCATTCGTGCGTCGTTCCGGAAAGCATTGATATAATTATCCAGTCCAATAAATTTAAATACACCGCCTGCTTTCCATTCAAAAAATGAACTTCCAAACACCATACACATCGGAGCCAGGTAAATCAATGCAAAAAGGAGCAGACACGGCAAAAGAAAGCTTGCCAGTTTCCATTTTTTAACTTTCATTTCTCATCTCTCCTGTTTCAGTCTGTTCTTAGCCTCCGGCGACTTCAGAAGAAGGTATGTCCTGCCGAAGCCGCGGAAATCATATAATTATCAGTTTTTCTGTGCAGCGTCTGTAAGAGCCTGTGCGAACTCTTCCGGAGTAATTTCACCCTGCGCAAGAAGCGGATACTGAATACTGATCTCATCCACTACATTTGCATACCAAAGGCTCTGGAAATCATTAATACTGTGCGCTGCTTTATCGCCGTTTGCGATGACTTCATTTACAAGTGGCTTTACATTATCAGATGTAAGACCCTCCATAGCCGGAATATCGCCTGTAATTTCAAGCATTTTAAGCTGGCTCTCCTCATTTGTGAGGAATTTTACAAATGTAAGAGTTGCATCCAGTGTTTTCTCATCCTTGGAAGCAACATTAAAGCCAATTTTTCCACTGTTATACATAACATCACCAGGATACATTGCAGTACCGACTTTATCTGCAAATCCATCTTCAACCATAGAAGTATCATAGAAATCGCTAATCATCCAAGGACCATTTGCAATGATAGCTGTCTGTCCCATAAAGAAGTTGCTTGCAGCATTCTCATATTTTCCACCAACTGCATCCGGAGTTGTATATTTCTGAAACATGGTCTGAATCCTGGTTGCTGCATCGATAAATTCTTTTGTATTATAATCTGTCGGGAGCATGGTATTCATAAACTGTTCTCCCTCATCGCTCTCACCAATCATAGCACCAAGCATCAGTGAAGTTACCCAACCGGAATCTGCAGTATCCATGGAAAGCGGTGTAATGCCTGCATCCAGAAGCTTTTCACACTGCTCAAAGAACTCGTCCCATGTCTTTGCCGGTTTCTCAATTCCTGCCTGAGCAAAGAGATCTTTGTTGTAGAAGTATCCTATTACCTGTCTGGTATAAGGAATTCCATAAATCTTACCATCGCGGGAGTTTACATCCCAGCATGCATCAGTTGCAAGTTTTTTCCAGTCATCATCTACATAATCAGTAAGGTCGACAAGTTGATCCTTCATTGAATCAATCAGATTATATCCACCTGTACTGAATGTATCCGGAAGAGAATTGGAAGAATACAGAACTTTCAGCTTATCCACATAGTTCTGATCACCTGCGATTTCTTCCACATTGACCTTGATACTGTCACCGTACTCCTCATTAAAAGCTTCCAGACGATCCTGGAACCATTCTGTATTAACACTGACACCAACCCAGGATGTAGGAAATGTGATTTCTGTCACATCATCCGCTTTTACTGTTGTGGCCATGCCTCCTGCCATGGATAATGCTGTCACTGCTGACAATACTGTGGCCATCACCTTTTTTGTTTTCATATTAATTGCCTCCTTTTATATAATTTATAAATTTTCATCTTCAACCTTTGACAGATCCTGCTACCATACTGGTAGTAACCTGTTCCTGCAGCAATACATAGATTACGATACTTGGTAGAATTACCATAGTCAATGCCGCAAACATCGCTGTATAGTTAAACGAAAACTGAGATGTAAAATAATTCAGAGCAAGAGGAAGGGTCCTTACTTCTGTGCTCTTGGTAAGAACAAGTCCGAACATGAACTCATTCCATGACGTCAGGAACTGTAAAATTGCCCCTGTTGCAAGTCCTGATTTAGCCAATGGAAATACAATTACAAAGAATGTCCGATAAAACCCGGCTCCGTCAATATAGGCAGCTTCTTCCAGTTCCTTGGGGATGCCCTGAAAATAGCTTTTGAATACGAAAAGTGAAGTAGGAAGTCCCAGTGCCGCATACACAAGTACAAGCCCTGACCTTGTATCAAACATTCCGATTCCCATCATGATCTTATAGATTGGCATCAGAAGTGCTGAAGTAGGTACAAGAAGAGACGCAGATAAAAGCAATGTGATAAAGGTACTTCCCTTAAACGTATATCTGGCCAACACATAGGCAGCCATGGAAACAATCAGGATATTTAGCAGGGTACTTGTGAAAGAAATCACAACACTGTTTCCATAAAACTTAAAAATTGGAGCCAAATCCAATGCAGCCTTATACCCATTAAAGCTTAATGATGTAGGCAGTGCAAATGCAGATGATAGGATCTCCTTATTGGATTTAAAGGATGACATCACGATCCATACTAATGGTCCTACTGAAATCAGTGCCATAAATCCCAGGAAAACAAATCTAAATATTTTCCAAAGAATATCTTTAAAGCTCTTCCCCCCCATTTTATATTTCCTCCCTTCTGAGTACAGTTCCTCTTTCCAATAATTTATAGGGTAGTGTATACTCTATATTTTCTTCTCTGTTTCTACTTTTGTTACACAAAATCTCAAGAGTCCATTCCACCATCTTATCCAGTGGCTGATAAATCGTAGTAAGTTTAGGAACCACCCGCTCTGATATACTTAATCCATCAAATCCCAAAACGGATACATCTTCCGGAACCTTCAAACCATGTTCATTTAGCGCTGTAATTGCTCCTACCGCAGTCTCATCGGAAAAAGCAAACACTGCAGTGAACTTCTTTTTCTTTCGCAATGCACTGTTCATAGATCGATAGCCTTTTTCGAAGGTAAGCTGACCGTATTCTGCCATGTCATCACTGAACATAAGTCCATATTCCTCCATTGCCTTCTTACAGCCAACTAACCGCTGGAATCCTGAACTGATGCTTGTAGAAAGATCAGTCAGAATCAGTATCTCCCTGTGTCCCATTTCAAGAAGATATTTCATTCCCTCGTAAGCAGCCATCATATCGTTAATGTGTACCATATCGCATCTGCTGTCAAAAGCTGCGCCTCCCAGCATAACCACTTTGATATTCTTTGCCCGGATATATCGTATCACCTCACGGTCAATCTCCTCCTCCAGATAAATAACTCCCATCACATACAATTCCTTCAGGATACTCTTATAACTATCATCTCCCGGAAATGTAGGAAGAAATATCACTCTACATTTGTATTTTGGCATCTGCCGGATAATCTCCTTTATGGATTCACTGAAATATCCAAATTCCAGATTAGGAATCAGAACTACGATCACACCATCTGACTTACGTGTTGGATGATTTGGCACATAACCAACCGTATTAGCTGCCTCCTCAATTCTTCTGGATAATTCATCACTCACTACATTCTGTCCTGAAAAATATCTTGAAACAGTTGCTGGAGACACATGTGCCATTTGTGCAACCTTTCTGATTGTACCTGCCATTGTCTCATCTCCTTATGTGATTTTTTCTTATTATTTGAGATTTATTCCTTATTTCTTTTAGTATTTTGCACGATTTAATATCGCTATCTACATTTTTGATTGTACAAAGTTACAAATAGAATGTCAATCTTGTTTCATGTGTTTCATCTTGGTTTCATATGTTTCATTAAAAAAAGATGGAACAATCCGGACTTCTTCCTGACCATTCCATCTTTTATATATCTTTACTTCATAATCCTCATCAGAATATCTTCAGAATATCATTATACATAACGATAACCATCAACGCCATCAAAAGCATCAGCCCTGCAAAATGGATCATGCCTTCTACCTGACGGTTTACCGGTTTTCTCCGGATCGCTTCTGCCACCAGAAATACCAGCCTTCCTCCATCCAGCGCAGGAAGAGGAAGAAGGTTCATCACTCCCAGGTTTGCAGAAAGAAGAACTGCCATATTCAACAAATTCATCCAGATCATCAGCGTTCCCTCACTCTTGGACTGTTCGTAAGTGTCGCCAATGGCATCCGCAATACCCACAGGACCACTTAAGTCTTTCATTCCAAGATGACCGGTCACAAGCTCTTTCAGGCTTAAGATCGTAGTACGGATCATATATTTCACTTCCACCGCACCATATTTCAGAACATTGAAGCCGGAAGTCTTTTCGCTGTATGTGTTGTAGCCGAAACCGGAAACCGGTGTCCGGTATTCTCTTGGTGTGATCTCCGCCTCATATTCCAGCCCGTTCCGTTCATAGGTGATCGTCACAGGTTCATCAGACAGCGGATGCTCCTCGATATATTTTTCATATGCATTTCCATCCGGGACTTCCACACCGTTGATCTTCGTGATCACATCTCCCGCTTCCAGACCTGCTTCTTCCAGCGGCATTCCCTTGATCAGGGATTCTACTATCATGGAATTTACATCGGAACGGTTGAAACCAAGGAGATACCGTACATTCACATCCGGCTTATAGGAGATCTCCTGTTCTTTTCCATCACGTTTTATCTTCAGATGAATGGTATCTCCCTCTTTCAGTTCATTGAGATACGAATACACATAGAGATCTTTTCCCAGGTCAATATGATATCCCTGATACTCTGTAATCACATCGCCTTCTCTCAGGCCCGCCTTTTCCGCTGCGGAGCCTTCTGTTACCTGCAATACGGTTGCAGGATCATAGCCAATACAACCCACAATGATCACAGACAGAACAAAGGCCAGTAGAAAATTAAATACCGGGCCAGCGGCAACCACCGCGATCCTGCCCCACACAGGAGCGGAATTAAAGGTTCCCGGACTGTCATCTTCCGCATCTTCTCCCGCCATGGCACAGGAACCGCCAAGAGGAAGCAATTTCACGGAATAGCGGGTGCCACCTTTTACCGTACTTATGATCCTCGGACCCATGCCAAGAGAAAATTCCACCACCTCAATGTGGTTCTTTTTTGCCAGGAGAAAATGTCCCAGTTCATGGATCAGTATCACAACGCTGAAAATAATTACAGCAATCACAAATCTCAATTTACCACCTACTTTCGATCCACTGGTAAGTATCCTGCTCTACAGAAAGGATCTCATCCAGATCCGGATTCGCGATTTTTTTATGTCTTTCCATAGACTGTGCAATAATCTCATAAATATCCAGAAAGCCAATCTTTTCTTCCAGGAATTTCTTTACTGCAAGCTCATTGGCCGCATTAAAGACAGTCGGCATACTTCCCCCTTCCCGGGATGCCTGGATTGCCATAGGAAGTCCGCGGAATGTCTCCATATCCGGAACCTCAAATGTGATCTCACGAAGTTTCGTGAAATCAAGACGGTCTCCATCCAGATAACGTCTGTGTGGATAGTACAGAGCGTACTGGATCGGAAGTCTCATATCCGGAGTTCCAAGCTGTGCCATGATCGCGCCGTCTTTAAATTCCACCATGGAATGAATGATACTTTGTGGCTGTACCACCACCTGAATATGATCCAGGTCCATGTCAAACAGCCACTTGGCCTCCATAACTTCCAGACCTTTGTTTACCAGGGTCGCGGAATCTACGGTGATCTTCCGTCCCATTACCCAGTTTGGATGTTTCAGAGTATCCGCAACCGTAACATTTCGAAGTTCTTCTGTGGTACGTCCGCGGAATGGTCCGCCGGATGCCGTGATCAGAAGTTTATGGATCTCTTCGTTTTCTTCTCCATGGATAGCCTGGAAAATGGCACTGTGTTCACTGTCAACCGGGAGGATGGATACGCCGTATTCCTTTGCCATTGGCATGATCAGATGACCGGCTGTGACAAGGGTTTCCTTATTCGCTAGGGCGATGTCCTTTCCGGCACGGATTCCCTCCATGGTAGGGCGAATCCCGATCATTCCCACGATCGCAGTGACAAGGATATCGGATTCCGGCATGGACGCAAGTTCCAGAAGTCCTTCCATTCCGCTGACTACCTTTGTGTCCGTATCCGCAATACGTGTTTTCAGGTCCCGGGCTGCCTTTTCATCCCAGACTGCAGCCAGAAGTGGATGAAACTCCCGGATCTGTTCTTCCAGTTTCTCCACACTTTTTCCCGCACTGACCGCAACAACACGAAGATCTTCATTTTTTCTTGCCACATCCAGTGTCTGAGTTCCGATGGAACCGGTAGAACCTAAGATTGCAATATTCTTCATTTCAATATCTCCTAAATTCCAAGAATCGTTTTTGCAAGATAGTAAATAACAGGAGCTGTGATAATCACGCTGTCAAAACGGTCCAGAATTCCTCCGTGGCCCGGGATCAGCTTACCATAGTCCTTAATGTTCTGATTTCTCTTGATCGCAGATGCTGCCAGATCACCTACCATGGAGATCAGGGCTCCAACTGCACAAATCAGGGCATACTCCGCCATTTTTCCCTGTGTGGCCGCTGCATAGATCACTCCAAGAAGTGCCGCTCCCACAACGCCGCCTACAGCTCCCTCGATGGATTTCTTCGGGCTTAAAACCGGCGCCATCTTATGTTTGCCGATGAGCATTCCCACACAGTAAGCGCAGGTATCACAGCCCCAGGAGCATAAGAAGATCAGCCATACCAGGAATTTTCCGTCCGGGAGGCTTCTGGTAAGATAGATAAAGGAAAGCATCACCGCAACATATATCACTCCAAAAAATGCTGCCATCACTTGTTCCGCACGGTATTTCGGATAACCGAATACATAGACAAACAGAATCAGGATCATACTGATGATGATCGCCATTGTTCCATAACTTCCAAAATCAAATTTCATAGCAATATAATAAAGCACTGCTCCAAGATATCCCACAAGTTCCAGCACAGTAATGTGCTCATCACTTACCTTCATTACCTTGTAAAGCTCTCTCATTCCGATCAGTGAAACAACCAGAAGTGTAAAAAACAGGATCCAGCTGCCGGAAATAATGGTTGCCAGGGCAATGATGACAAGGATGATACCACTTATCAGTCTTGTCTTAAACATGATCTACTCCTCCTTGACGCCACCGTAACGTCTGTCTCTCTGATTATATTTCTCGATGGCTTTGATCAGCTCTTCTTTATTGAAATCCGGCCACGCAACCGGGGTAAAATAAAATTCGGAATAAGCCAGCTGCCAGAGCAGGAAATTGGAAAGGCGCTGTTCTCCGCTTGTGCGGATCATCAGATCCGGATCCGGTACACCGGCAGTGTCCAGATAGCTCTCAATGGTATCCTCTGTAATGTTGTCCGGCTCAACTTTTCCGTCTTTTACATCCTGTGCCATCTTCTGCATTCCACGGCGGATCTCATCACGGCTTCCGTAATTTAATGCCAGCTGAAAATAAATACCGTCAAAATCTTTGGAATATTCCTCCAGTTCCCGGACACTCTTCTGAATATCCGGTGCAAAAGCAGTAATATCCCCGATGACTTTCATCCGCATATTATTTTTCTTGGAAATTTTGATACATTTCTTAAGATAACTGCGGAACAGTTTCATCAGTGCTTCCACTTCTTCTCTGGAGCGTTTCCAGTTTTCTGTGGAAAAAGCGTAAACCGTAAGATATTTCACCCCAAGGTCTTTGATATCATAACAAATGTTTTCAAGATTGGCGCATCCCTTTACATGTCCGTAGGTTCTCGGCATTCCTCGTTCCTTTGCCCACCTTCCGTTTCCATCCAGAATGATCGCTATATGATTTGGTACGTTCATAAATCTCCTCCATACAGAAAGAGAGCTTCTTCAAAGAAGCCCTCTTTATCCTCGTATCTCTTACAATTATACAGTCAGAATCTCTTTCGACTTGTTCTCGATCGCCTTGTCAACTTCCTTGATGTACTTATCTGTAAGTTTCTGGATCTGATCCTCAAGCTCTTTGATCTCATCCTCAGAAACATCCTGTTTTGCAAGTTTCTTAAATGCATCGTTGGCATCACGACGGATATTTCTTACTGCAACCTTGGCACCTTCGCCTTTTTTCTTAACGTCTTTTACCAGCTCTTTACGACGTTCCTCGGTAAGCTCCGGGAAAACAAGACGGATCATTTTTCCATCGTTGCTCGGGTTTAAACCAAGATCAGAGCAGAGAATTGCTTTCTCGATAGCTTTGATCATGCTGGACTCCCATGGCTGGATCTGAATCATACGTGCCTCCGGAACAGAAATGTTTGCCACCTGCTGAATCGGAGTTGGTGCTCCATAATAATCTACGGTAAGTTTGTCAAGAATATGCGGGTTTGCACGGCCGGCTCTGATTGTTGTCAGCTCACTCTCCAAAGCATTCAGTGTTTTTCCCATTTTTGTTTCGTATACCTGAATTCTCTCATCCATTTCACATATCTCCCTGTATGGTTATTTTTTTATTATTCCCTTCTGATTACACAGTTACCTTTGTTCCGGAGAACTTACCGTGTACCGTGTTGACGATGCTGTCTTTTTCATCAAGACCGAATACCAGCATCGGCATCTTCTGCTCCATGCACATGATGGAAGCGGTGAGGTCCATAGCTGCCAGTTTCTTGGCAACCACTTCATCAATGGAAATCTCATCATACTTCTTGGCATCCGGATTTACCTTCGGATCGCTGTCATAGATTCCGTCAACAGCTTTGGCAAGAAGAATGGCATCTGCGCCAATCTCAACAGCACGAAGTACTGTAGCTGTATCTGTGGAAAAATATGGATGACCGGTACCACCTGCAAAGAATACAACTTTTCCTTCTGCGAAGCTCTCTTCTACAGCATCTTTAGAATAAAGAGTAGTAAATGCGCCACATACAAACGGGGTAAACACCTCTGTCTTAAGTCCCACATATCTGCAGATGTCAGATACATAGATACAGTTCATGATTGTAGCAAGCATACCGATCTGGTCAGCCTTACTTCTGTCCATTGCCCCGCTGGTACGTCCTCTCCAGAAGTTTCCTCCTCCGATTACGATACCAACCTGAAGTCCCTCATCCACGATAGTCTTGATCTGTTTGGCAACTTCTGTAACGGTTGCTTCGTCAAAACCTCTCTTCTGCTCTCCTGCAAGAGCCTCTCCGCTTAATTTCAGTAACACTCTTTTCATATGTTTATTCTCCTTTACCATACGCCGGACACAACTTCATTGCCATCATCGTCAAAAGTTGTGGAAACCGTAAACGTATCATAATAATAATAACCTGTCTTACCGGACTCCGGTTCGTCCTCATAGTCACTGCCATTCGGACTGCCGCATGCATTTACAAGATCTGTCATGGACTGGCCAATATATCCTGTTGCCACCGATGCCGGATCTTCGTCACTGGATGGTGCTTCTGTAGGATCCGGATCATCCGAAGAATCTGAAGACGGAGCAGATGGTGAATCCGTGCTGCTGGAATCACTGCTGTCAGTATTATCCCTGCTGCTATCTGCTGAAGAAGATGTGGAATCTGTACTGCTGGAATCTGTACTGTCTGTGGAATCTGTACTACTGTCACTGGAGTCGCTCTCTTCACTGTCATCTTCAATGCCAAGTCTCGCCTTCACATCCTTCAGTGTGGAAACTTCCTTGGTGCTTCCACTTGCCAGATATGTAGCATATGGGATTCCATCTTCACCTTCGCCATCCATGCAGAAGCTTAGCTGAGAAATTGTCAGAAGCGGCAGTTTACGGAAAAAGCATTCATTCTGCTCCTCGTCAGAAAACGTAATTCTCACATCAAAACTTGTTACTGCGTTACCGTCATCATCTTTCTGGCTCTTTTCCATATAATAAACAGCTTTATCCTTGTCGGCCAGTGTAAACTTACCGTTTACAAGATCACTGCCCCATGTCTCATCGCTGTCATCTCCGTCATCTCTGGTAGGACGGACATAAATCGCGGAAATTGCAGAGCCCATTTTATTTGTAAACACAATACTTGTGGTTGTCTCACTCTTGGTTCCCATCACATTCTTGATGTTTGCTGTATCATCTGTAGATGTCTGCATTTCTACCACATCTGTCTTCGCTGCTTCTGTCACAGTCGGTGTCACAGTTGCTTCCACTTTCTGTTCAGGTGCCACGGAATTCTTCTTCCCACATCCGGCAGCAAGCATACTTGCCGCAAGAATTCCTGCAAGAATCAAATAACGTTTTTTCATTATATCTCCTCCATATAAAATGGTTCAATTTGCTTTCAGCTTACCTCTTTCTATTATTACAGAGTATCACTTTCTTGTCAACCTGACCGGTTTGAATTTCACAGAATCTTTAGATTTTTCAGACTATGTCAAAAATTAAAACATCTGAGGTCAAAAGCCGTTTTCTCTTCTTTTTTTCCGCATGTCACGGCGCATTTTCGCCGCTTCATTCCGGGCTTTTTCTGCTTCTGTGGTAATGATCAGTTCCGGTACCTGGATCGGTTTCTGGTCTTTATCTACGGCCACCATCACAAAGAACGCCCGATTTACAGTCCGGCGTATACCATCCGGCTGTTCCACATACGTATCAATCTCAACTTCCATGGAAGTTCTTCCCACATAAGTTACATATCCTTTAAGTACTACGATCTCTCCTTCATAAATCGCATGTTTGAACTGGAGGTTGTCCACTGCCGCAGTTACCACACGATAGGTTTCCGCATGGCGCATGGCCACCACACCGGCAACCTCATCCAGCCACTGCATCAGCGCTCCGCCAAAAAGCCTTCCGCCCCCGTTCAGATGCTGCTGCATGATCAGATGAACCTGTTCTGTCATGGACGCTTCCACCGTTTTTTTACGTCTTTCCTGTACCTCTGCCATTTTTCATTCCCCGCTTTTTATCATATTTTTTTCAGCAGAAACCGGCTGATTAATAAAGATTTTTTACCTTGAAGTCTCTCTCTGCTTCTCTTCTCTGATCCTTCTTGGCAATATCCTGACGCTTGTCGTAAAGCTTCTTACCTCGTGCCATGCCGATCTCTATTTTTACCAGGCTGTCCTTGAAATAAACCTTCAGAG
>OLRJ01000643.1_pt1 | contig 34992 bp, 24 predicted proteins | sample 1672741 | NCBI WGS metagenome assembly OLRJ01 (sample SAMEA3136719, study PRJEB25190) | human gut metagenome | biome: human gut; feature: human-associated habitat; material: faeces | place: Austria | collected 2013 | reverse complement strand
TTCAACATCTCAACGAAGAACAAAACCGAAAGTGCGCAGGAATTCGGACGTTATCTACAGATGCATGTAAAATAACACATAATATCGCGATTTGTAAGGAAACATCCCGACGATGCGGGGGAGAGGTGTTGGGCAATGGTCGGCATGCGTGACGTGGCGAAAGAGGCCGGGGTCTCGCTGAGCACGGTTTCGCTAGTGGTCAACAAGACGGGCTACGTGTCCGACGACATGCGCGCGCGCGTCAAAGCCGCCATGAAAGAGCTCAATTACGTGCCCAACGAGCTGGCACGCAACCTGTACAAGAACCGCACGAACCTGGTCGGCGTGATCGTGCCGACCATCCGCCACCCCTTCTTTGCCACCCTTACCGCGCATCTGCAACGCGAGCTGGCCGCGCAAGGACTGCGCACCATGCTGTGCTCCACCGCCGACGCGGAAAACGGCGAGGTCGAATACGTGGACATGCTGCGCCGTCACATGATGGACGGCATCATCGTCTGCTCGCACACCACCCATCCGAACGATTACTGGACGTCCATCCACCGCCCCATCGTCGCCTTCGACCGTGTGCTGGGCGGCGGCATCGCGTCGATCGGCTCCGACCATGAGCAGGGCGGCCGGCTCATGGCGCACATGCTGGTCAACACCGGCGCGCACCACGTGGTGATGATCGGCGGCCCGCGCGACCAGTTCTTCGATTTGGCGGCGCGCAATGGAGACAGCCCGGACGATTTCGACCTGCACAAGACAACGTTCCCGGCCGTCCGCTACTACCTTACGTTGGAGCAGGAGCTGAAAGCGGCCGGCGTGCGGTACGAGTACGTCGAAGCCGGCAATGTGGAGGATTTCCAAGGGTATAAGAACGCGGTGAATGCTGTGCTCAACAGTATGCCGGTGGACGGCGTCGATGCCGTGGTCAGCTCCGATATCGGTGCCGCGCTTTGCGTGCGCGAAGCGATGCGGAGGCATATTTCGATTCCGCGCGACCTGCAGATCATCGCCTACGACGGCACGTATCTGACCGACCTGGCCGGTATGAAAATGACCGCGGTGGCGCAGAATTTCGACAAAATCGCGCAGGTCGCGGTCGGCAATATCGTTCGTGCGATCGCCAAGGAAGGGGATGCCAAGGCAGATACGACAAGCGCCACGGGACGCAAGCCGTACGAGCCGGACGTGCTGATTCCCGTGACGCGCAAACTGGGCGATACCACGCGCTAAGCGGGCCGTATCGCCCATCATTGGACGGGCCGTTTTACCTGCTAAGCGGGTCGTTTCGCCTTATTCGTAATCGCCGGTCGGACCGATCTTCAACGCGTCCTCGTGCGTGCGGCCCGAATGGATCGCATCGTTGATCGCCTGGATCTCCGCCGCATCCACGGCAAGTGCGCGCCCGTCGATCGCGCTGATCGGAATCGACCATCCGCCGTGCGTCATGTACAGGCTGTCCGCTTCGCGCAGCTCGGCGATCGGCAGCTTCCTGTACTCCGCCTTCTTGCCCTCTTCGAGCGCCCAGGCGAACATTTCGCGCTGTGATGTGCCGTTCAGAATACCGATGCGCGGGTCGGGCGTGACGAACGTATCGCCATAGCGTGCCACAATCGACGAATTCGGGCATTCCATCGTGTAGCCGTCCTCCGTGAACAGAATCGCGTCGCCGACGCCACGGCGGGCGCATTCGCGGTGCACGGCGCAGTTGAACGCGTAGCTCAGCGTCTTCGCGCCGTTGAGCAGCCACGGGGCGCGTGCGGTGATGTCCGACGGGTAGCCGCGCGTCATCGAAGCCATGGTGATCGGCTCCAGCGAATGCAGCGTGCCCTTCGCGTCAAGGAAGATGTAGACGGTCGGCGTGCGGTCGGCCGCCTTGCCCACGCCGGTGTCCGGATCGAGACCACGGGAGACGATGATGCGCAGCATCGGACCGGGTTCCGGATCGTCATACTGGTCGATGACCAGCTGGACCGCGCGGGTGAGCGCGGGAATGTTCGGCTCGGGCATGTCCACCAGGCGGGCGGAATTGGCGAGACGCTTCAGATGGTTCTCCAACGAAACCGGGAAACCCTTCCATACCGTGGTCGCTTCGAAAATGCCGTCGCCACGCAGTGCGCACAAATCGAACGCGTTGATGATGGGGCTTTCCGGATCGACGAAACGAACCAGATCCGCGTCGGGCGCCACGCCTGCGCCTCCGAATAGCGTCTTGCCGTTACCGACTGCCAGAACGATCGAACTCATGGGAACCTCTCTTCCGCGCTCCGCGTCTTTTGATTGCCGCTTTATTGCTGTTGCGCTGTTGTGTTGCGTCAGCGTTCGCGTGCGTCTTCGGCGTCCAACCTAACCATGGTTTGTTTCCACTTGGCACCGCCAATTTGCAATGCGGAAACATACGCGTCATGAATCGCGCGGCTTCCGTAACGTTCGGCGACCAAGGTGAGGGAAAGCGACTCTGAACGTCCGTTTCTGCGGAATCTGATTTCGGGGTTCGTCGGCAGTTCGTTCGGAAAAGGCCGGACGGCGGCCGACGGGAAAGGTGAGCGCAATGGTGGATGGGATGTCCGATATGGGAACAACCGAACTTGGCGCGGCGAGCACGCCCGAACAGGCGCGCGCCGCGTTCCGTGACGGCCTGGTCCGCCCGACCTGCGGCATCGCGCAAGGCTACGCGCAGGCGAATCTGATGATTCTGCCCAAGGAGCAGGCATTCGATTTTCTGCTGTTCGCGCAGCGCAATCCCAAACCCTGCCCGCTGCTGGAAGTGATGGAGCCGGGCGTCACCGCACTCGTCACCGCGCCGGGCGCCGACATCCGTACCGACGTGCCGTTGTACCGCGTGTGGAAGCGTGGCGAACTGGTAGCCGAAGTGCCCGATATTCGCGAGTATTGGCGATCCGATTTGGTCACGTTTGTGATTGGCTGCAGTTTCACATTCGAGTTTCCGCTGATGGAGGCGGGCGTGCCGGTGCGGCACATCACGGCAGGCCGCAACGTGCCGATGTACGACACGTCGATCGAGTGCCGTTCGGCCGGCGCGTTCCATTCGACGATGGTCGTGTCGATGCGTGGCATTCCGTCTACGCAGGTGGCCGACGCATGCCGGATTTCCGGCTATTACCCGTCCGTGCACGGTGCCCCCGTATGTGTGGGCGACCCGTCCGCGATCGGCATCGACGACATCATGCATCCCGACTATGGCGATGCCCCCGTGTTGGAGCCGGGCGATGTGCCGGTGTTCTGGGCGTGCGGCGTGACCCCGCAGGCCGCGGTGATGGCGTCCAAACCGGAATTCGCGATCACGCACGCGCCGGGGCACATGTTCATCACCAGCAAACGCGATTTGGAATACATGGTGTGAGGCCGAGCGGCAGGTTGCGGGGCGCGGCATGAGATGCGTGCTGCGGCGACTGCGGCAGAAGGAATGTTGCGGCGGCGGAACACTACGACAGCGAAACGACGGAAAGGCGACGGAAGGAATGGAAACGATGGCTGTGCAGGAAACAGACGGAAGGCAGACGGCTATGCGAATCGATATGAACAGCGATATGGGCGAAAGCTTCGGTCGTTGGACACTCGGCGACGACGAGGCGCTGCTCGACGTGGTTTCCAGCGCGAACGTGGCGTGCGGCTTCCATGCGGGCGACCCGTCCGTCATGCTGAGAACGTTGTCATACGCGGCGTCGCGGGGGGTAATGGTCGGGGCGCATGTGGCGTACCGCGACCTGGCCGGATTCGGGCGCCGCTATGTGGACGAGTCCCCCGACGAGCTCAAGGCGGACGTGATGTACCAGATCGCCGCGTTGGAAGGCATGGCGCGGTCGGTCGGCGCGCAGGTGCGGTACGTGAAACCTCATGGCGCGCTGTACAACCGAATCGTCCGCGACGAATCGCAGGCCGCCGCCGTGGTCGAGGCTATCCGCAGCGTGGACGCATCGCTGGCGATACTGACGCAGCCGGGCGCCGTGGTCGGCCGCCTGGCCGCGCAGGCCGGGCTTCGTGTGTTCCACGAGGCGTTCGCCGACCGCGCGTACAACGTGGACGGCACGCTGGTGTCGCGCCGTTTGCCGGATGCAGTGATCGCCGATCCGGCCGAAGTGGCGGCGCGCGTGCTGCGCATGGTGTGCGAGCATGAGGTGGTGGCAATCGACGGCACCGTGGTGCCGCTCAACGCCGATTCCGTCTGTGTGCATGGCGATTCGCCCTCGGCTGTGGCGATGGCGCGTGCCGTCCGCGCCCGCTTGGAGTCGGAAGGCGTTGCGATACGCGCGTTCGCAGGCGACGCAGCCGCATCGGCCGCGCGGGATTAAGGCGGTGGCGACATGCGATTCCTGACCTGTGGCGCGGACGGCATACTCGTGGAGCTCGCCGATTTGGACGAGACCCTGCGGGTGTTCGCCGCGTTGCAGAGCGCCGTGAAACATGCCGTGGAACAAACTGCGGAATCGCCCGAGCGGGCCGCACAGCCGAGCACGACCTCCGTTTTCGCCGGCGTGAAACAACTCATTCCCGCTGCGCGCACCGTCTACGTCGCCTTCGATCCGCTGCTTTCGTCGCGTGTCGAACTGACCGCCGCGATTCGCGCGCTGAACGTTGCCGCCGACATGGAACGGCATTCCCGAATCGTTGAAATTCCGGTGATTTACGATGGCGAGGATATGGCGGACGTAGCCGACCTGCTGGGCATCTCCGTTGACGAGGTTGTGCGCCGGCATTGCGATACCGCCTGGTCCGTGGCGTTCGTCGGCTTCGCGCCCGGTTTCGCATACCTGACCGGCGGCGACCCGATATTCGATGTGCCACGCCGCAAAGTGCCACGGCTGAGCGTGCCCGCGGGCGCGGTGGGGCTTGCCGGCACGTTTTCCGGCGTGTATCCGCGCGTCAGCTCGGGCGGCTGGCAGTTGCTGGGCCACACGGAAACGCCGATGTGGGACGAGCGGGCCGACCCGCCCGCGCTGTTGCAGCCCGGCGACACCGTGCGTTTTACGCCCGTGCGTGACGCCGTTTCCGGCGGTTCGGCTTCTGTTTCTGCCTCTGTGTCCGATTCCGTTCAAAGTTTCGCAGGCGCCAGATTCCATGTCCGTCTCGGCCTCGACTCCGGCTCTCGAAGTCCTCCGCTCGGGCCTGCTCACCACCTTCCAAGATGATGGCCGTGTCGCCGCGAACATGGGCGTGACCGGTTCCGGCGCCGCCGATCGCACGTCTTCCCACTTGGCCAACGCACTGGTCGGCAACCCCGCTAATACCCCCGTGTTGGAAATCACCGGTGGTGGCGTGCGCATGCGTGCCATCGGCAGTGTGGTCGTGGCGGTGACGGGCGCTTCGGCGGATGTGACGATTACCGGAAGCCGGCAATCGCAAGATAGTCAAGGCGGCTCAAACGGCACGTTCACCCCAAATTCCCCCGGTGGATGCAGTGGCCGGACCGTCTTGAACGCATCGAACGATGCCGCCGACCGCACCACAATCGCCATGCAACAACCGGTTCTGCTGCGTGACGGGGACGTGCTGTCAATCGCCCCGCCGACCAGCGGCCTGCGCGATTATGTGGCCGTACGCGGCGGTTTCGGCGTCGCGACAACCCTCGGTTCGGCTGCAACGGACACGATGAGCGGCATCGGCCCGCGCCCGATCGCAGCCAAACAGCGGCTCGCCATACGTACCGCGTCCACGGCGTGCGATGCCGGCGTCGGCCTGCCGCAGCCATGGCCGACCGACCTGCCGAAACCCGGCAGACCTACGGATTTATACGTGCGATTGGGGCCGCGCGACGACTGGTTCACCGCAGCCGGCCTGTCCGCATTCCTGACGCAAACGTGGACAGTGACCGCGCAGTCGAACCGTGTTGGCCTGCGACTTTCGGGAGCGGCACCCGTGGAACGCACCGACACGCGCGAACTGGCCAGCGAGGCCACGCCATCCGGCGCAATCGAAGTGCCGACCAGCGGACAACCGGTCATTTTTCTGCGCGACCAGCCTGTAACCGGCGGATATCCGGTAATCGCCGTGCTTGAACCGGAATCGTTGGACGTGGCCGGGCAGTTGCCACCAGGCGCATGCGTCCGCTTCCACGTCGTTTCCGCCCATGCCACGTCTACTCCGCAACCTGCGTACCCCACCAAGGAGGTTCGATAATGCCATCCGCATCGACTGCACCATCCGCAACGGCGCTCCCATCCCCGTCGCCATCATTGTCGTCGCCATCGCCCGCAACCCCGAAACTACGGCGCATCCTCATCGCCAACCGTGGCGAAATCGCCATGCGCGTCATCCACGCCTGCCATGACACCGGCCGCATCGCCATCGCCGCCTATGCCGACCCCGACGCGGACGCGCTGTTCGTGCACGCCGCCGACGAGGCCTACGCACTGGGCGGATCCGACGCGCAAAGCACGTATCTCAACATCGCGGCCATCGTGGAAACCGCGCACAAGGCGCATGTCGACGCCGTCCACCCCGGGTACGGTTTCCTTGCCGAAAACGCGGAATTCGCGCAGGCGGTCATCGACGCCGGCATGACGTGGATCGGTCCGCAGCCCGCCACCATCCGCGCGCTCGGCTCGAAAGTCGAAGCGCGCCGCATCGCGGCCGAAGTCGGCGCGCCCATGGCCCCCGGCACCACGGAACCGGTGCACGACCCCGCCGAAGTCATCACGTTCGCCAAGGAACACGGCCTGCCACTGGCCATCAAAGCCGTCTACGGGGGTGGCGGTCGAGGTCTGAAAGTGGTGCACCGGCTGGAAGACGTGCGCGAGGCGTTCGTATCCGCCACGCACGAGGCCGAGCTGGCGTTCGGCAACGGCGACTGCTTCATCGAACGATTCCTCGCCCGCCCGCGCCACGTCGAAGTGCAGATCCTCGGCGACGGCGCGGGCAACGTTGTGGCCGTCGGCACGCGCGACTGCTCGCTGCAGCGCCGCAATCAGAAACTCATCGAAGAGGCACCAGCGCCGTTCCTACCCCCTGAAACCACCCGGGCGCTGGAAGACGCGGCCGTCGCCATCTGCTCCCGTGCGCACTACGAAAGCGCCGGAACCGTTGAGTTTCTGGTCGATCCGGACGGCACGATGTCGTTCATGGAAGTCAACACGCGTATTCAGGTCGAACACCCCGTCACAGAAGAGGTGACCGGCGTCGATCTGGTGGCCGCACAGCTGGCGATCGCCGAAGGCGCGCATGTCACCGACATTCCCGGCTTGGAACACGGCACCCCCGTTCCGCATGGGCATGCGATCGAGTTCCGCATCAACGCGGAGGATCCATCCCTTGGTTTCGTACCGTTCCCCGGCATCGTCGAGCGGCTGAACGTGCCGACCGGACCGGGCATCCGCTTCGATTCCGGCGTTGCGCAAGGCGGCGCGATTCCGGGGCAGTTCGATTCGATGATCGCCAAACTGATCGTCTCCGCGCCGTCGCGTTCGGCCTGTCTGACGCGCGCCCGCCACGCATTGGATGAGCTGGCGATTGCCGGCGTGCCAACGGTCCGCAAATTCGACCAGGCCGTGCTCGAACAGCCAGCTTTCGTGGCGACGGACGGCGATTTCGGCGTCTACACGCGCTGGATCGAAGAGGAATTCCTGCCTTCCGTGGACGTGCGCACGCTGGCCGACGGCAAACCGGGTCGCCGGGCCGCAGCGCCCGAACCGGTGGAAAGCTGGGTCGAGGTCGATGGCAAACGCGTGCGATTGGGCCTGCCCGCTTCGCTCGCCTCCGTCGCCGCGCTGGGCGCGGGGCTGGCCGGATTGGCTGGAGCCGGCGCAACGGGGGGGGCCTGCCCTCACGTCCGATTCTGGCGAATCGGTCATCCAAGCCCTGCTGAACGCCTATCAAAAGTCCGTTCCAGCAGGATCGGGCACGCAGATCGCCGCAAACTCGGATATCGCAAGCACCCAAGACACCCCTATCGAATCGACCATCACCGGCACGGTCGTCCGCTGGCTCGCCGATGATGGCGCGCACGTTGAGGAAAACGAGCCGATCGTCGTACTCGAGGCGATGAAGATGGAAACCGAAATCACCGCCCCCGTTGCCGGCATACTGCACCGATCGGCGCAGGTCGGCGACACCGCGCAATACGGCGACCCCCTCGGCGCCATCAGTTAACGCGGCGGCCGGCTGACACGGCTGCCGGCCGTCGGGTGAACCGCACGCCCCTTACGCGCAACGCATCGCAATCGCAAAAACAAAACCCAGACCACGGAAGGAACGCAACATGAGCATGCTGGATTGGCGGTATTATCCGAAAATCGCGCGTATCGCACGCATGGCGGGAGCCGACGTCGGACGCGGTTCCGAAACGTTGATGACGTATTCGCGCGGCGATTTGTTCCGAGCCGCACGCCACTTGTCGAACAGCAAGGAAGGTCGGCCCGCCCGCGCGCTGGTGGTCACCGGCTTCTACATTCCGAAGGCCGCGCAACCCGCTGCGGAAACGGACGGCCCGTTGGGTGCGCTGGAAGTATGCATGGCGTTGCGTGCGATTGGCGGCGACGCATGGCTGGTCAGCGACGAATGCTGCGCGCCGGTGATTCGCCCGTCCGCATTGGGTTTCCTGCCGGACGACCACGTGCTGATCGCGCCGAATGCCAATCCCAAGGGCGGTTTTGACGCCTGGCTCAACGGCGTCATCGACCTTGCCAAAACCGAACATATCGATACGCTCGTCTACATCGAACGCGTCGGCCCGGCGCGCGACGGCAGCCCGCACAACATGCGCGGCATCGACATCACCGAATGGACCGCGCCGCTGAGCCAGCTCGCGCTGCTCGGCCTGCACACGATCGGCGTGGGTGACGGCGGCAACGAGATCGGCATGGGCCGTGTGGAGGACTACGCCATCGAAGGGGTGGTCGACCACGGCGAGAACATCGCCTGCACGGTGCCGACCGACCAGCTGGTGGTGGCCGGCACGTCGAATTGGGGCGCGCACGCGCTTGTCTGTGCGATGCGCGCGTTGGGCAGCAACGCCGTCGACCCGTATCTTGAACCGACGTGGCAGGAGCGCGTGCTGGACGTGATCGTCGAATACGGCGGCCTCGACGGCGTGCATATGACGAACGTGGCGACCGTCGACGGCCTCGAACCCGACCGTTACTTTAAGCAGGTCGGCCAGCTTACGGACTGCGCCCGCAGCTGAAGTCCTGCGCCCGCAGCTGGAATCCTGTGCCCAAGGCTGAAGGCCCTGCGCTCGCGGCTGCCCCCGCATGTCCGTCGCTTTCGAATCGGGCGCCGGAGACATGCGCCGCGATTCGGCCGAAAGCCGGTTCGACACGCCCGAACACCGGTTGCGGTTTTGGTGTCGAGCCCCATTTTGCGGTAATATCGAACCGGTTCGACACAACCGTGGGAATGGCCGTAAGGACTCCCGCAAAGAATCTCGCAACGACTTTTTGGAACCGAAGGAGGCTCCATGAAAAACAAGGTGCAGCTCATCACTTACGCCGACCGCCTTGGCGACGGCACCATCAAGTCGATGACCGACATTCTGCGCACCCGCTTCGACGGCGTGTACGACGGCGTTCACATCCTGCCGTTCTTCACCCCGTTCGACGGCGCCGACGCAGGCTTCGACCCGATCGACCACACCAAGGTCGACGAACGTCTCGGCAGCTGGGACGACGTCGCCGAACTCTCCAAGACCCACGACATCATGGTCGACGCCATCGTCAACCACATGAGCTGGGAATCCAAGCAGTTCCAGGACGTGCTGGCCAAGGGCGAGGAGTCCGAATACTATCCGATGTTCCTCACCATGAGCTCCGTGTTCCCGAACGGCGCCACCGAAGAGGATCTGGCCGGCATCTACCGTCCGCGTCCGGGCCTGCCGTTCACCCACTACAAGTTCGCCGGCAAGACGCGCTTGGTCTGGGTGAGCTTCACCCCGCAGCAGGTGGACATCGACACCGATTCCGACAAGGGTTGGGAATACCTCATGTCGATTTTCGACCAGATGGCCGCCTCCCACGTCAGCTACATCCGCCTCGACGCCGTCGGCTATGGCGCCAAGGAGGCCGGCACCAGCTGCTTCATGACCCCGAAGACCTTCAAGCTGATCTCCCGTCTGCGTGAGGAAGGCGTCAAGCGCGGTCTGGAAATCCTCATCGAAGTGCACTCCTACTACAAGAAGCAGGTCGAAATCGCATCCAAGGTGGACCGCGTCTACGACTTCGCCCTGCCTCCGCTGCTGCTGCACGCGCTGAGCACCGGCCACGTCGAGCCCGTCGCCCACTGGACCGACATACGCCCGAACAACGCCGTCACCGTGCTCGACACGCACGACGGCATCGGCGTGATCGACATCGGCTCCGACCAGCTCGACCGCTCGCTCAAGGGTCTCGTGCCGGATGAGGACGTGGACAACCTCGTCAACACCATCCACGCCAACACCCACGGCGAATCCCAGGCAGCCACTGGCGCCGCCGCATCCAATCTCGACCTCTACCAGGTCAACAGCACCTACTATTCGGCGCTCGGGTGCAACGACCAGCACTACATCGCCGCCCGCGCGGTGCAGTTCTTCCTGCCCGGCGTGCCGCAGGTCTACTATGTCGGCGCGCTCGCCGGCAGGAACGACATGGAGCTGCTGCGCAAGACCAACAACGGCCGCGACATCAATCGTCACTACTACTCCACCGCGGAAATCGACGAGAATCTCAAGCGTCCGGTCGTTAAGGCCCTGAACGCGCTCGCGAAGTTCCGCAACGAGCTCGACGCGTTCGACGGCACGTTCTCGTACACCACCGATGACGACACGTCCATCAGCTTCACCTGGCGCGGCGAAACCAGCCAGGCCACGCTGACGTTCGAGCCGAAGCGCGGTCTCGGTGTGGACAACACTACGCCGGTCGCCATGTTGGAATGGGAGGATTCCGCGGGAGACCACCGTTCGGATGATCTGATCGCCAATCCGCCTGTCGTCGCCTGACGGAAAATTTCTTGCGATTACGTATTTTCTTGCGATTACGTACGGCCTTGCGATTGCGTTCCACCTTGCGGTCGCGCACCCGGTCCGTCGCACCCGGTCCGTCGGGCGGACGGCAGTGGCCGCACGTGTTGGTATCGTAAGTTGCGTTGAAGAATCGCCCGAATGCGCTGAAGCAATGCGTCCGGGCGATTTTCGTATGTGTCGCTCGTAGCGGGCGGGCGCATGCGTGGAGTATCGAAGCACATGAAACGCGACAAGCAGAAAACGCGATAAGCCAAGAAAACAGCAGATATGACCGAAGACAATCAGAATAACGAATTCAAACCGCAGCCGCTGCCCGGCCAGGTGTTCATCCGCCCGGGCATCGACGATCGCCCCGATTATGAGAAGACCCTGACTCCCGAAGCGAAGGCGGCCATGCGCCGGCTGTCGGTGCAGCAGCATCCGCGTATTCCGGAAGCGTCCAACGAGCGTCCGGAAACCCAGGCCGCGCGCATCGCATCGGAAGGTGGAGCGCCCCTAACCGCGGCCGCGCATCTTGACGTGGCTGTGCCGAACCTCGAATCGTCCTTCCTCGACCTGCGCGACCCGATGACCGCTCCGGACGGCACCAGGCCGACCGCAATGCAGGCCAACCGGCTCGTTGCGGGTTTTGCGCTTGGCTCAATGCTGCTGTCCGCTCCGATGGCGGCGTTCAACACGGTGCTCATTCCGCAAACCGTCAGCCGTTTGTCGGGAATCAACCGCGTCACGGATTTGGCGATGCTCGTCATCGCAGGTGCCATCATGACGTTCCTGCTGAACGCATGCATCGCCGTCGGTTCCGACCATTCCTACTGCCGGTTCGGGCGCCGTACGCCATGGATCGTCAGCGGCAGCGTATTGGCGGCTATCTGCATGGCGATTCTTTCCGCATGTGATTTTCTCCCGTGGGCCGTGTTCTTCTGGCTGGCCACGCAGGCCGCGTATGCGATGGCGGCCATACCGTTCGCCGCCGCGTTCGGCGAACGTGTGCCTGACAAGTTCCGCGACCGCGCCGATTCGTGGCACGGCAAGGGGCTGGCGCTTGGCCAGCTGGTCGGCGTCGCCGTGGCTGTTGCGCTGACGCCGCATGCCGGTGGCGAAGGTTGGGATGGCACTACGGGTTTCGCGATGCTGGTATTCGCGGGTTGGCTTGTCGTCGCGGCCGTCGTTACGCTGTTGGTACTGCCGTTCGAAGGGGCCAGCAGCTACCTGCCGCGTAGGGATGTTGAGAAAGGCGATTTCTTCTCGCAATACCGTCCGCCGCAGAACGCGCCGAAGTTTTCTGTGGCATTCGCGGCCCGCATGTTCGCCGTTGCGGCCACAGCCGGAATCGCCGTATATCAGTGGTATCTGGCGCCGAATATCGTCGGCAATACCGATGAGGCCGGTTTGTTCGGCATTGCCGGTGCCGGATCGGTGGTTGTGGTCATGGCCATCTGCACGTTTGTCGGTGCTTTGATTGCGGCGTTGCTGCTTGGCCGCATCGTCAGCCTGTTTGGCGATCTGCGTATTCCGGCCGTCGCGTCCGCCGTGTTGTTCATGGTCGCTGCGCTGCTGCCGTTGCTGATGGACGACGGTTTCCTGGCGGTTGCGCTGTACGCCCTGCTTGCCGGCTTCGCATACGTGGTGTTCGATGGCGCCAGCCAAAGCTTGGATCTTGCGATGCTGCCGGATGTGCGTTCCGTGGGCCGATCGCTTGCCGCTTATAGTCTGGCCAATACGTTCGGCACGATACTGGGCGTCGCTGCCTGCGCCGCGGTGATTGTGGCGACCGGTGCCACCGTGCTGATCTTCGCTGTCGCCACTGTTTCGATGCTGTTGGCGGGTCTGCTGACATTGCGGTTGAAATCGCAACAATGACGGCGACTATGACGGTGCTAGATCGCCAATGATTGGAAAATAAAGCGAAACGGCGCGTCCACATAGTGAACCTTTAGTGGATAGGGGAGATGGACGCGCCTATGTTTACGGCTTAGTTCGAGCGGAAATCCCGCCCGGGGAAATGACTTTGCGAAAGGAGGTTCGCCACGATGAACGGAATGGTCGCACACGTACTGCTGTCCGCACGAATTATTATTCCGCTTTCGTTGGCGGACTGATTCGAGCATTGCGGCTTCAATCCCTCGCCAACGAAGGCAGGGTTTGAGGCGCGCGTAGCACACACGTTGATGGCCCTGCATGATGCGGGGCCATTTTTGTTGCAGCCCACAAGGCAGACGCAGCGAAAACCTTTTGAAGCCGGCCGGCATAGCGCACAACAGAAAACAGAAAAACTACAAACAACATCGTTATCGGCGGAAGTTGGGAACCGGTAACAGGACGTACAGGGAGTACATCAATGAGTACAGTCGAAGCGGCCGCTGGCAAAGCGCAGGCGATGGTCCGCGATTCGGTCAAAACCGTGATCGCAGCATCCATGGTCGGCACCGCCATCGAGTTCTACGACTTTTACGCATACGGCACCGCCGCTGCGAATTATTTCCCGAAGGTGTTCTTCGGAGACACCACCAATCCGACCGTCGCGCTGCTGGCCAGCCTGCTGACCTTCGCCATCGCGTTCATCGCCCGTCCGCTGGGCTCGTTGGTGTTCGGCCACTTCGGCGACCGTATGGGCCGCAAGACCACGCTGGTGGTCTCCCTGCTCACCATGGGCATTGCCACCTTCCTGATCGGCTGCCTGCCGACCTACAACCAATGGGGTGTCGCGGCCGTCGCCGTGCTGTGCCTATGTCGCTTCGTGCAGGGCATCGGACTTGGCGGCGAATGGTCCGGCGCCGCGTTGGTGGCCACCGAGAACGCTCCGGAAGACAAGCGCGCGCTGTACGGCTCCTTCCCGGAGCTGGGCGCCCCGATCGGCTTCTTCCTGTCGAACGGCACCTACTTCCTGCTGGAGACCTTCAACGACAATGACGCGATGCTTGCCTGGGGCTGGCGCGTGCCGTTCCTGCTGTCCTCCATCCTCGTGATCGTCGGCCTCGTCGTCCGCGTCCAGATGGAGGAGACCCCGATCTTCCGTATGGCCCAGGAGCAGAAGAAGGTCGTCAAGTCCCCGCTTACCGAAGTGTTCAAGAAGAGCTGGAAGGAAGTCATCCAGGCCACGTTCCTGGTGGCCGTCACCTACACGCTGTTCTACACGCTGGCAACCTGGTCCCTCGCTTGGGGCACCAAGACCGTCGAGCAGGGTGGTGGCAACCTGGGCTTCAGCAACCAGGAGTATCTGCTGATGCTGATGATCGCCGTCTGCGTATTCGCCGCGTTCATCGTGATCTCCTGCGTGAACGCCGACAAGTTCGGCCGCAAGCGCGTGATCATCATCTCCTCCTGCTGCCTCATCGCCTTCGCCCTGCTGTTCCCGTTCCTGCTTGATCCGGCGGTCGTCGGTCAGCGCAACTTCGCCACCAACCTGCTGTTCCTGTGCATCGGCTTCGCTCTGATGGGTACCGCGTTCGGTCCGATCGGCGCCTTCCTGCCGGAACTGTTCGACGCGAACGTGCGTTACTCCGGCTCCGGCATCGGCTACAACCTGGCTGCCATCGTCGGCGCGGCCTTCGTGCCGACCATCGCCACTTGGCTGTCCCATCATTGGGGCGTGCATTCCGTGGGCCTGTACCTCGGTGTGATGGCCCTGTGCTGCCTCATCGCGGTGTTGAGCTGCAAGGAAACGAAGAACGTCGACTTCACCAAGTGACGCCGACCGGCTTGCCGGGCTGCTTCGCTTGGGGTGGCTCGGAGCCTTAGAAAAAACGTTTGACGTGAATATAGCCACTATGTGAACGTCAACAGACATCATAAAGAAAGCGGTACTAGAACAGTTCCGCAGGAGAGGCGGAGTGGTTCCTCGGACACAATCCGGGGGGAGCAACATCCTAGGAATCACTCGCCGTGATAACAACCGAAAAAAGAATAGAAAATAGCGAGTTTGTTCGGAAAAAGCAAGTTCCGAATCGCAAAAAACAATAAAGGAGCGCCAATTATGGCAGCAACTATCTGGTACGAAAAGGACGCCGATCTGTCCGTGTTCGATGGCAAGAAGGTGGCCATCCTCGGTTACGGTTCCCAGGGCCACGCCCATGCGCTGAACCTGCGCGATTCCGGTGTCGACGTCGTCGTCGGCCTGCGTCCTACCTCCAAGTCCGTGGAGTATGCCAAGGAGCAGGGCCTTGAGGTCAAGCCTGTTGCCGAGGCCGTTGCCGAAGCCGACGTGGTGATGATCCTGCTGCCTGACCAGTACCAGGCCGCCGTGTACAAGAAGGACGTCGAGCCGAACCTGAAGCCGGGCGCTGCTCTGGCCTTCGCTCATGGCTTCAACATCCACTACGGCTACATCAAGCCGTCCGAGGACCATCCGGTCTTCATGGTCGCCCCGAAGGGCCCGGGCCACATCGTGCGTCGTGAGTACGCCGCTGGCCGTGGCGTCCCGGTCGTCGTGGCCGTCGAGCAGGATCCGGATGGCAAGACCTGGCCGCTGTGCCTGGCTTACGCCAAGGCTCTGGGCGCGCTGCGTGCAGGCGCCATCAAGACCACCTTCACCGAGGAGACCGAGACCGATTTGTTCGGCGAGCAGGACGTCCTCATGGGTGGCATCAACCACCTGTGCGATATGGGCTTCGATGTGCTGACTGAGGCTGGCTACCAGCCGGAGATCGCCTACTTCGAGGTGTTCCACGAGCTGAAGATGCTGGTCGACCTGGCCAACGAGGGTGGCCTGAACAAGGCCCGTTGGTCCTGCTCCGACACCGCCCAGTACGGCGACTACACCTCCACGGTCATCACCGAGGAGACCAAGAAGCGCATGCAGTACCAGCTCAAGCGCATCCAGGACGGCTCCTTCGCCAAGGAGTTCATGGATGACCAGGCCGCTGGCGCTCCGAAGTTCAAGAAGCTGCAGGAAGAGTACAGCCACCCGCACCTGGAGACCGTTGGCCCGAAGCTGCGCGCCATGTTCTCCTGGAACAACCAGGTGGACGCCGATGCCGATATGGCCGAGTCCTTCAACGGCAAGATCGCTCGTACCCAGGTTCAGTGAGATTGCTTCGCTAGCTGCATAAGCTATTTAGCGAATTAGAAAGCGTCGCCCGCTTCGTGCGGACGGCGCTTTTTGCATATTGTCGTGCGTGCGACGGTTGCGTACGTTCCGGCATAACGAAAGGCCGCCACCCAACTTGGGCGGCGGCCTTCAATCGCAGTTAATGCGATTAATCGCAATGAATGCGAGACGTTACTCAGCCACGGGCGATCTTGCCGGTGAAAGTGGCCATGTCAGCGTCGTCATCCTTGCCGTTGTTCCAGGAGAACATGGCGCGCAGCTTCGGGCCAACGCTCTCGATACGCACGTTGCCGTATTCTTCCTGCAGCTGCTTGAACTTCGGAGCGCCAGCATCCTGATCGTCGATGAACTCCTTGGCGAAGGAGCCGTCCTGGATGCGGCTCAGATGGTACTGCATGCGCTTGCGGCAGTCTTCGTTGATGACGGTGTTGGTGTAATCGCCGTACTGAGCGGTGTCGGAGCAGGACCAACGGGCCTTGTTCAGGCCGCCTTCGTTCATCAGGTCGACGAGCATCTTCAGCTCGTGGCACACCTCGAAGTAGGCGATCTCCGGCTGGTAGCCAGCGTCGGTGAGGACCTCGAAGCCCATTTCAACGAGCTTGTTCACGCCGCCCATGAGCACGTTCTGCTCGCCGAACAGATCGGTCTCGGTCTCCTCGGTGAAAGTGGTCTTGATGGCGCCTGCGCGCAGGGCGCCCAGAGCCTTGGCGTAAGCCAGGGTGATGTCCCAAGCGTCGCCGCGCGGATCCTGTTCGACAGCCACGACGACCGGGACGCCACGGCCGTTGGCGTACTCACGACGCACGATGTGGCCCGGGCCCTTCGGGGCGACCATGAAGACCGGGTGGTCCTCGGTCGGCTTGATGTAGCCGTAGTGGATGTTGAAGCCATGAGCGAAGGCGACGGCGGCGCCCGGCTTGATGTTCGGTTCGATATCGTTGGCCCAGATGGTGCGCTGGTACTGATCGGGAGCCAGAATCATGATGATGTCGGCCTCGGCGGCGGCTTCCGGAACGGACTTGACTTCCAGACCCTGCTCCTTGGCGTGCTCGACAGACTTGGAGGTCGGGCGCAGGCCGACGACGACGTCGACGCCGGAATCGCGCAGGTTCAGCGCATGGGCGTGGCCCTGGGAACCGTAACCGATGATGGCAACCTTCTTGCCTTCGAGGACCGAGAGATCACCGTCGTTCTCATACCAGATTTGTGCAGCCATTGTACTTGGCACTCCTTTTGTGTAGTGGGGTGAACGCTTGGAAAGCGTTCGGGTTTCTACCATTCGCAGATGAAATTCGTGGTTTCGTGCATGGATTTTGTCCTGCAAACTGGGGTCCATCCTACCGGAGCGGCCGTTTTGGTACGTATCCAGTCCACAAAGTGAGCCGCGAAATCGTAAAAAATTCGTTGCGGCGCAATCGTGATACCTTTCCTGCGAAACCCCTACGGAAGCGACGTTTCGGGCCGTTGGAATGTTGTTTCCGTTGGGAATTGCGATTAAGCCCCTACCGAAGCGACGTTTCGATCGCTGAAAATGACGTTTGTGTGGGCAAGCATGTGCTTATTTAGGTGACGCTTCATGCATTTTGGTAGGAAAGTGGCTTAGGATAGGCACGTAGGATTGTTTGATGAGGAAGCTGAAGCAATGGTCACTGCGACGGGGATTGCGCCTGGTTCCGAAATGACGGCGCAGATGGAGCAGGTGGAGGAGCGTAATGTCTCGGGCGTGCTGCATGTCGCCGCGATTTTCGGCTCGCACATGGTATTGCAACGCAACAAGCCCATTGCGGTGTTCGGCGCATTGGCTGCCGATTGCGCCGGTATGGAGGTTGTGGCGGAAATACACGACTTTGACGGCTCCCTGATCGCGCAGGAACATGCTTATTCTTCGCAGAACGTGGTCAACGGCTTTTCGCAGTGGCGCGTGATGCTGCCCGCGCAACCGGAAGGCGGTCCGTACACGCTTCGTATCGTCGCGGGCAATGATGCCATCGAATTCGACGACGTGCTTATCGGCGAAGTGTGGCTCGCCGGCGGCCAAAGCAATATGGAACTTGAGTTGCGTAACAGCGAGCATGCCGACGAAGCACTTGAGGATTGCGCCGATCCGCTGCTGCGTTTCTACAATGTGCCCAAAACCGGTGTAATCAATCGCAATGCGGAAAATACGTCGAGCTGGCAGGAATCGTCGCCGGAAAACAGTGGCGTGATGAGCGCCGTCGCCTACTATTTCGCACGCAAGCTGCGCTCCGAACTCGACCCCGATCTGCCGGTCGGCATTGTCGACTGCTATATCGGCGGCACGTCGATCAGCTGCTGGATGAGCGAGGACGCACTCAATTCCAGCGATGCCGGCCGCGACTATCTGACGCGTTACCAGCGGGCGATCGCCGGCAAGACGCAACAGCAGTTCGAACTGGAAACCAGCGAATGGCAGTCGCAGATGGACGCATGGAACGCGGCTGTGGAAACGGTGCGTCAGACCAATCCGAACGCAACGAGCAGTGAGTTGAGCGAACAGTGCGGCACCTGCCCGTGGCCGCCGCCGCTCACCCCTACATCGCAATGGCGTCCGTGTGGCCCCTTCCACGCCATGCTGGAACGTATCATGCCGTATTCGCTGGCCGGTTTTCTGTGGTATCAGGGCGAGGAAGACGAGCAATACTGCGGTTTCTACCGCGAGCTGCTCGGCATGATGATCGGCGAATGGCGTGCGCTGTGGAGCGAGAATCTACCGTTCCTCATCGTGCAGTTGCCGCAATGGATCGACGGCAAGACGGCTGCGGACGGCGACGATCCGATGCGCTGGCCGGTGCTGCGTGAGGCGCAATGGGACGCCGCGCAGTCCATAGACAACGTGTACGCCATCTGCACGATCGACTGCGGCGAATACGACAACATCCACCCGCTGGACAAGCGCACGCCCGGCGAACGTCTTGCCAATTGCGCGCTGCGGCAAATCTACGGCATGGATCGCGTTCCGGTGCACGGCCCGACGGTGTTGGGCTTCCGATGCGACCCGAACGGCCGCGTACGCCTGTTCTTCCGCTATGCGCACGGCCTGCATTTCGAAGGCACCACGACCGGCGGCGGCGACGATGATTTCGATGGCCAGCTGCCGACTTTGGTGCGCGTGCCGGAACGTTCCGGCTTCGAACTGGCCGGTTCCGACGGTATGTTCCACCCGGCGACCGCCGCGATTTTCGTGGATTGCGACATCGATGATCTCGTCAATTCCAGAGTGAACGTGGTCGATTACAACGCTACGGAATTCGGCATTCCGATTAACAGCCGCAGCATCGGCACGATTACGCTGGCGACTCCGGATGTGCCGGAGCCGGTGGCGATGCGATACGCCTGGCGCAGTTGGGGTCCGGCTCCGCTGTTCAACGACGACGGCCTGCCCGCGCAGCCGTTCCGTCTGGACCTGACCGACCATACCTCCCCCGTCGAGTCCGCCGAGCCCGTCACCCCCGACGGCACCGCTGACTGAGGCCGTCGGTCTGGTCGCGCCGGTCTAATCGCCCCGTCTAATCGCAAAAACGGCATTCCCATCCGGCTTTTGTTACCGTAACCAGCCGATTCGGGTAACAAAAGCCGGAAGAGGAGGCCGTTTTGTGTTTTGTGCGATTACTCAGCGGTTGCGGCAGCCGCGTCGACAATCACCGCCGCGTCCTCGCCACGCTCGCTGCCGGACTTGCCAAGCGCAAGCTGGGCGGCGGCGAACAGCACCGCCAGCCAGATGACGCCGGCGATCACGGCGATGCGGTAGCTTGCGGAGAAGCACATGAGCACCACGACCAGCAGCATGAACGCGATCACCACGTACGGCGTCACATTGGCGAACGGCAGCTTGAACGCGATCTTGTCGAGCGCTTCCTTGCCCTTCAGCCCCTTAAGTTCGGCCGGGCCATCGCCAGCCGCAACCATGCGACGGAACTTGATCTCCGTAATCATGATCATGATCCAGTTGATCGCAGCCGCGATCGTGGCGATCGACATCAGGTAATTGAACGCGAATTCCGGCCATACGAACACGACGACAACGGCAATCGCAATAATTATCGCGGAAGTGATAACACCCCCAACCGGCACGCCTTTCTTGCTGAGCTTACCCAGGTAAGCCGGCGCGTTGCCCTGCTTTGCCAGCGAATACAGCATGCGGGAGTTGGCGTACAGGCCGGAATTGTAGACGCTCATCACAGCGGTCAGGCACACGAAATTGAGGATGCCGGCGGCCGCGTGCACGCCGACGGAATCGAAGATCTGCACGAACGGGCTGGAATCGCCGTCGATCTTGCTCCACGGAATCACCGCCATGATCACGCCGAGCGCGCAGATGTAGAAGACGAGAATACGCCAGATGATGCCGTTCGTGGCCTTCGGAATGGTGGTGCGCGGATTCTCGGTTTCGCCGGCGGTGATGCCGATGAGTTCGGTGCCGCCGAAGCTGAACATCACCACGACGAGCGCCATCAAGAGGCCCGTCCACGTGCCGTCGGCGTTGCGGGTCATCAGGCCGTGCGGCAGGAATCCGCCGTCCACGGTGAACCAGTTGGCGAAGCTCGCGCGAATGCCCGACGCGGTCGGCACGTTGGCGATCACGACATACAGGCCGCCGAGAATCATGGCCAGCACGGCCACGATCTTGATGATGGCGAACCAGAATTCGAATTCGCCGAACTTGTTCACGCCCATGAGATTCAGCGCCGCGATGGCCACGAGGAACACCGCCGCCGACACCCACTTCGGAATGTTCGGGAACCAGTAGTTCACGAACGAGCCGACCACGGCAAGCTCCACCATGGCCACCAGCACGTAGTTGAACCAGTAGTTCCAGCCGGAAATGAAGCCCGCTCGCCGTGACCAGTAGCGCGTCGCGTAGTAGCTGAACGCGCCAGCCTTCGGATCCTCGACCGCCATCTCGCTCAGAGCGCGCACGATCATGAAGATCACGAGACCGCCGACGAGGTAGGCGAGCAGAATGGACGGGCCGGCCAGCTGAATGGATTCGCTGGAGCCGTAGAACAGGCCGGTGCCGATGGCGCCACCCAGCGCGATGAGCTGGATATGGCGGTTTTTCAACGATTTACGGAGCGTCGGCGGAACCGGCACGTCGTCGGTTCCACGCGGCTTCTTTGCGGCGGTGACGTCGCTCATGGAGATTTCCTCTTCTCTGTTTCCTTGCGATTGCGCGTTGTGCGTTGCGCTCGCTGCTTGCGTTGCGTGCTGTTGCACGCTTGCATGTGCTTGTTTTGCTTGCTTTTTTGCGATTCGCCCTTTGTGAGGGAACGTTCCCGATTGTAGCGGGAAGCGGCGGGCAAAGTGTTGGTTTGTTCGTTCCGGAATGTCTGGTTTGCTTAACGGGTTGTTTGGTTTAGAAGTTCGATTCGCGCGATTGCTGTGCGATTCGAACGCGCGATTTGGACACGTGTTGCGGATGTGCGGTTTGGCGCGTCTTTCCAAGCTTCATGGTGTTCAATGGAATGAGGGGCTACGAACGGAGGTCGACATGGCATTCGTCAAGGACATGCTGCGAATGTGGGCGCATTCGTGGAAAAGATTCATTTCCATCGCCATGATCACGTTGCTCGGTGTGGCCGTGCTCACCGGCATTTACGCGGGCTGCCGTGACGCGTTCCGCAGCACCGACCGCTTTTTCGACGCGCAGGGCCTGCACGACGTCCAGGTGCTGTCCACCGCGGGCCTGTCGAACGGCGATATCGCCGCGTTGCGCAAGGTGAACGGTGTTGCGAAAGTGCAGGCGGAACGGTCGCAGGAAGTGACGTTCGATTTGGACGGCCGCAAGTCGGCGACCATGCAGGAAATCGGCACGAACGGCATCGACCAGCCATACTTGCAGGAAGGGCGCATGCCGAAAAAAGCCGGCGAAATCGCGGTAACCCGAAAATTTATTCGCGATTCGGGCAAGCGTATCGGCAGCCGCCTCACCGTAACCCCCGAATCGGCTTCCTCCGATACTTCCGATACGAACGATACGAACGGTGCGGACGGCACGAATGAAACGAACGGCACGGACGAGGCGCCGAGCTTCCCGACCAAGCTCACCATCGTGGGCGTGGTGCTCGATCCGCAGAACCTGAGCAACCCGGACGGCTACTCCGCCATGACCTCGTTCCGTTCCACCGCCACCACCGACTACACGTTCTTCGCGCCGTCCGATGGCGTGACCGGCACCCTCTACACGTCCGCCACGCTGCTCGTCAAGGGCACGGCCGCCGAAAGCACGTTCGACGAATCGTACGAAAACACCGTCAAGCAGGTGACCGACCGCATCGACGGCACCGTGAAAACCGACCGCCAGAAGGCCCGTCGGCAGGAACTGCTCGACGCGGGCAACAAGAAGATCGCCGACGCGCGTGCGGAAGCCGACAAGAAGTTCGCGGACGCGCAGTCGCAAATCGACGCGAATCGGCAGCAATTCAACCAGCAGGTCGACCAGATTGTCGACATGCAGGCAAGCGCGGCTGCTGCGGGAGCTGCGACAAACGGCGCGAACGCAGGTGCGGCGGCGGCCGCAGGTGCAACTACCCCCCAACTTGACGAAACCACGCGTGAAACAATGCGTGAAACCATCATCGCCGCTAGTCCCGAACTGACGCAAGCCAAGCAGCAGCTCGACCAGGCGCAATCGCAATTGAACGAGCAGAAGGCAAGTACCGAACAAACGCTGAAAACCAAGGAAAACGAGCTGAAAACCAGCATTCCGCAAGTACGCTGGTATGTGCAGGACCGGCAGTCGCTCGGCGGGTTCAGCGCGCTCAAATCCGACCTCGACTCCATCCAGTCGCTCGGCAACGCGTTCCCGATTGTGTTCCTGCTGGTGGCCGTAATGATGAGCCTGACCGCCATGGCGCGCATGGTCGAAGAGGACCGCTCGCTCATCGGCACGTACGTGGGGCTCGGCTACGGGCGGCTGGCGGTCGCGTCGCGCTACCTGCTGTTCGCGTTGCTCGCCTGCCTCATCGGCGGCGGCCTCGGCCTGATCGCCGGCTTCCTTGGCATTCCTGCGTTCCTGCTGGTCGTATTGCAAGGCATGTATGTGATGCCCGGTCTGCGGCTGGAATACGACTGGCTGTACGGCTCGCTCGGCATCGCGCTGTTCGTGGTCGGCGTGCTCGCCGCCACCATCTACGCGTGCGTGCAGGAAATGAGGCAGACGCCCGCCTCGCTGCTGCGTCCGAAAGCGCCGCGCGCCGGCTCGCGCATTCTGCTGGAACGGATTCGGCCGGTCTGGAATCGCATCGGCTTCCTCAGCAAAGTGACCGCGCGCAACATCTTCCGCTTCAAATCGCGCCTCATCATGACGGTCGGCGGCGTCGCCGGCTGCACCGCGCTGATCGTCTGCGGCCTGGCCATCAACGACACCGTCGCCGACCTCGGCATCAAGCAATACCGCGACATCTACCAGTACGACCTGATGGTGGTTTCCGACGATTCGGACGCGTCGGCGATGCGCACGAAAGTCGCGTCAGACGGGCGCGTCACGTCATCGCTTGACGTGCGCATAGAGTCGGGCGATTTGACGGTTGCGGGCAGTGGCGACGGTGACAGCGGCAAGGCCGGCAGCAGCGGCAGCGAAAGCATCCAGCTGGTCGCGGTGCCGAAAAAGCATCTGTCCGATTTGGGCGAAATGGTCACGTTGCAGCCGGTCTCGTCCGGCATACTGGGCACGTCCGGCGTCGGCAAAACCGGTTCGCTGAAACTCGATGACGATGGCGTGATCGTCGCGCAGTCGGCGGCAAGCGCGCTGGGCGTCAAGGCCGGTTCCAAGGTGCGACTGACCAACGGTGACGGCGTGCAGGCCACGGCGAAGGTGAGCGCGGTGAATCGCAACCTCATCGGCTCGGATGTGTATGTAAGCGAAACCTACTACGCCAAGCTTTTCGACTCGAAAGACGCGAAGAACACCAAGAATTCCAAGAGTTCCGAGGATTCCGAGGCTCTGACGTGGAACGCCATGCTCGCCAAGCTTTCCGGCTCCGACACTTCGCAAACCGACTATGCGGAATCGCTCGAAGAGGACAGTTCGGTGATGAAGGCCGTAAGCTGCGCGCACATGGCCGACAGCTTCAAATTCGACCTCATGGGCGCGGTGGTGGCGCTGATCGTGGCGCTCGCTGGCGGTCTGGCGCTTGTGGTGCTGTTCACGCTCGCCAATACGAACGTGTCGGAACGCGTGCGCGAGATGGCCACGCTCAAGGTGCTTGGCTTCTTCGACCGCGAAGTGCACCATTACGTGAACCGCGAGATGATGATCCTCACCGTCATGGGTGTGATACTGGGCCTGCCGCTCGGCCGGCTCGTCGGCGGCATGCTGACGATGGCGCTCAACATGCCCTCGTTGTATTTCGAGGTGGAGGTCAAGCCGCTGAGCTACGTGATCGCGGCCGTGGCGACCATGGCCTTCGCGCTGCTCGTGCAGCTGTTCGTCAACCCCGTCCTCGACCGCATCGACCCCATCAGCTCCCTCAAGTCCGTGGAGTAGCGCCCCTCCGAAGCCCTCTCAGTTCTTCGGGTAGCGGTAGTTGTGGGGGAGTTGGGTGGTGAGCTGCGGGTCCAGGCCGAGTTCCTTGAGTTGGCGGTCGATTTCGAGGCGCGCACGTTCCACAAGTTCGGCGCGACGGCTGTCCAAACCGTTCAGCCCCTCCTGCTTTTCCAGCGATTCCAACGTCTCCGCCATACGCTTGAGCCGGTCCTGATGGTGCAGCAGCGCACGTACCTGCGCATGTTCGCGTACGATCGTCCGCCAATCGGACGGCGTGTGCGCAATCTCCCGAACCGCGGTGACCGGATGCACGTCGGCCACCTGATACGTGATCGAGCCAAGGAGTGGCATCAGGAACACTGTAATCGCGCCGGCTGCGACCAGTGTTGACGCGGTGTCGCCTTGCATGGTACCGACCTTCACCGCCAGCGACGTGACGGCGACGATGATCGGCAGCGCGGTCGTGCAATACAGCGCTACGGTGACGCGGTGATGCGATGACAGCGGATTCTCGCGTTTATCGAGCGATAGCGCAACATATACGGGCACCGCGCGAATCAGCATGAGCATGACGATGAACGCGACGAGCAGTGCAGGCCGGCCTGCCACGGCGCGCACGTTGATCGCGGCGCCTGACACCACAAAAAACACAGGAATGAGGAAGCCATAGCCGACACCCTCCAACTTCATTTCCAGCGACTTGCTGCCGTCGGGAATGATGTAACGCAGGATAAAGCCTGCGGCGAACGCGCCGAGCACCGCGTCAAGTTCGAACAGTGCGGAAATGGTGACAAGAAAGATGAGCAGGAATGTGGTCAGTCGCATGAGCGTTTGCGATGACGTGTTCGCATTTTCCGTAAGGAAACGGTACAGGCGATGGCCGGTTCTCAGTGCTTTCGTAGGTAGCATCGCGCACAGTAGGCAGATGGCAAGGAACGCGCCGAGCACGAGCATGGTTTGCCAGCCGGTTCGGGTGGATAGCAGGATAGCCATGGCAAGGATTGGGCCGAGTTCGCCCCACGTTCCGTACGAGATGATGGCGTCGCCGATGGGGGTGCCTTCGAGGTTGCGTTCCTTGAGAATCGGCATGAGCGTGCCGAGCGCGGTGGTGGTGAGTGCGATTACCGTGGCCACGCCGTTGATGCCTTGCTTGGTGAAGAACGGAAGGAATGTCACAACCAGCCAGGCGAGGCCTAGCGTGATTCCCCATGTAAGCAGTCCGACTTTGCCTTGATGTCCGGCGAGTCGTTTGGGGTCGATTTCGTAGCCGGCGAGCAGGAACAGGAACGCCATGCCGAGCTCGTTCAAGAGTTTCACGGCGTCGTTTACTTCGATTATGCCCAGTCCGTACGGGCCGAGTGCGGCTCCGGCGGCGAGCAGCAGTACGGTTTGTGGAATGAACCTTCCCGGAATCAGCTGCGCCACAATCGGGCTGACGGCCGCCACCGCCATGATGATAGTCAATGAAACGAGCTCTTGCGTCATGTTTCCAGCCTAGTGAGTCTGCGTGACGGTGCTCGGATACGCGGTGACCCCCATGACGCGCTGGGGGTGAGGTTAAGTTTTTTGTTAATTTTAGGGGGGGGGTCTATGAGCTTTTATTATCCGTGGAAAATGGCGGGACTGTTTTGTTTGAAGGTTGGCCCCCTCTTTTCGTTGAAGGGGATGGGTCTTTCGTTCGAGGGTTTTAACGAGGGTGTTAATGGAAAGAGCCCGATATGATGCTGAATCGAGCTGTTTAGGCGATTTAGGGGGTGTAAAAAAATGATTGATGGCAAATTCACAGCAAAGGAGCGTGCGTATCTGGCCAGCCTGCCAGCGGTCAAAAGCGTGAGCCCATCCCATATCCGGTATACCGATCGCTTTAAGGTCGAGGTCATGTGCCGGTACAACGCGGGCGAATCGCCGTCGGCCATCTTTCGGGAGGCGGGTCTCGACCCCAAGCTGATCGGCTACAAGCGCGTGGAACGGTGCATCGCGCGCTGGAAGCAGCAGGAGGAGCGGCACAAGCGCAGGAACGAACATACGAACCATTACATGCAGGATTGTGATGACGAGCTGGAAGCCATCGAACTGCGCGGAGACGATGTGGATCAGTCCGTGGTGGATCTTTATGGCGCTGGCGCGGCAGGGACGTCGGGAAGCGACGTCGCGACGAGAAACGTTGGCGCGTCGGGAAGCAACGGCGTGCAATCGCAAGGCTCGGACAAGTTGCAGGAATCGCGCGCATCGCAGGATATGCTGTCGAAACTTGCACAGGCACAGCTGACCATCAACAAATGCGACATGCTGATAGCCAAGCAGGCGTTGCGTATCGACGAGCTGGAACGCGTGCTGCGGAAGTTCATCCAGTGATGCGTGCGAAACGTATGAAAAACATGGAACGTACGGAAGGCGCAGAACCGTCTTTCAACGAGATAATCGACGTTTCCGACGATATGCGCAGACGGCGTGGCCGCCGCAGGAAAACCGTCGCCATGCGTGTCTCCGCTGCGCTGTTGATCGTCATTTCCATTTGCATCGGCGGTTTTCCGGCGATGCTGCAATACCGGTCGGCGCACGAACTGTCGAACACGTCGGACCGGTCCGCGCGTACGGTTGCGGGCTGGCCGTATCCGCAAGCGGACGACGCGATCGCCGCGGCCAAGGAATACAACGAACGGCTCGCCGCATCGGGCCAGCCGATCCTCGGCGAAGCGAAAGACCCGTTCTCCCAGGTGCAGGGCAGTTCGCGGTCCAGCGAATCCGGTTCCAACGAATCAGACAGCGCCAGCGCCAAAGATACGGAATATCAAAGCCTGCTGGATTCCGGCAGCGGTGTGATGGGCACTATCCGTATTCCGAAAATCTCCGTGAAACTGCCGATTTACCATGGCACGTCGCAGTCGGCACTTGCGTCCGGTGCGGGGCATTTGTATGGCAGTAGTCTGCCGGTGGGCGGCAAGAACACGCATGCCGTAATCACCGGGCATCGCGGGCTTGTGGATGCGATGATGTTCACCCGATTGGATGAAATGCGCGTCGGCGACTACTTCTACATCGAAGTGATGGGCCGCACGCTCGGCTACCGGGTGGACCGTATTTCCGTGATCGAGCCGAACGATACGTCGAAGCTGAAGATCGTTCCCAGCGAAGACCGGGTGACGTTGATGACGTGCACCCCGTACGGCGTTAATACGCATCGACTGTTGGTTTCTGCGGTGCGCTCGCCGATTCCCGACGTGGTACCGGCGGAGCATGATGCGGCGAAGGATGCGCGAACGATTGCGACCACGGCCGCGGTGGCCACGTTGCTGCTCGGTCTGCTGCTGGCATGGTTGCGCGGGCGACCGTGGCATATCCGTAGGCATGCGGCTTGGTGGCCGAAGCGCGGATAACGACCGCTGTTTGCCGATGCCTCCTGCCGGCTTTTTATTCGGGTATCACCCATATTGTGAAACGTTGCGATTGCAACGGTTGACGATGGTATGATACCTCGACTTTCCCGCACTTAGGGTGTGCATCTCCCGACGTCTTTTCTCCTACATTCGAGGTTGGAGCGCTGGAAGTGTATCCATACTGGACATGGCATGTGCCGGTGCGTGATGCGCGGACGGTGTTAGAGACGGAAACCGCGTTGAAGCGCGGTATTAAGGGGACAATGCACATGAGGCATGTACATGAATCTGAGGCAAAGCCAAAAGGGAACTTTGCCAAGCGAATCGTAGCCGCGGTAGCCGCGGTCGCCATGCTTGGTGGCATGGGCTACGCCACCACTTCTACTGCACTAGCCAATGACGTCAATGCCACTGTTGAGCAGCAGAATGGTATCAGCATTGGTCTGCATGATTACGATCGCAACTCCATCAACAATAATCATGCGTTGCATTTTATGAGCGGAGGAAACGAAGCCGGCTATAACCGCTATGTTCAAGATGGCAGAGGTGCGTACGCGGGCATTGTGAAGCCTCTGCTGACTAACGATTATCCGACCATGGCGGATGGCAACGAATCGCTGGATTATCTCTTCGGCGGTGCGTCTGATAATGCTGTGACTAATTACACGCCGGACGGTGGTTTGCTGACTCCGGATGGTCAAGGGAATTACAGTTTCGATGCGGCGTCGAAATATGCGAAATATGACCACAATAGCAATCGATTCGAATTGACCAATCAGACCCAGAGCGGGAATCGTGACCCGCTGTTCACGCCGTTTGGCAATGACAGCGACGACAATAGGTATTCGTTCGGCATGAACCTTGGGGCCTATTTCTATATGCCTAAAGATGGCAAAGTCAACAATCAGAACATGGTGTTTGATTTCACCGGTGACGACGATGTGTGGGTGTTCATCGATGATGTGCTGGTGCTTGATTTGGGTGGTATCCATCAGGCGTTGGGTGGCAGCATCGATTTCGCCGCCGACAAGATCAAGTACGACAAGGTTCAGAGTCATGGAGACACTCCTGCCGCAACAATCACCGAGGCATTTAGAAAAGCGGGAAAGAAGTGGGATTCCAAGGCGTATACGACACATCATCTGAGCTTCTTCTATCTGGAACGCGGCGACGGCGGATCCAACTGCAAGATCAGTTTCAATCTGCCGGTGAAGCCGTCCAAGGCCATCGATATCGAGAAGGAAACCCTGGGCACCATCGACGCGAACAAACAGTTCCAATTCCAGCTGTTCGTCGACGGTTCCAAAGATCCGTACCAAGGCGAATACAGCGTGTACAATGCGCACACCAATCAGGTCGTTAACCCCGATGCGTCGACCGAAAACAACGGTGTGATAAAGCTGGCCGGGGGTCAATTTGCCCGCGTGCAAGCCGACAATTTCACTGATGACACCAAGTATACGGTGCGGGAGTTGAATTCCAGCGACTACACCGTGTCCGCGAACGGTTCCCCAATGACGCAGCAGGGTAGCGACAATAATGCATACGCCGAAACCGGCTCGTTCACCGTGGGAAAGACGAGCCACGTGACCATCGTGAATTCCAATGTGAAACCATCGAACAACAAAAGCATCGTGAAAACCAATGGCGGCGAAGGCGATGAGTACACGCTGCATCTGACCGCATCCGGTGATAGCACCTCCTCCACGGTCACCACTGCCACTCCGGCTGACATTGTGCTGGTCATGGACAAGTCCGACAGTATGAATAGTGACAACCGCGACACCAATGCGCGGAATGCGGCCATAGCGCTCGCCAATAAGCTGCTGACGGCGCAGAATTCGGCTTTGCCGGAAGCCCAGCGGGTGCGTATGGCGGTCGTCACCTTCAGCAAGAGCGCTTTGCTGAAACAGGAGTTCACCACGTCTTCGAGCAAGATCGGTGATGCCGTTTCCCAAAAGCCGGGTGGCGGCACCAACTGGGAGGCCGCGCTCGAGCAGGCAAACAATCTGCGAGGTCGCCCTGGTGTGAAGAAGCACATCATCTTCCTCTCGGATGGCAATCCGACGTACCGAACGTCCTCATATAGCGGATGCTATTCCTATTCATTTCTCTGGGGCAATACCGCACATCCGGAATATACGACCAAAGCGGATTGCGAGACGAACGGATACAGTTGGGGGAAGAACCCTGACGGCAGTTCCGGTGGCGTATATGGCGCAGGAGGCAGCGACGAGTATGGCTTTAATTACGCGGCCGCGTTGGCTGAAGCCAAAAATCGCGGCGACGCCGCCCTGTACGTGGTGAAGACCGCTGCCGACGCCAATAAGATGGATGATCTTGCGAGTGAGGCCAATGCGGTGAATGGCGTGGAATTCGACGGCACGAATCCGGCGAATCTGACGAAAGCATTCGATCAGATCTATTCCAGCATTACTTCTTCTGCGAAGATCAAGGTCTTCTCCATCACCGACACCTTGTCCCAGTGGGTGGATCCGGTCGAGTTCGCAGGTGCCGCCAACGGTGCCGACATCACACAATATGTGACGGTGAAGAACGGCAATACCACGCTGAAGAGCGGATATGCGGCCACATACAATTCCGACAGTCGTACGGTGACGGTGACGTTCAACGGTACTGATGGCATCGTCGTAAAAAAGACTGATGTCATCGACGTTTCCTTTAAAGTCAAGCCAAGCGATGCTGCATATGCCGACTATGCGAGCGGCAACAACTATCCGGATACGGGAGACGCGAATACCGGAGACGTATCCGCTGGGCAGCGAGGCTACTATTCCAACGCGGATGCGAAGCTGAACTATTGCGTGCTCACCGAGGTCAACAACGTGACATCCTGCGAACCGACCGAAGCTGTATATCCGCATCCTGTGGTGCAGGTGAAGCTTGGCAAGATCAACATCACCAAGCAATGGTCGGACGGCAACGACAAGCATGCCAACGATTTCGTGACGGTGCAATTGCAGCGCAAGGCAATTGGTGCTACTAATGCGGAGAACGTTGGTAATCCGATCACGCTGAACGCCGCCAACAATTGGACCAAAACGGTCGATAATCTGGTGCCCGGCTACACGTATTCCGTGGTGGAAACCCCCGGCGATGACCAATATGACGTCACCTACAAAGTCAACAATACAGCGAATAACAATGCCGAGTTGACCAAGCGGATGGTGTGGTCTTCCGCCGATAAGGGCACATTGAATGCGACCATCACCAACACGCGGAAGACGGTGTCACTAAGCAACGCAATCTCGGTGAAGAAGAATCTGACCGGTCGTGAGTGGAAGGATACCGACCAGTTCAGCTTCACGTTGGAGGCGAAAAACAATGCTCCGTTGCCGGCTTCGTGCAACGGACAGAAAACGTGCACGGTGGTTGTGAAAGCTGATTCCAAGGACCATTCCGCGGCGTTTAGCGACATTACCTACAACGCTGGTGGCGCCACCTACACGTACTACGTGACGGAAGACAGCGGCTTGATTAGCGCATTGCACTATTCGCAGGCGAAATACAAAGTCGTGGTGACCGTCGCCAAGAACGATGCCGGTGCGTGGACGGCTTCCATGACGTCCGTGATCAAGATGCTGGACGACAACGGCGACCCGGCCGAATCGCAGAGCGACAGTACGCAACCGGTCGCCTTCACCAACTACTACATCGCGGTATCGGCGCTGCCGTTGACGGGCGGGATGACGGATCGTCAATGGCTGCTGGTCGGCGGTGTGGTCGGCGGACTCGCGGTGCTGCTTATCGGCGCTGCCGAAATTTGGAATAACAAGAAGCGACTCGTCTGAGTTGCTGTGTGAGGCCGGAATGCCTACCAACTTGAGGGCATTCCGGCCGGCAAATCAAAATTTGCGGATCGCGGGAGCAAGTTGGGTTCCCGCCTCCCGCGATTGCAAAAACAAGTAATCAAACAATAAGGAAGAGAGGATTCTCATGAAGATGAGGAAACTTTTCGCCGGCATCGCCGCCGCGGCGACGCTGCTGGGTGGCATGGCCCTGGGCGCAACCAGCGCACAGGCCGATGACGCTGCTGGTACTCCGGTAACGGGCGTAGCAACGTTCACGTTCACCGCTGAAACCGCTGAACAGCTGACCAACGCCAACCTGAAAGCATACAAGATTGGCGATTATGTTCAGTATGGTTCCGGCGAGAACGTTGCTTACGGTGTGGTGACGAATTCTAACAATAAGACTGCCGTTGACTCCGCGTTGAAGGCTGCCGGTGTGGATACTACGGATTCTGAGGTGGACCATCTGGCCGCAGCCCTGAATGCCGGCACTCTGGATGTTTCTGCTGCTCGTCCGTGGGCTTCTCCTGAGAAGACCCGTAAGTTTGCTAATGCTCTGGAGAGTGAAGGCAAACTAACTGCTGTGACGTCGTTCACTCTGGGCAAGCCAGTTCCTGCTACGAATGGTAGTGCGGATGCTAAATACACTGCTACCGCGACCCTGCCTGCAGGTATCTATGTGTTCATTGACTCTGCGGTTGCCACTGGTTCTGTGACCAAGGCAATCCCGATGATTGTCGCTTCCGGCACCGTTAACGCTGAGAAGAAGGTTCTAACCGATCCGACTGCCGCTGCCACCGTGAACATGAAGAACACCAACAACCCCGGAAAGACCAAGGAGGTCAATAAGACTTCTGCTGCCATCGGCGACACCCTGACCTACACCCTGACTGGTTCCATCGCGAACCCGGCTCCGACCGAGTTCAAGTTCGCCGATAAGCCGGGCAAGGGTCTGACCATCAAGGCTAACAGCTTCCAGTTCTTTACGGAGGATGCTAATAAGACTCGCCATCCTGAGTCCGCGGACAACTTCCATGTTGCTCTGACTGATGATTTCAAGGGCAATGGTAACGCAACTTTCGATGTCAAGGTGAATGACCCGTCCACTTATGCAGGCAAGAAGATTGTGGTCACCTTCGAAGCAGTGATTAATGACGAAGCTGACGTCGAGAATGGTGTCGTCAACGAGCTTGACAACTACGGCACCCCGGTTCAGGCCCCGACTACGTTTGGCAAATTCGACTTCACCAAGGTTGATCCGGACGGCAAGGGTATCAAGGACGTCACCTTCCAGGTGAAGGACGGTGACACCACGCTGTACTTCGTGAAGCAGAAGGACGGTTCCTACAAGAAGGCTGCTTCTGCTACCACTTCGGGCGCAACTGCTGATGTCAAGACTGGTGCTGATGGCAAGCTGTCTTTCACCGGTCTTGATAAGAACAAGATCTACACCGTCACGGAAACTGTGCGCGCCAGCGATGCCTACCTCAACATCATGCCGAGCTTTACTGTGTCTTTCAGCAAGGAGGACGGTTCAGCTGTTCTGACCGCCACTTCCGATCCGTGGGGCCTGGTCAACACGTCTGAAAAGACCGTGAAGAACATCAAGTCCATCACCCAGCTGCCGCTCACCGGCGCTGCGGGAACCATGCTGTTCACCGTTGTGGCTCTGCTCGTGGCTGGCGCTGGCGTGACCATCGCCATCAAGTCTCGTCAGAACGCCGAGGCCTGATCGCCCATCTCTGACGGTATTCGATAAGAACACCAATCCAGAGTGATTTAAGGTCGACCCATTATGGGTCGGCCTTTTGTATTGCTCTGTATTTCATGTGGGATTGCTTGGATTGCGCCATATTACGTTGCTTTGGACGTGCCACCCGATGTGGGTGGACATTGCGTTTTTCGAGGGTATAAGGCGTTTCAGTGGGATGTGTTGCAACAAACGGAATCTGGAAACGTGAACCGTTATGGGGGCTGTTAGTCAGGGGAGTGAAGTGGGGGTATTGCACGGAAGGAGGGCCATAGAATCGCAGGCACATCCGCAAAAGAAAGCAACGAAGCATCAATGGGAGGTATTGCGATGCGCAGTGGGGGAGCATTCAGTGACGAGGAGATTCAGCTGTTGCGTGGATTGCCGGCTGTTTCCAATGTGACTCGTGATCGTATCACCTATTCCGACACATTCAGGCAAGTGTGCACTATCCGATATCTTGCAGGGGAATCGCCAACCAAAATCTTTCGTGAAGCGGGTCTGCCGCCGGAATTGGTTGGTTACAAGCGTATCGAGCGCAGTGTGGCGCGGTGGAAGGATGCGGCCATCAAGTCGGTGAGCGGCAGCGACACCATGACCGATGGTGAGATCATAGCGCAGCTTGCGGCGCGGTATAAGCGTGCGTTGGCGACGAGGCGGAGTCTTGAAGACATCGCCAATACGGCCACTGAGCCGAAGCCTGCCGCAACGGCTGCGTCGAATGACGTTCATCCGTTGTCTCTCGGACTGTTCGACGGTGATACGGCCGGCATTATTATCAGGCAGCAGGCTCGTCGTATCGACGAGCTCGAGCGCGATGTGGTGAGGTTGCGCAACAAGCTGGACAAGGAAGTCGGGCCCAATCCTGCCTCCGCTGAGGCCTGACTTATGCTATCTAGCTTATAGATGGCGGATGGTGCGCCTTATTTGCCAGTTCAGGGGTACAAAACATGCCCCCGAACTGTCTATTCCCGTCCAACACTCGCCATCTATAAGCCAGACGGGCCCGGGGGTCGGTCCGATCAGGAGATCAAAGCCTCGAGACTGTCGAAGTCCAGCACTTTGCCGTGCCGTGTGGGGAAGGATTCGCTGCCGCCATAGACGACGAACCGATGGTCTGTGTCCACTCCCATGATCGGCGCGAGATCCTCCAGATTCTCGAAGGCGCTTGTTCGGTACGTGGCGGACGATTTGACCTCGACTGCGTACAGTGACCTGTCGCCCTTCCGATGTCCAGCAGATTGGCCGCCAAGCCAGTGTCATAGAAGTATAGTTTTAGAAAATCGCTCATGCTTAAGCGCACTAGGTAGGGTGCAAAGTCCGTCCGGAACGCCATATAATGTCCCTGTACTAGGTGGTTCAAGGGGGCTTAAACTGATGGCAGGCATTTTGCGAAGGGGCACGTGTGGCGGGTCGAGAAGCAGCGAGTCGCAAGATACGCGCACCTACGTTCCGCCGACGTTCGCCGAGGCGACCGATGTGTCCGAAGAGATTCGCGAGCGTCGTGCCGACGTGGGTAGATCCATTGCCCTGCGTGTGCTTGCGGCGGTGCTGATTTTCT
>OLRJ01000642.1_pt1 | contig 35024 bp, 46 predicted proteins | sample 1672741 | NCBI WGS metagenome assembly OLRJ01 (sample SAMEA3136719, study PRJEB25190) | human gut metagenome | biome: human gut; feature: human-associated habitat; material: faeces | place: Austria | collected 2013 | reverse complement strand
GTAGCGGCCCCTGCCGTCCGACTTGCACCCCGCGAGGACCCATGAGCGGCCGTCGGGGGAGAACCTGAGGCCGAACGCCGTCTTGCGGGCGTAGCCGCCGCCGATGGCCTCGATGGCCGACGAGGCCCACACCTTCGCGGGGATGGCTCGGCTCGCGCCCGCCTCCTCGCTCCACCAGTCCAGGCGCTCGTGTGCGAATCCCGAGATGTTGCCCTTCGCGCCCGCGAACTCTGACTCGGTGTACCCCTCGTCGAGGACGTAGCCCATCGACGGGTTTGACTCGTATATCTCGTCCAGGATGTCGGCGAACGTGCAGTCCTTGGGCGGCAGCTTCGGCGTCGCCCAGGACGCCCAGCACATGCGCCGCATGCCGCCCTCCAGGATGGACTTGCGGACGCGCGCGAACACGGTGCCAGCGCTGCGCTCGTTGGGCGGGGTACCCATATAGATGATCTGGCGCTCGCCAGTGGAGGAGGCGGACAGGGTGTAGGCGATCGCGTCGTACTGGGTGTCCGTGAGCTCCTGAGCCTCGTCGTACACGACCAGCTGGATGTCGTCGAAGCCGCGCGCCGTGCCGTTCGTGCGGGCGATGAACTCGATGGAGCCGCCGTTCTTCAAGTAAATGGCTTCCTCGCCGTTGGTTCGGCGGATTCTCTCGACCAGCTCCATGAGCTCGGGGTGGTGCTCGTCGGTGAAGTACTTCACCAGTCGGTTGAACGCCTTCTTGGCCGTCTTCACGCGGTGCGCGGTGTGCAGGATGTGCCAGCCGCACACGGCCAGGCGGAACGGCTCGTAGATTTCGAGCCCCGCGTTCTTGCCGTTCTGGCGGGGCACGTCCAGGCCGCACGTGACGTAGGTGGGCTTGTCGTCGCTGTTGCAGGCGCACCAGTCGGCAAGGATCAGCCGCTGCCACGGGAATGGCGAGATGCCCAAGTCCTCGCCGAGGGCGATCGCGTCGTCGGCCTCGGTGTACGCGACCTCGCCGTTGCGGTAGCTCCTACGAGGCTCCTGCCTGCCTTTGCGCACGGCGTCCCGCGACGATGGTGAGGACGGTTGCTTGCTTGGCGGCATTCGCGTCCTCCTTCTCGTGGGTGTCGCAGATTCCCAGCTGCTTGTTGAGCTGCCGAATCTCCGCGCTTGCGGTTTTCAGAGTGCTTATCTGAGGGAAGGCCTTGAGGTCCCCAATGTCGTTGCTGTAGGCGGTCTGACCGCCGAAGTTGTCCAGCTCCTCCTGCGCCGTGTCGGCTATCTTGTACCACTGGCACAGAAGCGAGAGCGCGGGCGCGTCCGACTGCGAGAAACTGCGGCCTTGGGTGAGCTCGTCCCATTTGGCGGACTTGAAGGGGTCCGACTCGATGCCTGGTGGCTTGGTAAGGGGCATTGGGTCACCTCTTTTCGGCAATAAAAAAGCCGCCCCGAGGGACGGCTTGTAGACAGCATCGCGCTTTCTTAAACGCGGTCTCCTCCATCAAGGCGTGCTGGCTATTGCACCAATGCTGTCTTCTTTCGACTATCCCAAATCTTGCTTACTCTGTCAATCATTTCGCGGTCTTTAGCTGTTGGCTTTGTAGCATACGATTTGCCGTCTCTTTTTGGCCTTTCGTACCCGATGTGGACATGTTCTTTCATCTTCTGATGCCCATGATCGACCTCAACAACTCTACTTCTTTTGTTCTCGTTGTCGAAATACGTAATGCTCTTGATGTTGTCTTTAGAATTGAGGAGAACGTACACTCGACCCCTTGTCATTGTCTCAAGTAGCTCCTCAGGCTTGACGGCTTTCCCTGTTATGAACTTGATATTTCCTGATTCAGTTACAGTTTGGTACTGCGAACCGTACGGATTTCCCTTTTCACTCATTCCACTCGACGCGCCTCTACCGCCCATGAAATCCTCCCGCCTTGTACTCCACGACCTCGCAGGTTCCGAAATCGAATCCTATGTTCTTGCCGTAAAGCAGCACGCGGGACGGATCCAGGCGCTTCATCGCCTCGCGCATTCCGTCGTGCCAAACCTTTTGCGCGTCCTTATCCCGCGCCACGCCGACGGTGGAGGTCGCCACGGTCGAGTGCTTGGGGATTCCCTTGAAGCAGAAGCGGTAACTGGACGGCTGTGCCCATGAGAGCGTGGGCACGACGGTTATCCCGTGCTGCGCCCAGTACCAGCCGAGCGCCGCGCTGCGGTAGCGGTTCCATTCCTGCATCGGGTCGGGCATGTCCATATACAGGCTGAAGTCGGGCGTGAGCACGCAATCGTAGCCGCGCAGAACGCACAGGTACGCGCTCGGGGAGTTCCAAAGCCGCTCGAACTGGTAATCGTCGATGAAGAAATGGCAGCCCTTGCCGCGCTTCCGGTCGCTCGGTGTGCTCTTCGCAAAGTTGAAGCCCTGAAGCTCATTCGGCTTCGCGTCCGCCTTTGGGATGCGCGGGAACCCGTCCCTGCCGCAGTCAGTCCGCGAGCAGATGCCGAGGTTGTACGCGTCGTCGGTGCGCAGCCGCTCCGCGCCGTACGGCAGCCCCTTTGACTTGAACTCCAGCCCGAAGCGGCTCATGTCCATGTCCTTGAGGCTGCGCACCTCCTCGCGCAGCATGGACTTGTTATACGTGGCGATGTCGCCCGTCTTGTTGTCGGCGATTCGGAACGCCTTGATTTGGTCTGGCGCGAGGTCGTCGCAGTACTCGATTTTCTCGTCAGGTATTTCCGTCCACCCCAGCGACTTGCACGCCGCCACGCGGGTGTGGCCGAACACGATCACGGGGTTCTCGCGCGATTCGAGTCCGATCGTGCCGCGCAGGCCGAACTCCCTGATGGACTCCGCGACCTTCGGAATGGCCTTCTCGTTGTGCCGTGCGTTGCGCTCGTACGGGATTATGTCGGCGATGAGCATGAAACCCCCTATCTACCAGGTATTTTGTTTTCGTCTGGGAAAAACCCGCTATTGGGGGGTATTTCGGCCCTGGTGCCCCTGGGTGGCCTTGGCCCGCGCGAGAAAAGACCCCCCCTGGGGTCTCGGGCGAGGCTCTTCGTCACCAGTCTGTGGTCGTCTGAGCAGGCGATATGAATGGCGTTGTCATTCTTCCCTTCTCGAACAGCTTCGCGGCCCTCACGAACTCCAGAGGGGACGAGAGGGGGGCTTGCGAGAGCACGGCGTCAGCGATGGCCCGCGTGAGCTGCTCGCTCTTGTTCCCGCGCCAGTTGTTGCAGCACGCGTGCGCGGGCGCTGTGTTCTCCGGGTCGAAAGGGGAGCCGCCGCGGCTCACCGGTTTGAGCTCGTCGCACTCGAACGCGAGCGGGTCTCCGTGGGCGATGCCGTAGTCGATCGGCATGCGGCATATCCAGCAAGGGGCGCCCTCGGCCCGCATCCGCCTGAGCAGCGCGGTGCGGCGCGTCCCGTTGGCTCTCCTGGGGTTGCTCATGCCGGGCTTCCTCCCTCGCGCGAGCCGCTGCCTGTCTCCCTGGGGTTGAGGGCATCGGGGCGCGGGGAGGGGCGTCTTCCTCGGGGCACCATCTGGCTGTGGCCCCCTCGGGGCGCTTGCCCCTGGGGGTTCGCCATCGCAGCGCCGTTTCGGCACCGCCCCCTACGGGCTGCGCGCACGGCATCGTCCCTGCGGCACTGCGCGCATTTTCCGCAGGCCAGCTCGCGGAGCCTGCCGCACGCAAGGCAGTAGCCGACTCGCGGCATCGAACCACCTCCGAGGACGAGAAGAGCCGCCCGATGCGGACGGCCCTCGTGGTTGGTCTGTATTGCATTTTGCATTGTCTTGCGGATATATAGTAGCGCGTTTCAGGTGGCCAAAGGTGGCCAACTTTCAGAGGGCGTTCGGAATTGGGTCACGCCTCCATTCCTCGGGCATCGCGAGGTAAAGCGACCACTTGCCGCGCTCGACGGAGCGGCGCGCGGTGCGGGTGCTTGTGTGCGTGGCCGCCGCTATCTGCGCGTAGGTCATGCCGTCCACCTTCTGCATCCAGAGGGCGCGGCGGTTCTCGTCCTCGCGGCAGAGGGCGCGAGCCTGCTCGATGGTGCCCATGTCGGCGGCTATCTCGTCGGAGAGGCGCTTGCGAAGCTCGATTAGGCGGATGACGCCGTCGGGGAGCTTGTCGGCCGTCGGCTGGGCGTGCCCGCCGTCGTGCCCCTCGTAGCTCACGCCCATGATCGACAGGCGGGACTCGTGCTCGGCTATCTCGGCGGCCAGGTCGTCCATCGCGGAGCCGAGAGAGCGGACGTGGCGAAGGTAGGCGTCCACGCAGAACGAAACCACCTCGTAGTCGTGAGCCAAGCCGAGTCCCTTCTGTGAGCTTCTTAACACGTGTTAGGTTTTATTCTAACATGCTGACCAGCGTCGGCGTTGCGGTTTGCGGAGAATCCATCTGCGTGCGCGCGTCCGCTGCGCCCCTCGTCGCCGCCTTCCACGCAAGCTCGCGCTCGCGCTTGCGCACCTTCGCGCAAGCCTCGGAGCACGTGAGCTTTCGGGACTTGCCCGACACCTCGAAAGAGCGGCCGCACACGGCGCACTCGCGCGCGGTGCGCACGACCTTCGCGGCGTAGCGCGCATTCGCCTTCTCTGCGCGGCGCTTCTTGGCGCACTCGTCGGAGCAGGTGACTCGGCGGGTCTCAGTTGTCTCGAACCGCTTCCCGCAGACTGGGCACGCGAGGAGCCTCGGGGACGCCAGAGGTCGCTTCCTCGGCTTGCGCGGCTTGTCCGGTTTCAGCCCCGCGCGCCTCCGCATTGCCTCGGATATCTCGCGCGCCTCCTTCTCGTCCCGCTCGCGCTTCGCGATCGCGGCGTTGCGCTCCTCGACGGTCTCGCGCCCCTTCTCGCGCCTGAGCGGCTCGGGCTTGCTGTCGCACGGCTCGCCAGTGCGCGGGTCGAAGTAGCTCACCCGCACTGGGCGCACCATCGAATCGTGCGGCTCCTTAATCGCGTCGCTCAGCATGGTGCGTCACCTCCGCATCGAGAAGCGCCACCCTGCCGCAGCTCAAGCAGACGTACACATTAGACAGGCAATCGGTGTTGTTGGGGTCAGTTGCCACGATATCAGTCCATCGGTATTCGCCTGCGAACCAAACCTTCACAGCGTGCGACCTATGGCAATACGGGCATTCGATCGTCTTCACCATGCGACCCCCATCCAAACCACGAACGCGAGGAGAAACCACGGCACCATCGCCAGTGCTAGGAAGAGGCTGCACTCCATGACCGTCCTGAATGCCTCGTAAATCTTGTCGAGCTTCGTCATTCGACCACCTCCGCACCGCATCGAGGGCAGAAGTTGAGGTGGTTGTCGGCGGGACCGCCGCATGTCAGCTCCCACCTCTCGCCGCATTCCGAGCACTCGAAGAAGCTGCCGTCGTATAGGTATTCGGAGTTCTTGCACGTCGGCCTGTCGATGAGGTCGGCGATGCGCCCGAGAAGCCCCTCGTCGAAGTCCTCGTTCGTGTATCGGTTGAAGCCCACCGCCTCAACCAGGAAGTCGATGAGCTCGCCGTCGGTCAGCTCGCACAGCGTCTGCCTCTCGATTTCCCGCAGCTTGCGCGCGATTTCTCGGCGCTCGGTGTCGTTAATCGCCATTTCGCACCACCTCCGCTCCGCAGTTGGCGCAGTAGTGCGCCGGTATCACGCCGCAGCAGTCCGTGACCGCCGACCTGTAGTTGAACGCGCCGCAGCGCGGGCAGCCCCAGTACGCATGCCCAGACGGCTCGGGCTTGATGGCAGGACGATCGATGAGGTCGGCGAGTATGCCGGCAAGGCCGCATAGGTTACGCACCGAGTAGCGAATCGGCGAGAACGGAATGTCTCCGCGCACAGCTTTCATGAACTTGTCCACGGCTTGTTCGAGCGTGTCACGGTTGGTTATCGTGGCATCAAGCCCTCTCAGCCGCTTCGCCACCTCGCGGCGCTCCTCGTCGCTAATCATCGCTCCCTCGCTTTCGCCAAGGCTTCGCATCTTCCGAGCCCCGGGCATTCCTTCGCGCTCGGGCACCAGGGGTCGAAGCGGTGGTGCCCGATGCCGCCCGGCGCTGCCAGTATCTCGGCCTCGGTCGCGCGCCTCAGGCTCCGCTTGTAGGTGCTGGAGGCAGTGCACCCCGTGTGGTAGCACACGAAGGCCGAGTCACCTCTGTCTTCCGTCACCCTGCCTATCTCGGGCTCCTTGTAGCCAGGGTCGTAGACGACCCAGTCACCGAAGCTATAGGTCTCCATCGCGGCCTCCTTCCACGGCGTCGGCGAGCGCCCGGCGCTTCTGCCTAGTCTCTGGTGTCATCCGTCATCCTCTCCATCCACTCGCGCTGCACTCGAAGCAGCTCGCGGTTCGTTCGGCACTCTGAGCGGGCTGTAACGACGTTCGCCGCGATGACCACCGCGGACACAACGAACATGAGCGCGATGCACACAACATTGACGATCATTCGCCCACCGCCTTCCTGATTCGCTCCGCCCAGTCGGTGTCCACGTCGGAGGCGTCGCATTCGTCGGCGACCGCCAGGAGCTCGTCGAGGTCAACCTTCCTCTTCGGCATCTCGCCCCACCCGTAGACCGTGCCGCTGTCCGTCTCGGTCGCGTACGGCGTCAGCGCGCCGTCGGGCAGCTCGATGAGGTACCAGTTCATCCCTGCTCACCCGCCTTTTTGTCGGCGTAACCAAAATAGTCGTCGATGGCGGCGCTTACCGCCTCGTCTACCATCCGCCGCACCTGCTCGTCGTCGACGTTGAACCTCACGACCAGCTCCTTGGCATTAGTTCGGCGGTTCCAGATTCGCGCGGCCTCCTCGGGTGTGGTCACTGGGCACGTCATGCCGCACCAGCAATCCTCCTCGTTCGAGCAGACCACGTAGTTGACGCTCCCGCGGAACACGGGCTTCGCCTCGCTACCGCAGAACGGGCACGGCTTTAGCTTCTCGGTCATTCGACCTCACCTGCCTTCGCGAGCTTCTTGGCTCGCTCAACCAAATCGATCGTCATCTCATTGCTACATGATTCGCTCTTCTGGAATCGGCACCCGTCGCACGTGGTAAGGCCGTCCTCATTACGCGGCGCGAGCGCGTAATTGCAAGCTGTCTTCCTCGCGTCCTCTTCCAGCTTCTCCCAACTGTCGGCTGGCTCTGGCTTGAAGTGGCGGACTATCGATGGCTTGGGAGTGAAGAAGAGGCCACTCTTCTTGTCCTTCGCGACAAGAAGCAGCATGTCGTTGTGGAGGCGATAGCCGAGCACGGTCATGGCGTCGCCATCGATGTTCACTTCATCGCCGAGGCGAATCGGCTCGCCGTCGGCATCGAGCGGCAGCTTCATGTACGAATCATCTGACTGAATCCAGGCCTCAAGCTTGGCCCTCAGCTCGGCGTTCTCCTCTTCGAGCGCCTTGAGCTTCGAGATGTGGCCATTCATGATGCCGTTCGCCTCGCTCATGTGCGCTTTCGCCTGCTTGAGGTGCTCGATTCCGCTTCTCAGGTCTTCCATCACTCCACCCCCCGTGCTTCCGAATCCGCTTTCGCGAGCGCCTTAGCTCGGCGCATCATCTCGACATTGTCGACCTCGCCGACCTTGACGGCCATGTCGAGGTCCTCGCCACACAGGCGCCAGCTGTCGGGGCGCTCGTGGGTCAGGGCTTTGCCATCGGTGTTAACGGTCATGCGGTCGCTTCCAAGCTTGTAGCTGACGGAAACCCACGTCTCGCCGACCCACGTCTCGCCCTTGTCCTCGTAGAATCCGACCACTTTGCCCTCGCGCCCGTTGCTTCGCAGGTACACCGTGTCGCCCACCTCGATGGGCACGCCGTCGGCGTCGAGCACCTTGTGGGTCGGGCGCTTGACTCGCTCGCCGAACGCCCCGCTGAGCCTGCCGTCGATGCCCTCGCGCGAGCACCAGAGCGCCCATCCGTCGGCATCGAAGGTCGCGAGGTAGACCCGCATCGTCTCGCCTTTGTACTCGACCTCGTCGCCCACCTTCACAAGCCCGCCGTCCTCGAATCTCGGCCATTCCACGCCCTCGGGAAGCGCCCGCTCGGCGTCGATGCGGTCTGCGATGGCCGTCATCTTGTCAATCTCGCAATCTGTGCATGATTCCTCGTGGTTGCAAACGATTCCGAACATCTTGGCCTTATCAGGGCAGCTTCGCTCATTGGCCTCGTACTCGCCGATGATTCCCCGCAACCACTCGGCCGCGCTTGCGTTCTCGCTCATCTGTACTCCCTTCCGCGCGCCTCGTTGCGCGCCCTGCACTCCTCCATGTGCTGTTCCATGTCAACGACCCCAAGCGCGTCGAGCAGGTTGCCCACCGCCTGTATCACGTCCGCGCACTCGCCTATGAGCGCGCGTCGGTCGCCCGCGCACCAGCCGCCGTCCACCCACGTCTGCCACGCGCCGAAGACCTCCGCCGCCTCCTCGACGACCTTTATCGCCTGTGCCTTGTCGGCCTCCGTTGATGCGAATGTCGGCACGGTGCCAACCTTCACTCCCATTCCTCTTCCTCCTCGCCCGCGTCAGCCTCGCCGCCGAGCACGCAGTGCCCGACCTCTCTGCAGTTCGTGTACACCTCGCGACCCTTCACGTCGCATATCGTCTTTCCCTCGAAGCGAGCCTTCTCGTGCTCGCACGCCTCGGGGTCACGCTCTTCCGCTCGGCTCATCGCCGACCTCCTCTTCGTCTTCCATCGGCGGGAAAATGAAAACTCTCATCTCGCCGCCCGACCAATAGACCATCTTGTAAAGCTCGCGCGCTTCGTCCATGAGCGTGCGCGGCCCTGACGCGCATCTCACCTTGCGCCTGACGTACTGCTCGTGCTTGGCCCTCTTGCACTCCGGGCATCGGCACCCTCGGTTGTACGTGGACGCGAAACCGTGCCTTCCGCCGCGCGATTCGGCTTGTTGCCGTGTTTCCGTTGTTGCCATCGCGCTCCTTATATATTCCTTATATATATTTCTCTCTTTTTATGTCTTTATACGGGTAACGGCAACAACGGCAACAACGGCAACATTGGTGGTTGACCTGCGCTTTCCTTGTTGCCGTCATTTTTCCGCGACGGCAACAACGGCAACAAAATCAGCGCTGTGTGTTGCCGTGTTTCCGTCGTTGCCGTCATTTCTCGCCAACTTCCCCCATATCTGGGATGTAGCACCGCTGCACGCCGTAGCCGTCGCAGCGCGCCTTGCCGTGGCTCATCGGGTACTTTACCCACCCGTGAACCTTGCTCTGCATGAGCTTGTGCACCTCGTTGATGAGGAACCTTGAGTTCGCCTGGCGCGCGTAGGCGTCGCCCAGGGCGTGCTCCACAAGCTCCTGGACGCACACGCGCACATCCATGGGGTCGAACCCCGCCTTGTCCCGTTCATTGGACAGCCTATCGTCCAGGTAGGCTTGAATCATGCCCACGCGTGGGTCATCTTCGGTATACTCGTCCTGCTTCTCAAGCGCGTAGGATTGCAGGCGCGCGTCGAGCACCAGCGGAGGGCGATCGCGCTTGTACACGTGCACCGCCTCCGCCCACGCCTGCGAGAAGTAGTCGTCCACGCCGTCGGCGAAGAGCGACATCGGAGCATCGAACTTCCCGCACTCTACGGGCAGGAAGCGCCTGTTCCCCGTCGTGTCCGTGAGGAAGGCGGCGTCGTTGGTCGTGCCGCAGAACACGCACGCGCGCGGCCTCTGCTCGGTCTCGCGGGCGTACTTTGGGCGGATGGTGTCCACCGTGGACGTCAAAAACGCCTTGATGGACTCCACGTCGCGCTGCTTCTTGGTGGCGAGCAGCTCCGCCATCTCGCATATCCACATGCCGCGCAGCTTCTCGGCGGCGGCGTCGCCGTCCACCGTGTTGAAGTTGTCGCAGTACCAGGCTGACTCGTGCCCAAGCCGCCTCAGGAACATCGACTTGCCGATGCCCTGCGCCCCGATGAGCACCGGCATGTAGTCGAACTTCGCGCCGGGCTCGTAGGCGCGCGCCACCGCCCCCTGCATGAGCAGGCGCATGACCGCCGTGTTGTAATCGGACGGGTCGCACCCGAGGAAGCACGGTAGCAGCGTGTCCACGCGCGGCTCGCCGTCCCACTTGAGCGAGTCGAGCCACTCCGCGACGGGGTTGCGCTTGTTCTGCATGGAGACGTTAACCACCGCGTCTATCGCCTTCTGCTTGCTGTAGAGGCCGTGCTCGCGCTCAAGGTACGCTGCCAGGCCGCAGTAGTCGGCGTCGCCGATGGGGCGCATCCCCGCGCCGTCGTCCCACGGGAGCGGCAGCGTCACCATCTTGGTGAAGCTCCGCACGTCGTAGAAGAAGCGCCCCGCGAGCGACGGGTCGGCCGCAAGCGCCCTCGTGCAGTTCTCGATGGTTTGTTGCGGGCCGCCGTTCTTCGACAGCATGAAGGTCACCCTGGGGCGCGCCTCGAGCGTCTTCGCCTCGCCCTTGCCGTAGCGCTCGGTGATGCTCTTCACGATCGCCTCGACCTCCGCGCTCGGCAGCGGCGGCTTGCACTTCAATTTGTTCGCCGCCTCCAGCGCGGAGAGGATGAGCACGTCGTCGTCCCCGCGCGCCTGCATGGAGCAGGCGTACCTCATTAGCGTGTCGTTCCGCGAGCCGCCCTTTATCTCCTTCGGCAGCTCGAACCGCCTGCCCGTGCGCTCGGGCTGGATGGAGCGGATAAAGGCGAGCACGTTGCCGTCCGCCTCGGCCACCTCGTAGTCCTCGGGGTCGTTCTCCCAAGCGTAGGGCGTCCCGTTCGGGTGGATGGAGGGCGGGGCCACGACGTACCCGCCGTTGCCGCGCACGTCCACGCCCGCGTCCGAGTTGATGGAGCACCCGATGTGCTCTCGCGTGCGGTAGAACATGTGCAGGCCGCCGCGCCCCGTGATCGCCTGGACCGTCTCCGGCAGCTCGCCGTGGGCTATCTCCCAGGCGCGCAGGGTGGCTATCCCGTCCTCCCCCTTGTCGGGGTCTACGTCGAAGTCGAGCACCACGAGGCCGCCGCTCGCGTCGCCGGTGGCGATGCCGACGTTCATCATCGGGCGGACGCTCCACGCCATCTCGACCTGCTCGGCGTCCGTGGTGGCGTCCTTGAACCCGTTCTCGCAGGCGGGCGTCTTCTGGCCTTCCACCAGCGGGAAGACGGCCCATCCGCGCGAGACGTAATCGAGCGCCGCGTCTCCCAGCTCGCTCATGATTCACCACCTCCTCCCTCGTCGAGCCATGCGGCGATTCTCGCCGCGCTCTCGTGCGGGGCGCAGAAGTCGAACCTCGCCCCGTACTTCCTCTCCATGGTCGCGCACGCCTTGGACAGCCGCGCGCCGTCGATTCGGCGCGCCCTCGCGTTGCCCGACTTGCGCCTGCGCATCTTGAAATGTCGGTCGTCCTCGCGCCACGCGGCGAGACCGCCCAGGTCGCGGACGCCGTCCTCGTTCTCTACCAGCACGACCATCTTCACTCCGAGGTCGCGCGCGCCCACGAGCTCTGCGCGGAACCTGTCATGCTCCTGGTCGATGTCCATCGCCAGCTCGTATATGTCGGCCTTGGAATCGACCACGATCGGAGGGAGCTTCGCGTAGTCGCCGAACGCGAGCTTGGAGCGGAAGAGCGTGTACCCCATCCGCTCCAAGCCGTCGTGCTTCTCGTCGTGCTTTCCGAGCTTCTGGCGCGTGTCGACCTGTATCGCCTTAATCAGCACGATCGTGATTCCCCCTTAATCCCGTAAGGAGTTTTGCCTTCGCGGACTCGCCTTTGAGCATCCATCCTTCTATGACACGGAGTGCACAGCCAAACAACATCAAGAGGTTTTGAGTAGTCGTGGTGATGGGCTTCGATTCGGTGTTCTCCAGCCTCGCAACCGCACCCGTAGCACACTCCTGGGTTTTTTATGGCACCAGCATTCAGTGCCGCCTCAACAGCTCTATTTGTGTTTGTCCTTGTCGGGTTTTTCTCACATGTCGCGAGCCGCGTTTTCAGACAAGCCTCCGGATTGCTCTCTCGATATGCCGCAACATCCGCCTTGAATTTCTCTCGATTAGCCGCATATCTCGCTTTGTTGTATTTCGAAAAACACTTTCGGCATTTGTCTTGCAACCCGTCCTTGTTGTTTTTGTTTCGGTTGAACTCCGATATGGGTAGGCTCCGACCGCATTTGCTGCATGTCTTCTTGCGTTCCATTTTTTAGAACGGAATCGACTCGTCGTAGATGCTCGCGCTCGCCTGCGCCTGCGGCTTCGGCTTCGCCGCCACCTGCTCGCGCACGTCGCGCGGCTCGGGAACCTCGAAGTCGCCGTTGCGTATGTCCTGCGCGGCGTACACGCGGGCGACCTCCAGCGCCTCCTTGTCCTCGCCCTTGTCGTTGGTGTACAGGCGCTTCTGGATGACAGCGCCCAGCGTGAGGCCGATGAAGTCTCGCTCGTCGCTGCGCTCGCTCCACTTCTCAACCGTGAACCCATTGGACATCTTGTTGGACTCCTCAAGGCGGTTGAGGAACGCCTTGAACATGCCCTCGGCGCTGTCCTTGTACGACCGCACGAACTGGTGCGACCAGGCGTTCTGCTTGCCGAACGCATCGGAGTAGTGGCCTGCGTGCTCGCCTTCGGCGATGTCGTAGGTGATGCGGAGGTACTCCTTGCTTGGGACGTCCTCAACGTCCAGAATCTTGATGACGTACCCGCCGACGGGGAGCTTCGCGCCGCCGGTGCTCTCCTCGATTAGCGTCCAGTTCTTGATCTTCACGTGCTTACTCCTGTCTCATGTAGCTCTCTATCTTGTTCGCCAGAATCGGCATGAACTCGCTTTGGTCGCGCAGCTTGGTGCCCGCGATGGTCTCCAGCGCGATGAGCGCGCCGTAGTAGATGTCGGCCTCGGGCGCCATGTGGCCGTTCACGGCGTCGGCGAGCACCTTGAGGGTGCCGCTGACGTCCTCCTCGTCCATATAGATGCGGCTCGAATGGTTACTGAGCATCCTGCTCACCGTCCACGATCGGGCGCATCCCCCAGTACTCGCGGATTGCGGAGTCGACGGCCTTGAGGTCGTTGTCGATGGCCTCGCCGGGGAACATTCCCTCGGGCGATTTGGCGGGTGGCATCCCGTTCACTATGAACTTGTATTCGCCGTCCTGAATCGTCGCGTAGATGGTTATGGTGAACATCCCGACGAGGTTAATCTTCTCGTTGAGCATCTTCCCGACCGTGGCGGGCACTATCTGCCCGTTCTCGATGGTCGAGTGCATCACGAAGTAGACAATCGCGTCGTCGGGTGTCTCCGTCTGCACGAACGTGATGAGGTTGTAGGCTTCGCTGCCTATTTTCTTGAATACCTCGTACTGGTCTCGAAACTTCTCTGCTCCATATGAGCCGCGCATGTAAGTGTCGGTGATCGTGTACCCGAAGTCGTCTATGACGAACGACCTGGTGTTCTTCGCGCCAGAAAGCGCGCGCTTGATTAGCTCCACGTCTTTCGTCTTCACCTGGTTGAACTTCCCACGGAACGGGAGCGGCTTACCGAGGACGTTTATCACCCCGATTTCTTCGGGCTTGAAGTTGCGCAGGCTGGTCGATTTGCCAGTGCCGGATTCGCCGATGAGCAACACTGGAACACCCATTAGTTACCACCTTCTTCGAACTTGAGAATGAACCCGCCACATGAGCTGCATCTTCCGTTCACTGCTTGCGAAACGGAAGCCTTGCAAACCCCCAAGAACATCGCTGCGAAGTCCACGCTTTCGAATGTCGCGACCTTCACCCCGTCTGGTGTGAACGCTGCGATTTTCTTCCTGCGTTTGTATGAGCTGTAGCTGCTGTTGTAGGCGAACGTGCACCATTCGAGGTTCTCAACCCTGTTGTCCGTCTTGACCTCGTTCTTATTGTTCACACAAGGTAAGCCGTCAGGGTTGGGCAAGAACGCTTCGGCCACAATCCGATGAATCGTCTTGGTCTTCGCTCCACTATTGCCAAAAAGAATCAGGAAGTCGTAGCCAGTTAGGTTGTTGTGCTTCGTTTTGAGTGGTCGGCAATGCCCTGTCTTCCTGCTTCTGACAGTTCCGACTTGGTTCACCTCGTACATGCCTTCGAACCCTTTGACGGGCTTCCAAACAGTCGTTCCCATCTAGTCCGCCCTTCCCGCAGGCGCCTGGAAGAGGCACCCGCCGTAGTAGAGGCTCCGAATCGCCGCCGAGCCCTCGCCTGTCACGCGCGACGACTCCCCCACGCACCGCTCGATGTCGGAGAGCTGGGGCATGGTCACGAACTCGTACGTGGTCGGCGGGTCTATCGGGTTCCACCCGAGCGCCCGCGCCCTCGCGGCGTCGAGCGCCTTGCGCGCGGATATCCACGCGTCGATGTCTGCCTTGTTCATGGTTGCTCCTCGTAATCGTCGCAGTTGACTTCCACTGGGTGCGTCCCCGGGTCGACCTCTACGGGGTCGCCAGGGTCGAGCAGGCACAGGCAGAACGTGGCGTAGTGCGAGACGAACCCGCACAGGCTCCCGAGAACCGCCCGCGCGCTCTCCCCGTGCTTGCCGCACATCGCCACGCCCTCAAGCGTGTGGTCGAAGGCGCGCGAGATGTCGTTCGAGTTGTCCACGTAGTAGGAGTGCGCGCACTTGGCACAGGTCCCGTAGCGCGCGGCGCGCTCCCTTTCGAGCGAGCGCCGCCTGTCGTATGCTTCGTAGGCGTCAGCGCCGCCGTAGCGGTCAAGCTCGGTGCTCATAGCTCGCCCCTGCTCTCGCGCGCTCGGTGGTCCTTGAGCGTCTCGAACATGTTTGTGAGGAGGCCTCTGAAGATTCCAGCCACGATATGATTTCGAACATCCTCGCCTTTAAGCCCGTCTATCAGCTGCTCGGCCATAACCTGCGCTCCGAGCTTTATGAATCTGAACTCGACACTCTTAGCAACGATCGCAAACTCTTCGTCTCCGTCGAACGCCGACTCGATGTTCGCCAGCGCGGCCATGACCTCGCCCTTGTACTCGGTTGGAATCATGCGACCACCGCCATGTCCAGCAGAACCCACGCGAAGAAGGCGGCGAGCATGAAGGCGAGCCCGACGCCGAACGTGGTATACTCTTCATTGCTTATTGCTTTAGCGCGCCCTCGGTTGCAGCCCTGGCGCGCATTCTTTTTACTCTCCATGGTTCTCTCCTTTCAGCCATTCGTCCACGTCGTCGCCCATGACGTAGACGCAGTAACCTGATTTGGTAGGGCGCTTCGCCCTCAGCCTCCCGCTCGCAATCTCCGCGTAGATGGTCGAGCGCGAGATGCCCAGCACCTTCGCCACCTCCGCCGCGCGGTAGAGCGGCTTGGGCGGGATTCCAGCCGCGACGGCCCATTCTTGGAACACTTCCAATCACCTCCAATCTCTCTTCTCGTCTGCGTTATTCGGTTTTCAAGGTGCTGACTTGAAAGCCGAGCAGAGCGCGACGCGTGGACTAGAATGGAGGCCGCACCCGATAGCGCGGGTGCGAACAGCCGTCCCAAGCTTCCGAGAGGAGGTGATGGAAATGGCTAAGCCGCTGTACAAGCCCGGAATGGACAACCGACCGGCTGGCAAGTACAGAGAGGTCGGCCCTCGCGGCGGCGCGGTTTCCAACCCGCGCACAGTCACGATCGGCCAGGGAGACAGGCTCCCGCCGACGCAGGAGCCGAATCGCCGTTGGGCGCGCGGTTAGCGCCCCGCCAAGCCCCGAGCGTCATCGGGGCGTTTCCACGTCGCGCTCTATTCGACTTTCAAGTTGCAATCCAGAAGGCTGGTCGCAGGGCGCACGGCCGATGGTGCTTGCGTGACTGTCATGGGAAAGAAAGGAACTTGCGTTGGAGGACAAGTGTTTTCGCCATGCGCCCTGGGGTCAGCCCTCTGGTGTGTGTGCGGCGGTTAGGCCGCGCTAGTTGATGAACTTCCCGTAAGGGACTTCGAGAAACTTGCAGATTTCCGCATACTCGTCGGCGGTCAAAGCCTTGCACTAAGCCAAATCACGGGTCCTAGACTGCTCCATAAGCACGTCAGGCGAGCAGCCGTACAGCTTGGAAAGAGCAATGAGGTTTGCGCCCATCGGCTCAGACTCACCTCGTTCCCATCTCTGCACCGCGTTCTCGTGCACGCCGAGGATTTCGCCGACTTTCTTCGTCGTTAACCCCTTCGATACACGCGCAGCACGCATATTCGTTCTCAAGATTTCACCTCCCTACAACGTTTCCGTGTGTGTCTGGAAACCAATATATACAACATTGCCGTGTTTGTAAACAACATTTTTGTGTGGGATAATACAACCAGAGCGAGTAAGGAGCGGAAATGGGCAAGTACAACTACAAGATCGCCGAAGCGCGAATAGCAAAAGGATGGACTCAGTCTGATTTAGCTAAAAAGATTGGTACAACCCAGCAGCAAATTGCTCGGTATGAAAGCAGCGAGAACGACGTGAAGGCGAGCGTCCTTGTCAACATCAGCAACGCGCTCGGTGTCACCATCTCCTATCTGCTCGGCATGGATAACGCATCCATCCCGAACAATCACACCATCGACGTTCCGCTCTATGGCCGCATCGCAGCAGGCGCTCCCATCGAGATGATGGAGATAGAGGACATGCAGCCTGTTCCCGTGTCCGTGCATCAGCGCCACCCCAACGCGTTTTTGCTGCGCGTCGAAGGCGAGTCGATGAATCGCATTCTTCCGAACGGATGCCTGGCGCTGGTCGACCCATGCTCGGAGGTCGACCGAGACGGCCACCCCTACGCGGTATGCGTCAACGGATACGACGCCACGATCAAACGCGTTCGCAAGCTCAACAATGGTTTCGTGCTAGAGCCCGATTCTATGGACCCGACGTACGAACCGCAGGTGTTCAACTACAACGAGCCTGATACGATGGCTGTGACCGTCATCGGACGCGTGGTGTTCTACGTACTCCCGACGGATTGGGAGTTCTGAAAATGGCGGGATTGATATCAAGGGTACGCGAAGCTATCTCGCGAGGCAGACGGGAAACGAAAAGCGGGTCATGCGGCCGAAACGGCAGCCAAACGGAGACCTCGCGCGAGGATTACGAGACGCTTGAGGATACGAGGTCATGGACTTACGTCGTCGAACGCGGGGAAAAGGGACGATGCACCCCATACGACAATACCGCCATTGACTTCGCGGTATCCGAAGCCCGCCGAATCCGAGCAGAACGGTATATACAAGAACCGCTTTCGGCAATCGAGGGGGACACGATCGCGCTGAACGTCGCATACGTATCGGACGTGAAAGATTACCGAGGGCTGTCGTGGCACGAGGACGGGCAGTTCGCCATCGTCGATGACTCCGGCAGGCTCTATGGGATGATTTACGATTTCGACGCAGAACACCAGAAGCTCAAGCCTGGAGACCGAATAGGGGTGGCGGTCTCTAGGAGACCGTGGACGGACGAGGGGGTTGTCCTTTGGTCGCTTGGCAAAATTAGCGACAATGGCGAATAACCAGGAGAAAGGGGAAGGAAATGAAAAAGATTGCCGCGATAGCTGCGGCGGGTGCGCTCGCATTGTGCCTGGCCGAGCAGGCCGAGATGATGGCAAGCTCCGAGCTGTTCGCGAAAATCGAGGATAATCAGGTTCGCGAAACTGCGTAAATAGATAGTCGGGGCGGCTCCACCGACCAAAGTTAAGCCGCCCCATGCGTCCCCCAGATTGAAAAGGACAGGTGAATTGTACCATGACGCGCAGGAAGAGGCGGCGCGCATGGGGTTCCATCGACCCCGTGAAGCCGAACGCGAAGTATGTTTTGAGGTGGTACGAGAACACGCCCCAGGGGCGCGTGCGCCGCTGCGAGACGTTCTACGGGACGTACAAGGAGGCGGATTATCGGCTGTCCCAGCTCCGCCTTGAGCACGCCGAGGACGCCCCGTGCGCCACGGTGGGGCAGGCGTACGCCTCGTGGTACCTCCCGTCCATCACACGCCGAATGGAATCGGGCGACCTGTCGGAGGGAAGCTTCCGCCAGTACACGCGCATATGGGACTCGGTAATCGCCCCGCGATGGGGCGGCGTCCCCCTCGATTCCGTCCGCCCGCTCGACGTCCAGGAATGGCTGACGTCCCAGAAGCGTGGGAACGCCCAGGCGGCGCTCTCGGTGCTCCGCTCGGTGGGCGCGATCGCAGAGCGCTACGAGGTGGCTCCAAACCGCTTCGCAATCAAGTACGAGCTTCCGCCGCGCGAGAGCGCGCGCCGCAAGGGCGTGCTCACCCTCGACCAGGCCGACAATGTGTTCCATAAGCTTCACGGCGCGAGGTGCGAGGCAGCTTTCATATTGGCGTGCTTCGGCTCGTGCCGCAGCGGGGAATCCCTGGGCGTGCGGGTGGACGAGGTGGGGAGCTTCGAGGTTGAAGGCCTTGTCTTCGCGACCGTCCCCATCACACGCCGCATGGAGCACAGCGGGTGCGCGCCCGTCGAATCGCTCAAGACGCCCGAGAGCCGCCGCACCGTGTGCGTGCCGCCCCCGTATTCCGAGAGGTTGCTGGACATTGCCGACGGGCTTGCGAGCGAGCGCATCGAGTGGCTCGCGCACCGAGGGGACGGATTGCCGATGAACCGCGGGCAGCTCGCGCACGCATGGGCGGCAGAATCGGGGAATCCCATACCATTCCAAAACCTCCGCAATTCCTGGCGCACCTTCGCGCAGCTCGAATGGGGAGTGGGGTCAGATACGCTCGAACTCCTCATGGGGCACAAGCTCCCAGGCACCACTGGCGCGCACTACATGCGACCAAAAGGGGACACCCTGGCGCGCCGATTTGCGGAGGATTTCGCATCCCATTTTTTAGAGTTAGGCAAAGTTAGGCAAAAGTGAGATAAAACACCTGGTCAGAGCGATGTCGACAAAACGGCGATATTTGTCCACGGGGAGGTGATTCTCCATGTTAAACCACCGTTGACATGGTTGTCCCATTGGCGGCTCTCCCGAAAAACGGACCCCCTATCATGGAGTCGGCCAAGAGGCCGTAAGAAGGCGGCGGGTCGGCGGGCGCGAGCGGCTCTTCATGCGCGAGGCGGAGGTCCGATACTGGACGACGAGGAGATTCGCGCACTTCGAATGCAACGACGCGATGGTCTACCGGACCAGGCGGATCGCCGACACGTCAACGGTGTTTTAACATAGAGGGGTGATTTTCGAGAAAAGGGGGGTTCTGCGATCGAAGGCGCGTGTCGCGCACGCACCTCTGCTGGTCCTCGAGTCCCGCTGCTCCGGCGTCCTGCGAGATGCCGGGAAGCCTCCCTCTTGTCACTGGCTCGGATGCAGGTAGAGCGCGGTTCGCCCTACCCCTCGCGGGCCTGTTCTCCGCTCGCTGTCTACCGCGCCGCTCGCTTGCCCGGCCCTGGCGGTGCCGTCGTCCCCTCTCGCAACGTCACGCGCGCAGTTTTCCGCTCGCCGCCGTGCCGCTCTCTCGCCTCGCGTCTGCAATCTCCATGGCGCACAACGCTCAATCTACTTTACCCATCCAGCTTGTCGCCTCAACCCAAAACGCTGAAGCGCCCGCCGTGGAATGCGGCGGGCGCTTCGGACGCAAGCTTTCAGGGGAATCTTGCTTGCTTGTTGTTTGGTTACGCTGATGGCGGGCTCAACCTCCATGTGGGGGAAACCGAGGCGCCGTGCTCCCGACCAGCTCGCATGACGGTCGACCTGCGAGCGGGGATACTCGCAGGTCGAACGGGATCGTCATGCCCGGCGCGGCGCGCTCAACCAGAAGGCTGGGTGCCCCGAGGCACCTCCCAAGCCTTACTTGAACTTGCACAGGGCGAGGGCACCCGTGCCGATGAGGCCGATGATACACATCACGATGCCGGCGAACATCCACGAGGACATCTCGGGACCGAGGAGCATGGGGACAAGCCACGTGCCCAAAAACTGGCCCAAGCTCTGGACGAGCATGAGCACGCCCATGCCAATCGACATCAGCTCGGGGCGACCGAGGACGTTGATGTAGGAGGTCAGGCACATAACGGGTCCGCCGAGGCCGACAAGACCCATGACGATGGCGCCGACCCACATCAAAGGACCGGTCTGAGTGAGAAGAATCAGCGTGCACGGCCCCATGACGACCATGGCGAGCAGGTAGAGCGGCTTGCAGCGGCCCATCTTGTCGGAAAGCGAGCCGAACAGCGGCGAGGAGATGACCGCAAGCAGCATCGGCAGGGTGCTCACGAAGCCGGAGAGCGTGGGGTCGACGCCTTGCTGCTGCATGAACGTCGGCGCGAAGCCCAAAACGGCAAGCAGCGTCAGGTTGAACACGAGGAACGCGAAGAAGAACAGAAGGATGTTCGGCTTGACGAACTCGGAGTAGCTCACCTTCTCCTCGGAAGCTGCGGCCTTGGGCGCATCAAGCGCCTCGCCGCCGGGGAACTTGACGATGACAGCGACGATAATAGCGAAGATGACGGCGACGGCTGCATAGATCACCCACACGCCCACGAAACCGGTGGCGGCGTAGAGCGTCGGGGTCAGAACTCCGCCCAAGACGGATCCGAGGCAGACCCACAGGGCCCAGATGCCCGTCGCGGAACCGATCTTGTCGGGAGCGACGTACTTCTGCACGGCCAGAGGACCGCAGATGGTGACGAAGATGAACGCCACGCCCTCGATCGCGCGGGACACGATGAGGATGGTGCCGTTGCCCGCGAAGGCGCCGATAAGCGAGCCGATCGCCACGACGACCGCCGCTGCGAGCAGCATCGTCTTCGGCCCGAACTTCTTGGCGAGCGCGCCCGTGGGCAGGGCCAAGATGATGCCCACGAAGGTGAAGATCGACATGAGCCATGAGGCGGACCCTGCGTCCATGTCCATCTTCATCATGATATCGCCCATGACGACGGGGACCTTGTACTGAACCGTTGCGATGGCCGTGCCGAACAGCAGCATGGCGATGGCTATGAGCGCCCAATTCGCGTATTTCTTGTTAGTGTCCATAGGAATTCCCTTCTCTTCGAGAAGTGCTGGGTCAAGATAGCTCCATCCCTTGCCCTTTGCGGGTGCAGCTATCCTGGCCCAACGTCTAATAGGGTTCTAATTAGGAGGGAATCGGGGAAGAGGACGAGGCAGCATTCGGCGCTCGCCCTTCGCCTAAGGTTAGAGTGGCTTGATGTTGTCCTGGAGGACCTCGAAGCGCTCGCCGCCAGGGCCGCGGAAGAACATGATGCGCAGCTGCGTGCCGGCATCGCCGAACACGGTGAACAGGTCGTCGTCATCGGCGCCGAGCGGGCGGTCGAACTCGAGTGGCGGGTCGAAGGGGCCGGCTTCGATAGCGATGCCCTTCTCGCCTAGGAAAGCAACGAACTCGTCCATATTCGCGACGCGAAGCGCCAGGTGGTTCAGGCATTCGGCCGCTTTGTCGCAGGTCGTTTTGTCCTCGCACTCGAGCAGCTCGAACGCGGTGCCCATCCCCTTCATCCACGCCATCTTGAGCGGCTTGTCGCCCTCCATGGCGTCGGACTTGAAGAGGAGTTTGCAGTCGAGGACATCCTCGTAAAAAGCGATGGACTCGTCGATATCGCGACAGTAGATGCCGGCGTGTTGGAGTGTCAGTTCCATCTTTAACTCCATTCCGCCGCCCGAAGTCGAGGCGGGCGGCAATCGTTCGGCGGCTTGGGGAGTACGGGCCGCGCACGTGCGATCCCGCACTCCCTCACCGCTGCTTAAAGGGGGATTAACCCTGGTCGCTCGAGGTGGCTGCCATGACCTCGGCAACCGTGGCGTTCTTCATGCGAAGCTCGGAGATGCACGCGACATCGGCATCGAACTCGGTGACGCTCGCGAGGTCGCCCTCGAACACGTCGTCGGTGCCGGTGCGCGGCTTTGTCAACTCGATGGCCTTCACGGCATCGTAAGGAATGAGCTGCTCCTTGGGCGGATTGGCCTTCGCGACCCAGTTCGGGTTGGTTAAAGTCGGGCTCGGCATGGTCTCGATCTGGCTCACGTTGCCGTACTTCTCGCGAAGCTCGTCGATCGGGCCGAAGTCGAGGGCGCGCATGGGGCACGATGCCACACAGAGCGGCAGCTGGTCGTTTTCCAGGCGGTCGATGCACATGGTGCACTTGCTCATCTTCGTGCCCGGCTCGTCGCTGGCGAACTTGGGCGCGCCGTAGGGGCAGGCCTCGAAGCAATGGCGGTCGCCCTTGCACTTGTCCTGGTCGATCAGGACGGCGCCGTACTTGTCTTCCTTAAAGATTGCGCCATTTTCGCAGGCCGCAGCGCAAACGGGGTTGTCGCAGTGGCCGCAGTTGAAGGCGAGGATGCCGATCGAGGGGTTGGGGAAGCGTCCCTTCTCCCACATGTACACGCTCATCCACTTCTCAGGGCCGGGCGCGATGTCGTACCAGTCCTTGCATGCGACGGAGCATGCCTTGCAGCCATAGCAGCGGCTCTGGTCAAAGAAGAATCCGTACTGGGTCATGGTTATTCCCCTACCTTTCTGATCTCAACCAAGCCTGCCGTCAGCAGCGCGCCGACGATGTGCGGCAGATGGGTGTCGCCGATGAGCAAGTTGCAGTTGCCTGCGGTGTCGATGCCGTAGGGCATGAGCTTCGTCTTGCGGACGTGGTCGAACTTGGACCACTCGCCATGGGCGATGGAAACCGTACCGGGGAGCAGCTTGGAGGAAACGTATGCGGTGATCTCGACCTCGCCGAACTGGTTGTAGACCAGCACGCGGTCGCCCGTCTTGATGCCGCGGTCGGCGGCGTCTGCCGGGGACATGCGAACCATGTGCTCGTAGCAGTCGCCCTTAAGCCAGGGGTTCTGGTCGTTAGCGGAGTGCTGGCGATACGTGGAAACCGGCGTGACCATGGACAGCGGGTAGTTCTGCGTCCAGGGGTGGTAGTAGCTGTCGTTGGCGGGAAGGTCCTGGTAGGTCGGCTGCCAACGCGGGTAGGCGTCGTAGAGTCCGCCGTAGCGCGTCTTGGTGAGGTCGTTGTTCTTGACATACGAGCTCTCGAACTCAATCTTGCCGGATGGAGTCTTGAACGGCGAGCGATCCCACTCAACGGTGTTCTTGAAGGGATAGAACCATTCGCCGGGCTCGCCGGGAACGCGCACGATCGGCAGCTTCACGAACTCCTCCCACGGGCGCGGCTCGATGCCGTTGTAGGCCAGAATACCCGTCTCGTCTTTCGCCCACTCCTCGTAGGCGGGTTTGTAGATGCGCTCGATGACCTGCTCGTCCCACTCGCGCCAATCCGTGACGTCGAGCATCTTGGGGTTGTACTTGTCCGCGAAGCCGAGGCGGCGCGCCAGCTCCATCCAGACCCAGTCCTTCGAGCGGATCTCTCCCGGAGGGTTCACGCCCTTGCCGGCGAACAGGAAGTAGTTCATCATGCCCGATGGCGAGCCCCAGAAGCGGTTGATGCCGAAGAAGTGCATGTCGGTCGACTCGAACTGGATGATTGGCGAGGGCAGCACGATGTCGAGGAATTCCATAGACGGCTGGTCGTTGAAGTACTGCCAACCCCAGGAGAATTCCATGTTGGCGAAGCCCTTCATGCGCTTGGCGACGTTGTGCTGGTTGTTGATGTAGTTGTTGGGGATGATGGCCATCTTCAGGCACGGCAGCGGGCTGTCGGGCGGGCAACCGATGCGGCGGCGGAACTCGTCTTCGGAGATCTCGCCGGCGGCATAGAGCCTCTGGCAGTGCATGAGCTCGGTCACCTTGTTGTTGTTGTTCGTGATCGGGTTGACGACATCGCCCGGAATCTGGCCCGTATTGGGGACAGGCGCGAAAATGCGAGGCTGGGTAACCAGGTTGGCGCCGCCGCCCTCGCAGCCGCCGGGGATGGACAGGTTGCCGGTCATCGCCTGGAGCAGCATTGCGACTGCTGCGGCGTAGTCGCCCAGGTTGCGCTTGGAGACGCCGTACATCTGGTGGAGATGGACGGGCTTCATCTTCGCGTAGTAGCGCGCGAACTCGCGAATGGTCTCGGCGGGGATGCCGGTGATGGGCTCGGCCCACTCGGAATCGTGCACGACGCCGTCGACGTCGCCAACGATGTACTTGCGCCACTCCTCGAAACCCTCAGGCTCGACCCACTTGGCGACGTAGTCGTGGTCGTAGAGGTCCTCGGTGTAGAGAACGTGTGCCACGGCCAGGCCGAACGCGGTGTCGGTGCCGGGGCGGATGGGGATCCATTGGGCGCCTAGGACCTCGGCGCTCACGTTGTATACGGGGTCGATGAGGATGAATTTGGTGCCGCGTTCCTGTGCCAACTTCATGTAGTACGGCACCATGCCGAACCAGGAGACCATCGGGTCGAAGCCCCACAGGACCACGAGCTTGGAGTTCAAAAGGTCAGGTGCCTCGAATCCTGGATAGGCATCGGAGGTGCCCTTGATCAGGCAGTCCGTCAGGCGAACGCCCAGATGGAAGTCTTCTGCGGCGGCGCTACCGGAGGTGGAGTGGTCGCCCCAGCCGGTGATGGTGCCCGGCATGTACGATGCGAACGGGAAGTCGGAGCTCTCGAACGCGACGTAGTAGCAGTAGTACAGCCAGGGATGGTCGGGGTTCTCCTTCGCCATGACGCGCATCTTCTCGGCGATGGTGTCGAGCGCCTCGTCCCAGGAAATGCGCTCGAAGTGGCCGCGGCCGCTGCCTTTCTCCCCCACGCGCTTCATCGGGTAGAGCAGGCGGTTCTCGGAGTAGAGTTCTTGGCGCCACGCATGACCCATCGGGCACGCGCGGGCCTGCAACATGCCGGTCTGGACGGCGTTCTCGTCGTCATCTTCGCGTGCGATGCCCGCGTTCACGGAATCATCGGGCTCGATCGAGACAACTTTGCCGTCTTTGATGCCGCACTTGATCAAACACGTGGCATCCCAGCAGCCGTTGTTGTGGCACGTGGTGTAGAAGTAATCGACACCCTCGTGACGCTCGTTGTACTTCTCGACTAACGAATCTCTTGACATGGCCCCTCCTTCTCCATAGGGAACGAGCTCGCTTGGAGCTGCTGCGTCCTCAATGCGCGGCTCCCGCATCGATTCTGCAGGGCACGGCAGGTGCCTGCATAGGGCGTTTCCGTTTCCCGTGAAAGCGGACACGTTTCAGTCGTGGAATGTTTCTGAATAGTGGGAATTCAGGACAATCGTGTCCCCAATTTGAGACAGCAAAAACTAATTTCCCCACTTCACGCCTGCTGGCTGTTATATTATCTTTGCAGGGGACATACATGATTTCGAGGGGGAAATCATGGACTACTTCAAGCCATTCTCGGCTGACACGCAAGCGGCGTTCTTCAGCGCCGAGGCGGAAATGATCCGCTTCGGGGAGCGGGCGTCGCAGCTTCCTCATGCCGAATATCTGAAGAACACGCTGCTCGCGATCGACGCCGTGTTCGCCATCCGCATGGCCCACGACATCGCGCTTCCGCCCGTGCCGCTGATTGTTCTTTTCGACGTCGCGGGCTGGAAGTTCGACAACGACGTCGAGCGATGCCTCGCATCGATGCGGTCGATGCTACGGTTGCCTGAGGAGACGAGCGGCTCTGTCATCGAGGCCCTGCACTACATGCAGGCGCTCGAGTGGGTCTCGAGCATCGCGAAGCCCGGCTTCGAGGCGACGCTGGAAACGGTCGTGCGGCTCAACGAGATCCTGCTCTTCGGCGTCAACTCCGACGAGCGCGCCCACGGCTTCAGGAAGACCTACCTGCCGTACAAGAAAGGCTCGGTGCCGCTTGAGATCCCTCGCGAGATGAGGAAGCTGTGCGAGTTTTGCAACGGCGAGTACTTCTCCCCCTTGGGCCAGGCGTCGGTGATCCACCATGCGTTCGAGCGCATCGTGCCGTTCGACTCCATGATCGACCGAACCGGCCTCCTGTTCGCGTTCATGCCCATGTTCAGGCGCGGCCTCTTCGCGAACGAGCTCATGGTTCCCATCTGCTGGGGCGCGTCTTTGGAGCGAGAATACCGTAGGACCCTTAAGGATGCGAGCCGCAAGGAGCTCACAAGCGAGAGCCACAAGGTCTACAAGGAGCAGTGGGCTTCCTACAATGTGCGCAACACCTCGATGGGCGTCGTCATCGCCAACATGCTCATCTCGAAGGTGAGCAAGCTTCGCGATAGTTGGAGGTCGCGCGGGCTGAAGATTCCCGCGAACTCGGCGACCGACAAGCTGCTCGATTTGTTCTTGGCCATTCCCCAGTTGGCAACGCGGCATGCCGCCAGCTGCATCGGGAAGAGCTACGGTGCCACGAACGAGGCGATGCGCCAGCTGGTCAAGGCGGGCATCGTGAAGGAAGTCGCCGTGGACAACCGCGAGCGCGTTTTCGTGTGCGATCAGTCCGCTGCGCTTATTGCGGACTTCGTGGATAACCTGGAGAAGATGGGCGAAGTCGCCTCAGAGCCAGGCGAATAGTGCCTGGGGCGCAGGTCCACGTCGACGACTGCGCCGCTCTCGTCGAGCACGGCAATCTTCGTTGCCGTGGAGCCTATGTCGACGCCTATGCCGAGCATGCCCTTCCCCTTCGCGTTGAAAGCTTTGCCTTCAGTGCCGTCACGCAAAGCGGGGGCCGCCGCGTGATTGCGGCAGCCCCCGCTTTCGGTCTGCTGGTGATTGTAGCGCGTGATAGGCTACTTTGCGGCCTCGCCCGTCGAGTCGCTGTGGAAATTCGAGTAACCGCCCACGGCGTTCGCGTTGAAGCGACCCTCGGTCTTCGAGAAGAACACCTGCGTTACCATGAGGTCTTTGATGGTGACGCCGACGGCGCCCATGGCCTCTTTCTGGTTTTTCCCCTCATCGAGGAGCGCATTGAGCACTTCGGCCTTTTTCGAGGACTCCAGAGCCATGAATTCTGCACGATCCATTGTCAGCCTCCCTTGATACGGCGCGAGCAATATGTGCCTTAAATTATAAGAACCGGAGCCCTTTCGTTTAAGGATGTTTCCGTTTCCCGATAGTTCGGGAATAACCTATTTCAGGCCGACGTAATCGGTCTCGATCGCCTTGTCGAGGTACTCCTTCACGGGCGGCTCGCCGAAATCGCGCACCTCCTCAAGATGCCAGCAGTCGGTTTTCGGCATGCCGGGAATGCTGTCGGCTACGAAGACGGGGTCCTTGCCTGCCTTGCGCTGAGCCGAGTAATCGTCGAGTGCGGCAAGCGCCCATTTGCCGAGTAGCAGAATCGCGATGAGGTTCATGATCGCCATGAGGCCCATGAAGATGTCGGCTAAGTTCCATGCCAGATCGAAGCTGTTCGTGGCGCCGTAGAAGATGACGAGCAGGCACACGATGCGGAAGACCGTGAGCAGCGCCTTGCTATCGCCCTTGATGAAGCGCAGGTTGCTCTCGGCGTAGAAGTAGTTGCCGATAAGGCTCGAGTACGCGAACGCGAAGATGGCGAACGTGATGAAGTGGATGCCCGCCTCGCCGACGGAGTTGTTCACGGCCATCTGCACGAGCGGCATGCCGTTGAGGTTCGCGGCGGCTGCGGGGTCCTGCACGTAGAACACGAGCACCATCATCGCCGAGCAGGTGCAGATAAGCAGCGTATCGATGTAGACCGACAGGCTCTGCACGAGGCCCTGCTTCACCGGATGGGACACGCTTGCGGTGGCGGCGGCGTTCGGTGCGGAGCCCATGCCGGCCTCGTTGGAGTACAGGCCGCGCTTGATGCCGAGCATGACGACCGATCCCGCGAAGCCGCCGAAGATCGACTGGAAGTCGAATGCCGAGGAGAAGACGAGCGCGAAGACCTGGGGCAGCCAGGTGATGTTGGTGATGGTCGTCCAGAGCGAGATCGCGATGTAGGCGATGGCCATGATGGGAACCACGATCGACGTGATGACGCTGATGCGCTTCGTTCCGCCGAAGATGACGGCGGCGGTCATCACTGCGAGCACGATGCCCGACGCGATGGCGGCCTTCGGCATGGCCTCGCCGGGTAGGTAGTACTCGAGCGCGCTCGTGGCGTTGAACGCCTGCAGGCCGTTGAAACCGAAGGCGAAGCACAAGATCAGCAGCACGGAGAACAGCACGCCGAGCCCGCGGCTGCCGAGTGCTTGGTGGATGTAGTATGCGGGGCCGCCGCGGAACTCGCCATCCTTGCCGCGAACCTTCCAAATCTGCGCGAGCGTGGACTCGATGAACGCGGAGGCTGCACCCACGATGGCCATAAGCCCCATCCAGAACACAGCGCCCGGGCCGCCGGTGGCAAGAGCAGTGGCGACACCTGCGATGTTACCCGTGCCCACGCGGCTCGCGGTCGATACCATGAGCGCCTGGAACGACGAGATGGAGCGTTTTCCTTCGACATGTTTCTTTTCGGTGATCTGGGTGAACATGTCTTTGATGTAGCGAATTTGCACCGCCTTGGTGCGGATGGTGTAGTAGATGCCCACGATGACGAGCAGGGCGAGCAAGATGTAGGTGTACAGAAAGCCGTCGATCTGCCCGCTGACGTCGATGAGCCACGCGTTGAAGTCCATATGTGCCTTTCCCCTGATAATCCCAACCAAATTATTGCGCGGGCAGTGTCGCCGTTGCGCGATAAGAATTTACATAATACTGCAATTTCGCGAGAAAGTATGCGACGACATCAGGCGTTTTGCGGTAGTGAATAGGCGCACCGCGTAAAGCTCGCCCCGCGTAAACCGTGTGCGAGATGCGTGCGGTTGCCTGCGGGCTTTGCTCCAGCGATTCAACCTAAAAGAGAGGCACTTTTCCTCGTAGAAAGTCTTCGAGGGGAGTATTCCGATCGCCAACAATTATCGGGCGTGCCTTCGGGTAGGCTTTGCAGAATGCCCCCATGCCGCTTTTGCTTACGCGCCCGCTTTTCACCTCGATTGCGGTGATATTGCGCGCCCGCCTTAGGACAAAGTCAACCTCCAAGTCGCCTTCGCGCCACCAGTAAAGGTCGAAGCCGTCTAACGCCGAGCGTGCGATAAGGTATGCACCGACCGCCGTCTCAACGAGATGTCCGTAGAGGTCTGGGTCTTCGAGGAGGCTTCCCTTTCCGTGCCACATCGAGGTCATGAGTGCGGGATCGTGAACCATCAACCGTGGTGAAGAGGCTTTTGCCCTTATAGGCTTGTCGTCAAATTTCTGTAGGCCACTTGTCATCCCTGCTCCTGACAGGAGGTCGAGGTAGTGTTTGATGGTGTCGGTGTTGCCCTTGTCGTCGAGCTGGCCGAGTATCTTTCGATACGACAGCTCTTGCGCAGAGTATTGCGCACCGAGCTCGAAAAGTGCGCGCATCAACGCAGGCTTTCTTACGTTTTCCATCTGTAAAACGTCTCGCGAAATCGTCGACTCGACGATGGAGTCTCGCATGTATTCGCGCCAGCGGTCTTCGTCGCTCTTAAGGATCGCGGCACCAGGGTATCCACCGAATTCGAGATAGTCGGAAAGGTTGTAGCCGAACGCTTCGGACATTTCGGACAGGCTCCAATGCGTTGAACGCAGAAGCTCATATCTTCCTGCCAGCGACTCGGAAAGACCACTGCCGATAAGCAAGCTTGATGAGCCTGATAGAATTACCAAAAGCGGAGTATCGTTCCAGCTATCCTCATCCCGCAGCCGCTTAACGGTTTGCGACCACTGGGCAACTTTCTGTATTTCGTCAAGGACGAGTACCGCTTTTGTGCCACGCTCTGCCATGTTTCTCGCTTGGCGCCATTCCAGCTCGATCCAATCGGCTCCTAGCTCGATTGCGCTATCCGCGCTCGCAACTCGAACAGGCAATTCCGTCGCTTTGACTGCCTGCTTGATTGCTGTGGTTTTGCCAGTTTGCCGAGGCCCCATAACGACCTGGATGAACGAGCGAGGCTCGCGGAGTCGTTCTTCGAGTGTTCGCGACAGCTCTCTTCTAAACATATTCATTCCATCTATCATTTTTGCTAGATAAATCTATCAAAAATGATAGCTTTATCTAGCAAAAATGAAAAGAGGAGATTCAACTTAGCTTATTGCGAAATAAAAAAAGCCGAGCGTGCGGAGGTGCAGCGCAATTGGCATTATTCTCCTCGCAGCACGGCGTGGGCCTCCGAAGGTGAGCGATCGCACGCCGGTTTGAGGTGTATCAAGCGCCCTCATCGGAACCTCGTCTGCTGCCTCGCCGAACTTTTTGCTATGTGCGCAGGTTTTGCCGCAGCTTGCCCGCTCTTTGTCGATACGTCGATGAGCGCACCTCTATAAGGCCAGGTTAGGGAGGTACGGCTTTTCCCGACCTTTTCGTCTTCGGCCGCCTGTCGTTAAAACCTGCGCACATAGCAAAAAGTTTTTGAGACGCGGTGCCGAGGAGCGATTCTCCATGCAAGCCTCGCTGAAAACGTTTTGTCGGGGGACAAAAATCGCCGATATGTGAGTCGAAATCTGAGGGCGGGGAGGGTTCTTCTCTCTTCGCACTACGTTTGCCCAGGTCGGAATTGTTGGAAGAAAGTTAGTAGTAGGAAACTCCTCACATATCGATGATTTTTGTCCCCCGCGGTCTCATTTTCGGCGAGATGGGCTGAAGGGAGAGAGCCCGATGGCGTCCCCGAAGCGAAGTGATCGCAGGGGCAGCAGCCCTTGCGGCAAACGTCCTCCAGACTGAGAAGCCCCGCGTCTCTTCTTCGCTTCGGCCTCGTACGAGCAGCTTGTTCCCTGTCGCTGCATAGGGCCGCGGCGACGCAATTTGCGGCTCCGCGCCTTCCCCGCTTCGGCCCTATGCGAACAGCTTGCGGCTCCGCGCCTTCCCCGCTTCGGCCCTATGCGAACAGCTTACGGTCGCGCCTTCCCCGCTGCGGCCTTACGCAAGCAGTTTTCTGCCCGCTGCCTCGATGCTGTCGAGCAGTGCCTCGGCGCCTTCTCGCGTGTCGTCTTTCGCGAACACGTAGAGCTTGATCTTTGGCTCGGTGCCGCTCGGGCGCACGATGGCCTTGTTGCCGCCCGCCAGGCGGAACTCGACGACGTTCGCGGGTGGAAGCCCCGTTCCCGCGTCTTCGTAGTCGACGACGCTCTCGACGGCGAGGTCGGCAACCTCGCTCGGCGCCTCCGCTCGCAAGCGCTCCATGATTGCCGCCATCGCGGCAGCCCCCTCGGCGCCGGGGTACGACACTGACACGGTGCGGTTGAGCCAGTACCCGTGCTCGGCGTACAGGTCGCGCATCGCGTCCGCGAGGTTTTTCCCCTGCAGCTTGTAACTCTGCGCCATCTGGCAGATGAGCAGGCTTGCGTTCACGGCGTCCTTGTCGCGCACATGATCACCCGAGAGGTATCCGTAGCTCTCCTCGAAGCCGAAGATGAAGCGGTCGGCCTGCCCCTCGTCGGCGAGTTCGGTGATGATGTCGCCGATGTACTTGAAGCCAGTCAGGCAACGGCGCAGCTCAAAGCCGTATTTTGCAGCGAGCGCATCGACCATCGCGCTCGACACGATCGTGGTGACGGCCACTTTCTCGGCAAGGTTCTCGCCGCGTTCGGCTCTCATGCGGCAGATGTAATCGAGCAGCAGGACGCCCATCTCGTTGCCCGTGAGCAGAAGGTAGTCCTCGCCATCCTTCACGGCAACGCCCACGCGGTCGGCGTCGGGGTCGGTCGCGAGCAGCAAATCGGGGTGCACGCGCTCGCAAAGCTCGATGCCCTTTTGCATCGCCTCGCGAATCTCAGGGTTGGGATACGGGCAGGTGGGGAAATCGCCGTCGGGGTCGCGCTGCTCGGGGACGACAGTAATGTCGGTGATGCCTGCGCGCTCGAGCACGGTTGTCACGGGGACGAGTCCTGTACCGTTGAGCGGGGAATACACGAGCTTCAAGGGTGCCTTCGCGACCTCATCGGCGCTTAGGTTGCTTACCGATTTCGACAGGACCGCGTCATAGTAGCGCTCGAGCACCGCGTCGTCGATCCAGGTGACGTCGCCTTTTGCAAGCGCGGCGTCGAAGTCGACGGACTTCACCCCGGAGAAGATGTCGGTGCTCTCGATTGCAGCCGAGATAGCGGCTGCGGCCTCGCTCGTTATCTGGCAGCCGTCGGGTCCATAGGCCTTGTAGCCGTTGTAGGCGGCGGGGTTGTGACTCGCCGTCACGCATACGCCGCCCGAGCAGCTCAGGTCGCGCACGGCCCACGAAAGCGTGGGAACAGGGGAAATGCGCGGGTACACGTACGCGTGCACGCCGTTCGCTGCGAAGATGGCCGCTGCCGTGCGCACGAAGAGCTCGCCATTGTTGCGGCTGTCGCGCGCGATGGCGACGCTCGGGTTCTCGAAATGTGCGTTCAGGTAGTCGGCGAACCCCTGCGTGGCACGCCCTACGGTGTAGATGTTCATGCGGTTCGTGCCCGCGCCGAGCGTGCCGCGAAGGCCCGCCGTCCCAAAGGAGAGGTCCCGGAAGAAAGCGTCGGTGAACGCGGACTCGTCCCCTGTTTCCGCTGCTTCCTTCATGCGGGAAAGCTCGGCGGCAAGGTCGGGCTCCGTCACGTTTTCGATCCATCGCGTCATTTCGGCATGCATATCGCGCGCGTTCACTTCTGCTCCTTCTTGTACGCGCCGCGCCCGAGGAAAGCCCCGGGCGCGGCGTTCGGTGTGTTACGTTGGGAGGCCCTGTGCGCCGGGCCCTACTCGGCGAGCTTCTTCGCGAGAAGCTGGTTGATGACCTTGGGGTTGCCCTGGCCGCGCATCTGCTTCATGCACTGGCCGACGAAGAACCCGATGACCTTGGTGTTTCCATCCTTGTAGCGCGCCACCTCGTCGGGGTTCGCGGCGATGACCGCGTCGACGACGGCCTCGATCGCGCCGGTGTCCGACACCTGCTTCATGCCGCGCTCCTCCACGATGGCGGCAGGGTCTTTGTCCTCGTCCATGACGGCGGCGAAGACCTCCTTGGCCTGCTTGGAGGAGATGGCGTCCTCGGCGAGCAATCCGACAAGCTCGACGGCGCGCTCGGGTGAAAGCGGGCTGTCGGCGAGGTTGGCGTCCTCGTTTGCGTTCTGCCAACCTGCGATGTCGTTGATGACCAGGTTTGCGACGGGCTTGGCGAGCTTTCTCGCGTCTGCGCCCGCGGCTTCCATGCACTTCTCGAAGAAGCTGGCGGTTTGCTCGCCTTCTACCAGCTGGCGAGCGTCGTATGCCGACAGGCCGAACTGCTCGGCGAAGCGCTCAGCCTTCTGGTCGGGCAGCTCAGGCAGCTTGGCGCGGACGCCCTCGATGAACTCGTCTGTGAGGTTGTAAGGCGCCAAATCGGGCTCGGGGAACAGGCGGTAGTCGTCGGCGGTCTCCTTCACACGCATGACGATGGTGTGCTTCATCGTTGGGTCCCAGTGGCGCGTTTCCTGGTAGATCTGCCCGCCCTCCTCGAGCACCTCCGCCTGACGGCAGATTTCGTAGGCCAAGCCGTCGTGGAGGTTTTTGAAGGAGTTCATGTTCTTGAGCTCGGTTTTCACGCCGAGCTTGGTCGACCCGCGCCGGCGTAGGCTGACGTTGCCGTCGCAACGCATGGAGCCTTCCTCCATCGAGCAGTCGGAGATGCCGATGGCGAGGAAGATCTGGCGCAGCTTCTGCATGAACAGGCGCGCTTCCTCGGGCGTGCGCAGGTCGGGTTCGGTGACGAGCTCGATGAGCGGCGTGCCCGCGCGGTTGTAGTCGACAAGGGAATGCGTGGCGCCCGCGATACGGCCCTCGTCGCCTCCGATGTGGATCATCTTGCCCGCGTCTTCCTCCATATGGATGCGCGTGATGCCCACGTGCGCCGTGTAGCCGGTGTCGGTCACGGTGACGTTCTCGTAGGTGTCGCCTGCGCCAAGGCCCGCGATGTCGGTGCGCTCCTTCGCCGCCGGGCCGTCGACGTCGAGGTCGAGATGGCCGCGCATGCAAAACGCCACGGGCCCCTGCGTGGTTTGGAAGTTCTTCGCCATGTCGGGGTACATGTAGTTCTTGCGGTAGAACATGGAGTGCTTCTCGATGTCGCAGTTCGTGGCGAGGCCCGCGAGCACAATCGACTCGATGGCGGCCTTGTTCGGCACGGGAAGGGCGCCGGGCAGACCCAGGCACACGGGGCAGGTGTGCGTGTTGGGCGCGGCGCCGAACTCCAGCTTGCAGCCGCAGAACATCTTCGTGGTGAGGGTGGTGAGCTCGGTGTGGATTTCCAGGCCGATGACTGCTTCCCAATCTTGCAATACTTGCTCGAGCTTCTTCACGCTACTCGCCTGCCTTTCCGTCCGAGAATTCGGGCGCCACGGGTGCGGTGCCGTATTCCTTCTCGAGCGCCATCGCGACGCGGAACATGTTCTCGTCCTTGAACTGGGGCGACATTAGCTGAACGCCGATAGGCAGGCCGGTTTCGCGCCCCAGGCCGCAGGGCATGCTCATGCCGCCGTTGCCGGCGATGTTGAGCGAGATGGTGAACACGTCGGAGAGGTACATCGTCGCGGGATCGGAGATCTCGCCGAACTTGAACGCCGTGCGCGGGCTTGCGGGCGCTAGGATGACGTCGCATTTCTCGTAGGCGCTCGTGTAGTCCTGCGTGATCAGCGTGCGGACTTGCTGGGCGGGATAGTAGTACTTCTCGTACACGCCCGAGGAGAGTAGGTAGCTCCCCAGCATGATGCGGCGCTTGGCCTCGGGGCCGAAGCCCTTCGCGCGGCTCGATTCGTATTGGCCGCCCAAATCCTTGTGGCCCTCGTCGCACAGGCCGTAGCGAACCGAGTCGAAGCGCGCCAGGTTGGAGAACGCCTCGCAGGGGCCGAGCACGTAATATGCGCTGATGGCCGCGTCGACGTGCGGAAGCTCCACATCGACGAGTTCGGCGCCGGCGGCTTTAAGCTTGGCAGCCGCTTCTAGGGTGCGCTCGCGGACTTCCGCCGTAAGGCCGTCCGCTTCCATGAACTCCTTCACGATGCCTATGCGCATGCCAGCGACATCTTGCTTGCAGGCGGCGCGGAAATCGGCTTTCACCTGCTGCGATGTGCAGTCAAGCTCGTCGTGGCCGCAGATGGCGTCCATGACCGCCGCCGCATCCTCCACGCTGCGCGCGAAGGGCCCCACCTGGTCGAGCGAGCTGCCGAAGGCCACCACGCCGTAGCGCGAAACCATGCCGTAGGTGGGCTTCACGCCGACGATGCCGCAGAAGCTCGCGGGCTGGCGGATCGACCCGCCCGTGTCGGAGCCGAG
>OLRJ01000628.1_pt1 | contig 35532 bp, 30 predicted proteins | sample 1672741 | NCBI WGS metagenome assembly OLRJ01 (sample SAMEA3136719, study PRJEB25190) | human gut metagenome | biome: human gut; feature: human-associated habitat; material: faeces | place: Austria | collected 2013 | reverse complement strand
ATAGAATTTACTCTTACATTTTAAGTAGAATTGGAATTTAGTTTTTCATTTAAGTAAAAGATGGAGTTGCCAAAGCAATCCTGTCGCTTCTGGAAATATAAGAACAAAAGTTTGTGAAAATTTAAGAATCCACTTGACAACATACTAAAATAGTGGTATTTTATAGAAAATAATTTAGTTAATTAAACCGTTGAAGCGGAGATAACGTCAGTTGTGCACCCACAGAGAGTCCGGGAAGGTGAGAGCCGGATGGAAATGCAGATTGTCAAATGGACCGCAGAGGGCGCAGGGAAAGATATTTAAAATATTGAGTATTCTGCGACGTAAGGCATACGTCAGTTGCCGGAAATATGCAGGTATTTCGCAAAGTGCATGGGTCATTCCATGAAACAAGGTGGCACCGCGGGTATATAATAGCTCGTCCTTGACAGATATAGAATTCTGTCAGGGATGAGCTTTTTTTATAGAAAATTACTCCGTAATGTTCCAATAAAGCAAAAAACGCTCCGCGAGGATGCGTTTTTCCTGAGGCAAATAACAGTATCATAAGGGAGGTAAACACATGAATCCTACACTAGATGAAGTCAGAAAAATCGCACAGACCGGTTTGTATAAAAGAATTCCTGTATGTTGTGAATTATACGCAGACAGATATACACCAGTAGAAGTTATGCGTACACTGCGGAAAGCAAGCAGGCATTGCTATTTGCTGGAAAGTGCCAGCCAGACAGAAGTATGGGGCAGATATTCCTTCCTTGGATATGAACCGGAAATGGAAATAACCTGTACAGACGGTTTGATGAAGATTCGCCATACCGGAGGGACCAATGAAGAAATTATAAAAAAAGTAAAACATCCAGGAGATACATTAAGAGAAATCATCCGGGAATACAAAAGCCCTGTAATGGAAGACATGCCTCCTTTTACAGGAGGACTTGTGGGATATTTTTCCTACGATTATATCAAATACAGTGAACCAAAACTGAAACTTGGAGAACATGAAGATCCTGATTTCAGAGACATGGATCTGATGCTTTTTGACCAGGTGATCGCCTTTGATCATTACCGGCAGAAGGTACTTCTGATTACCGGGGTAATGGTAGACCAGCTGGAGAAATCCTACAAAAAAGCAAAAGATAAATTACAGGAAATGGCAGACCTCATACGTGATGGAGAGAAAGAAAAGTTCAGACCACTGAAACTGGAATCTGAGGTTTTGCCACAGTTCCCGGAGGCAAAATACTGCGAAATGGTAGAAAAAGCAAAACATTATATCAAAGAGGGAGATATTTTTCAGGTAGTACTTTCCAATCCCATGAGAGCCAAAGCAGAAGGCAGTCTCTTTGATACCTACAGAGTTCTGCGGGCTACCAATCCATCTCCATATATGTTTTATTTTTCCAGTGATGATATTGAAATAGCAGGTGCTTCGCCGGAGACACTGGCGAAACTGGAAAACAAAAAAATTACAACTTTCCCACTGGCAGGAACCAGGCCAAGAGGCAAAACAAGAGAAGAAGATAAGGCACTGGAAGAGGGACTTCTTCAGGATGAAAAAGAGCTGGCAGAACATAATATGCTGGTAGATCTGGGAAGAAATGATATCGGAAGAATCAGTAAGATCGGAACGGTAAAAGTAGAAAAATATTTAACGGTAGAACATTTTTCACAGGTTATGCATCTGGGCTCCACAGTTTCCGGTGAGATCAGAGATGACAGAGATGCGGTGGATGCAGTAGATTCGATCCTACCGGCAGGAACACTTTCCGGAGCACCAAAATTCAGAGCCTGCCAGATCATTGAAGAGCTGGAACAAAGCAAACGAGGCATTTATGGTGGAGCCATTGGTTATCTGGATTTTGCAGGAAACCTGGATACTTGTATTGCAATAAGACTGGTATATAAGAAAAAAGGCGAGATCTGTATCCGGTCAGGTGCTGGAATCGTTGCAGACAGTGTTCCGGAAAAAGAATTCCAGGAATGCCGTAACAAAGCAAGAGCAGTGGTACTTGCCATTGAGAAAGCACAGGAGGGATTGGAATGATCGTATTAATAGATAATTATGACAGCTTTTCCTACAATGTATATCAGCTGATCGGTTCTGTAGAACCAGATATAAAAGTTATTCGGAATGATGAATATACAGTGAAAGAAATCGAAGCTATGAATCCGGAAGCACTGATTCTTTCACCGGGGCCGGGCAAACCTTCTGATGCCGGAATTTGTATTGAAGCGATACAATATTTCGCAGGCAAGCTTCCAATTCTGGGAATCTGTCTGGGACATCAGGCAATCTGCGAAGCATTTGGCGGCGAAGTTTCCTATGCAAAAGAACTGATGCATGGAAAGAAAAAAACAATCTATACAACTGGGAAAAGCAGACTGTTTGAAGGACTGGGAGATAGTTTTCCCGCTGCCAGATATCATTCACTTGCAGCAGTAAAAGAAAAGCTGCCAGATATTCTGAAAGTGACAGCGGAAGCGGAAGATGGTGAGATCATGGCAGTGGAACATACAGAATATCCTGTTTTTGGAGTACAGTTTCATCCAGAATCTGTTATGACACCAGATGGAAAAATAATGGTAGAGAACTTTATGAAAATCACAAAGTAATGGAAGAATTTGCATATATTCGAGAATTTAAATATGATTTCAGGAGGAAATAAAAATGATCAAAGAAGCAATCATCAAACTTTCAAAAAAAGAAGATCTTACATATCAGGAAGCGGAAACAGTTATGGATGAGATTATGAGTGGTCAGGCTACACCTGTCCAGATGTCCTCTTATCTCACAGCACTTTCTATTAAAGGAGAAACCATTGATGAGATTACAGCATCAGCAGCAGGGATGAGAGCACATTGTATTAAACTACTGCATGATCTGGATGTACTGGAGATCGTAGGAACCGGTGGTGACGGAGCCAATTCTTTCAATATTTCTACTACATCTTCTATGGTTATCGCAGCTGGCGGCGTACCGGTAGCAAAGCATGGCAATCGTGCAGCATCTTCCAAAAGTGGTGCCGCAGATGTACTGGAAGCACTTGGTGTAAACATTACAATCTCGCCGGAAAAAAGTGCAGAACTTCTGAAAAAAATTAACATCTGTTTCCTTTTTGCACAGAATTATCATATTGCAATGAAGTATGTGGCACCGATTCGCAAAGAGTTGGGAATCCGTACAGTATTTAACATTCTTGGACCATTAAGTAATCCGGCAGGTGCAAACATGGAGCTTATGGGAGTTTACGATCAGTCACTGGTAGAGCCACTGGCACAGGTTATGGCTAAGCTTGGAGTAACGAAAGGTATGGTAGTATTTGGACAGGACAAACTGGATGAAATTTCCATGAGTGCACCCACTTCTGTATGCGAGATCAAAGATGGATGGTTCCAGTCTTATGAAATTACACCTGAACAGTTTGGATATGAACGATGCTCGAAAGAAGATCTGGCAGGCGGTACTCCGGCAGAAAATGCAGAGATCACCAGAGCAATCCTGAAAGGAGAAGAAAAAGGTCCGAAACGTCAGGCTGTCTGCCTGAATGCAGGAGCTGCCCTTTATATTGCAGGAAAAGCAGAATCTCTGGAAGCAGGCGTAAAAATGGCAGAAGAACTGATCGATAATGGATCAGCCATGAAAAAACTCGAAGAATTTATCAAAGAATCCAATGCCTGACTGTAAGTTAAATAGGACAAAGAAAGGTTTTTTATGAACATATTAAACGAGATAGCAGCAAAGACAAAAGAGCGAATCCAGAAAGAAAAACTGGAAATTCCGGAAAAAGATCTGATACAGATGATACAGAAGAGAAAAGTACAGATACTTCTTCATCCAGAACAGCAGTCCATTACTTCCAGAACTCCTCACAGTTTTTATCAGGCTCTGAAAAAAGAAGGAATGTCTTATATCTGTGAAGTAAAAAAAGCATCTCCTTCCAAAGGTCTCATTGCACCGGCTTTTCCTTATCTGGAGATCGCAAAAGAATATCAGGAAGCAGGAGCAGCAGCGATTTCCTGTCTGACAGAACCATTCTATTTTCAGGGATCTGACCGATATCTGCAGGAGATCACAGCAGCAGTTGATATTCCGGTTCTGCGAAAAGATTTCACAGTAGATGAATATATGATTTTTCAAGCAGCGGCTTATGGAGCAGCAGCAGTGCTTCTGATCTGTGCCATTTTAAATGATGAACAGCTGAAAGAATACAGAGAACTGGCAGAAGAACTTGGTATGGATGCACTGGTAGAGGCTCATGATGAGGAAGAAGCAGAAAGAGCACTGAAAAGCGGTGCAAGGATCATTGGTGTGAATAACCGGGATCTCAAAACTTTTCAGGTAGATATGCAGAACAGCATCCGGCTGCGGAAACTTGCTCCTGAAAACGTAGTATTTGTTTCAGAAAGTGGAATAAAAACTTCTGATGATATTCAGAAACTTTATGATAATCAGGTGGACGCAGTACTGATCGGCGAGACACTGATGAGAAGTCAGGATAAAAAAGCTGCACTGGAAGAACTGAACGGAAAACCATTGAAATAAAAGATCAAAATTATGAAAAATAAGAATATAAAAATAGAAGAAGAAACACTTGTCAAAATTAAGATATGTGGTCTTCGGAGACTGGAAGATATTGAAGCAGTCAATGAGTTTTGTCCTGATTATGCAGGATTTATCGTGGATGTTCCCAGAAGTTTTCGTAGTGTCACACCAGAGAAATTAAAGGAACTGACAGAAGGCTTAAGAAAAGAAATCATCCCGGTAGGCGTCTTTGTGGATGCACCGGAAGACCTTCCCGCGAGACTGCTTAATGAAGGAATCATTGGTATGGCACAGCTTCATGGAAGTGAAGATGAGGAGTATATAAAGAGGCTCCGAAATCTGACAGATGGTAGTCCTCTTATAAAAGCATTTTCCATAAAAAAGGAAGAAGATATTGCAAGGGCACTGAAGAGTTCGGCAGATTATATTTTGCTGGACCAGGGCAAAGGTGGTACAGGAAAAGCATTTGACTGGTCCCTGATCAGAGAGATGAACAGACCATTTTTTCTTGCAGGAGGTATCGGTCCGGAAAATCTGGACAAAGCCATTTCTCAGATACAGCCATATGCAGTGGATCTGAGCAGTAGTGTGGAGACTGAAAAGTGGAAAGATCCGGAAAAAATCCGGCAGGTTGTGGATATCGCAAGAAAAAATCATAAAACCAACAGACAGAGGAGGAAATAAAATGTCCAGAGGAAGATTTGGAATACATGGAGGGCAGTACATTCCGGAAACACTGATGAATGCAGTTCTGGAACTGGAAGAAGCCTATGAACACTACAAAAATGATCCGGAGTTTAACAGAGAACTGACAGATCTTTTAAATAATTATGCAGGCAGACCATCTTTATTATACTATGCACAGCATATGACAGAAGACCTTGGAGGAGCCAAAGTATATCTGAAAAGAGAAGATCTGAACCATACAGGAGCGCACAAGATCAATAACGTTCTGGGACAGGTTCTTCTTGCAAAAAAAATGGGTAAGACCCGTGTGATTGCAGAGACCGGAGCCGGTCAGCATGGCGTTGCAACAGCTACAGCAGCAGCTCTCATGGGTATGGAATGTGAAGTATTTATGGGAAAAAAAGATACCGAAAGACAGGCATTAAATGTTTACAAAATGCGTCTTCTGGGAGCAAAAGTCCATGCAGTTACATCTGGAACAGCTACTCTGAAAGATGCAGTTTCTGAAACTATGAGAGAATGGACAAACCGTATTGCAGATACTCATTATGTACTTGGGTCTGTTATGGGTCCCCATCCTTTCCCAACAATTGTTCGGGATTTTCAGGCTGTAATTTCCAAAGAGATCAAAGAACAGATGTTGGAAAAAGAAGGAAAGTTACCGGATGCAGTGCTTGCCTGTGTTGGTGGTGGTTCCAATGCAATCGGAACATTTTATCATTTTATTGAGGACGAAGGTGTTCGCCTGATCGGATGTGAGGCAGCAGGAAGAGGCGTGAACACAGCAGAAACAGCTGCTACCATTGCCACAGGAAAACTTGGAATTTTTCATGGAATGAAGTCTTATTTCTGCCAGGATGAATATGGTCAGATCGCACCGGTATATTCTATTTCCGCAGGTCTGGATTATCCAGGAGTGGGACCGGAACATGCACATCTTTATGATATCGGACGTGCAGAATATGTACCGGTAACGGATGATGAGGCAGTAGACGCATTTGAATATCTTTCCAGAATCGAAGGAATTATTCCTGCTATTGAAAGTGCACATGCAGTGGCTTATGCAAGAAAGATTGTGCCGCAGATGAGTAAAGACCAGTGTGTTGTTATTACTATTTCAGGACGAGGAGACAAGGACTGTGCAGCAATCGCACGTTACAGAGGGGAGGATATTCATGAATAAGAAAATTACAGAGGCATTTTCCAGAGGAAAGGCATTTATTCCGTTTGTAACCTGCGGTGATCCCTCTCTGGATGTTACAGAAAAAATTGTTAATGCTATGGTAGAAGCAGGTGCAGACCTTATTGAATTGGGAATCCCTTTTTCTGATCCAACAGCAGAAGGTCCGGTGATCCAGGGGGCAAATCTTCGTGCATTATCCGGTGGAGTTACTACAGATAAAGTGTTTGATATGGTAGAAAAAATCCGCAAAAATACAGATGTTCCAATGGTATTTATGACTTATGCAAATGTGGTATTTTCCTATGGAACAGAGCGTTTCTGCAAACGTGCACAGGAAGTAGGAATGGACGGATTGATCCTTCCGGATGTACCTTATGAAGAAAAAGAAGAGTTTGCAGAAGTGGCAGATAAATATGGACTGGATCTGATCTCTCTGATCGCACCTACATCTCATGAACGGATTGCCACTATTGCAAAAGACGCAGAAGGATTTGTATACTGTGTATCTTCTCTTGGCGTTACAGGAATGAGAAGTCAGATCACTACAGATATTGGAGCCATGGTGAAACTGGTAAAAGCACAGAAAGATATTCCATGTGCAGTTGGATTTGGAATTTCCACACCGGAACAGGCAAAGAAGATGGCAGTCCAGGCAGATGGTGTTATTGTAGGTTCTGCTATTGTGAAGCTTTGTGAAAGTTATGGCGCAGACTGTGTACCTTATATCAAAGAGTATGTAAAATCCATGAAAGATGCAATAAAATAATTTAAAAACAGACACGATGATAAGAGAATCTTTTACTTTACATTATGGTAGAAGATTCTTTTATTTTACAAAGAAATCAAGAACAGGTCATCAGGTTTCTCTTTATTATTGACTGGCAATAAAAACCACATTAAAATAAAAATAACATGAATCTGAAACAGAAGACAATAAAGGAAGAGGATTTTATGTATCATACATCTATTTTGCAGTTTCATACTGCCAATTGTAAGAACTGTTATAAATGCGTTCGGAATTGCCCGGTAAAAGCGATACGGGTAAAAAATCAGCAGGCACAGATTATAGAAGAACAGTGCGTTCTTTGCGAAAAATGTACTTCTGTCTGTCCACAGCATGCCAAAGTAGAACATAATGATATTCCGGATATTCAGAAGGAAATTGCAGCTGGGAAAAAAGTAATAGCTTCTGTACATCCGGCTTATCTGTTCAGATATGGCTGGAACAGTACTGTTTCTCTGGAGAAATGTCTGCAGAAAATAGGTTTCTGGAAAGTTTTTGATGCAGCTCAGGGAGCTTTTATGATGAAGGAAAAATATACACAGTTTCTGGAAATACAGCATCAGAAAAAACTGGTAATTTCATCTAACTGCCCGGTGATCGTGCGCATGATCGAAAAGAAATATCCCAGAATGACGGAATACCTGGCACCGGTTTATTCTATGATGCAGATGCATACAGAATATTTAAAAGAACAGTATCCAGAAGCCATTCTGGTGTATGTCAGTCCCTGTATTTCTGTAATGTCAGAATTAAATGAACCGCAGGCACATATGGATTATGTAATTACATTTCGAGAACTCAGTAACTGGATGAATGACGTACCGGAGAACTACTCAGAGGAATATGAAAAAAAAGAAATATATCTGTCCAGAATGACCGCAGTTGCCGGAGGGCTGATACAGACAATGACCCCAGTGGCGGGTCAGAAATATCTGTCAGTGGATGGAATAGATCAGTGCAGGGAAATACTGAGAGCGTTACAGACAGGGGGATACGAGAATTATTTTATAGAAATGAATGCCTGTACAAATGGATGCATTGGAGGACCTTATTCTCAGAAAAGGGAAAAAAAGTTGTTGGATGCATTGATTGGAATCAGAGAAGGTTCTATGGAAAACGGACAGCCGGATTATCAGAGAGATTACCATATAGAGGTTGCGGAGGTACCTGAAAGAAAATTTGTGCAGGAAGAGATATATCCTGGTAAAACTGTCACAAAAGAACAGATTACCCATGTGCTTCAGGAGATGGGTAAATATACAAAAGAAGATGAGTTGAACTGTGGTGCCTGTGGATATGATACCTGCAGGGCAAAAGCGGTTGCAGTTATTCAGGGAAAAGCAGAGGTATCTATGTGTATTCCTTATATGAGGGAAAAACAGGAGGATTATGCCAATATTATCATCAATGCCATGCCAGGACTTCTGGTTACGGTAGATTATGATCTTAATATAGTACAATTAAACAAGGCAGCAAATGATCTGTTTGATATTACACGAAAAAAACATCTTCTGGGTAAGCAGGTAGATGAAATCATGGATGATTATGCAATGGTGAATATGATTGCCTTTGAACGGGAAATTGTCCAGGACTGTATTTATCTGGAAGAACAAAAACGTTATATTGAACGAGTGCTGACCAATGACAGGAAGAATAAACTGATTCTCTGTATTATGAAAGATGTGACAAAAGAAAAAGAATGGGAGAAAAAACAGAAACGTGCCAAAATAAATGCAGTACAGATGGCGGATAAACTGGCAGAGGAACAGCTTCGGATTGTTCATGAGATTGCCAGTCTTCTGGGCGAAACAGCAGCTGATACCAAAGTTGCTGTTGAAGATCTGAAACAGACGATTCTTCAGGAGATAAAGTAAATGGAAGGACAGAAAAAAAGAAGTGTGCGGACTCTTGGTGGAATTCCTGTGGGATTCGGCATAGTCAGTCTGAATAAAAAGAAAGAAAAAATTTGTGGGGATTACTATACGATCATTACAGATCCAGACTCCGATTCTACCGTAATGGTGTTGTCAGACGGACTGGGAAGCGGTGTAAAAGCCAATATTCTGGCAACTCTGACTGCAGAAATGCTCAGTATTATGATAGCCAGAAAAGTCAATATCAGAACTGCTGTAAAAGCTGTGGCAGATACTCTTCCGGTGTGCAGTGTCCGTAATCTGGCATATGCGACGTTCACAGTTATGGTAGCTGAAGAAAATGAAATCTGTCTCCTTCAGTACGATAATCCAGATGTCATTTTATTGCGTAATGGAAAAAATGTAGAGTATTGCAGGGACATTCTTATGTTTGGGGAAAAGGAGATCCATCAGAGTTATTTTCAGTTCGGAGAAGGTGACATGCTGATATTTATGAGTGATGGTGTGACCAATGCCGGAATGGGAAAAACTACTTATGCAGGCTGGGGCAGAGAAGAAGTTGTTGGATTTTGCGAGCAGCATTACCGGGATGGGATGAGTGCTCAGGAAATGTCATCTGCCATAGCCGATGCAGGTCTGGCATTGAACCTAGATGAAACAGACGATGATCTTACTGTGCTGACAGTGGCTGCAATGAAGAAAAATATAGTGAATATTATGGTGGGACCACCAGCTGACAGAGAGGATGACCGCAGCTATTTTGAGACATTTTTTCAGAAAGAAGGAATGCACGTGGTATGTGGCGGAACTACAGCGAAACTGGTGGCAGACTATCTGCAGACAGAAGTTGCAGGATTACCAGATTCCGGTACAGAAGAAGTTCCTGCCATGTCAGAAATCAAAGGAATTGATCTGGTAACAGAAGGCTTGCTGACTCTTGAAAAACTGGTTGATTATTGTGATGATTTTCAAGAGGACAGAACATACTTTAATCAGATCATAAAAAAGAAAGATGGGGCAGCAGAACTGTTTCGGGTTCTGTTTGCGGAGGCTACGGAGATTAATTTCTTCTTTGGGAATGCATTAAACGATAATTATACATCCCTGCATATTGACAGGGAAAAAAAGAAAAAAATGGCACTGGAACTGATAGATCATTTAAAAGCCGAAGGTAAAAAAGTAAAGATCTGTTTCTGGTGTGTATGAATGGAGGCGTACAATGGAGTTTCAGCATGAACTGGTGATCCCAGATGAAGGACTGCCATTTAAGTTTTTTTTATTTGAAGGGAGTCAGGGTAACTATGTAAGAGAAAAACACTGGCATACATCTGTGGAGATTTTTGCGGTGATGGAAGGTTCTCTTGTTTTTTATCTGAATGAAGAAAAGCATCCTCTGAAAGCTGGCGAACTTATGATCGTAAACTCCAATGAGGTCCATTCCATTGAGTCTCCGGGGGAAAACCAGACGGCGGTTTTACAGATACCGCTGAAACAGTTTGAGGATTATTTTACAGCTCACAGGTTTATCAGATTTTCGGGAACTTTACCGGAAGCAGACCGGAAACTGGGAAAATTGATTTGTGAGATGTATCAGCTTTATATAGAAAGAGGAAATGGATACGAATTCAAGATCAGAGCTTTTTATTATGATGTACTTTATATGCTGGTGAATGATTATCGAGTCAGCAAGGCAGGTGAACAGGAGGTACGTTATAGCAGAAGGCTGGATGCGTTGTCAAGAATTACTACGTATATGCGGGAACATTATCAGGAGGAACTGAAACTTACGGAAATTGCTTCCATGTTCGGATATTCAGATGCATATTTGTCCAGAATGTTTCAAAAATATGCTAATGTTAATTTCAAAACATATCTTCAGGATATCCGGATGACCTATGCGTACAGAGAACTTTTGAATACAGACAAGACCATCAGTCAGATTGCCATGGATAACGGATTCAGCAGTAACAGGGCTTTTTCCAGAGAATTTCAGAAAAGATATGGGATTCTTCCGAGCGAACTGAAAAGAAAAAACCAATAGTATCAGATCAGAAACAGGCGGACCGGAACCGTCTGTTTTTTTTACTTTATAACTGTAAAAATTAATTTATAGTATAATGTCAAAAAAATGCTATAAATCAGACAAAAAATCCAGCGAAATAAAAAAAGACCTGTGCTATGATGAAGCCATCATAAAAATAAAGGAGGTTACTTCAGGTGAAGATTCAGAATGTAACAGATGATTCATTTCGCAGATATGGAAAAGTGCTGGCGGGATATGATTTTACAGAACTCCTGAAGGAAATGAAACATACTCCGGTACCGGAGGACGTGATCTATGTACCATCTGTAGAAGAGATGGAAGCATTGCCGGTAGCGAAGGAGCTTCAGAACAGAGGCTATGGTGGCCTTCCCATTGAAATTGGATATTGTAATGGACATAACAAAAAACTAAATGGACTGGAATATCATCGCAATTCAGAAATTAACGTGGCAGTCACAGATCTTATCCTTTTAATTGGACATCAACAGGACATAGAGAAAGACTTTACATACGATACTTCTAAAGTAGAGGCATTCCTTGTTCCTGCAGGAACCGCTATCGAAGTATATGCGACAACTCTTCATTATGCACCATGCCATGTAAATGAAAGTGGCTTTCAGTGTGTGGTAGTCCTTCCGAGAGGTACCAATACAGAGCTTACTTTTGAAAAGGCTTCCGAGGGCGAAGAAAAACTCCTCACTGCAAAAAATAAATGGCTGATCGGTCATGAAGAAGCTGGGATTGAGGGTGCTTTTAATGGACTGAAAGGTGAAAATATCGAAATTGATTAAGATCGATCGCATAACTGATAAATCTATAAATGTCAAAAAATAAACATATCAAAGGTGGAGGTAATTATCATGAATAATATTCCTGTAGTAAAACTTGGAATGATCGCAGTAAGTCGTGACTGTTTTCCAATCCAGCTTTCTGAGAAGAGACGTGCAGCAATCAAGGACACTTACAAAGGAGAACTTTATGAATGTCCGGTAACTGTTGAAAACGAAAAAGATGTGGAAAAGGCACTGGAAGATGTAAACAAAGCTGAGTGCAATGCCCTGGTTGTTTTTCTTGGAAACTTTGGACCGGAAACTCCGGAAACACTGATTGCAGAAAAATTTGACGGACCTTGTATGTATGTGGCAGCAGCAGAAGGTGACGGAGATATGATTAATGGCAGAGGTGATGCTTACTGTGGTATGCTGAACTGCTCCTACAACCTGAAGATGCGTCATCTTGAGGCATATATTCCGGAATATCCAGTTGGAACAGCCGATGATATTGCTAAAATGATTGCTGATTTTGTACCGATTGCCCGGGCTGTAATTGGTGTACGTAACCTTAAGATCATCACATTTGGACCGCGTCCTCAGGATTTCTTCGCATGCAATGCACCAATTAAGGGACTTTACGAACTGGGAGTTGAAATCGAAGAAAACTCAGAGCTGGATCTTCTGGTTGCTTTTAAAGAACATGAAAACGATCCGCGTATTCCGGAAGTTTGTGCAGATATGGCAAAAGAAATGGGCGAGGGAAGATACTATGCAGATCTTAATGAAAGAATGGCACAGTTTGAACTTACTCTTCTGGACTGGGCAGAAGCTCATAAAGGTGCAAGAAAATATGTAGCATTTGCTGATAAATGTTGGCCGGCATTCCCATCACAGTTTGGATTTGAACCCTGCTATGTAAACAGCCGTCTGGCTTCAAGAGGCATTCCGGTATCCTGTGAAGTGGATGTCTATGGAGCTCTCAGTGAGTATATCGGACTTTGTATTTCCAACGATGCAGTGACTCTTCTTGATATTAACAACTCTGTTCCACAGTATATCTACGATGAAGATATCAAAGGAAAATATGATTACAAACTTACAGATACATTTATGGGATTTCATTGCGGAAATACACCGGCATGCAAGATGTGTGATTCCAGAGCTGTCAAATATCAGCTGATTCAGCACAGACTTCTTGAGCCGGCAGGATCCGAACCAGACTTTACAAGAGGTACCCTGGAAGGGGATATTGCAGCTTCTGATATTACTTTCTATCGTCTCCAGTGTAACTCAGAAGGTGAACTGGCAGCATATGTTGCAGAAGGTGAAGTTCTGGATGTACCTACCAGATCCTTTGGAGGTATCGGCATTTTTGCGATCAGAGAGATGGGAAGATTCTACCGTCATGTCCTGATCGAAGGCAATTATCCGCATCATGGGGCAGTTATGTTCGGACATTACGGAAAACTTTTCTTTGAAGTAGTGAAATTCCTCGGAATTGATGTAAACAAAATCGGCTATAATCAGCCGGCAGGAGTAAGATATCCTACAGAAAATCCATGGGGATAAGGAGGCGTACATGTATTTTATTGGAGTTGACCTTGGAACATCGGCGGTGAAGCTTCTTCTGATGGAAGAGTCAGGAAAAATCTGCAATATTGTATCGAAAGAATATCCGATTTTCTTTCCCCATCCGGGCTGGTCAGAACAGAATCCGGAGGACTGGTTCAGTCAGAGCATGGAGGGAATGAAGGAACTGACGGAAGGAATTGACCGTTCACAGGTGGCAGGAATCGGATTTGGAGGACAGATGCATGGACTGGTAACTCTGGATGATAATGACCAGGTGATCCGTCCTGCAATCCTCTGGAATGACGGACGTTCTCAGAAGGAAACGGAATATCTGAATAATGAGATCGGAAAAGAAAAATTGTCATCTTATACGGCAAATATCGCTTTTGCGGGTTTTACAGCACCGAAGATTCTGTGGATGAAGAAAAATGAACCGGATAAATTTGCAAAGATCTCCAAGATCATGCTGCCAAAGGATTATCTGGCATACAGACTTTCCGGATCATTCTGTACAGATGTGTCAGATGCATCCGGTATGCTTCTTCTGGATGTAAAGAATCGCTGCTGGTCAAAAGAAATGATGGAGATCTGCAATGTAAAAGAAGAACAGCTTCCCAGACTTTATGAAAGCTGGGAAGTAGTAGGAACTCTGAAGCCTGAAGTAGCAGAAGTACTTGGATTTTCCAAAGAGGTAAAAGTGGTAGCCGGTGCTGGCGATAATGCGGCAGCAGCAGTAGGAACAGGGACTGTTGGTGACGGACAGTGCAATATTTCTTTGGGAACATCCGGAACAATCTTTATTTCCAGTAAGAAATTCGGAGTTGATGAAAATAATGCACTTCATTCTTTTTGCCATGCAGATGGAAGCTATCATCTGATGGGATGCATGTTAAGCGCAGCATCCTGTAATAAATGGTGGGCAGAAGAAATCCTCCAGACAAAAGACTTTGGTGCAGAGCAGGCACCGATCAAAACGCTTGGAGAAAATAATGTGTTCTTCCTTCCCTATCTTATGGGAGAAAGATCTCCGCATAATAATCCGGATGCCAGAGGCGTATTTTTCGGAATGTCCATGGACACAACAAGAGCTGATATGACACAGGCAGTACTGGAGGGCGTGGCATTTGGATTACGAGATTCCCTGGAAGTAGCCAGAAGTCTTGGAATCAAAATTGAACGCACCAAAATCTGCGGTGGAGGAAGCAAAAGCCCTCTCTGGAAAAAAATCATTGCCAATGTAATGAATCTGAAAGTAGACGTACTGGAGGTAGAAGAAGGCCCATCTATGGGAGGAGCCATGTTGGCAGCGGTAGGATGTGGTGTATATCCGGATGTGGAGACTATCGGACAGAAGATGGCACATGTTGTGGATACAGTAGAGCCAGATCCTGATCTTGTAGTCAAATATGAAGAGAAGTATCGTAAGTTCAGGGAGTTATACCCTGCCCTGGCCCCACTCTTCTAGAATTATGCGAGGGGAGAGTGCTCACAGTTGCGAAGGAAGCAGGGGAACTGCCCCCGGCCCCGCCAATAGTTTGGCAAACTGGGAAAATCCTGAGGGGGAGCATCTCACAGTTGCGAAGGCCGAAGCTCCTCCTCAGACTCCCCCTGATTGGCCACGCTAAAAGCAATGTGGGATTGTTAAAAAATTGTGCAAAGTGTTAAATAAAGGACAATCATCGTTTGGGTAGCTTGAAAGGTTTACATACTGGATGAATGTAGTTGATTTTCTAAGGGTAGGTATTACCGAAAAATGACGGTTTTATGCTACCCAGGGGTGTGCAGAGGGGACTGGTTAAGTCCCCTTTGCGTTTCTTTTTTTCGTAAAGAAATATATGCGTTTTAGAACTACAGGTTCTAATATAAAAATGTACAAAATACACAAATTTTATTTTTAATTCTTTATACTTTTGTAAAAAGAAAAGATAACTTATGATAAATTCTTGACAAAACCAAGAAGAATATGATAGAATTTTCTCATCAACTTAAAGAAATCTCTGACAACTGGCGGAGCAGTGGAAATCACCACATGGGAGTCAGAGGTTTGATGAGCCGACCGTCTGGGCAGTATTTGAGAACACCTCAGGTACTGCCTTTTTTAAATCATGGATTGTGAGGGCTTTTTATGATACGGTACAGGCGTCTACAAGAAAGGAGATAATATTATGGGATTCAAAAGTGACATCGAAATCGCACAGGAGTGCACAATGCAGCCAATTACCGAGATTGCAGCAAAAGCAGGGATTGATGACAAATACCTGGAGCAGTATGGTAAATATAAAGCAAAAATTGACTACAATCTTCTGAAAGAAACAGACAAGCCAGATGGCAAGCTGATTCTTGTTACAGCTATCAACCCTACACCGGCAGGTGAAGGAAAAACAACTACAACCGTAGGTCTTGCAGACGGTATGCAGAAACTTGGAAAGAACGTTATGGTAGCACTTCGTGAGCCATCCCTCGGACCGGTATTCGGTGTAAAAGGTGGAGCAGCCGGCGGCGGATATGCACAGGTAGTTCCGATGGAAGACATCAACCTTCACTTTACAGGTGACTTCCATGCTATCGGAGCAGCCAACAACCTGCTTGCAGCAATGATCGACAATCATATCTTCCAGGGCAATGCACTGAACATCGACCCACGTAAGATCACATGGAGAAGATGCGTGGATATGAATGACCGTCAGCTTCGTAATGTGGTAGACGGCCTTGGCGGCAAGACCAACGGAATGCCTCGTGAAGACGGATATGATATTACCGTTGCATCCGAGATCATGGCAGTTCTCTGTCTGGCAAGCGATATCAAAGACCTGAAAGAAAGACTTTCCAGAATCATTATCGGATATACTTATGGCAAAGTTGCAGAGCAGAAACCGGTAACAGCCGGTGATCTTCACGCAGAAGGTGCTATGACAGCACTTCTGAAAGATGCCCTGAAACCAAACCTGGTTCAGACTCTGGAACATGTACCGGCAATCGTTCATGGCGGACCATTCGCAAATATCGCTCATGGATGTAACTCTGTAACCGCTACCAAGATGGCTATGAAACTTGCTGATTATGCTATCACAGAAGCTGGATTCGGTGCTGACCTTGGCGCAGAGAAATTCCTGGATATCAAGTGCCGTATGGCAGGTCTGAAACCAAGCGCAGTTGTTATCGTAGCAACTGTACGTGCCCTGAAATACAATGGCGGTGTGGCGAAAGCTGACCTTAACAATGAGAACCTGGAAGCACTGGAGAAAGGTATCCCGAACCTTCTGAAACATGTAAGCAACATCAAGAATGTGTACAAACTTCCTTGTGTGGTTGCTATTAATGCATTCCCGACAGATACCAAGGCAGAGCTTGATTTCGTAGAAAAGAAATGCCAGGAACTTGGCGTAAATGTAGCTCTTTCCGAAGTATGGGCAAAAGGCGGTGAAGGCGGAATCAAACTTGCTAAAGAAGTAATCCGTCTGGTAGAAGAACCAAACGACTTCACATACTCCTACGAACTGGAAGGTTCCATCGAGGACAAACTGAACCAGATCGTACAGAAAATCTATGGTGGTAAGAGAGTTGTCCTTACCGCAAACGCTCAGAAACAGGCAAAACAGTTAGAGGCTATGGGCTTCGGCAACTGTCCGATCTGCGTTGCAAAAACACAGTACAGCCTGACAGACGACCAGACCAAACTGGGTGCGCCTACAGACTTTGAAGTAACTGTACGTAACCTGAAGATCTCTGCAGGAGCAGGATTCATCGTAGCCCTTACAGGTGAGATCATGACCATGCCAGGACTTCCGAAAGTACCGGCAGCAGAGCGCATTGATGTAGACGAGACCGGCAAGATCACAGGACTTTTCTAAGAATTAAGTCTTAAAACCAGGCCACGCAAAGCAAGTTGTGAATGGGTTGGGATAGAATGAAAAAATACCAGAATACCTTTCTCCATAGATGAGTCAGGTGTTCTGGTATTTTTAATTTCAGAAAGAAGATTTGAGGAATTTCTTCACGTAGTGCAGGGCGGCTCCAACTGCGGGGGTGTACTGTCCATGGGTTCCCAGAATGAGCTGGTCAGGGGCAAAGGTGAAAGGATTGTTGGTGTTGATCTGTGTCAGTAATGTATCCAGATCTTCCTGTATAAAATATGGAGCCAGATATCCACTGATGATCACCGGGCTGTCGATAATCATATTCAGATTTTTGATGGCAAAGGCCAGGTGATTCAGGTAGTCCTTCCAGATATTCTGAAGTTCCGGTGAAGAGCCGCTTCTTAAGGCAGGGAAAAATTCTTTCACAGACATTCCGGCAGCAGCTTCCAGGGAATTGGCAGAACAGTAGGTTTCCAGACAGCCCCGGTTGCCGCAGTAGCATAAGGGACCTTCCGGGTTGACACACATATGCTCTACAGTTCCGCTGTGCATGGTAGATCCCTGATGAACCTGGCGGTTGGTGATAATAGCACCGCCAAGGTTGCGGTTCAGAAGAAAGACTACTGCACTATCCAGATCAGAATGACTCCATAATTCCAGTGCTGCAGCGGATTTGGAATCATGTTCCAGATGACAGGGATAGGGAATTCTGGAAGCGAAATCGGAGAGCTTCATTTTTGCATTGTTCATAATTGCACCATAAGTTACATGAGAACCATCCGGGGAAATCACACCTTGGGTAGCAACAGATACACCCAGGATACGGTCAGGATCATAATGATTCTGCTGGATAAATTTTTCTACAGAAGAAGCAACCTGTGAATAATAATCCGGTGTATTGGCATAGGGGACAGAAACCGTATTCATTGCCATTGTTTCGCCATAGAGATCTACAGCTACTATATGAAACATATTTTTCAGGATTCCAATGCCGATGGCAATACGGAAATCAGTTACGATCTGGATCACCTGAGCTTTGCGTCCGCCAGTAGATTCAAAATATCCATCCCGCCGGATCATTCCTTCCTGTTCCAGAAGAGCAAGATTCTGGCTGACAGTGGAAAGTCCCATCTGAAGATCCAGTACGATCTGTTGTTTGGCAGTCTGTTTTTCATGATAGATATACTGATAGACTTTTTCTTTATTTATTTTCTTTAAAGTAATAGTAGTTACACCTTTTTCTTTCATCTGACACCTCATATTCGAAAAGTTCTGATTATTCCATAGATTTAAGATTTAACTGTAATTAAGTATAACACAGGAAATATAAGATTCAAAGAATTTGATATGTGAAATATAACTAAAAAAAACACTTTAAAATTGTGATTTTTATTCAATAGACAAATGATACGTAAAGTTATATACTCTACTTATGGTTAAGATATAAGCGTAAGTAATATACATAACTACAACACAAAAGTAAAACAGGAGGTCACAGTATGAAATTAACAGTAAAAGGAATTAAGGAAAAAGAAGGATGGGAGAAGAATGGGATTGTACTTCCGGGATATGATGTGGAAGCAGTTTCTGCCAGAGCCAAAGAGGCTCCGGTATGGGTGCATTTCGGAATTGGAAATATTTTTCGGGTTTTTATCGGAGGAATTGCAGACGGACTTCTGGAAAAGGGTATGCTGGATCGGGGAATCACCTGTGTGGAGACTTTTGATTATGATGTAGTAGATAAAATCTACGAACCATATGATAATCTGGGGTTAAGTGTAATTCTTCATGGAGATGGAACCCGGGAGTACAAAGTACTGGGTTCTCTGGCAGAGGCAGTGAAGGCGCAGTCTTCTGATTCTGCACAGTGGAACAGGCTGAAAGAGATTTTTGCCAGTGAATCTCTTCAGATGGTTTCTTTTACCATTACAGAAAAAGGTTATGCACTGCACAAAGCAGATGGTACATTTTTCCCATTTGTAGAAGCAGATGTCAACAACGGTCCGGATAAAGCCACTGGTGCAATGGCAGTTCTGGTTGCCATGCTTCATGAAAGATACAAAGCAGGAAAGTATCCTCTGGCACTGGTGTCTATGGATAACTGTTCACAGAATGGTGCCAGACTTCGTGAATCAGTGCTGACTATGGCAAAGGAATGGCAGAAGAAAGGATTTGTAGAAGATGATTTTATCAACTATGTAAGTGATGAAAAAGTGATCGCTTTCCCATGGACAATGATCGACAAGATTACACCTCGTCCAAGCGAACAGATTGCAGATGATCTGGAAAAACTTGGAGTAGAAGATATGCAGCCGGTGATCACCAGCAAAAAAACTTATATTGCACCTTTCGTAAATGCAGAAAAACCGCAGTATCTGGTAATTGAAGATAGTTTTCCCAATGGACGTCCGGCACTGGAAAATGGTTTCGGGGTTTATATGGCAGACAGAAATACAGTCAATCTTTCTGAACGAATGAAAGTAACAGTATGTCTGAATCCGGTACATTCTGCAACAGGTCCACTGGGTGTGGTACTTGGTTATGATCTTTTTGCTCATATGCTGAATACAAACGAAGATATGATGAAAATGGCACGTATGATTGCTTACAAAGAAGGTTTGCCGGTGGTTCCGAATCCGGGAATCCTTTCTCCGCAGGCTTTTGTGGATGAACTTTTTAATGACCGTTTTCCAAATGAATATCTGGGAGATACTAACCTTCGTCTGGCCGTAGATGTGTCACAGATGGTTGGTATCCGATTTGGAGAAACAATCAAAGCATATGTGGAAAAATTCGGAGATGCTTCCAGCCTGACTGCAATTCCGCTGGGAATCGCCGGATGGCTCAGATATATGCTGGCAGTGGATGACAATGGAAATAAATACGAACTTGCACCAGATCCTATGAATGAAGAAATTCAGGAACAGTTCAAAGATATCGTAGTAGGAAAACCAGAGACACTGAAAGAACAGCTGAAACCAATTCTTTCCAATGAACGCCTTTTCTATACAGATCTTTATAAAGATGGTGTTGGAGAAAAAATCGAGAATATGTTCCGGGAAATGCTTGCAGGACCAGGAGCAGTAAAAGCAACTATCCATAAATATGTTGATTAAGTGAGGTAAAAAAATGACAGAAACAGCATTTGCAGCAGAACCGTCAAGACTTTTGATTGCCGCAGCTGTAGGCATTTTATTGTTATTGTTGCTTATTATCAAATTTAAACTCCATCCGGTGTTGTCTCTTCTGATTGCGGCGATGTTCATTGGCCTGGGAGCCGGGATGCCAGTCCCCACATTGGTAAATACTGTAGAAAAAGGTGCAGGGGAGACTTTACAGGGAATTGTCCTTCTTATTGGACTTGGATCTCTGTTTGGAGGAATCCTGGAAGTATCGGGAGGTGCACAGTGTGTAGCACAGACCCTGATCGGAAAATTTGGTGAGAAAAAAGCAGGTGTGGCACTTGGAATCACAGGACTGGTGGTAGGAACCACAGTATTTTTTGAGGCAGGTGTGGTAATTCTGATTCCCCTGGCTTTCGGACTTGCTAGAAAAACAAAAAAATCCACACTTTATTATGTAATTCCTCTTCTGGCAGGTCTGGCAACAGGATTTGCATTTATTCCTCCTTCAGCAGGATCCGTTTTGGTAGCCAATATGCTTGGGGTAGATCTTGGTGTGATGATCGCAGTTGGAGTGCCTGTGGGAATTTTGTCGCTGATTTTTGCAGGAATCCTCTGGGGGAAATTTATCGGAAAGAAAATTTACACGGAACTTCCTTCCAACAGTCAGGAGGCAAAAACAGCAGAGAAAGGGAAAATTCCTTCTTTTGGAACCGTTCTTGTGATTATCCTGGTGCCCCTTGTGCTGATACTGGTCAGTACAGTGTCTGCATATATACCTGCGTTGAAACCGGTACGTCCTGTTCTTGAATTTCTGGGAACACCTTTTGTGGCACTGATCATAGCAGTACTTTGTGCCATGTATTTTCTGGGAACAAGGCTGGATTATAATGGAGAAGAACTGAAAAAGATCATGGATAAATCTCTTCGGCCTATAGGACAGATCCTTCTGGTGATCACTGGTGGAGGGATTATCCGCTGGGTACTTCAGGACTGTGGAATGGGCGATATTATAGGACCGGCACTGGAAAAAAGTGGTCTTCCGTTGATTATCGTTGCATTTCTGATCGCAGCACTGATAAGGGCTTCTGTAGGTGCGGCAGTAGTGGCAATGACAATGGCAGCCGGAATCATGGCAGCTATGCCTGCTGTAGCAAATCTGTCACCAGTCTATCTGGCAGCTATGGTTTGTGCCATTAATGGAGGGGCAACTGCATTTAGCCATGTAAATGATTCCGGGTTCTGGCTGGTAAGTTCGCTTCTCGAAATGGACGAAAAAAACACGCTGAAATCCTGGACAGTTATGGAGACTATTATAGGTTTCACAGGATTGATCTGCGCGATTGTAATCAGCCTTTTTGCATAAAAAAATTATTTGTTTGAGGGATATGAACAGCAGGCTTACTTGACTAATCGGTCATAATGTGTATGATTAAAAATAACAAAAGCGTCTGGCTGTGTGACAGAAACATAAAATCAGCAGTTACGAAAGGATGGGTAATTATGGATTTAAAAAATTATACAACTGGTGTCCAGCATGTAGGAGTGCCGACCAATGATATTGCGGCAACAATTGCATTTTATCACAAATTGGGTTTTGAAACTGCTTTTGAAACAGTAAATAAAGAAGCAAATGAAAAGGTTGCATTTCTGAAACATGGAACTCTTGTGATCGAAACCTACGAAAACAAAGCAGCAAAGATGGAAGCAGGTGCCATTGATCATGTGGCTCTGAATGTAAAAGATATTGAAGAAATTTTTGCATATGTGAACCAGGAAAACCTGAATACCACAAATGATACCATACATTTTCTTCCATTCTGGGAGAATGGTGTAAAGTTTTTTACTATTGAAGGACCAAACAAAGAAAAAATAGAGTTCAGTCAGTATTTATAAAAAATCACAGCTGCCCGGTGTACCTGTTAAAAAATACAGGAACCGGGCATTTTTTTGGAATCAGAGCATTTTGAGAAATACGTTCATTGCATTGCTGAGATAGCGTCCTTTTTTCCAGTAAAAGGATACATTTCGCTGGCATGTTTTGCCGGGGAGCTGATAAAAAGTGAGAGAAGGATTTATCGGAACCCGGGACAGTAGCATATCACCGATAAAGGTAACTCCCATACCGGAACTGGCGATGTTATATGCGGTCATCTGCTGATCCATCTGGAAGATGACAGATGGGGAAAAATGGTTTTCCTGACAGATGCTTAGGGCTCGTTTACCTGTATCATTATCTGGTTTCAACATGATAAAAGGTTCTTCTGCAAAATCCTGAAGTGGAACAGGAGGATAGCCGACAGATACAAAACTGCCGTCACGTATTTTGCGGATGGGAACCTGATAGGGAGTAAGATGTTTATTGACAGAAAAAATCCCGGGAACTGCAAGAAGCAGCTGTTCTTTCTGATATACCACACTGTCAAAGAAGCGTTTATCCAAAGTACCATTATCTATGATGAAATCCAGTTTTCCGACTTGAAGAAGCTGGGTAAGATTGGCGGTGCTTTCTTCTATGAGAGAAATTTTGATAGAAGGATAAGTACGGGAAAATTTTGCAATCAGGGGAGGCAGTATCCAGGACGAGAAAAAGTTACTTCCTCCAATAGAAAGGGAACCGGTTTTCAGTTGGCCCCAGTCCTGGACAAAATCTGAAAAGTTTTTCTGAATATCCATGATACGTTCCACTGCCTGGATATATTTTTCTCCGCATTCCGTCAACTGAAGTGGCTTGGTGCTTCGGTCAAAGATGGGATATCCGATACGTTTTTCTATACGTTTTACATTGGCACTGAGCGAAGGCTGCGAAATAAACAGATTGGCAGCTGCCTTTGAAAAACTCTTTTCTTTATATACTTCATAAACATATTCCATTCCCTGAAACACAGAATTCCCTCCTGACATAAGTATAATTTAAAAACTATATAATTTATAATTATATATGTATTTGATTATATAGTAGCAAATGCATATAATAAAGGCAACAAAAATTCAGTGCGAAGTCCATGGAAAGTTATTGAATAGTTACTGTTCGCAGGTAATATTGAATATGCAGAAAAAATTTATATCTGGAGGGTTTTTGAGATGAGTGATAACAAGAAAGACTATCGTGTAGAGAAAGATTCTATTGGTGCAAAGGATATTCCACAGAATGTATATTACGGGGTGCAGTCTTTACGTGCAGCAGAAAATTTTCATATTACAGGTCTGAACATGCATCCGGAAATTATCAACAGCCTTGCTTATATCAAGAAAGCATCTGCAATCACCAACTGTGAAATTGGAATGCTGGATAAGAAAAAAGCAGAAGTGATCGTGCAGGCATGTGATGAGATCATCGAAGGAAAATTTCACGATGAATTTATCGTAGATCCTATTCAGGGTGGTGCAGGAACTTCTCTGAACATGAATGCCAATGAAGTGATTGCAAACAGAGCTATTGAACTTCTGGGAGGACAGAAGGGGGATTACTCCATTGTCCATCCAAATGATGACGTAAACTACGGACAGTCTACCAATGACGTAATTCCTACAGCCGGAAAAATGACATCCTTAAGACTTCTGACCAATCTGAAAAAAGAACTTTACCGTCTTCACAAAGCACTTTGTGACAAAGCCCAGGAGTTTGACCATGTAATAAAAATGGGACGTACTCAGATGCAGGATGCAGTTCCCATCAGACTGGGACAGGAATTTAAGGCATACTCTGTAGCTATCATGCGTGATATCAACCGTATGGACAAAGCTATGGATGAAATGCGTTCTCTGAATATGGGCGGAACTGCTATTGGAACTGGTATCAATGCTGACAAAGCATATCTGAAGAGAATTGTTCCGAACTTATCAGAAATTTCCGGAATGGAATTTGTTCAGGCATTTGACTTGATTGATGCCACCCAGAACCTGGATCCTTTTGTTGCTGTATCCGGTGCAGTGAAGGCATGTGCAGTGACTCTTGGAAAAATGTCCAATGACCTGAGACTGATGTCCTCCGGTCCGAGAGCCGGATTTGGTGAGATCAATCTTCCGGCCAAACAGAATGGTTCTTCCATTATGCCAGGAAAAGTAAATCCGGTTATTCCGGAAGTTGTAAACCAGGTTGCTTTTAATATTATTGGAAATGATATGACCATTACCATGGCTGCAGAAGCAGGACAGCTGGAACTGAATGCTTTTGAGCCGATTATTTTTTACTGCATGTTCCAGTCTATTGATACACTGGCTTATGCTGTACAGACCTTGGTAGACAACTGCATTACAGGCATCACAGCAAACGAAGAAAGATGTCGTGATCTGGTTGAAAACAGTGTTGGTATTATTACAGCTATCAGCCCTCATGTAGGATATCAGAAAGCAGCAGACATTGCGAAGAAAGCACTGAAAACAGGGGAGTCTGTTCGTAATCTGATACTGCAGGAAAAACTGATGGATGAAGAAGAACTGTCCAGAGTTCTGGATCCAATTAATATGACTGAACCGGGAATTTCCGGAAAAGAATACATAAAATAATAGTGGCCTTTGGAGTGTAATTGACAGTTCAGAAAAAGAAAGAGTATAATCAAAAAAAGAATTCAGCAAAAGGTTGTAATAAAAGCAGGAGGCTTTGGAAATGACTACGATAAAAGAACGGTTGGAAGCACTTCGCAGACTGATGAAAAAAAAGAATATTGATGCATATCTGGTGCCTACAGATGATTTTCATGGATCAGAATATGTAGGAGATTATTTTAAGTGCAGAAAATATATTACAGGATTTACAGGTTCGGCAGGAACAGCAGTGGTCACAATGGACATGGCAGGACTGTGGACAGATGGAAGGTATTTTATACAGGCAGCAGATCAGCTTCAGGGAAGTACCATAGAGCTGTTTAAGTCCGGGGAACCTGGGGTACCTACTGTTCACGAATTTCTGGCAGATAAATTACAGGAGGGCATGTGCCTTGGCTTCGACGGACGAACTGTTAGTGCCAGAGAAGCAGAAACATTAAAAGAACTTCTCCAGAAAAAAAATATCACATTTTCTGTAGAGGAAGATCTGATCGGCGAAATCTGGGATGACCGTCCTGCACTTTCCTGTGAGCAGGTTATGGAGCTGGATATAAAGTGGACCGGAGAATCCAGGGCATCCAGGATTCAGAAAATCCGCCAGCAGATGAAAGAAAAAGAAGCAGATATTTTTGTGCTGACTTCTCTGGATGATATTGCATGGCTTTTGAACATACGTGGAAATGATATTCATTGTTGTCCGGTAGTGCTTTCTTATCTGGTGATGACAGATACAGAGATCCGTCTTTTTGCAAATGAAATGGCATTCCCACAGAAGGTACGTGAATATTTGGAAGCAGATGGAGTAAAGCTTTATCCTTATGATGAAGTGTATACCTGTGTACAGACGTTTTTTAAAGGAAAGAAAGTTCTTCTTTCCAAATCCAGTGTCAACAGCCGTCTGGTAAGTAATATTCCGGAGGATGTGGTGATTCTGGATGAAAGGAATCTGACTCTTCTCCCCAAAGCCACCAAGAATCCAGTAGAGATGAAAAATGAAAGGCTTGCACATATCCGGGACGGCGTGGCAGTAACAAAGTTTATTTACTGGCTGAAAACAAACGTAGGAAAAGAAAAAATCACAGAAATGAGTGCAGCAGAAAAGCTTTACAGTCTGCGAAAAGAGCAGGAACATTTTCTGGGAGACAGCTTTGATCCTATCATTGCCTATGGAACCCATGCTGCCATTGTTCATTACAGTGCAACAGAAGAAACAGATATTTCGCTGGAACCAAAGGGCATGGTACTGGCAGATACCGGCGGACATTATCTGGAAGGCACTACAGATATTACCAGGACAATTGTCTTAGGTCCTGTTACAGAGAAAGAAAAGAAGTATTTTACAGCAGTTTTGAAAGGCAATCTGAATCTTGCAGCAGCCCATTTCCGATACGGTTGCACAGGACTTAATCTGGATTACCTTGCAAGAGGACCACTGTGGGAACTAGGAGAAGACTATAATCATGGAACCGGACATGGCGTGGGATATCTTCTGAATGTTCATGAAGGTCCCAACAGCTTCCGGTGGAAAAATCTTCCGGGAAATCCGGCGCCAGTACTGGAAGAGGGAATGATCACTTCAGATGAACCTGGATACTATCTGGAAAATGAATTTGGAATCCGTCATGAAAATCTGATCCTCTGTAAAAAAGCAGAAAAAACGTCTTATGGACAGTTTATGTGTTTTGAAGAACTGACTATGGTTCCTTTTGATCTGGATGGCGTAGATCCCTCTCAGATGACAGAAAGGGAACGTGGACTTCTTAATGACTACCATGAAAGGGTGTATCAGAATATAGCACCATATTTAAATAAGGAAGAAAAAGAATGGCTGAAGGCAGCTACCCGGAAGATATGAAAAAAGGCGAAAAAACAAAATACCGGATTGCCAGATCCATGAAGGAATGTCTGGAGTCTACTTCTGTGGATAATATTACAGTGAAACAGATTACAGAAAAGCAGCAATTGATGCAGTAAGAAAACTCTCCGTTGATGTCGGAATCCCAACCAAACTGGAAGCTATCAAAGAAGAAGATCTTCAGTTCCTGGCTGAATCTGCTCATGCAGATGCCTGTGCACCAGGAAACACGAAAGATGCAAGCGTTGAAGATCTGAAAGCTCTGTTCCGCAAGATCATGTAATAAAAACGACTCACTCCAAAAAATAAAGAGCAAATGTCTGAGAGATTTTTCAGACCAAACAGTCCCATTCTCTGGGTATCGGAGTATGGGGCTGTTTACTTTTGAACAGAATGGATGTATGATATTGAAAAATGAAAGTTGCTGATCTGTTGTGACAAGTCAGGAGGTAATTGTTATGAAAATTGGTTTTATCGGATGTGGAAACATGGCAACAGCCATGCTGAAAGGTATCCTGAAATGTGGTGAAGTGAAGAAAGTGGATATGATCGCTTCTGCCAAATCAGAAAAAACCAGAGAGAAGATTCAGAAAGAGCTGGGGATTCAGCGTGCAGAAAACAACTGTCAGGTATTGGAGTTTGCAGATGTGGTTTTTCTGGCTGTAAAACCACAGTTTCTGGAAGGTGTGCTGGATGAGATCAAAAACAGCGTAAAAGATGGACAGATTTTTATTTCCATTGCACCAGGCAAAACTCTGGAATGGCTGGCAGAGCATCTGGGAAAAAATACAAAGATCATCCGTACCATGCCTAATACACCGGCTATGGTAGGAGAAGGAATGACTGGTCTCTGTACCAACAGTCTGGTAACAGAAGAAGAGACAGAAATGGCAGTAAAACTCTGCAACAGCTTTGGAAAGACAGAAGTGATTCCGGAAAATCTTATGGATGTGGTAACAGGCGTTTCCGGAAGTTCACCGGCATATGTATTTATGTTCATGGAAGCTATGGCAGATGCAGCAGTGGCTGACGGAATGCCAAGGGCACAGGCATATAAGTTTGCAGCGCAGGCTGTTCTCGGCAGTGCCAAACTGATGCTGGAAACAGGCAAACATCCGGGCGAACTGAAGGACATGGTCTGCTCCCCAGCAGGAACCACTATTCAGGCAGTTCGTATTCTGGAAGAAAAGGGACTTCGTAGTGCAGTGATCGAAGCACAGACTGCCTGCGTGAAAAAATCCAGAGGCATATAAAGAAATCAGGGTACATAAAGTACAGAACAATTAAGATAAAAGAGCCACCGTCCTTGTAAAAAGGGGCGGTGGCTCTTTGGCACAAATGGTTAAGAAAGTTGGTAATGGTTGTTAGTTTATTCCCGGAAAGTATCAATCTGCTCCTGAATAGAAGTAATAAACTGCTGGGCAGCAGGGGTAAGACTGGAAAAAGATTTGATTCCGATTCCCAGTTCCCTTGAAAAATCAGGCTCCAGGGGCAGTGCCTGGATCTGGGCCCTGGCATTGCCTATAACAAGGTTGGGAAGAATGCTGATTCCCAGGTTGTTGGCAACCATGGAGATCACTACGTGGTCGTCCATGGAAGAAAAACGGATATCCGGTTCAATGCCAGTTTCTTTCAGAACTTGATGGATATCATAATCCACGCCTTCAGCAGAAATAACAAAAGGCTGATCTGCCATATCTTTAATAGGAAAAGCTGTTTTGCCCCCCATATCCATATCTTTGGGAAGGATGGCCATGAGAGGGTCTTTATAAAGAGGAATCCATTCCAGAGAATCTACATTCCACTTACTGAGCAGACCGAAATCAGCCCGGCTGTTTTCTACCCAGTTTACGATATCATCGGTACCGCCCTCCAGAAGTTCAATCTCAATTCCGGGAAAGCTCTGCTGATAGGAATGGATCACTGCAGGAAGCCAGCTACGTCCGATACTGGCAAAAGAAGCAATGGTCAGGTGACCGGTGGTAAGTCCGTTCAGAGAACTGATGGTCTGTTCCAGCTGTTCATTGACAGAAAGAAGCTGCCGGACCAGAGGCAGGATTTCTTTGGCATTATGTGTAGGCACAACTCCCTGTTTGGTGCGGACAAAAAGTGGAAAACCAAACTCTGCTTCCATAGCTTTCAGAATATGACTGACCCCAGGCTGTGTATAGCCCATTCGTTCACCACTTTTGGTAAAATTTCCTGTATCTGCAACGTCTGCAAAAAGTGCATATTTACTGATATCCATATAGAATCCCCTTTCTCCGGATGGGAAAAACAGAAATTAAATTCTGCCTGAAACAAGATAATACGGCGTAAAATAACAAAAAGAGGACACACATAGTGATCCTCCCTTGGCTGTAGATAATTATAACGGATTTCTGGGGGATTTGCAATATTGTAATCATGCTGAAATTAAATTGACAAATGAAGTAAAAACAGTTACAATTCTAAATATTTGAATTGTAACTGTTTTTACTTTCCTGGGAAAGTGAAGCAGTGGATATAAGAGAAAGGGGAGAAAAATGGACAAGTCATTACATTATCTGGCTATGGCAAACCAACAGCTGATTCAAAAGCAACTGCTGGAAAGGGTAAAATCAGCGGGGCTTACGCTGGGACAGCCGAAAGTTCTGGATTTTCTGAAGGATCATGATGGAGCCAGTCAGAAAGATATTGCAGCAGGATGTTTTATCGAGGCAGGGTCGCTGACGTCTATTCTGAATGGAATGGAGAAAAAAGGTCTTATTGAACGACGGATGCTTAATGGAAACCGTCGAACATTTCATATTTTTATGACAGAAGCCGGGAAAAAAAGTCAGGGATTGGTAGATGCAGCTTTTCAGGAAATTGAGGAGACAGCTCTGGAAGGTATTTCCCGGGAAGAACTGGAAAAGTTCATGAAAGTTTCAGAGAAAATTTTTGATAACCTGATGGAATCCTGGTATGACAGCAAAGTATTACAGAGAAAGAAGGATGTAACCAATGAATAAACTGAAAAGATATGTGATTTTTCTGATAGGGCTTTTTGTAAACTCCCTTGGAGTTAGTCTGATTACAAAAGCAAGTCTGGGAACTTCACCAATTTCGTCGATCCCATATGTGTTGAGTCTTAGTTTTCCATTTACGCTGGGTAACTTTACTATATTTTTCAGCGTATTTCTGATCTTGTTGCAGTTTCTGATACTGCGTAAGAATTTTAAACTGGAACATATACTGCAGATTCCGGTATCTGTTGTGTTTGGATATTTTATTGATCTGACAATGATTCTTTTCTCATGGGTAAATCCACAGAGTTATATTATGAAGATTGTATATCTTCTGATAGGATGTCTGATCCTTGGCTTCGGTGTATACCTGGAGGTTCTGGCAGATGTAGTCATGCTTCCGGGAGAGTCTTTTGTCCGGGCTATTGTACTTACATGGAAAACGAATTTTGGAACAACGAAGATCTGTTTTGACGTTTCCATGGCAGTGATTGCGGCTGTATTGTCCTTTGTATTTAAAGGACAGCTGAATGGTGTGAGAGAGGGTACTGTGATTGCAGCTCTTCTGGTGGGATTTATTGCCAGGGTTCTGGGAAAGAGGCTTGCTTTTGTAAAGAATATGCTGTTTTCCGAGGAAAGTGGAGATACCAGTCAGGAGGAAAACACAGCAATTGGAACCACTGTTGCCAATGGTTATCATAAGAATGTAATTGTTATTGGCAGGCAGTTTGGAAGTGGTGGCCATGATATTGGAAAAGTTCTGGCTGAAAAACTTGGATATGCTTTTTATGACCAGGAAATTATTGAAATGACAGCTGGAACTACTGGATATACACCTGCTTTCATTCAGAAGAAAGAAGAGATGATGACAAACAGTCTGCTGTATGATCTGGTAAATCAGGCTTATATTTATAGAGCAGACCAGGATCAGGAGGCACCGAAGGACAAAATCTTCGAGGCTGAATCAAGAGTAGTAAGAGAATTGGCAGAAAAAGGTAATTGTGTCATTGTAGGTCGTTGTTCTGATTATGTACTCCGCAACAACAAAAACTGTCTGAAGATATTTTTCTCTGCATCGATTGAGAACAGAGTGAGAAGAGTAGTGGAAAGACTTCATATTTCTGAAAAAGAAGCAAAACAGAAGATTCAGAAAGAGGATAAGTGGAGAGCAGATAACTATCGGTATTATACAGGACGCATCTGGGGGGCAGCAGAGAATTTTGACCTGACAGTGAATACAGCACTGGGTGAAGATTATATTGAAACCTGTGTAAAAGGTGCGATGGGGTTATAAACAATAATAAAAGAACAAAAACAACAAAATAAAGATATAAAAAGAAAAGCTTCTACTGGTACAAAAAAGTAATTGAAACTAATGGACAGGAATTATAAAGGCTTGACACATATTTTATTATGACATATAATAGCCATGTAAATGAACAGGGGAGCTTGTACAGGCAGGCTGAGAGGAAGTAATCAACTTCGACCCTTATACCTGATTTGGATAATGCCAACGTAGGAACGAACGTATATGAGAATTTTACGGGAGATGCTTTGGTATCTCCCTTTTTCTTTATCTGAACAGGAAAATACAACTACATATTGAAACAGTGAGAGTGAACAGAGTTCATGAAGGGGTGCACCACCGCGGGTGTATTCTTTTGTGGACTCTTTTTTACTATAAAAACCCTGTCCGGCAGCTGTGCAGGTGGGCGAGTTTACTCTCATCAACCAAAAGGAGGATTTTATCATGATCACAGTAAATGGAAAGAAAAAAGATCTGGAAAAACCAATGACAGTTACAGAGTATCTGAACGAAAATTCTTATGTACCTGCAACAGTGGCAATCGAACTAAATGAAGAAATTCTGGAACGGGAACTTTATGGAAAAACAATTCTGAGAGAGGGAGATATTATGGAAATTGTACAGTTTATGGGCGGTGGAAGCGGCCTTAAAGAGGAAAACAAAGAAGACAAACTGGTAATCGGAGGACATGAATTTACATCCAGATTTATCCTGGGTTCCGGTAAATTTTCTCTGGACCTGGTAAAAGCCTGCGTAGAAAAAGCAGGTGCACAGATTATCACACTGGCACTGAGGAGAGCCAACGAAGGAGGGCTTGCCAATATCCTTGACTACATCCCGAAAGATGTTACTTTACTTCCTAATACTTCAGGAGCAAGAACAGCAGAAGAAGCACTCCGTATTGCAAAATTATCCAGAGAACTGGGCTGCGGAGATTTTGTAAAAGTAGAAGTTATCCACGATTCCAAATATCTTCTGCCAGACAATTATGAAACAGTACGTGCTACAGAAATGCTTGCAAAAGAAGGATTTATTGTTATGCCATACATGTATCCGGATCTGAATGTGGCAAGAGATCTGGTGAATGCAGGTGCTGCCTGTGTAATGCCTCTGGGTTCACCAATTGGTTCCAATAAGGGTATTTGTACAAGAGAATTCATCCAGATTCTTATTGATGAGATTGATCTTCCAATCATTGTAGATGCAGGCATTGGCAGACCTTCCCAGGCCTGTGAAGCAATGGAAATGGGAGCATCTGCAGTTATGGCAAACACAGCAATCGCAACTGCCGGAAACGTAGAAGTAATGGCAGAAGCATTCAAAAAAGCCATCGAAGCAGGACGTAGTGCATATCTTTCCGGTCTTGGAAGAACACTGGAAAAAGGTGCCAGTGCATCTTCACCATTGACAGGATTTTTACGGGACTAAAGAAAGGCGGGCAGAAACATAATGGAAACAGCAGAGAAGATCAGAGAAGAACATGGAGATCATTTTAATGACAGTATCGTAAACGAAGTGATACTGGAGGATATGAAAAAGAACCGTATTGATCATATGAAATATCTTCCCGGAATGGAAGAACTGAAGGATTCTGAAGTAATGGATCAGGTGATCCAGGCTATGAATGACTATGATTATGACAGCTTTACAGAGACAGATGTAAGGCGTGCACTGAAACATGACAACCGTACAATAGAGGACTTTCAGGCACTTCTTTCACCGGCTGCCCTGCCTCTTCTGGAAGAAATTGCACAGGCAGCAAGAATCGAAACCAGAAAACATTTTGGTAACAGCGTGTATATGTTTACACCAATTTATATTGCCAATTACTGTGAAAATTATTGCATTTACTGTGGATTTAACTGCCATAACAAGATCCGCAGAGCACAGTTGAATGAAGAAGAGATTGACAAAGAAATGGCAGCTATTGCTTCTACAGGACTTCAGGAAATTTTGATTCTTACAGGAGAAAGCAGGGCAAAATCTGATGTAAAATATATTGGGGAAGCATGTAAGATTGCCAGAAAATATTTTAAAGTTATCGGATTGGAAGTATATCCTATGAATTCCGATGAGTACCATTATCTTCACCAGTGCGGAGCAGATTATGTGACAGTTTTCCAGGAAACTTATAATTCAGATAAGTATGAAACTCTCCATCTGGCAGGACATAAAAGAATCTTTCCATACAGATTGAATGCTCAGGAACGTGCACTGAAAGGTGGCATGAGAGGGGTAGGTTTTGCAGCTCTTCTGGGGCTTGATGATTTCCGTAAAGATGCTTTTGCAACAGGATATCATGCATGGCTTTTGCAGCGTAAATACCCTCATGCAGAGATTGCTTTTTCCTGTCCGCGACTTCGCCCGATCATTAATAATGACAGAATCAATCCAATGGATGTACATGAGCCGCAGCTTCTGCAGGTTGTATGTGCTTACAGATTATTCATGCCTTTTGCAAGCATTACAGTGTCCACCAGAGAGTGCGAAAGAGTAAGAGATAATCTTGTAAATATTGCAGCTACCAAGATCTCAGCAGGAGTCAGTACAGGCATTGGAAGTCATGTAGAGGAGATCGAAGATAAAGGAGATGACCAGTTTGAAATCTCTGATGGAAGGTCTGTAGATGAAGTCTACGATGCCCTCTTGAAGAATGGGCTTCAGCCGGTTATGAATGACTATGTGTACCTTTGATAAATATAAAAATGTAATCGCTGTATCCAACAGAAACCTCAGTGACAGACCTTTTATGGCACAGTTGGAACGAGTATGCCAATGCCATCCGAAAGCACTGATCCTCCGGGAAAAAGATCTTACGGAGAAGGAATATGAGGCACTTGCAGAGAAAGTACTGGAGCTTTGCAGCCAGTATCAGGTGCCATGTATTCTTCATACTTATGTGGATGTGGCAAAGAAATTATCACATCCTATGATACATCTGCCACTTTTGGTTCTTGAAAAATACAGTAATAAATTACAGGATTTTCAGGTAGTAGGATGTTCTGTACATTCTGTAGAAGATGCATTGAAAGCACAGAAACTGGGAGCTGCTTATCTTACAGCAGGACATATTTACAGCACTGACTGTAAGAAGGGACTGCCACCCCGGGGACTTGATTTTTTGGAAGAGCTCTGCCGGAAAGTAACCATTCCGGTATATGCTATAGGTGGTATCCATATGGGAACAGGACAGCTGGAAGAAGTGATGGACAGAGGTGCAAAAGGCGGCTGTATCATGTCCGAAATGATGAGAATATAGCTTCCCCCATAGAGATTTTGCCAGGAAATGGAATTACAAAACAAAAGAGTGCAGATAAAAAACGTGAACAGATGATGATGTTTAGCATGGATGACATGGTGCCACAAAATCATATGCTTCGTTTGATAGATAAAGCAATCAACTGGAACTTTATTTATGATCTAGTAGAAGAAAAATACTGTCTGGATAATGGTCGTCTCAGTATGGATCCGGTCATGCTGATAAAGATACCTTTTATCCAGTATCTTTATGGAATAAAAAGTATGCGTCAGACCATAAAAGAGATTGAAGTAAACGTTGCTTACCGCTGGTTTCTTGGACTGGATATGCTGGATCCTGTTCCTCATTTTTCTACATTTGGAAAAAATTACACCCGCCGTTTCAAAGGTACAGATCTTTTTGAGCAGATCTTTTCAAAGATTCTGGAAGATTGTATGAAATATAAGCTTGTAAATACAGAACAGATCTTCGTGGATGCAACACATGTAAAAGCCTGTGCAAACAGTAAAAAAATGCGTAAGCGGGTTGCACACGAACAGGCTCTCTGGTATGAAGAGGAATTAAATAAAGAGATTGAAAAAGATCGTCTGGCACATGGATTAACTTATAGCACGACAAACAGAAACGGATATAAAGAGTATAAAAGTTGTGGCGAAAAGTGTGCCGGATGTCAATATCTTTCACAATATACTGAAAGCAAAGATCATGTAAAGCTGGTTACACGTCATGTGTGGGAAGAATATATGGAGGCAGCGGAGGACATCCGGCATACGATCGGAAACAGACAGATCTATCAATTAAGGAAAGAAACCATAGAGCGGATTTTTGGCACAGCCAAAGAACAGCATGGATTTCGTTATACACAATATACAGGTAAAGCACGGATGGAAATGAAAGCCGGGCTTACCTTCGCGTGCATGAATTTGAAGAAGCTGGCAAAAATACTGGAAAAACGAGGCTGGAATACAGCCGGATTTTTGGCTTTTTTAAGAAAAATAAAAAAGGAATTGATTATTAGCGAAAAATGGTGCTGGGCATAAGACCCAACACCAAGTTTGTCTACAGTCTGGGGGGCTGTCGAGAACGGGAGTATCCCAAAGTTTGTGTAAACCTCCAAACTGATGTAAGATAGAATTAC
>OLRJ01000626.1_pt1 | contig 35595 bp, 30 predicted proteins | sample 1672741 | NCBI WGS metagenome assembly OLRJ01 (sample SAMEA3136719, study PRJEB25190) | human gut metagenome | biome: human gut; feature: human-associated habitat; material: faeces | place: Austria | collected 2013 | reverse complement strand
TTCCGAGAAGAATCACAGGAAACTGTGCAAAACATCAGAGAGCTCTTACTGTAGCAATCAAGAGAGCTCGTCACGTAGCATTAATGCCATACGTACAGGACTAATTTAACAGATTTATCTGTGAGATGTTCATAAAGAAAACTCCCCGTGGAACCGAAAGGTTCTGCGGGGAGTTTTTTGATATAAAAATGCCGATAGCAGGAAAGAGTTCTGTTGTCGGCATTTATTCTGCTGTAGACAGCAGTTTGCCCAACGTATGAATCACTACATCCACGGCATCCAGAAATTTTTGCAGTTCTTCGGGTTCCAGCCGATCCAGAGAAGAAAAAAGCAGTTCACTGTAAGTAGCTTTCATATCTTCCAGACAGGTAATGCCTTGTGTGGAAAGCCGGATATCAATCTGTCTGCGGTTGCCGGGATGGATCTCACGGTGGATTAGTCCGCGGTCAGCCAGCGGATTGATGACCCGCGTTGCCTGTTCTCTGGAAATACACATGCGGTCGGCCAACTCACTCATAGACATCGTCTGCTCGTTTGCTATGATCAGAATCGCTTTCAGCTGTGTTTTTGTCAGATCCAGATCATTGATAGACAACAGCATATGCAAGTGCTGGTTATAATTAGGAAATAACTTCATAAGAGAGGAAGTAACCTGTAATTTCTGCGCGTCATTCATAAAAAACTCCATTCTGCCGTATTTTAAAAGTATATATTTATAACAGTATAAACCGTTATAAAACAATCATGTATGTTCTGAACTTTCTTTCGTTCGGCTCTCATGCAAATTCAACGTGAATACAGTTTATATCTGTGTGTGTTTTCGGGATTTTTACAAATGAAAGTCAGATTTTTTTAAAAACGGTTGTTATATGTATATAAAATATTAAAAAACAATAAAATTATATAAACAATATATATCAACAGTTGACGAAAGTCAAGTATTAGTATATGATAAACGTTAAACAGCAATAAGCGGCTTTCTTATACAACGTATTATGTCGCCGGAGCAGAGATGAGACACAAAAGGTTATCTCTGGATATGTGAATGCTGTTGCCAAAAGTATTGAGGTAGAAGGAGGAGCCGGAAATGGAACCAATGTATCATTATATGCAGAAACAGGCAGAACTGATCCGCAATCAGGATCTGATCAAAAATGAGTTATATACGAAATACAATGTAAAACGTGGTTTAAGAGATCTTAACGGAGATGGCGTAATGGCCGGTCTGACCCATGTCTCTACGATCAAATCAAAAGAAGAAGTAGACGGTGTGATGAAAGCCTGCCCGGGAGAACTGTATTACCGTGGATATAATATCCAGGATCTGGTAAAAGGCGCGATCGCAGACCAGAGACCGGCATTTGAAGAGACGGCATATCTGTTGTTGTTTGGCGAGCTTCCGGATAAAAAAGAGCTGGCAGAATTTACTGGCATGATCGGTGATATGCGACGTCTGCCGACTAATTTTGTCCGTGATGTTATTATGAAAGCCCCAAGTAAAGATATCATGAACTCTATGACCCGAAGCGTTCTGACTCTTTCTTCTTACGATCCAAATGTGTCTGATCTGAGCATTGAAAATGTATTAAAACAGTGTATGATGCTGATCAGCGTATTCCCGATGCTGGCAGTATACGGCTATCATGCGTACAATCATTACGAGAAAGATGACAGTATGTATATCCACCGTCCGAAACCGGAACTGACTACGGCGGAAAATATTTTGCGCATGCTTCGCCCGGATATGCAGTATACACAGCTGGAAGCAAAAGTGCTGGATCTCGCACTGCTACTGCATTCTGAGCATGGTGGTGGTAATAACTCTACCTTTACGACCCGTGTCGTAACGTCTTCCGGCTCCGATACATATGCTGTTATGGCTGCAGCATTATCGTCCCTGAAAGGACCAAAACACGGCGGCGCCAATATTAAAGTTGTAGAGATGATGAAGGACATTGAAGCTAATATTCCAGATTATACCGATGACGAGCGCATCGAGGCATATCTGCAGAAAATACTGGCGGGTCAGGCCTTTGACAACCGTGGATTGATCTATGGTATGGGTCATGCTGTTTATTCTATCTCTGATCCGAGAGCAGAAGTGTTTAAAGGGTTTGTAGAAAAGCTTGCAAGGGAAAAAGGCTGTATGGAAGAGTTTGCACTGTATTCCAAGATCGAAACGCTTGCACCGAAGGTAATTGGACAAAATCGTCGGATGTATAAAGGCGTCAGTGCCAATGTGGATTTCTACAGTGGATTTGTATACCGGATGCTTGGTATCCCACTGGAGCTGTATACACCGATTTTTGCTATTGCAAGAATCGTAGGCTGGAGCGCGCATCGTCTGGAAGAACTGATCAATGTAGATAAGATTATCCGTCCGGCTTATAAGAGCGTATCCGAAAAACGCTCTTATGTATCTCTGGAAAACAGAAGTGCCAACCAGATTTCTGGTCGGGATTTCAAGGACTATACACTGACGGATAAAAATGGAATAAAATAAATGAGGTAATTATGAAAAAGCCCCTGAAATGGGAGCCTGTGGGAACGGATGATTTTACAGATTGAGTAAAATCTCTGATTGTCAGGCTGACAGTTCAGGGGCTTTTCGTGTTTGTAACGTATCACGTTGATACTGTGTTTGGACTATGTAAATAGAGAGGGCACATCTGCAGCAGAAGATACGACAGCAGCAGTTTTTTTCAGTACCTCGTCTTCTGGTGTGCCTACATCCGGGATACAGATGACAGGAATGTTACCGTTAATGGCAGCGAGCACGCCGTTTTGTGAATCTTCAAGGACCAGCGCCTGTTCCGGATCTGTCTGCGCTTGTGAGCAGGCTTTCAGAAAGATCTCCGGGTTCGGTTTGGAATGGAAAACCTGGTCGCCGCCGATGACAAAGGAAAAATAAGTATCCAGCTCTGCCTGCGCCAGATATTTTTTTACAATGTCCGTGCGGGTGGAAGAAGCAACATAGCAGGAGACGTGATGTTCCTGAAACCAGGCGAGCAGAGTCGGAATTCCGGGTTTTATCGGCGGTCCCTGTACATCAATATACTGGTTTACCAGCTTTCGGGTTTCCTGACTGATGGTGTCTGCCGGGTAGGCTTCTCCGTAAAGTTCGTGAAGAATGCGGTTTAATGTGTCGCCGCAGGTTCCTAATGTCTTTTCGTAATCGCCGGGGCGCTGTTCGTAGCCGTATTTTTTCATGACGACAGCCTTTGTTCTCTGAAAAAGGGCTTCTGTATCAAAGAGAAGACCGTCCATGTCAAAGATTGCAAGTTTTGGAAGAGGGAGTTTTTTATCGCTCATAGGAATCTCCTTTAGGTAGTAATACGCTGTCAAAATTTCCTGAATGAAGTTTTCGGGCATATATTGAAGAATAATATGTTATCGTGTTATATATAGTGTTTTCAACACTTTTAAATCACTGTCACTATAGCAGATATAGCAAAAAAAAGAAAGATACTTTTACAACCCGAGAGATGATATGCTTGAAAATTCAAATACATATCAGATCAGGAGTGAAAATATCTTTCTTTTTAATAGCTACTGCAGTGTAATGCTCCAGCTGTTTTTATAAATACCATCAGCATCCAGGCGAACCATATCGCATTTATACTGGAAGTCTTCAATGATATCCTGTCTGGACGGAAGAGAAGACCACGGCTCAATACAGATATAAGGAGCTTCGGTCTTTGGCGCATGCCACAGACCGAGGTACGGCAACTCTGGATAAGAAACCGTTACGGCATGCGTGCCTTTGTTAGACTTCAGTGTTACACTGTCTGCCACATTTTTCAGAACGATGGCATCGTCATCAAACATGTTGTGGGCAAGCGAAAGCTTTGTGCCGCCCTCTAGTGGAAAATCTGTATCAATGCCACTTAAAAAGCAGGTCGGTGTATGGCCGACTCTTGCCGGAGTATGCGGCGCTGCAAATTCCAGATAATAATCAGTAAAGGAAAGCCCTTCATCCAGTGGCACCTGAAAGCCCGGATGTCCGCCGATGCCGAAATACATTGTGCCATCGGACAGATTTTCCACCTGATAGGAAATGGAGATTTGATTGTCCGTTAATGCATATGTGACAGAAAGGATAAAATGGAACGGATAGATCTTCATTGTATCCGGGGTATCCGTCATTTCCAATGTCAGAGCGGTATCGGAAAGTTCTTTTACGGAAAACTCGCTGCAGTTTGCAAATCCGTGGATGTTCATATCGTACTGTTTTCCATGCAGAGTGTAGTGCCCGTCGGTAAAACGTCCTACAAACGGGAACAGCAGCGGGGAATGGTCAGTCCAGTAGGCCGGATTCCCCTGCCAGAGATATTCCTGTCCCTGATAGATCACAGACTGCATTTCTGCACCACGGCTGGATATGGTCACAGCCAGCCGGTCATTTTTGATCGTATAATTCATAACTGATTATTTAGCCTCCGGATATTCGTTGCAGAGCAGACGGTAAGCCGGCTCATCTTCTTCAATCTCAGGGAAACGTCCGATCGGTTCATAGAAACGGTTGTCAGTATTGTCATCATTGCACATGGATACTTCGCCAAGAAGTACAGCACCTGTGCCTGGTTCCACATTGAAGTCATGGTACATATACGGGTAAATGGTAATGCTTTCGCCAGGTGTCAGTTTTACAGCAGTTCCTGCCGGTACATAATACGTACGTCCGTCTTTACATACTTTTACGTCGGTGTCGGCGAACTGACCGTCTTCGGTGGAGTTGTATACTGTGATCAGGATATTTCCGCCGCCTCTGTTGATGATGTCTTCCATCTTATAGAAGTGGAAATGCATCGGGGCATGCTGGCCATCTCTTACCATAAGCAGTTTCTCTGCGTAAGGTTTTGCGTATTTCTCTTTTAACTGCTGGTTGCCGTTGCGGATCGTTACGAGAGAAAAACCGGTTTTTGCGAAATCATTCAGACCGTAGTCTGTAATATCCCATCCGAGCATGTTGTCACGGATCTCATCATACTCATGGTTTCTCTCTTCCCAGTCCTGCGGAGTCCAGTTGCAGAACGGCGGGATCTCAAAACCGTGTTCTTTGATCATGGCTTCCATTTCTTTGATTGCAGCATTGATTTCGGATCGTTTCATAGTAGTACCCTCCAATTTTTATATAATCTTGTGAGTGATTACAGGGAAAAATTCCCTATAAAAAAAGCCCTTTTCGAGGTCGATTATAAAATATCCGCAGGGCTTTGTCAATTTACGGTTTTGCCTTGAAAAAATCTTGGAAAAATCGACAAAAAATATTTTATTTCATAAAAAAAACAGATTTTATTTTGTGCATGTTTATACAAAATCATAATGTTTTCACAAAACATATTGACTTTTATGCAAAAAAGTACAATAATTAGCTTATCCAATGAGCACAGTTTCAACAAGAAAAAAACAAAGATCTCCGTCAATTTAACGAATGGGCAGAAAAGCCCGGGGGCAAACAACAAAAAATGAATGATGGAGGGGATTTGTTTTTGGATTGCAGACTGTCGGGGTGATATAATGTTTAAAGGAGGAACAGACATGAAATTGAGTAAACTCATGAAAAAAGGTATTGCAATCGGCCTTGTAGGTGCGATGGCTGTAGGACTTGCAGCCTGCGGCGGTGGCGACACAAAGACTCAGGGATCAGCTGCTAACGAAGCAAAAGGCGGTTCCAAAGACGGTGGCGTTACACTGAAATTCCAGCAGTGGTGGGGCGCTGAGCTTCCGGATGGTTATCTAGATGAGATCGTAGCACAGTACGAGAAAGATACCGGAAACAAAGTTGAATTACTTACAGCACCATGGGCTGATACAAAAACAGCTATCACATCAGGTGCAACAAACGGAACAATCGCTGATATCATCAGTGTTGACGGTGCTTGGTTATCCGAGTTCGTTGACATGGGCATCCTTACAGATGTAGAAAAAGCAGGTGTTAAACCAGAACTTGCAAACGACATCTGGAAAGTTGATGGTACAAGCTATGTAGTACCGGTTAACAACTTCGCATATCCGATGTATGTAAATAAAGACATCTTACAGAAATCCGGCGTTACAGAGATTCCGAAAACATGGAGTGAATTAAAAGCTGCTTGTAAGAAAATCACAGATGCTGGTTATTCAGCATTTGCTCTGAACCTTGGTACAACAAATGCAAATGGTATCCAGAACGTATTTGGTGGTACAGGCTGGGCTTCAGGCATTAAATTAAAAGATGACAGCGGAAAATACGCTGTAGAAGGCAATGCAGGACTGAAAGAGCTTTCACAGCTGTTCAAAGATCTGTATGATCAGGGCTCCTTATATCCAGGTATGAGTACTCTGGAAGAGTCTGAGATGACAAGTAACTTCGCAGCTGGTAACTGCGCATTCACAATTGCATCTGCAGCTACAATGAGCCAGTTCACAGGCGTTGATTTCGAAGCTACTACAATTCCTGTAAAAGATGGTTATGAAGGACAGAGCGGTATCTGCTACGCAAGCTGGGCTGTAGGTATTACTGAATCCAGCCAGAACAAAGAGGCAGCAGCTGATTTCATCAACTACCTCCTTGGCGGAAAAGATGGTAAAGACGGTTCTATCTCAGCAGGTCTTGCTTCTACAATGTCTGCATTCCCGAACAGTACAGTAGCTGAGCCGGATTACAGCAGCTCACCGAAGCAGTTCCAGTCATTCTATGAGCTGTACAAACAGAACTATGTAATCAACGAGTACATTGGTCTTGCAAATGCTTCTTCTGTAACGACAGATATGACAAATGATCTTGTACAGTACCTTGAAGGCAAACTTGATTGCGACAAGATGCTGACAAACTGGCAGGGATATCTTGACAATGCCGGAAAATAAGCAGTAATACATTGATTGAAATGTATGATGTATAAAAGGTAAATAACATATATGTATCAGAAAATGTAACGTATAGTGTAATTTACTGGAACTAAGGGGAATGGAGCCAGGCTGAATAACGTTCATGCTTTTGGCTCCGTTTCTTTCAAAAAATACCTTGATTGAGGAGTGATTGAATTGAAGTCGATAAAAAAAGCGTCAACTCCGTATAGATATTTGCTTCCGACGGTAATACTGTTGGTTATTCTCCTTGTAATCCCTATTTGTATGGTAATCCGTTATTCCTTTTTGGATAGGGCAGTAGTATCTCCGAATCCAGTTTTTGTCGGATTCGCAAATTATAAGGAATTATTTGCAGATTCCAAATTCTGGAATGCGGTATCCAATACGATTATCTTTGTTGTTGTGAGCGTTATCGCTCATCTTGCGATTGGTATGTTCTTTGCTATGATGCTGAATTCCAAGTATTTTAAAACAAGAACAAAAACAATTGCCCGTGTTATTTATATTCTGCCGTGGGTATTTACGGCATCTGTTGTAGCTATTCTTTGGAAACTTATGCTGCAGCCGTCCGGTATCGTGAACTACCTTTTGTCTTTCGCACCACAGGTATCACGGACGACGGAGTGGCTTAGTGATAGTAGTATCGCACTGGCTGTTATCTGCTTTATCAATATCTGGTGTGGATACCCGTTTTATATGATTAGTATTCTTGCAGGTCTGCAGGGTATTTCCGGCGACTTGTATGAAAGTGCTGCGATCGATGGTGCGACAGCAACCCAGAGTTTCTTCCATATTACCATCCCGCAGTTAAAACCGATTTTGATTAGTATTGCTATGTTGGATTTCATCTGGACACTGCAGTCCTTCAACGTTATCTGGATGTTGACAGGAGGCGGACCTGTATATTCAACAGAAACCTTAAGTATTTACATATATAAACTGGCCTTCCAGAAACTGGATTACAGTATGGCCGGTACGGCAGCAACCGTATTGCTGATCGTATGTGTTATCATTGCTATCTTCTATGTAAGACAGCAGAAGAAAGTGAGGGAATAGGATATGGTTGGAAGTTATAAGAAAACAACGAAGGTCATAGTATCTATTCTTCTGGTAATTGGCGGAATCTTTGCTGCATTCCCTGTTCTGTGGATGTTCTGTTCATCCCTGAAGGATAACTCGGCAATATTCTCCTGGCCGCCTAAGTTTTTTGACCACACAGCAAGTTTAGCATCCTATGCTGCTGTTTTGACAGACCCGACAAAAATGCGGTTCTTCCTGAACAGTTATATTGTATCCGGATGCGTAGTAGTTGCTACATTGTTTGTAGGTATTCTTGCAGCGTATGCATTTAGCCGTTTTGATTTTCCTGGAAAAGGACTTCTTAACTCTTTGATCGTAAGTGTACAGGCAATCCCTCCGATCGTACTTTTGATCCCTTATATGGGAATGATCGTTGCAATGCATCTGTTTAATACTTATTTTGCATTGATCCTGACATATCTGGTAACGACATTGCCTTACTGTATCCTGATGATGACGGGTTATTTTAATACGTTGTCCATGGAGTTGGATGAGGCGGTAATGATTGATGGCGGTTCCAGATGGAAAGCGCTTTGGAGCATTCTTGTTCCGGTTTCTATTCCTGGTATGGTATCCGTAGGTATGTACACATTCATGCAGGCATGGAATGAGTACCTGTTTGCATTAGCATTGACACAGACTACAAATATGAGAACGGTTCCGATCGGTATCAACCTTCTGATGGGTCAGCATGCATATGACTGGAGTCAGATGATGGCAATGAGTGTAATTGGTTCCATTCCTGTATTGGTTCTGTTTATCTTCTTCCAGAAATACTTTATTGCAGGTATGTCTGCCGGTGGTGTTAAAGGCTAAATCGCACAGAAAGGCTGTCGCGTATTTTTTACGGACAGATCTTCAGGGAGGACTAGAAAGCAGATGGGAAATAAAATCGCTGCAGGTTTTCATGCGTGTGTTGATTTCGAGATGGAATGGGATCAGCAGAAGCTGGAAGATCTGATCAGAGAATTTGACATCAAAGCGAGTGAACTGACAACGGATTCTTATGTGGATTCCCAGCGTCAGCTCCTCCTGACCTGTCTCGGCCATATGAAAGCCGGCATGGGTGCAGAGTTTGTTCCGGAGACGCCGGAGATTTGCTTTGATTTTGCACAGCATTTTAATTACAGAATTACGATTGGCGGTACTGCAGCACGTGCTGCCACTGCCATCAGTAAACTGGGTTATGAAAGCGCTCTTTCTATGGTATGTTATAACCACTACATCAAAGAGCAGCTTCCGAAAAAGATTCACTATTATTCCAATGTAGGAGAGGATCATGAAGTGACTTATCCTCATGTCGTCCTTTCTTATCCGGCAAATGCTCATATTCAGGCAAATGATATTGATTTTGTTACTCCGAGAGAGAACAGAGTCATGTTCTCCAGAGATATTGACAGTCTTCAGATGGTCATTTCACAGGGCTTTGCGCCGATGATCACAGAGACGGAAGTTATGCTGATATCCTGTTTCAGTGAAGTGTTGGAAAAGGATATTCTGGAAGAGCGGATGCGTCAGGTCAATGAACTGCTGACGGCTCTCCCGGAAAATGCATACGTTGTCCTTGAGGACGGATGTTATATCAATAAAGATTTTCGTATATATGTGCATGAAGCATTACGGGAGAAACTGCATATCCTGAGTATGAATGAGGATGAAATGCAGGAATATATCGGACGACGGATCAATATCATGGATCCGGAAGCTGTACTGGAAGCAGTGAAATATATGTATGATAAGATCGGCATCCCGGTTCTGATCGTACATTCCGCAGCCTGGGCCATTGCATATGGCGAAGGAGCTGCAAAAATGGGACATGTTCTGGAAGGCGGCGTAACTATGGCTGCTACGAGATTCTGGAAGGGCGATGTCTTCGGACCGGAGGAGTATGAAGCGACAGCAAATCTAACTCCGAGACAGGACAGCATCGTTTTCGGACAGAAGCTGGAGGAGCTTTCCGACAGAGAAATCTGTTGCGTCCCGAGTAAAGATATGAGTTTTGTGGAACATCCGGTAGTAGTCGGACTGGGAGATTCCTTTGCCGGTGGTATTTTGCCGGAGCTGACGCTCAATAAAAGAGGATGAAGTGAGACGGAATAATCGATCCGTTTGACAAATCAAGAGAGAGGAAAGAAGGTTATATTAGTATGTACGAAAAAGTCGAAAACATATTAAAACTGGCTGAGGAAAAAAACACTTCAGCAATCGCATTTATCTGCATGGATCATGTAATGGCACAGTCTGTTGTATGCGCAGCAGAGGCTACCAATACACCGGCAATCGTTATGCTGTATCCGGAGCATGTTTCTATTCAGAAAACGTGCACAAAGAAAGGATATGCAGAATCAGTAAAAGCATTGGCAAACAGTGTAAAAGTTCCGATTGGTCTTCATATGGATCACGATTATACATACGAAGCACTTATGGATACTCTTGACAGCGGATTCGGTTCTGCTATGATGGATGGCTCCATGAACGATCTTGATACAAATATCAGAATCACAAAACAGGTTGTTGATCAGGCACATGCAAGAGGCGCGATCATCGAGGGCGAGATCGGTCATGTAGGCATTGCTGCTGATTCAGAAAATGAGAACGAAGATCTCTATACAAAACCGGAAGCAGCTGAGAAATTCTGTCGTGAGACAGGCGTTGATTCTCTCGCAATTTCTATCGGAAATGCTCACGGCGAGTACAAAGGAATCCCGCATCTGGACATCAAACGTCTGGAAGAGATTGATGCTGCTACAGATACTCCGCTTGTACTTCATGGAGGAAGCGGTATCCCGGATGATCAGCTTCTGGTTGCATTCTCCAAAGGTATCCGTAAATTCAATCTCGGAACAGAATTCCTTGGAAAATATTATGATGCAGTAGCAGAATTTATTGCTTTGAATGGCAGCAATCCGGATCCGGTTAAGATCATCAACATGCCGGAATTCGTTCAGTCACGTCTTCAGCCGTACCTTGAGGGCCGTCTGAAAACATTATGCCATTTCTAAAAATTGTTAGCTGGTCAGTCGAATCACGGTAATCCGGCTGACTGTAAATAAAAGATATTCATGCGTAGGAGGTAAATGAAAAATGTTAATGAATATGAAAGACCTGCTGGCAGTAGCCAACGAACACAACTTTGCAGTACCGGCTTTTAATATCAGTGATTACAATATGTTCAATGGTATTATCGAAGCTGCAGAAGAGAAAGAAGCTCCGGTTATCATCGCTATCCATCCGGACGAGTTAAGCCATACAACAACTGAGATGGTAAAAGGCATTATCGACAGAATCAACAAATCATCTGTACCGGCTGTAATCCATCTTGATCATGGTGCATCTTATGCACAGGTTATCACAGCAATCCAGGCAGGCTTTACCTCCGTTATGATTGACGGTTCCAGTCTCCCATTTGAAGAGAATATCGCTCTCTGTCAGAAAGTTGTAGAAGCTGCTCATGCAGTAAATGTTTCTGTAGAAGGCGAGCTTGGTACTATCGGTTCTACTGATGCTGAACTTGAAGGCGGAAATGTAATCATCTATACAGAACCGGAAGATGCTGTTAAATTCGTAGAGGCTACTGGTGTTGATACTCTTGCTATCGCAATCGGTACATCTCATGGTTTATATCCGAAGGGAATGAAACCGGAACTGAAACTTGATCTGTTAAAAGAGATCAAAGGAAAAGTTTCTATTCCGCTTGTACTTCACGGTGGTTCAGGTAACCCGGACAAAGAGATCGGCGAGTCTGTAACTCTCGGTGTAAACAAAATCAACATCTCCAGTGATATCAAAGCAGCTTACTATGAGAAGATGCGTGAGGTACTGAAAGATGAGAGCTTAAGAGAGCCGAACCAGATTCAGCCACCATGCGTTGAAGCAATGAAAGAGGTTGCATTCCACAAAATCCAGCTGTTCCAGGCTGACGGAAAAGCTAAACTTTACTAAGAATCGTTATCGGGAATCCGGTATACATAACAGGCATGTATCGTGCCGGTAAGCAGAATACCCCGCAGCTGACTGCGGGGTATTCTTGTAAATAAAAGAACAAAAACGAGGTAAACTTATATGACGATGAATGAAAAATACGCCAAAGTATATGCCGATATGGATCAAATCTTTACAAAACGCATGCAGGAAGAGCGTTATCCGGCAATGGGATACACCAGCAATCTGGACCTGCTGTGTGATTTTAAGGTAGATACATTAAATAAGCTTCTGGAGCAGTATGTGCCGGATGAAAAACTGGAAGAAATGAAAGTTCCGGCAAAGATCTCTACAATGGAAGATCTTCTGCATGCCGTTGTATATTACTGCATCAATGGTATTGGCGGCGAAGTGGATGTAGAAAATACGAAAGTAATTGCCGAGAGTTTTGACTGGCAGAATGGAATGGGGGGAACAGCAGTACAGGCTGCTATGGCGCTTTCAACCGTCGGCTGCCCTTCTATCGTACATCTTACAGATGATTCCAAAGAAGTATGTGAGATCCTGGATTCTCCATATATTTATATTATTTCAGAAGATGGAAAGATGATCCATACCGGAGAACATACCAAACAGACGGCAGATCAGGAAATCCACTATATCGTTCAGTTTAAAAAAGGCGATGTTGTAAAACTGAACGATCAGGAGATTATGATCCCTACCTCCAACCGTCTGATGCTGACAAAGATTACCGTAAATGAATATGTTCCGATGTATCAGCCGTTTTTTAAATATATTGAGGAGCATTCAGAAAAAATCAGCAGTAACGTACTTTCCAGTTTTAACTGTCTGCAGGATAAAGACCTGTTAAAAGAACGTCTTGATTTTGTGAAACAGCATGTGGACAAATATAAAGCAGCCAATCCGAAAGGTATCGTATTTTTTGAAGATGCCCATTATCACAGTCGTGAGATTCGTGACCTCTGCCTTGAGATCATGTATCCATCCTGCGATATCGTATGCATGAACGAAGAAGAACTTGCATACACCTTAAAATCTGTGGATTATGATGTGGATATCGAAGACATCATCTCCTGTGTAGAAGGCGCGCGTTTTATCCGTGAAAAATATGGCATTCAGAAAGGTGTCATCATTCATACCGCAACCTATGCCATGTATGTAGGCGATCCGCTGGAAGCAGATATCGAGCAGGGACTGATCTGCGGAAACCTTTTGGCTACGGGCAAGGCTGTCAATGGATGGTATGCAACGAAAGAACAGATCAAAGAGTTACTGGATCTGGATCTGTCTGCCCGCGGCATGGAAGCATTAGAGACTGTAAAGAACAGCAAATACGCAAACTGTGTGACACTGGTGCCATCAAAATACATTGATAAACCGAAATATACCATTGGTCTGGGCGATTCCTTTGTGTCCGGTGTACAGACCTGTTTCTGATAAAAAGACAGGTTTTGGAGTAAAAGAAAAAGGGAAGGATTACTATTGATAACATCGTCGTCGGGCGGCGGATTGGAGAGTTTTTTATGAGTAACACAGAGCAGAAAAATGTATTGATCACAATCACAGAAAAATACGATGAGATCTTCAAGGCGGAAAAAAAGGTTGCAGATTTTATTCTGAAAAATCCTGAGGTAGCAGTCAATGCAAATGTGTCGGAGCTTGCTAATTACAGTGGGGTCAGTGATGCGACGGTTATCCGGCTTTGCAAGCATCTTGGCTATTCTGGGTATTATCAGATGAAGATCTGCCTTTCAAGGGATATGGGAAGCCGTGATTCCGGCAGAAAAAAGAAAAATCAATCCGAAGATGCTTCTGTGGAATCTTATTTCCGGGCTCTGGGGGAGACAATCACAGAGATCGGAACACTGGCTTCGGATCAGACGTTCCGGGATGTGGTAAAACTGTTTCGGGAAAGTGAACGAATATACATCATTGCCCAGGGAAATACAGCGCCTTTGGCGATGTATACGAGTTTTCGCCTGGAACGTCTGGGGTTGAGAGCCAGTGCAAATTTGCAGCCGGAGTATTTTATGAATCATATCAATCTGGCCAGTGAAAAAGAATGCATGCTTGTCATCTCCTGGTCCGGAATGTCAAAGAATCTGGTAAAAGCTATGGAACTTGCTAAAGAACGTGGCATGAAATGTGCAGTTGTTACAGGATACCAGTATTCCCCGATGACGAGGCTGGCAGATTATCTGCTGCTGTCTTCGGACAGCGGCAGCAATCTGGAAGAGTATTCTCAGTTGTCCAGAATCAATGAGATGGCGGTGCTGGAAGCACTGCTCTATATGCTCAGTGATGAGATGACAGAGGACGACAATGAAAATAACCGGGCGGAAATGTTGCTGGCAAATGATAAATACTAAAAGAAAGGAAAACAGGAATGAAAGATATTGATGTACTTGCTCTAGGTGAGCTACTGATTGATTTTACCAGTAATGGACTCAGTGAACAGGGAAATGGTCTTTTCGAGGCAAATCCGGGTGGAGCTCCCTGTAATGTTCTTGCAATTTTAAATAAACTTGGTAAAAAGACAGCATTTGTTGGAAAAGTTGGAAACGATGGTTTTGGCCGTATGTTGAAAAAGACGCTGGAGGATCTGGCAATCAACACAGAAGGTCTTCTGCTGGATGATGTATATCATACAACACTGGCACTGGTTCATACGGATGAAAACGGAGACAGAGACTTCTCTTTCTACCGTGATCCGGGTGCAGACGTTATGTTGACTGCGGATGAAGTAGATCCTGAACTGTTGAAACGGGCTAAGATTTTCCATTACGGAACGCTCTCCATGACTCATGATGGTGTGCGTGCAGCGACTCAGAAAGCCATTGAGATCGCAAAAGCAGATGGACAGTTACTGTCCTTTGACCCGAACTACAGAGAGCCGCTCTGGAAAACAGCAGATATGGCAAAAGAGCAGATTTCCTATGGTCTGTCCCAGTGCGATATTTTAAAAATTTCAGAAGAAGAGCTGGAGCTGATGACCGGAACAGCAGACATTGATGAAGGTGTGAAGATCCTGTGGGGGAAACATCCGAACATCAAGCTGTTTAATGTGACCGCCGGTGGCGCAGGAAGTTATTCTTTTTATAAAGATATGAAAGCATTCCAGCCTGGATTCAAACTTGGTGGAACAATTGAGACAACGGGCGCCGGAGATACTTTTGGCGGTGCGGTACTGGACTATGTATTAGAGCATGATATCGATGCGCTGACGGAGGACAATCTTAATGAGATGCTTCGTTTTGCCAATGCGGCAGCATATCTTGTAACCACCAGAAAGGGTGCACTCCGCTCCATGCCGGAGAAAGAGCAGATTGACGAGATTCTGGCAAATAATTAAGAAAACGATAAGATAAAAGTGCAGATCTGAACGAAATGAGAAATTAGGGATGTCCGTTCGGATCTGTACTTTTTTATTTGTTGAGAGGATGTACGAAGTATTGTTGATGGGTCAGTAAAAATTATAAGTAACGAAAACCCGCTTCCGTTCGGGCGCTGTCTGCAGCGGTGCATAAGCTCCTGTGTTGAAAAAGCGGCAGCCCACGAGCTAAGGCTCAACGGTATTACACAGTTTTCTTATACGTATGGTTTTGCCAGTGCATCCATGCTGTGAATTTTTCGTGCATCCGTTGGAGGTTTGTGTTAAAATTTTAGTAAATTGGAAAATAAAAAACAGAAAATTATCATTATGTCTACCGTCTGTTTTTGCAGTAGAATAATAGAAAGAAAAGTCTTTGCTGGACAGCAGAGCAGAAAGGAGTTTTCCTGTGAAATTTACAAAAATGCATGGATGCGGCAATGATTATATTTATGTGAATTGCCTGGAGGAAAAAATAGAAGACCCGGAGAAGACAGCGATTAAGGTCAGTGACCGACATTTTGGAATCGGTTCCGATGGACTGATCTGTATCTGCCCGTCAGATGTGGCAGATTTTCGTATGGCAATGTACAATGCAGATGGTTCTCAGGGAAAAATGTGCGGAAATGGAATCCGCTGTGTGGGAAAATATGTGTATGACAATAAAATGACAGATAAAACGACGATTACAATCGAGACACTGGCGGGTATCAAGACGCTTGAATTACAGGTAAAAGATGGAAAAATGGAGCAGGCGACAGTAAATATGGGCGCGCCGATACTGAAGCCGGAGGATATCCCGATGGATGTTCCGGGATTTAAAGGGGATGTGGTCAAAGAGTATCCGATCACGGTAGAACTTGACGGTAAGGAGAAAACCTATAAGATTACAGGTGTTTCCATGGGAAATCCCCATGGCATCATTTTTGTAGATGATGTACATGCACTGGATCTGGAGAAGATCGGACCGAAATTTGAGCATCATACGTATTTTCCGGAGCGTGTAAATACCGAGTTTATCCATGTGATCGACAGAAAAACCATTGATATGCGTGTGTGGGAACGTGGTTCCGGAGAGACTTTTGCATGTGGAACTGGTGCCTGCGCCAGTGTGGTAGCATGTGTGCTGAACGGTCTGACAGACAATGAGGTAACCGTGCATCTGCTGGGTGGCGACCTGCAGATCCGCTATGCGCAGGACGAAGACACGGTGTACATGACCGGTCCGGCTACGACAGTGTGCACCGGAGAGATCGACATCTGATTTAAAAAAGGTTGTTGAGGCGCTGCTGAAAAAGCATAAGCATAGTAAGCCATAAAGCAATTGATTGAAATATCTATATTGGTATGAATGGTAAGCAGCAATGAAAAGACAGGTAGTCTTTTATTAGTTGTGAGGAATTTACAATAGAAATTGAAATAGGAGAGTAGAAAAAATGAAATTATCCTGTATGTTGACAAAGTTTGCATATAAATGTCTAAAGGGAAATGTGGATACAGAGACAAACCATCTGGTATACGATTCACGTAAGGTAGAGCAGGGGGATGTCTTCGTATGTATTAGCGGTACTGCGAGAGATGCCCATGATTTTGTAGTTGATGTGGCGCAGAAAGGCGCAGCGGCCATCATTGTGGAAAAAGATGTGACAGAGCAGCTGGCGGATTATGATGTGACGGTTGTTCAGACAGAAAATACCCGTTTGGCGCTGGCTTGCATGTCTGCGGATTATTTTGGAAATCCAGCGGAAAAACTGACGACGATCGGTATTACCGGAACAAAAGGAAAGACCACTACGACGTATATGGTAAGATCAGTGTTAGAAAAGACAGGGGTTAAGACAGGACTGATCGGTACGATAGAGACAATCATTGGCGATGAGCATATTCCTGCAAGCAACACCACACCGGAGTCTTATATCGTACAGGAGACTTTTGCGAAAATGGTAGAAGCCGGTATTCAGTGCGTTGTAATGGAAGTATCTTCCCAGGGTCTGATGCTGCATCGTGTATCTGGTTTTACGTTTGATTATGGTATCTTTACAAATCTGTCCGAGGATCATATCGGTCCAACAGAGCATAAAGATTTTGAAGATTATATGCGTTGTAAAGCAATGTTGTTCAAACATTGTAAAGTAGGTATTGTAAATGCAGATGATCCTCATGTCGATGGCATTCTGGATGGCGCGACCTGTAAAGTAGAGCGTTTCGGTATGGAAAAAGAGGCGGATCTGAAAGCTTCTGATCTGGAACTGTTCAAGAAGCCGGGAATCCTTGGCATCCGTTTCCACATGAGCGGAAAGGCAGATATGGAGGTAGAAGTGGATATTCCGGGGCGTTTCAGTGTGTATAATTCACTGACCGCCATCGCTATCTGCCTGCATTTCACGGATGATCTGAAACTGATTCAGGATGTACTGAAAACGGTTCAGGTAAAAGGCCGTGTGGAGATCGTTCCGGTATCAGACAAATTTACGTTGATGATTGATTATGCCCATAATGCAGTCAGTCTGGAAAGCCTGCTGCTGGCATTAAAAGAGTATCATCCGAAACGGATTGTCAGCGTGTTCGGATGCGGCGGAAACCGTTCCAAAGTGCGTCGGTTTGAGATGGGAGAGGTGTCTTCAAAACTGGCAGATTTTACTATTGTAACGTCCGACAATCCGCGTTTTGAAGAGCCTGCGGATATCATTAAGGATATTATCGTTGGTGTGGAGAAAGCAGATGGAAAATACATTATGATCGAAGACCGTCGGGAAGCCATTGCTTATGCCATGGATCATGCCCAGGAAGGGGATGTCATTGTCATTGCCGGAAAGGGGCATGAAGATTATCAGGAGATCAAAGGCGTGAAACATCATTTCAGTGACCGTGAAGTGGTGGAAGAGCATGCGAAAGAGATGTAATGAAGAAAATCATATTATTAGCGACCGGCGGAACCATTGCTTCTTCCGGGTCAGAGCATGGACTGAAACCAACGGTAGATGTGGAGCAGCTGCTGTCTTTTATTCCGGAAGTGAGGGGATTATGCCAGCTGGAAGGGATCGCACTGATGCAGATTGACAGCACGAACATGAATCCGGAGAGGATGGCAGTTATTGCAAAAGCCATTGAGCAGCATTGTGAAGAGGCAGACGGGTTTGTAGTTGCCCATGGCACGGACACGATGGCGTACAGTGCGGCAGCGCTGACGTTTATGTTGCAAAATCTGGGAAAACCGGTGGTTTTTACAGGATCGCAGCTTCCGATTGAAGCTTCAGGTACGGACGGTAAGAAAAATCTGTCTGATGCCATTCATTTTGCCTGTGAAGATATTTCCGGGGTGTATCTCGTGTTTGACGGAAAAGTCATTGACGGAACCCATGGGGTCAAGATGAAAACGAGGAGCATGGATGCTTTTTACAGTGTGAATGCGCCGGAGGCTGCTCACATTGTCAATGGTAGGATTGTGTATAACCCGGCTTATATGCAGATGATCTGTGGAAAAACGGTCGATAGAAACCGTGATGTATGCGAAGAAAGCCATTTAAAAGCAGAATTTATGGGGCATACCTGTTTGAACGGTATGCAAAAAACAGATACAGGGAAGCGAAATTTATATATGCATGCTGATACATCTATGTGTCAGGATATTATCGTCCTGAAACTTTTCCCCGGAATGCCGGAACAGATCTTTGACTATATCCGGGAAAACTACCGGGGCGTGATCATCGAGGGCTTTGGCATCGGCGGCATTCCAGGCGAGCAACCGGATCTGGCAGCAAAAGTAAAAGAGCTGGCAGAGGCAGGACTTGCCGTTGTCATAACGACTCAGTGCATGTATGAAGGGGTTGATCTTTCTATATATGAAGTAGGGCAGAACATGGATTCCTCCAATATAATCCTTGGAGGCACTATGACGACAGAAGCTCTGACCATGAAGCTGATGTGGGCGCTGGCTCATTTTGAGGATTTGGAAAAAGTAAAAGAGTTTATGGAATAGGATAAAACTGTTCTTTCAAGTATCTGATGAGAAATCGGTGCCTGAAGGAACAGTTTTTTATTAACGTATATTTCTGCCTGCATTTCCACATAATAATCATACTTTACAGCATATGGAAAACAGGAGGAAGTTCACGATATGAAAGCTACAGGAATCGTTCGCAGAATCGATGATCTTGGAAGAGTGGTTATTCCAAAGGAAATCCGTCGGACGCTGCGCATCCGGGAAGGAGACCCACTGGAAATTTTTACAGAACAGGAAGGAGAGATCATATTAAAAAAATATTCGCCGCTGGGGGATATCGGACAGTTTGCCGGACAATATGCAGAGAGCATGGCGCGTTCTACGGGCGGTCTGGTGTGTGTGACGGATCGGGAACATGTCATCGCTGCGGCAGGCAGTGGGAAAAATGACTATGAGGGAAAGCAGATTAGCAAAGAGCTGTCACAGGGTATTGAGAACCGGACACATTGTGTGAGAAACCGTCCCATTGAAGAATTGCTTGCAGTTACTCAGGAAGGGGCGGGGGGTTTTGTCTCTCAGGCGTTTTGCGCTATCATTGCGGAAGGGGACGCTGTAGGTTCTGTGACTATCTATAGCCGGGAAAAGAAAATGGGAGCTCCGGAAGAGATGCTTGTGCAGACAGCTGCAGGATTTCTCGGACGGCAACTGGAACAGTAATCAGGGAACAGAATATAGAATGGCAACTTGTAAGGCTGCAGCAATCTTGCAGGCTGGTAGTCCACAAGATACGATTTTGGAACCTTTACAGGAAAAAACGGCCAAAATACAAATTTATCTCTTGTCTTATATCGTGATTTGTGAGAGAATAAAAAATAATCATGTCATGATATGCATAAGAAATTTATGCGGGAAAAATAAAGGAGATAAAGAATGGACGTAGACCTGGGTCATTTAAGAAAGCCGTTCGTTCGCGGTATGGGTCATGAGATCGGTATACAGGGTATGTATATCGAACCGGGCGCAGTAGAGCATCTGGTGGATATTCTGGAGAATTATCAGAATCCGGTATTTATCTGTGACAGCAATACGAGGGCGGCGGCGGAACCGTTTTTAGAAGAAGAGTTTAAGGATTACCCGATCATTGAATTAGATCCGGAGGAGATCAATCCGGACAAAAAGACAATCGACAAAGTATTGAAACAGCTTGAATTTTGTGAACGCGGCTGTACTGCGGTATGTGTGGACATTCTGGTTGCCATTGGCTCTGGAACTGTACATGATATTGCCGGTTACTGCGCGAAAAAATACGGCATCGGATTTATTTCCATCCCGACAGCGGCAAGCATGGATGGGTATGCATCCGGCGTTTCACTGATCGAATGGAGAGGAAAGAAGAGGGCATTTCCGTCAGCGACGCCTGCATGGGTGTTGGCAGATACGGATATTCTGACGAAAGCTCCATCCTGTTTGAACGCAGCAGGCATGTCAATGCTGAGAGATAATTATGATGCATTGCAGAAAGATGCCATCCCTGAAGTATGCAGTCTGGATGAAAACTGCGAGGATGCAGTAGATCTGGTAACCAAAGCTTTAAAAGATGTAGACCGTGATGCTGCAGATATCAGTATGGGAGATCCGGAGGGACTGGAAAAACTGATATACGGTCTGATCGTCTGGGGACTGCTCCGGCAGATGACGGAAAATCAGCAGTGACTGAGATAATCCCATATTTTAAATGATAATTCATAGAGGAACAAAAGATCACTGTCCGTGATGGACATATCCAGAAGTTCCTCTATTTTTTTTATGCGGTAAAAGAAAGTGCTGCGGTGAATATGCATCGCTTCAGCGGTTTTTGTTGCATTTCGATCATGATCCAGATAGGACTTTAACGTAAAGAGGAATTCAGTATGATGTGTTTTGTCGTAGTCATTCAGATGATGCAGGTGATGATGAATGCCAACTTCCAGTCCGGTCCGGTCGGCTTTGGAACATAAAAACTGAGGCAGCAGCCGGGCACCAAAATGCAGGGCCGCATCCGGATCCTGCATTTCTCCGAGATGCAGGGTGTTTAAAGCCTGCTGATAATAGTTGTTGATGCGCAGGATGTCGGCAAAAGGCTGACTGATGCCGGCTTTCATGTGGTTGCGGTGGGCAAAGTTTTCCAACGGCTGCAAAAATGTATCATTCATGAGGATCGGTTTGTTCTGATTGATAAACAGGACGATGGAGTCCTCGTAGACAACAGACAGGCTGTTTGGGTAAAGCTGGCGCAGGATGGACATCTGCCGTTTGTTGAAAATATTGTTATCGTGAGGTTCATTGCAGCTGAACACGATGATACAGAAAAATTTGCAGAATTTACGATCCAGCAGTTCCAGACGGGTGCTGATGAGATTGACATCGTTAAAACGTCCCTCCAGCAGATCGATGAGGAAGTTTTCATATTTCATGCCGCTGCGGGTTATGAAAAAATCGTGTTTCTGCATTTCAATGGCACAGGCATCGGCCAGAGCAGTGGTCATGCGAAGCTCATATTCAGTGGCTTCCACATCTGCCTCCAGACAGACAGCCACATAACCGGCCATGACATTCTGGATGCGGATGGCGCAGAAGATCCAGTTATTGTCCGGATGATCTGCCGTGCGGGAGAAAAAGGCCTGTTTTGTTTCATAGATGCGGTCTTCAATCTGAAGGCGTTTCAGGGACTCGATCTCCTCTGCATTCAGAAAAGTGCGGGACTGATTAAAATCCATGCCATAAGGCATCTGCCGCATACTGTTGGAAGCTTCGATGATATTATAGCTTGTGTCGCAGACAGAAATAGGATGCTTTAAAAACCGGTCTGCGGTCTCCACCAGTCCCCGGATGCCCCTTCCATGAGCCAGCGTCTGATAAAGCTGGTTGATATGCTCTTCAATAAAAACTTCCGTGTTCAGAAAACTGTTCAGGGCAGTGTTCAGCTGTTCCGGTTCCGGATTTTCCTGTATGATGCTGGAAATCATTTCATTTATATTTTTCATAATAGATTGCTCCATTTATTATTAATGTACCTATGAGTGTGTTGTACAATTTTCTATTGGTAAATTGTGAAAAAGCATAGGCAATGAAAGCCGGATTTCATCTGCTTTTTTGTTCAGAACCCTTTCTTTTAGTCACAAAACAAATCTTTTTTTGCAGAGATAATCTTCATCACATTCAACAAATGTTGAAAATCACAGTCCGCAAAAATAGCATTTTCAACCCCTGTTTGAAGTTGGAATCCTTCTCTTGTGCTATAATAGTAGCATATTAAGAGAAAAGGTGTCAATTTTCATAGAACAGACAAATGTTGAAGGAGAATACTTATGGCAGAAATTATAATCGATGGCGTATCACTTACCGTGCCTGACGGAAAAAGTGTTCTGGAGTGTGCGCTGGAAAACGGAATCTACATTCCACATCTGTGTCATCATCCGGATCTTCCGGATAACGGATCCTGTCGGATCTGTGTGGTAGAAGTAGAAGGTCAGGAAGGCGTTGTACGTTCCTGTCTGTTAAAAGCAAAAGACGGATTAAAGATCACGACAAACAGTGAGAAGATCAATAAACTCCGTACACTGGCACTGGAACTGCTTCTGGGCGCGCACCCGGAAGACTGCTCCACCTGTCCGAAGTACGGCAACTGTGAACTGCAGACGCTGATCCAGTATATCGGTGCGAACAATGCCCGCATGAAAAACCGTACACGCGGATTTAAGATGAACGAAGAGAATCCGCTGCTGATCCACGACATGAACCGCTGCGTACTCTGTGGCAGATGTGTCCGTGCCTGCAATAAAGTAAGAGGCGTTGGCGTTCTGGATTACCGCAAAAAAGATATGGAGACTTATGTGGGAACTTTGCATGACAAACTGCTGAAAGACGCAGATTGTCGTTTCTGTACCGCCTGCGCAGAAGTCTGTCCGACGGGAACGATCCGTGACAAGAAAGTGTACAGCGCGGCAGACGGCACAAGAGAAGAAGTGCTGGTTCCGTGTAAACATGCCTGCCCGGCGCATACCGATGTACCGCGTTATATCCGCTGTGTGAAAGAAGGAAAATATGACGAGGCAGCCGCTGTCATCCGCGAAAAAGTACCGTTCCCGAAGGCGCTTGGTTATATCTGCAATCATGTATGTGAACTTGACTGCAAACGCAATGAGGTCAGCGAGGCAATGTCCATCCGAAATATCAAACGGTTTGCCGCAGAGGCAGATACCGGTTCCTGCTGGAGAGGCAAAGGAAAACAGCTGGCAGATACCGGCAAGAAAGTCTGTGTTGTAGGCGCAGGTCCGGCGGGCATGACAGCCGCATATTATCTGAGAAAACAGGGACATGCGGTTACAGTAAAAGAAGCGCTTCCGACTGTTGGCGGAATGATGGGATACGGTATCCCGGCTTATCGTCTGCCGAGAACGATCATTGAGGAAGAAGCAGATGTGATCCGTGAAGCAGGCGTTGTCATCGAATGTGATACAAAAGTTGAAAAACCGACAGAGCTGCTGAAAGAATACGATGTAGTGCTCATGGCTATCGGTTCTCATGCAGGCGTCCGTCTTCCGATGGAAGGAAATGATCTGGACGGCGTACTGTTAAACATTGAATTCCTGCAGAATGCAAGCATGGGAAAAGAGACTGGACTTGGCAAAAAAGTTGTAGTCCTTGGCGGAGGAAACGTAGCTTTTGACTGTGCAAGAACCGCAAAACGTCTCGGGGCAGAGGAGATCCATCTTGCCTGTCTGGAGGCAAGAGAGGCAATGACTGCTGACGATGAAGAGATCGAGCAGGCAAAAGAAGAAGGTATCTTCGTACATCCGGCACAGACCTTTGAACGGATTACGGGCGAAGGCAGTGTGACAGGTGTGGATTTCATGGATGTAAAATCCTTTACCTTTGATGAGAACCGCAGAGCCATCATCGAAAAAGTCGAAGGCAGTGAGCATCATATTGATGCGGATACCGTTATATTTGCTGTTGGACAGCGTCCGGCAATCAGCGAGGAAGACGGACTGGAGCTTGGTCGTGGAAACAGTATCGTAGTAAAAGAGAAATCATTAGAAACTCCGCAGCAGGGCATTTTTGCAGCAGGAGATGTGGTATATGGAACAAAATCCGTTATCATGGCCATCGCATCCGGAAGAGATGCAGCATCTGAGATTGACCGTTATCTTGGTGGCGATGGAGATATCTCCGAGGTGCTGGCTCCTGTAGAGATTCCGGATCCGTGGATCGGCAAAAAAGAAGGCTTTGGCTATGAGAAACGCATTGGCACAGAAGTCGTTCCGGCAGCAGAGCGTCAGAACAATTTTGATCTTGTAGATCATGGCATCTGCGCAGAACATATCTGTGAAGAGGCTGGCAGATGTTTGCAGTGCGACCTTCGGGTACAGCTGCACACGCCTCGGATCTGGACGGAATATTCCGACAATAATTCTGAGAAAAAGGAGGCAGATGCATAATGAAAGCTTTGGAAAACGCAAAAACAATGGGCGAAAAAGAAGTGATCGCTAAAATTGCTTCCGCAGGATTACAGGAATATGGAGTATTTCCGGAAGCGCTGACCGGAAAATGGGCAGCAAAGCAGGAAGAGACTGATGGAAAAGTTGCCGGCGTGGCAGCCGGTATCAATAACAGCGATACGAAAAGGGTACTGTTAAATCTGCTCCGTACCGATGCGGATAAGATTTTTGAAGGAATGGCAGTGACAGCGTACGCGCTGGGTACCGAGGAACTGGTGCTTCTCCTGCCGGAAAGCGAGACGACTCTTGCAGAGGAACTTTCCCAAAAAGCTGCAGAGTACGGCGTTCGCATTGAAAATGCATTTATCAATGTAAGAAAATACGGAAAATATGCACTGCATCATATTGAGACAATGCTTGCGGTGGCTGAAGTTATGGAGGATAACTATACACCGGGCGCATATGTCAGTGTGGCGGCAGAGGGCGGCTATGGCGACCTGCAGAAAGTTTCCTATGGAACAAGGCTGTCTGACGTTGTATCCCTGGAAGGCGCAAAAGCGGTAGAAATTGGAAGTCATCTCTATACCCCAACGGCGGCAGCAGAACTGGTCATCGACGAAAACTTGAAGCTTGGAGATGGCGTCATCACTGTACTGGACGAGAAGAAATGTCTCATGCAGGAATGTGAAGCAAGACTTCTAGAATCCAGAAAAACAGGCTGTGGGAAATGTACTTTCTGTCGTGAGGGACTGAACCAGCTTTATGGACATATTACAGATATCACATCCGGTAAAGGCAAAAAAGAAGCGCTGGATATGGTAAAAGAGATCGGAGAAGCCATGACATTTTCCTGTGGCTGTTCCGTAGGAACCATCGGTGCAGATTTTGTACTGGATGCCATGGATGGATTTATGGGCGAATTTGATGCCCATATCAAGAAACGGAATTGTCCGGCAGGCGTATGTACCTGCTTTATGACAATCTATATCGATCCGCAGCTCTGCGAAGGCTGTGAGGAATGTGCGGATGTCTGTCCGGCAGACTGTATCGAAGGTAAGTCCGGATATATCCACATGATTGATGAATTTGAATGTACAAAGTGTGGCAAATGTATCGAAGTGTGTGAGAACGAAGCTGTCATCCAGACGACCGGACGTGTGCCGAAGCTTCCGAACCGTCTGACGAAATGCGGGAAGTTCAAGAAGCGGAGATAGTGCTGCTTAATATGGTTTTTCAACAGAGCATATACGCTTAATAAATAATAACAAGGTTACAGGTTAATTATATAAGAACATAAAAATCAGGAGGGAATTAAGATGAAGAATATGGAGGCAGATGTAATTGTTGTAGCAGCAGGACCGGCTGGTCTGGCAGCAGCGATCACAGCAGGTGAGAATGATCTTAAGACGATTGTTTTTGAAAAAGCAAATACGACCGGTGGAGCAGCAAATATGGGTATGGGACCGCTTGGAATCGGAACGAAGATCCAGAAACGTGATTTTAATGAAATCACAAAGGATGAGGCATATGATATTCATATGAAATATACCCATTACCGTGTTGATGCCGATCTGGTTCAGACTTATTTTGAAAAATCTGCAGATACCATTGAATGGCTGGAAGATATGGGTGTTGAGTTTGCCGGCGCATTCCGTTATTTTGCCGAATCTGCGGCTACCTGGCATATCGTAAAACCGGAAAACGGCGTGATCGGACCGAGAGCGGCAGGCCCGATGGTTCGTATCATGACAGAGAAAGCAAAAGAACTTGGCGCAGAAATTTATCTTGAGACACCGGTTAAGAGCCTGATCATGGAAGATGGCAAATGTGTCGGTGTACATGCAGTGGATAAAAATGGCGAAGAGATTGAAGCCCGCGCAAAAGCTGTTGTAGTAGCAACCGGTGGTTTCGGTACGAATAAAGAGATGATCAAAGAGAACTTTGGCTATGACCTGTGGGAGAACTTCTTCCCGTTCAACGTACCGGGTACAGCAGGTGAAGGTCTGAACATGATGTGGGAGGCAGGCGCTCAGAAATACGGCGCTAACATCGAGATGATCTATCAGCTGAAAGACAACATGAACTGGTTCCTCATGGATGCCGTTCTGCGTCAGCCAAACCTTCTGATCAACCAGAGGGGCGATCGTTTCATGAATGAGGATCGTATGGGAAATACCACATTTACTGGAAATGCCATCGACCTTCAGCCGGGACATTATGCATACTGCATCATGGATGACGGCATCCTGAAATACTACAGAAAAAATGGTCCGGACATCTTCGACATCGTACATCCGGAAGAAGCATTTGACGCAGTAGGACCGGAGTTCGAGCGTGCAGTCGAAGAAGGATATGACGGATACTTCGAGGCAGACACTATCGAAGAGCTTGCAGAAAAACTTGGAATTGATCCGGAGAAACTGGAAGAGACTATCGAAGATTACAACGATATGTGTGACTGCGGATACGACAGCCAGTTCAACAAAAACCCGAAATTCCTTCATCCGATCACTGGTAAAGGAAAATACAGAGTTGGTAAATTCTACATCGCTGCATACGGTACCATCGGCGGCGTTCGTGTAAATAAATACTGTGAAGTACTGGACAAAGATCTGAACCCGGTTCCGGGTCTGTACAGTGCCGGCAGTGATGCGAACACTATTTATGGCGACAGCTACAACTTCACACTTCCGGGCAACACGATGGGATTTGCCGTAAATTCCGGACGTATGGCGGGCGAAGCGATCGCAGATTATATTGACGAGCTGGATGACTAAGCTGCATTTATGTGTGAAATAAGTGTTGGTATGGAATTGCTGAAAATACTAACACACATAAGCATTAGGAATCTGGAATTTGTTTGAATGATATTTTAGCAGCCGACGGGTATTTTATGGTATAAATAAATGGTATATGGATAAAAATGAGAATAAAAAGGGACTTCGGATACAGCAGGTGGCTGCGGCTGTATCGGACGTTTGAAAAAGACACAGTCTGTCACTCTTTGGTCGGAGGGATGGGCTGTGTTTTTTGTGTGAAATGACGGAATATAATTCAGATTTAACAGGGGTATTAGCTGTACTTGAATTTATTGAACGAAATAACGTATAATGTCTGAGAGTAGAGGGGCTTTGTTTCAAAGAAGATTGGAAATGGTTAAGCATATATGAAAGAAATGCACAGTATTTGCAGTCTTTTGAATATCAGAGTAAAAAATAATAAGATAAATACAGGCGGTTTTGATACTGCCAGAGATTTTTTGGGGAGAAAGAATTAATGACAATTGTGCAGTTAAATTGTTTTATAGAGGTGGCATCCTGTCTGAATTTTACGGAAGCAGCAAAACGATTAAATATCGTCCAGTCAGTCGTAAGCCATCATATTTCTGAACTGGAAAATGAATTGAAGGTAAAGCTGTTTACCCGAAATAATAAAACAGTTTGTTTAACATATGCAGGGGAACTTCTGCTGGGGCAGGCCTATGATATTTTGCAGAAAACGAATTCATTTAGTGATTTTGCCGTTAAACTGGCACAGGGGATAAACGGAAAATTAAAGATTGGATTTCCGTGGGCACAGCTATTGTATCCGATTGGAACGAAAATAGCGGAGTTTGGAAAAGAAAATCCCAATATCCATATTCTGTTTGACCGTTATATTGAATGGAAGATTGGCAGATGTCTTAGAAACCGGGAACTTGATTTTGGATTTATGCGTTACGATAGCGTACGCGCATTATCTGATATAGAATGGAAGCCTCTGTACAGGGAGCCGTTGTGTGCTGTGGTTGGAGAAAATGATGAATTAGCTGAATGTGAACAGGTTAATATCAAACAACTGAAGGGTCGGGAACTTTTCATACTCAGCAAGAGATATGAAACAGGATGGTATGATATGGTAATGGATGCGTGCAGGAATGCGAATTATACACCGATTGTCAATGAGCAGATAACAGATGTTTTTTCTATTTGCATGATGGTAAGAATGGGAAAAGGATTTACTATTCTGCCAAAAGGCTGGCAGTCAAGTGTGTGTCCGGGACTTCGTTTTATAGATCTTGAAGGTGAGTTTACACATGAACTTGGAATGGCATGGAATAAAAATATATCAAATGAGTGTGTGAAATTATTTTTGGCAACAGTGGAAGAGAAAAGTATAAGCGATAAAGTCGATGTTGCAATCTAGTTTATATGTTTTGAGAATAGAAAGGGAGGATTTATAATAGTATTAAGGGGAAGCGCTTGTTCGAATTTATAATGTATTATCAGGAGGGTAAGTTAAATGAAAAGAAAAATTGTAACATTGTTCTTGGCAGGAACCATGGCTGTATCTTTGTTTGCAGCGACGGGGTGTGGTTCACAGGGGGAAAAAACACCGGATTCAGGTTCCGCAATTTCCGCAGAAAAAGAGGCTGCAGCGCCAGTTAAAGTGGATCAGACTTTAAAAATGGATGATGCTGCGGTTACGGAATTAAATGTAACTGTTGATGGAAAAGCAACAAAAGTTACTATGTATGAAGATTGCTATGTCAAAAATCCGACAAATGTTGCAATGATTCCTAATGAGGATAAAATTGATCAGAAGGTAAGCATCTACGTTCCGGAGAATGCAACAAAAGAATCTCCGATTATTTATGCTGTGAATAACGCCGGATGGATCATGGATGCATATAGTGGCAGATTGCAGGTGGAAGATGGTTCTGATTATGTGAGTACCAGTGACAGTGATATGATTGGAATGGCACTTTCAAAAGGATATGTCATTGCATCTGCCGGAATTAGAAGCCGTGGAGACAATCCGAATGCAGATGGAGAATATATAAGTCATTCACCGGCAACAATGACGGATGCAAAAGCAGTGATTCGTTACCTGAGAAATAATGCAGATCTGCTTCCGGCGGGAGATCCTGAAAAAATTGTTATTACAGGTACATCTGGTGGCGGTGCTTTATCTGTCAATATTTCTTCCCAGGGAAATTCAGAAGATTTCTTTGAATCTTTATATGAGATTGGCGCAGCAGGAATCGAAAAAGCAGATGACGGAACATATACATCTACGATTAATGACGATGTCTTTGCAACGATTGCATATTGTCCGATCAATGACCTGAGAGAAGCAGATGCAGCTTATGAATTCACGTATCAGGATGCGCGGAAACGACTTGTTGATGCGGGATTGCCGGCAGTAGATATGGAAACGAAATCTACATTCCAGGATCCGTTTACAGATACATATACTGCTGACTGGATGTTAGATGCGTCAGCAGCATTGGCTGAACAGTATGGCCAATATGTTAATTCTTTAGGTCTGGACATTACATCAGATACATTAAATCAGGCTACACTGGAATTGGTAAATGAGTCGTTGAAGAAAGCAGCGAAAGAAGTGGGTGTAGACAAAATGCTGGATGATTTAGCCGGAAATGCAGATTATTCCGGACAGAAAACAACCAGTGTATATAACAGCACTTCGAAAGACTGGAACGATTTTCTTTCATTTGATGAAAATAACGTTCCTTACCTGAAAGATGAAGCTGCATTGAAAGATTTCTTCTATTTTGTAGCCAGAAACCAGACGCTGAAAGTGGCATGTGCTTTTAGTAATAAAGGTCTGGCAGAAAAAGGACTTGCAAGTGAGTCCGGATATAATGAAGATACATTGTTTGGTTCCTCTGAAGTTCCATATACTGCCTATGAATTTTATTCCTGGAATAATGATGCAGTAAAAGGAAATGGATGTGGATTAGACGATACAGGAAAGACCTGGGATGAATATATGGAGACGGAAGATGGAAAGGCTCTTGCAAAACAGATGGAAATGGCATCTCCGATTCCGTATTTATTAAGTGATAATGGTCAGTCTGCACCGTATTGGTATGTTCGCCATGGTATGCGTGACAGAGATACCGCATTTTCACTTCAGACTGTTTTGTATCATGCATTAAAGAACGATGCATCCATCAAGGATCTTAACTTCTCATTGGCATGGTTGCAGCCTCACGCCGGCGATTATGATGTGCAGGAAGCATATGCATGGTTAGATTCTGTATTAAAAAAATAAAATAGAGCATAGAAATATGTTCTGAATATAAAATGAAGTTCCTTCTGATATGGATGGAACTTCATTTTTATATTGCAAAGATGTGTTGATGAATATATTGCTGTAATAATAGCGAATCCCAATATGTAATGTTATAATAAGTAAAAAATTACCTGCAATATATATTTGGAATAAGGCTGTCGCAATCCCACTGGATTTAGACGGTGGGTTAAAGCAGGCAGAATAAAGATTGTTGGTATGATTAAAATGGTTAGTATGATTAAAACGGAGGCAGTCACATGAATAAAAAAGTAATTGTTGCAGGTCATATCTGTCTGGATCTTACCCCGGCATTTTCAGAGCATGCCGTTGCATCCGCAGATCAGTTCCTGAAACCGGGGAGCATGCTTCAGATCGGAGCAGCGGATGTACATACCGGCGGAGCAGTGGCCAATACCGGACTCGCCATGAAGCTGTTAGGAGCGGATGTCTCATTGATGGGAAAGATTGGAACGGATGCATTAGGAGATCTTGTCTGGAAGATTCTGGAGCAATATGATGCCACAGATGGAATGCTCCGCAGTGCATCAGAGACAACAAGCTATACGATCGTACTGGCTGTTCCGGGAATCGACCGTATGTTTCTCCATCATACGGGAGCCAATGATACGTTTTCAGTTGCAGATGTCTCCATGGAAAAAGTAAAAGAAGCTGCATTGTTTCATTTTGGGTATCCACAGACGATGAAAAAAATGTATGAAAATGATGGCGCAGAACTGGTAAAACTGTTTCAGATGGTCAGAGATTGTGGAACGGCGACATCACTGGATCTGACGATGCCGGATGCTGCATCTGAAGCCGGAAAACTGGACTGGTACAACATTCTTGCAAAGGTACTCCCACTGACAGATTTCTTTGTACCAAGTGTGGAGGAGCTTTGCTTTATGCTGGACAGAGAGAGGTATCAGGACTGGAAACAGCGGGCAGCAGGCGGAGAGCTTACGGATATTCTGGATGTGGAGCGTGATATTCGTCCGCTGGCGGAACAGAGCCTTGCTCTCGGATGTAACGTGATTCTCCTGAAATGCGGAAGACAGGGCATGTATCTAATGACATCCAATGGACAGAAGCTGTCAGAGATCAGTGAGCGGGTTGGACTGGATGCAAAGCAATGGGATGATATAGCGCTTTTCGAGAACAGTTATCAGCCGGAGCGGGTATTGTCTGCCACCGGAGCCGGGGATACCAGCATCGCAGCCTTTCTCACATCCATGCTTTCCGGAAAGACACCGGAGCGCTGCCTTCAGCTGGCTGCAGCGACAGGGGCATGCTGCGTAGCAGCTTATGATGCATTATCCGGATTAAAGTCTCTGGAAGAACTGGAACGGAAGATAGATAGTGGTTGGAAGAAGGTAAATTATGAACATGTCAGAGTTTGAAAAGACTGTATACAAACTCCAAAATCAGACTTTCTATTATAAAAAATGCAGAAGGAAGTGTTGATTTTGGAGTTTATAGATAATATTGTTTATATGTATTGACGAATTTTCAAAGACCTTTGATGTTGAGAAAACAATGATATATGATAGTCAAAAAGCCATGTTTGAAACTTTTTCAAATTGTGTTATAATCAGTTTCAAAATGATTTTTATTTGAAAAATGATTTTCGGAATTTTTATCAGAAGTAATTCTTTATCAGAAAAAAATGCACTTGGACAGATTTATAAAAATGAGATTTTGAAAATATCATTGTATATCCAAAATGTATCTCAGATTTTTATTTAGAAGATTTTGAGAGTAGATATTAGCAACTGGGAGGAACAATTATTTATGAAAGTGTCAACAAAAGGTCGCAATGCTCTGCGATTGATGATCGATCTTGGCTTAAACGGCAGCGATGGCAGTTATATTTCATTAAAAGACGTCTCAAAGAGACAGAATATATCCGTAAAATATCTGGAACAGATCGTGACGCCGTTAAGCCGGGCAGGCATGGTAAGAAGCGCAAGGGGCGCGCAGGGCGGTTATCGTCTCTCGAAAGATCCGAAAGACTATACAGCCGGAGATATTCTCCGGGCACTGGAAGGAAGCCTTGCACCGATCTCCTGTCTGGAATTTATGCCCAACGAATGTGAGCAGCATGATATGTGTGCAACCATTGAATTCTGGGAAGGCATGAACAAAGTCATCACAGACTATGTGGACAGCGTGACACTGGAGCAGCTGATCGAACAGCAGAAACGCCGGGTCATGGTACATGGAAGCTGTGGCGACTGTAAAGGGTGCTAAAAACAAATTTTTTAAAAAAAATAAAAAAAGTACTGGACAACCTCGTGGAACTGTGATAGTATATGTCAAGTGGAAAGCACATCTGACATATGAATGTGCTTTTTGATTGGAAAGCGATGCGTGGCTCAGCTTGGTAGAGCGCTGCGTTCGGGACGCAGAGGTCGCAGGTTCAAATCCTGTCGCATCGACTATACAGGGATTTCAGTTCGAGTGATAGAAAATCCTTGGCAGGGGCGCCGCTCAGTTCTCAGTTTTGAGAGCCGGGCGGTTTTTTCTATTTTAAAAATATTTGCCCCCAGAATTAAAAAGGATAACGATTTGTTAAAAAAAACACATATACGAATTTTTATTTGATAAGGGAAACGTAACATGCAGAAGAAAACATTTATCTACGCATTCAAATCGTCCCTGCCTATTCTGGCTGGGTATATCGTCCTTGGAATGGGATTTGGAATCTTGTTGCATAGCAGAGGCTATGGCGTGGTCTGGGCACTGGCAATGAGCGCATTTATCTATGCCGGTTCCATGCAATATGTGACCATTGATCTCATGGCAGGCGGAGCGTCATTGGTTGTGGCTGCGATCATGGCACTGACCGTAAATATCCGCCATTTGTTTTACGGGATTACGATGCTGGAAAAATATAAAGATACCCGTCCGGTAAAACCGTATCTGATCTTTGCATTGACGGATGAGACCTTTTCCCTTGTATGTACACCAAATCTGCCGCAGACGATGAACGCCAGAGACTATTATTTCTGGGTTTCGCTATTAAATCAGAGTTACTGGATCATCGGAAGCGTGCTGGGAAATATCCTTGGCAATTTTCTGCCGTTTCCGACGACGGGAATTGAATTTTCCATGACGGCGCTGTTTCTGATCATTCTGATCAATCAGTGGGAAGTTACCAAAGAGCATAAACCGGTGCTTACGGGAGTGGTCATTTCGGTCGTATGCCTTTTGATTTTTGGAAGAGATAATTTCCTGATTCCATCTATGATCGGAATCACGGCGGCACTGTTTCTGGAGAAAAAATATATGAAGACGGAAGAGGAGGAAGCGAAAGATGATAACTGATATGCATGCAGCAGCTATTATTACCGTAGCAGCTCTGGTAACGATTATAATCCGTGCGCTGCCATTCCTTGTATTTCAGAAATCCACACCGGAGCCGGTGCTGTATCTGGGACGGGTGCTTCCCTATGCAGTTATGGGAATGTTGGTGGTCTATTGTCTGAAGGATGTGACGCCATTTACCGGAAGTCACGGAATGCCGGAACTGATCGCCTGCCTGCTTGTATTTGTACTTCATAAATGGAAGCATAATACGTTGCTCTCCATGGTGGCCGGAACAGTCTGCTATATGGTGCTGGTGCAGCGGGTGTTTGTATAAAAATGTTACAGCCAGAGGATACCTTGCAACTTATAATGGATGCAAAGGACAAAGAGGAAAGAGATTTTTTTGAAAGGAACTTGTTTACCAAATGATTAATATAAGACAGGGTGTTTTACTTAATAAAAGAGATAGGAGCTGATGCATGATTTATGTATTAGCTTTTTAACGTATAAGGAGCATTTGCAAGGGGGTAAATCAAAAATGAAAACAGAGACCAAACAACAGTACAGCTGCGTTGACTGTGGTGTGACAAACTGCAACAAGATGGACAAACAGTATCCGGAGTTTTGCCTGACGACAGCAATGGATGGGGAATTCCTTGGGGATGTGATCCGGCTGTATGATGAGGAAGAAAATAAGAAAGTTACGCTGGCAGCAGCTGGCGTGGAAAGCGATTACTACTGTCAGATGTGCCGTGTGGAGGAGACCATTGAATTTGCAAAAAGGATTGGCGCAAAGAAGATCGGTATCGCCACCTGCGTAGGATTTATCCGGGAAAGCAACACGCTGACAAGAATCCTGCGCAGTCACGGATTTGAAGTATATGGCGTGGCATGCAAGGCGGGAACAGTGCGAAAGACGGAGGTAGGCATTCCACCGAAATGTGAAAATACCGGTGTCAATATGTGCAATCCAATCTTACAGGCAAAGATATTGAATAAAGAGCAGACAGATCTGAATATTGTCATGGGGCTTTGCGTGGGACACGATTCGCTTTTTTATAAATATGCAGAAGGGCTGACGACGACGCTGGTTGTCAAAGACCGCGTACTGGGACACAATCCGGTGGCAGCTTTATATGGGGCGGAAGGATATTATCATGCTAAATTATATAATGAACACAGGAAAGATATATAATGTTTTTGCAGAAATAAGATAAAAACAGCGCCTTTATGAGAAAAAGACAAGGTAAAGGTTGCATAAACTTCAATAAAGTTTTAACATAGTAAATATGGAGCAAATGGAGTGATTTGTTCATCGGCCATGGCAGCGGTATGGGGATTTGCCGCTGGCATAAAATATGAAGGAGATAAGGAAATTAAGATGAAGAAAATTATTTTGACCGGCGACCGCCCGACGGGACGCCTTCATGTCGGACATTATGTAGGTTCCCTCAGTGAGAGAGTCAGACTGCAGAATTCCGGTTTATATGATGAGATATTTATTATGATCGCAGATGCACAGGCTCTGACTGACAATGCAG
>OLRJ01000624.1_pt1 | contig 35641 bp, 31 predicted proteins | sample 1672741 | NCBI WGS metagenome assembly OLRJ01 (sample SAMEA3136719, study PRJEB25190) | human gut metagenome | biome: human gut; feature: human-associated habitat; material: faeces | place: Austria | collected 2013 | reverse complement strand
GCCCCGGCGCAGAGCCAGGAAGCGCCCGCCCCTGCGGCAGAGCCTGCCGCCCCGGCGGAGCCTGCCCAGGAGAAGCCGGTGGAGACCGAGGAGGACCTGGACGCTCTGCTGAACGAGATCCGGGACCTGTTGGCCGACAGCCCCGTGCCCAAGCTGAAGCCGGAGGAGCTGGTCCAGCCTGAGGTCCCTGCCGAGCCGGACCCGGAGGTCCAGCTGTCCGAGGAGCCTGCCCGCCAGCCGGAGACCCTGACCGAGGAAGAGGAGAGCGCGGCCTTTGCCCAGCCGGAAGTTGCCCCGGTTCAGCCGGAGCCGGAGGTCGAGACTGCGCCCGAAGCCCCGGTGCTTGAGGAGCCTGCTGCCCCGGCGGAGGAAGTCCCCGTCGTCGAGGAGCCGACCATTGCCATGGGCAAGCTGGATCTGTCCGACCCGCTGTCCGCGCCGGTGGACGAGGCTCTGTATGACGACCAGCCCACCCAGGTGATCCCCACCCAGGAGATCGTGGAGGAGCTGGAGGCCAAGGCCGACGCCGAGGTGGAGGAAGACGAGCTGGACCATGAGCTGCCTTCCGCCGTCCTGCCCCCCCGCCGGACCGTTGCCCCCCAGGAGACCAAGACCCACGAGAGCAAGCGCCGGGCCAAGGCAGACAAGTCTGCGAAGCCGGAAAAGCCCGCGAAAACAGAAAAGCCTGCCAAGGCGGAGAAGGCGGAAAAGCCTAAGAAGAGCAAGAAGAAGGGCAGCGCGACCCTGCCCCTCATCATCGTGTCTCTGGTCATTATCATTGCCGCTGCCGTGATCGTGTTCCATAAAGTTCTGCCGACGTTGCAGAACGGCATCTTCGCCGGCCAGTCCGCAGCCGCCGAGAGCCTGACCCTGGACCAGACCGAGGTCAGTCTGGCCGAGGCCGGGACTGCCGTGACCCTGGTGCCCACCTTCAGCCCCGACGGCTCCACCGGCACCGTGACCTGGACCAGCAGCGACGAGAAGATCGCCGCCGTGGACGAAGCCGGTACCGTGACCGCCGTGGCCCCCGGCACCGTGACCATCACCGCCACCCTGGAAAACGGGGCAACGGCAGAGTGTAAGGTCTCCTGCACCTGGACTGCCGAGGGCGGCGACAACCAGACCCCCGCGAACGAAGGCGGCGGCGAAGGGGCCGAGCAGCCCCAGGAGGCCGCTAAGCCCGCCCTGAGCAACAATGACATCACCCTCTCCAGCGAGGGTGCGACCCAGCAGCTGACCGTGGAGAACGCGGGCGGAGACGTGACCTGGACCAGCAGCGACGATACCATCGCCAAGGTGTCCGCCGACGGCACCGTCACCGCCGTGGCCCCCGGCCGCGCCACCGTCTCCGCCAAGATCGGTGAGCAGACCTTTAACTGCGCCGTGCGCTGTGTGTGGTAATTGGATCTTTTCCGCAATTTTTGCGTTTACATAGTATATATAATTTACAATAAATTGATAATAAATAGCAGCCCCCTGCCAGAGTCATATTTGATCTGGCAGGGGGCTGTTTGCGTTTGGAGATCGGGGAGCGGTCAGCGGATCTGGCCGTCGCCGGTGATGATGTATTTGTAGCTGGTCAGCTCCTCCAGGCCCATGGGGCCGCGGGCGTGGAGCTTCTGGGTGGAGATGCCCATCTCACAGCCCAGGCCGAACTGCCCGCCGTCGGTGAAGCGGGTGGAGGCGTTGACGTACACGGCGGCGCTGTCCACCAGGCGGGTGAAGAGGTCCGCATGGGCGCGGGTCTGGGTGATGATGGCCTCGCTGTGGCCGGTGGAGTGGCGGTTGATGTGGTCGATGGCCTCCTCCACGCTGCCGACGATGTGAACGGCGAGGATGTAATCCAGGAACTCTGTGTCAAAGTCCTTGGGGCCGGCGGGGGTTCCGTCGGGGAGGATGGCCAGGGCCTCCGGGTCCAGGCGCAGCTCTACGGGGGGCTGGCCGGACTGACGGCGGCGCTCCACCAGCTGCTCCCACAGCAGGGGCAGGAAGGTGGGGGCAATGTCCCGGTGGACCAGACAGACCTCGGCGGCATTGCAGACGGAGGGGCGGCTGGTCTTGGCATTGTCCACGATGGTCAGGGCCTTGTTGAGGTCGGCGTCGCCGTCGATGTAGAGGTGGCAGATGCCGGTCCCGGTCTGGATGCAGGGGACCTTGGCCTGATCCACGCAGGTCTGGATGAGGGAGGCCCCGCCGCGGGGGATGAGCAGGTCCACATAGCCCACGGCCTGCATGAGCTCGTTGGCGCTGGCGCGGGTGGTGTCGGTGACGAGGCTGACGAGGGCCTTGGGCAGGTGATTCTGCTCCAGGGCCTTGTGCAGGGCGCGGACGATGGCGGTGTTGGAGTGGATGGACTCCTTGCCGCCCCGGAGGACGCAGACGCTCCCGGCCTGGAAGGTCAGGCTGGCGGCGTCCGAGGTCACGTTGGGCCGGGACTCATAGATGATGGCGATGACGCCCAAGGGGACGGAGACTTTGCTGACCACCAGCCCATTGGGCAGGGTGTGGCAGCCCAGGTGCCGGCCCACGGGGTCCTTGAGCTGGGCCACGGCCCGGATGCCGGCGGCCATGTCTGCGATGCGCCCGACGGTCAGGCGCAGGCGGTCCTGCATGACGGGGGCGATGTGGCCCTGGGCGGCTTCCAGGTCCAGTGCATTGGCGGCTAAGATCGCCTTGGTGTCGGCCTCCAGGGCATCGGCCATGGAGAGCAAAACAGCCTTCTTTTCCTCGCTGGACAGCGCGGCCAGGGCCGGCTTGGCGGCCAGGGCCTCTTCCAGCAGGGGACGGGTGATGGTGAGGGAGGCGGGGTCCGCGGCCGGGGCGGTAAACTCGTTGCCCGCTGCGGAGGGGGGCGGATAGCAGGCCATCTCGCCGGGGGAGTTGTTGGTGTGCATAGCGGTGTTTATCCTTTCTTTGCGCGGAAGCGGCTGCCCACGGGCTTGCCGTCCGCAATATCATACAAAATCGAAGGGGCGACCCCGTTGGCGATGACCATGTCGCACCCGGCGGCGGTGGCCAGGGTGGCGGCCTGAAGCTTGGTGGCCATGCCGCCCGTCCCCAGGGAGGAACCGGCCCCCCCGGCCAGGGCGATGATCTCGTCGGTCAGGGCCGGGATGTCCGAGATAAGCTCGGCGTCCGGATGGGTGCGGGGGTCGGCGGTGTAGAGGCCGTCGATGTCCGAGAGCAGGATGAGCAGGTCGGCCTCCATACTCACGGCGACGCGGGCGGCCAGGGTGTCGTTGTCGCCGATCTTAATTTCTTCCGTGGCCATGGTGTCGTTTTCGTTGATGATGGGCAGGGCGTGCAGCTCCAGCAGACGGACCATGGTGTTGTGGAAGTTGCGGAACCGGTCGGGCTGGTCCACTTCCTCGGCAGTGAGCAGGATCTGGGCCACCGTGTGATTGTATTCCCCAAAGGCTTTGTCGTAGGTATACATCAGCTCACACTGGCCCACGGCGGCAGCGGCCTGCTTCGTTGGCATATCCTCCGGGCGCTTGGGCAGCGAGAGCTTGCCAACGCCCATGCCGATGGCCCCGGACGAGACCAGGATGATCTCGTTCCCGGCGTTTTTCAAGTCGCTGAGGACCTTGCACAGCTCCTCCACCCGGCGGATGTTCAGCAGGCCGGAGGGGTGGGACAGGGTAGACGTGCCCACTTTGACCACGATGCGTTTGTTCTGCATAGGAAGACTCCTTTTGAGACGCGAACCGGCGGGGCAACCAGAAAACACCCGCCGGGATTTTTTGACAGTTTTACACTTCTATTTTAGCGAATGGCAGGGACGCTGTCAACAAGAAAGCCCGCCATTCGGCGGGCTTGGTGGGGTTAGACTTTGGTATGGGCTTTGCCGGGGTAGAGGATGAGCTTGCGGCCCAGGAAGTTCCAGACGAAGACTAAAATGCTGCTGATGAGCTTGGACACCATGAAGTACAGGTGGAGGCGGCTGGTAAAGAGGTACATAAGCCCCATCGTCAGCAGCAGGCCGACGACGGAGATGGCGATAAACACGGCGATCTCTGCGGCGGGGCCGACGGTGGAATCCACGGACTTAAAGGCGAAGTATTTCGTCAGCAGGAAGTTGCAGGTGATGCCCACGGCGAAAGAACAGGCCGCGGCGGGTAAGTAATGCACGCCGAGCATTTCCAGCAGGAACAGCAGCAGGAAGTCCACCAGAAAGGAGGAGGCCCCGGTGAGTACATACCGGAAGAGCTGGGTGACGGTATTTTCTGTTGGCTCTGCGAAGAGAGGGCGGAACTGACCATGGCGCAGTTGCTGCCAGAAGGCGATGGCGTCCTGGATGGTCCGCTCTTGCAGCATCGGTTTTTTCATGGGTTCTCTCATGGTTTCAAGGTTCATGGGTTTCGGATTCCTTTCGGCGTTGTGCGATGGCCAGGGCTCTGGGGGGCGTTCCCTCCCGGTGGAACAGGCCAAGATCATAGAAGACATCCAGGCTGATCTCCCCCCATTCGGGGCTGGGGTAGGTCCCACGGACCCAGGTGGAGAGGCCCTTGATGTCACGGTTGATGTAGTTTTCCGCCAGATCCATCGAGGCTAAGTGGCCGTATTCATGGCACACAAACTGCGTCAGACATTGCCGTAGAAAGACGCTGACCGCCGGATCCGCTTCGGCTAGCTGCGCGACATCGTCGGACAGGTAGAGGTCAGGAAAGGAAAACCGGCTGGTTTTGGCGTAGCCATGTTCCCGGGTCCAGTCGAGTGTGTCTGCCTCGGCCTCCATCCGGCCGGCGGGACGGAAAAATTTCATGATCCGGCACCTCCTTGCAGGTTTCGTTGCGGATGCAAGTATACTCCATTTTCCGGAAAAAGTAAAGAGGCGAGTTTTGGAAGAAAGACAAACCGTCGTTTTTGTCCCGCCGCCGTCCAAAAGGGCAAAAAGCAGCCGCCCGAATCCACAAAATTCGGGCGGCGGCTCGGTGCATGCTGCGGGAAAGGATCAGGTCATTTTCTCCTGCTTCACTTTCTTGTCGATGACGTGGCGGGAGGCCAGCTCCTTGCGCACATCGTCCAGGGAGATGCCCAGCTGGAGCATGAGGACCATGACGTGGTAGGCCAGGTCGGCGATCTCGTAGATCGTCTCCTTTTTGTCCTCGGCCTTGCCGGCGATGATGACTTCGGTGGACTCCTCACCGACCTTCTTCAGGATCTTATCCAGGCCCTTGTCGAAGAGGTAGGAGGTGTAGGAGCCTTCCTTGGGGGTGTCCTTGCGGCCCTGGAGCATGTCCATGAGGCCCTCCAGGGAGAAGGCGCTGTTTTCGTCGCTCTCGAAAATGGGGTTGTGGAAGCAGGACTCCGCGCCGGTGTGACAGGCGGGGCCGTCCTTGTTCACGCGGACCACCAGGGCGTCGTAGTCGCAGTCGGCGGTGATGTCGATGATGTGCTGGGCGTTGCCGGACGTCTCGCCCTTGCGCCAGAGCTCCTGGCGGGAGCGGCTCCAGAAGCAGGTGCGCTCTTCCTGGATGGAGATCTCCAGGCTTTCCTTGTTCATATAGGCCAGCGTCAGCACTTGGCCGCTGGTCCCGTCCACGACGATGGCGGGGATGAGTCCTTTCTCGTCAAACTTTAATTTTTCCATGTCGATCATGGTGGTTCCTCCCAATTATTATTGGCTCCCCTGAAAGGGGAGCTGGCTGCGAAGCAGACTGAGGGGTTTAACGTACCAAAATACCGTTCTTACGCAGCTCTGCTTTCAGGTCAGGAATGGCGATCTGCCCAAAGTGAAAGACGGACGCCGCCAGCCCTGCGTCGACGCCGGGCAAGGTCTGGAAGAGCTGGGTAAAGTCCTCGACCTTCCCCGCGCCGCCGGAGGCGATGACGGGGACGGAGACGGCATGGCAGACCGCGTCCAGCATCTCCAGGTCAAAGCCGCCCTTCACGCCGTCGGTGTCGATGGAGTTCACGACGATCTCGCCGGCCCCCAGGTCCACGCATTTCTTGATCCAGGCGATGGCCTCCATGCCGGTGTCATCCCGGCCGCCGCGGCCGAAGACGCGGAACTGGCCGTCCACGCGCTTGACGTCAGCGGAGAGGACTACGCACTGGCTGCCATACCGCAGGGCGGCCTGGCGGATGAGGTCGGGGTCGCGGATGGCCCCGGAGTTGACGCTGACCTTATCGGCCCCGCATTTCAGCACCCGATCGAAATCGTCCAGGGTGTTGATGCCGCCGCCCACGGTGAGGGGGATGAAGACCCGGCTGGCCGTCTCCCGCAGGATGTCGGTGAAGAGGCCCCGGCCCTCGGCGGAGGCGGTGATGTCGTAGAAAACCAGCTCGTCCGCACCGCTCTTGGTGTAGTATTCGGCCAGTTCGATGGGGGAGCTGACGTCGTGCAGCCCCTCGAAGTTGACCCCCTTGACCACCCGGCCGTTCTTCACGTCCAGGCAGGGGATGATGCGTTTTGTGATCATTGGCTTGCTCCTTCCCCCAAGGCAACCGCCTGGGCCAGGTCGATGGCGCCGGTGTAATAGGCCTTGCCGATGATGGCCCCGGCCACCCCGGCGGCTTTCAGGGCTTGGATGTCCTCCAGAGACGAGACGCCGCCGGAGGCGATGATGTCCATGGAATACTGCTCGGCCAAGCGCTTGTAGAGCTCCCGGTTGGTGCCGCGCATGGCCCCGTCGCGGGAGATGTCGGTGCAGATGATGGTCTGGACGCCCAAGGCCTGCATCCGGTCGAAGAAGACCTGCCAGGTGTCCTCGCTGGTCTCCAGCCAGCCCTTGATGGCGACCTTGCCGTCCTTCAGGTCGGCCCCCACGGCGATCTTGGCCCCGTATTTTGCGACGGCCTGGGCGGTGAAGTCCGGGTCGGTGACGGCGGCGGTGCCGAGAATGACCCGGCTCGCGCCTGCGTCCAGATAGCGGCGCACCGTCTCCATGTTCCGGATGCCGCCGCCCACCTCCACGAACAGGCCCGTCTGGGCTGCGATGCGCTGGATGGTGGGGAGATTGGTCGTCTGGCCGGTCTTGGCCCCCTCCAAGTCCACGAGATGGAGGTGGGATGCCCCGGCGGCCTCAAATTGTTTCACGGTGTTCAGGGGGTCCGGGTCGTAGACCGTCATCTGGTCATAGTCCCCCTGGTACAGGCGCACAGCCTGGCCGCCGAAGAGGTCGATGGCGGGAAAAATTTTCATCTCACCAGCTCCCTTCGCAGAATGTTTTCAGGATGGCCAGGCCCACGTCGCCGCTCTTTTCCGGGTGGAACTGACAGCCCATCACGTTCCCGCGGGCCACGGCGGCGGTGAGCTCCGCGCCATATTCCGTGGTGGCGATGACGGCATCGGTGCAGTCCGTGGCGTAAAAGGAGTGGACGAAGTAGACGCACTCGTTGTCCTGCACGGTCTCCAGCAGCTTGTGCCGGGGCTTGTCTGCGGGGAAGTGGAGGGCGTTCCAGCCGATGTGGGGGATCTTATAGTCGGCGGGGATGACGCCCTCCATGGGGACCACCCGGCCGGGGATCAGGCCCAGGCCCTTGTACTGGCCGAACTCCAAGCTTTCGTCAAAGAGGAGCTGCATGCCCAGGCAGATGCCCATGAGGGGCTTACCCTTGGCGGCTTCCTCTAAAATGACTTGATCCAAGCCGGTCTGCCGCAGCTTGGCGGCGGCGTCGGCGAAGGCGCCCACACCCGGCAGAAAGAGCTTGTCTGCCTGTTGCAGCAGGGCCGGGTCTCCTGTGACCACCGGCTCCTGCCCGATGGCCTCCAGGGAGCGGCAGAGGGAAAAGAGGTTCCCCACGCCGTAATCGATCACAGCGATCATACCAACATTCCTTTCGTGGATGGGATGGCGTCGCCGCCGGTGAGGGCGACGGCCTGCTTGAGGCTCCGGGCGGCGGCTTTGAACGTGCCCTCGATGAGGTGGTGGCTGTTCTCGCCCGCCAGCTTGCGGAGATGGAGGGTGCAGTTGGCCCGGCGGGTGAAGGCCAGGAAAAATTCTTTCGCCAGCTCCGTGTCAAAGGTCCCGACCTTTTCCGTGGGCATGGGCACGTCCCAGCAGAGCATGCCGCGCCCAGAGAGATCTACCGCGGCCAGGACCAGGGATTCGTCCATGGGGAGCAGGATATGGCCGAAACGCTCCACGCCCCGCATCTCGCCCAGGGCCTGGGCAAAGGCGTCGCCGAGACAAATGCCCACGTCCTCGACGGTGTGGTGGTCGTCCACCCAGGTGTCGCCGGAGCAGGTCACGGTGAGGTCAAAGGACCCGTGGCGGGCAAAGCCCGTGAGCATGTGGTCGAAGAACCCGACGCCGGTTTGGATGTCGTGTTTTCCCGTCCCGTCCAGGTTCAGGGTCAGGGTGATGTCGGTCTCGCCGGTCTTGCGCCGGATGTGGCTCTCTCGCATCTTACACGCCCTCCTCGGCCAGAATTTCCTCCACCACGCTGAGGAACGCGGCCATCTCCTCCTCGGAGCCGATGGTCACGCGGTTATAGGGGGCCAGGGCGGGGGTGGAGAAGTGGCGAATGAGCACGCCCTTGTCTTTGCAGGCTTGGTAGAGCTTGGCTCCGTCCACCTGGGGGTGGGTGATGAAGAGGAAGTTCGCCTGAGAATCCGGGATGGAAAAGCCCATCTGCCGCAGGGCATTGGTGGTCGTCTCGCGGGTGGCCATGATGCGCTGGGCGTTGGCCCGGAAGTAGTCGTCGGACGCCGCGGCGGCGATGCCGAGCTTCAGGGTCAGGCGGTTGACGTTATAGGGGTTGGTGGAAAACTTGAGTTTTTCCAGGTCGGCGATCAGCTCCGGCTGGCCCAGGGCAAAGCCCAGGCGGGCCCCGGCCATGGAGCGGGACTTGGAGTAGGTCATGACCACCAGCAGGTTGGGATAGCGATCGACCAGGGCGGCGGCGGAATCCGCGCCGAAGTCCACATAGGCCTCGTCGATCACCACCACATGGTCCGGGTTGGAAGCGATGATCTTCTCGACCTCGGACAGGGGCAGAGCGATGCCCGTGGGGGCGTTGGGGTTGGCCAGGACCGTCAGCTTGCCCGTGCCGGACAGACCGGGCACGTCCACGGTAAAGTCCTCATGCAGGGGGACGGTGGCGTAGGGGACGCCGTGCAGGTCGGCGAAGACGGGGTAGAAGCTATACGTCAGGTCGGGGAACACGGCCCCGTCCTGGCCGAAGGCCATAAAAGCAAAGTTCAGAATATCATCCGAACCGTTGGACAGAAAGACCTGGTCAGCCCCCATGCCGTACAGCCGGGCCAGGGCCAGCTTCAATGCCTTCCCTTCCGGGTCGGAGTAGAGCCGCAGGTCCCGGATGTCCTCCTCACCCAGGGCCGTAAGAACGGCCTGGGAGGGGGGATAGGGGGACTCGTTGGTGTTGAGCTTGATGTATTGCTTGTCCCTGGGCTGCTCGCCGGGGGTATAGGCTTCTAAAGTCTGGTATTTGGTGTGAAGGAAGCTGCTCATGGATTCTCCTTCCCGACAACGGCGGGGTCAAAGCGGATGTCGATGCTGCGGGCGTGGGCGGTCAGGCCCTCCTGCTTGGCGAAGATGGAGACGGTCGGCTGGGCCTTCTCCAGGGCGGGACGGGTGTAGTAGGTGTACTGGGTCTTCTTGACGAAATCGTCCACGGACAGGGGGCTGGAGAACCGGGCCGTGCCGCTGGTGGGCAGGGTGTGGTTGGGTCCGGCAAAGTAATCGCCCAGGGCTTCGGGGCAGTTGCGGCCCAGGAAGATGGAGCCGGCGTTTTTGATCTTGTCCAGATAGTCAAAGGGCTGGTCCACGCAGACCTCCAGGTGCTCCGGGGCGATCTCGTTGGCGATCTCCACGGCGGTGTCCAGGTTGTCCGCCACGATGATCTTGCCGTTGGTGTCGATGGAGGCGCGGGCAATTTCCTCCCGACGGAGCTTGGGCAGCTGCTCCTCGATGGCGGCCTGAACGGCCACGGCCAGCGCCTCGCTGTCGGTGACGAGGACGGCGGAGGCGTTCTTGTCGTGCTCGGCCTGGCTGAGCAGGTCGGCGGCGACGATGCGGGGGTCACACTTGCCGTCGGCGATGACCAGGATCTCGCTGGGACCGGCCACCATGTCGATGCCGACCTTGCCGAAGACCTGCTTCTTGGCCTCGGCCACGAACTGGTTGCCGGGGCCGACGATCTTATCCACGCGGGGCACGCTCTCGGTGCCGTAAGCCAGGGCGGCTATGGCCTGTGCCCCGCCCACGCGGAAGACGCGGTTGACGCCGCAGATGCGGGCAGCGGCTAGGATATTGGGGGGGATCTTCCCGTCCTTGCCGGGGGGCGTGACCATGACGATCTCTTTGACGCCCGCCAGCTTGGCGGGGATGCAGTTCATGATGACGCTGGAGGGATACGCGGCCGTGCCGCCGGGGACGTAGAGGCCCACCCGCTCCAGGGGGATGATCTTCTGGCCCATGAGGATGCCGTCTTCCTCGTTGACAAGGAAGCTGTTGCGGACCTGGTGCTGGTGAAAGGCGGCCACGCGCTCGCTGGCCCGGTAGAGAATATCCACCAGCATGGGGTCGGCCATGCGGAAGCCCTCGTCAATGGCCCCCTGGCCCACTTCTACGGACGTGAGGTCCACGCCGTCAAATTCTTTCGTATAGCGCTTGAGGGCTTCGTCGCCCTTGGCCCGGACCTGGGCGATGATTTCCCGGACCGGCTCCTCTACGGAGCCGACGGGGTCCTCGCGGGCGAAGATGGCCTCGCGCTTGGTCTCCGATTCCTTCAAAATGCGGATCATTTCTGTTCTGCCTCCTTGGCGGCCACCTGGGTCTTGAGCCCCTCGTAGAGGGTTTGGATGGCCGCGTGCTTAAACTTAAAGCTCACTTTATTGGCGATGAGCCGGGCACTGATGGGAACGATGGTCTCGATGGGGGAGAGGTCGTTTTCCCGCAGGGTGGTGCCCGTTTCGACGATGTCGACGATGACATCGGTCAGGTCTAAAATGGGGGCGATCTCAATGGAGCCGTGGAGCCGGACGATGTCGATGTCCCGGCTGCGGGCGCTGTAATAGGCCTGGGTGATGTGGGGGAACTCGGTGGCCACCCGCAGGGTGCGGTCGGGGTCGTCCCGGAAGCCGTTCTTGGCGGCCACGCACATGCGGCACTTGCCCACGTTCAGGTCCAGCAGCTCATAGATGTCCGGGCCGTATTCCAGCAAAATGTCTTTGCCGGCCACGCCCACATCGGCGGCGCCGCGCTCCACATACACAGGGACGTCCGAGGGCTTGACCCAGAAGTAGCGGACCTTGGCCTCTGGATTTTCAAAGATCAGCTTGCGCTTGGGGTCCAGCAGCTCGTCGCAGGGGAACCCGGCTTCGGCGAACATCTTGTACACCCGTTCGCCCAGGCGGCCCTTGGGCAGGGCCACGTTCAGAAACTCACTCATGCCTTTGCCCCTCCTCTCATGTCCAGGATCTCTTTCGCTCTCAGGTCGCCTCCGGCCTGCTGGCGGGCCAGGGTGCGCTTGCCCTGCCGGGCCAGGTCAGAGAGCTTCGTGGTCAGCGCGGTCAGGTCGGTGGTGCCGTCGTAGAGGACCAGCACGTCGGTGTCAAACGCGGGCTGGGCCGGGCCGAGCCGCTCCAGCTCATTGAGGTAGATGGCGAAGCCAATGGCTCCGCAGCGCTTGCCCATTTTCTCGACCATTTTATCATATTGTCCGCCGGATAGCACCCCCGCCGACAGATTTTTCAAAAATCCACGGAAGGCGATGCCACTGTAATAATCCATGTTGCCCTCCACGGAGAAGTCCAGGTAGACGTTGTCGCCCAGGCCGTTGGCCTTGAGCAGGGCGCAGAGGCTGTTGAGCTCCTCCCAGGCCTCGCGGGTCTTTTTGCCGCCGACGCACAGGGGGGCCAGGTCGGCCAGGACGGACTCCATGGTGCCGTAGGTGGTCACCAGGCGCTCCAGCAGGGCGCGGACGGTCCCGCTGAGATTCCGGCTCTGACAGAAGCTGTCCAGCGCCGCCAGATTCTTCGAGCGGACGGCAGCCATGACCTCCGGGTAGTCCTCCTCGGCCACCCCGGCGGCCTCCATGAAGCCGGAGACCAGGCCCACGTGGGACACATCCAGCACATAGTCCGGGCTGATGGCAGCCAGACTCCGCACGGCCAGGGCCGTGACCTCGTAGATGTGGTACAGGTCCAGCTCGCCGATGCACTCCAGGCCGGTCTGCATGATCTCCTGGAAGCCCTCGTCACCCTTGCCGGAGCGGTAGACGGTCTCATTATAATACACTTTGCGCGGGCCGGGCTCGTTCTCTCTCGTGTTCTTGATGATGGAGAGGGTCACGTCGGGCTTGAGGGCCATGAGGACGCCGCGGGCGTCGGTGAACGTGATCATCCGGTCGCTGACCAAAAAGTCTTTGTTTCTTACATAGAGGTCATAGGCCTCGAATTTACTCATTTTGAAGCGGCGGTAGCCGTAGTTTTCATACAATCCCCGCAGGCGGAAAATCGTCTGCTCATCGCTGCGCAGGATGTTCTGGTCCAGATCCATGTGCGATCCCCTTTCTTGTATTCACTCGGTTGTTTAGTATATTACCACTCTACCGTGATAAAGTAAAGAGCTGAGGCGAAAAAACCAAAGATCCCGTGAAAAAATTTTACCCGGTGGGAGGGAGCGGGTTTGTATACATTGCCGGGAAAATGTCGAATCGGTCTTGACAGCGGATACCGTTTCCTGGATAATGATGGTAAGTAATACTGGATAGGAGAGGATTTGTATGAAAACATTGCTGCGGAAACGCCTCGTCCCCCTGGCGCTGTCTCTGGCATTGCTGGCGGGCCTGCTGGCCATCCCGGCAGCAGCGGCTCCGGCCGCCCCCACGGAGGAGCTGGCGGACATCACCTATTATGGCGGTAGCTACACGAACTGTAAGATGCCCTATGACATGGCAAACGCCTATGTGCAAGCGCTGGACAGCCTGGCGAACAACGGAATCATGGCTACCCTGGCCGACCCTGCGGGGGATGGGATGCCCCTGCTGCTGACCGTGGATTTCCAGTTCACGGGGAACCTGACGGACACGCTGAAGGTTTGGACGTGGAACGGCATCTCTGCGATGCCCTATGACTTTGAAGACGATACCGAGCTGGGCTGGACCTTCGGCTATGACTTTGGCACCTACGACGGCAACGAGGCCGCCCTGCGCGTGGGCGACGGCGTGGGCATTGCCGTTGGGGATGCCAGTGGATACCTCTACTATGCGGTGAACCGCGGCCAGCTGGAGATCATCCGCCACACCATGACCTACACCGCCGACGCCTGGAACGGCACCACGGCCACCGGGACGCTGCTGCCCCTGGTGAACGCCAGCGGGACGCTCTACAACCAAACGGCGCCTGTCTCCGCCCTGGTCAACGCGGGCTGGACGAAGATCGATGGCCACAACGCCTATCAGCTCGTGTCCGTGGACGGTCTTTACCAATTCTTCGGCACCTACGCCGCCCAGGACAGCTGGCTGGCCGCGGACAACGCCCGTTTTACCGCCAGCAAGAGCCAGCTGATCGAAGTCACCACCGGAGAGTCCTACTTGCTAGGGCATTGGACAGACGGGGCCTTGATGCGTGCGGCGCTGGCTGCTTACGCCCAGAAAGCGGCGACCAACAACGGAGATTTCTTCGACGTGCCCACCTCCCATTGGGCCTATGACACGGTGAAGTGGGCGGTGGACCGCGGCATCACCAACGGCACCAGTGCCACGAGCTTCAGCCCCAACAGCACCTGCACCAAGGCGCAGATCCTGACCTTCCTCTGGCGGGCCAAGGGCGAACCGGCGGCGGGCAACACGAACCCCTTCCAGGACGTCCCCCTCTCGGCCTACTACTACCAGCCCGCCCTGTGGGCCAGAAACCAAGGACTGGTGAATGGAACGCTCTTCCAGCCGAATTCCCCCTGCACCCGCGCCCAGACGGTCTATTATCTCTGGCAGCTGGCAGGTTCGCCGAACGTCTCCGGCACAACGAACTTCCAAGACGTTCCCGGCAACGCGACCTATGCCAAGGCCGTTCAGTGGGCGGTGCAGCAGAAGATCACGGACGGCACCTCCTTCACGACCTTCTCCCCTCTGGACACCTGCACCAGAGCCCAGATCGTGACCTTCCTCTACCGTGCGCTGAAGTAATTTTTGCAAGGGCCTTCTCTTCGGGGAAGGCCCTTTTTTGCATTTCCAGCAGAAAAACCTTGCAAAATCTTGGAGTTTCCTGTATAGTAAACAAGAAATGTTACAAAATGACACCTAGGAAGTGATCCCGATGACCCATAAGATCTGCCTCTCCGCCGCGGCGCTGCTGGCCCTGCTGCTGGCTCTGCCCGCCCCTGCCCTGGCCTACGACGGCGCGACGCCGGACCAGCCCAACCGTCTGAGCGCGGGCCTGTCTCACACGGCTTATGTGGACGAGCACGGCACCCTCTGGACCTGGGGCAGCAACCAGGAAGGGCAGCTGGGGGCCGAGACCCAGGAGACCGGCGTGGACCGGGAGGGGAACCAGGTGGCCGTCTCCGGGACCTCTCTGGCTGTGCTGGAGGACGTGCGCTCCGTGGCTGCCGGCGGCGATTTCACCGTGGCCCTCAAGACCAACGGGACCCTCTGGGCCTGGGGCGGCAACGACTATGGGCAGCTGGGGAACGGGACCGTTGTCTCCGCTGCCCAGCCAGTGCAGGTGCTGGATCAAGTGACCGCCGTGAGCGCGGGAGACTACCACGTCGCCGCCATCCGGGCCGACGGGACCCTGTGGACGTGGGGGGATAATCTCTATGGGCAGCTGGGAGACGGGACCCTGAACAGCGTCTCTGCGCCCCAGCAGGTGTTGGACAACGTGACGGCTGTGAGCGCCGGGGCCAACGCCACCGCCGCCGTGCGCAGCGACGGGACCCTGTGGACCTGGGGGGACAATCTCTACGGCCAGCTGGGGGATGGGACCAGAGACAGCATGTCTGCGCCCCACCAGGTTCTGGCCGACGTGCGCTTTGCCGTCATGGGCGACTACCACGCCGCCGCCATTTCTACGGACGGGACGCTCTACACCTGGGGCAGTAACCTCGATGGGCAATTAGGCACCGGCGGCCTGGGCGATACCACGGATGAGGGGACAGGAGCAAGGTTGCAGCTGATGCCCGCTGCGGTCTCTCTGCCCGCTGCCGTTTCCGACGTGACGGTCGGGGCGGGGCATACCGCCGCCATTCTCTCGGACGGCACCCTCTGGACCTGGGGCCGCAACGACGCCATGCAGCTGGGCCTGACCGAGGCCGGAGCGCAGGTGTGGGAGCCGGGGCAGGTCGTGGAGCTGGTCCCCGCCCAGGCTGTGAGCGCCGGGACGGACCAGACCGTTTGCCTTCTGACCGACGGGGAAGTGCAGGCCTGGGGGTCTCCTGCCATGGGCCAGCTGGGCAGCGGCACACCCCAGGAGAAGGCGGCAGAGCCGGACATGCAGACGGCGGACGCCGGGGCGGTGCGCGTGGATATCCCCTCTCAGAAGGGTATGGATCGGGTGCCGCTGGTGCTGTTGGCGCTGTCGGGGGCAGTGCTGGTCGTTGCCGGCGTGGTGACGCGGCGGCATTGACGGGTTCCCTGGAAAGGGGAGCCGGTTGCGAAGCGGACAAGGGGTCGTCCTTGGCACAGTTTCGTTCAAAATTTCCTCCCCTCTCCCTATTGACAAACCCCCGGCAATCGGCTATCCTGTATGCAGTGAAAAATTTAATACCGTCATGCGATGAAGGGAATATGCCTCCCTGGATCTCCCATGCAGAGAGCGGCCGGTCGGTGCAAGGTCGTGGGGAGTGGGGCGGCGTCTCACCCCGGAGCGTGCGCTATTTGAGTGGGCGTTGTTGGACGCCAATAAGAGTGGTACCGCGGAGAAATTTATGGTCTTCGTCTCTTTGAATTTAAGAGGCGGAGGTTTTTTTATGGCATTTTCCTCCGCCAAATGGAAAGGATCGTGTCCCACATGAAAAATTTTGACAAGTATCGCCCTGGCTACTACATGCCCCCTGAGACCTGCCTGGACTGGACCAAGAAGGAACGCATCGAAAAAGCCCCCCTGTGGTGCAGCGTGGATCTGCGGGACGGCAACCAGGCCCTCATCACCCCCATGAACCTGGAGGAGAAGCTGGAGTTCTATCAGTTCCTGCTGGAGCTGGGGTTCAAAGAGATCGAAGTGGGTTTCCCCGCTGCCTCCGAGACGGAGTTTGAGTTCCTGCGGACCATCATCGAGGAGCACATGATCCCCGACGACGTGTGGATCCAGGTCCTCACCCAGTCTCGTCCTCATATTATCAAAAAGACGTTCGAGGCCATCAAGGGGGCCAAGAACGTCGTCGTCCACCTGTATAATTCCACGTCCTTCGCCCAGCGGCAGCAGGTCTTCCGCAAGAGCGAGGACGAGATCGTGGACATCGCCGTCTCCGGGGCCAAGACCTTTGACGAGTATGCCGCCAAGATGCCGGAGACGAACTTCCGCTTTGAATATTCCCCGGAGAGCTTCACCGGCACGGAGATGGAGTTTGCCCTGCGCATCTGCAATGAAGTCATCGACGTGTGGAAGCCCCGCCCGGACCGCAAGGTCATCATCAACCTGCCCTCTACCGTGGAGATGTCCATGCCCCATGTGTACGCCCAGCAGATCGAGTACATGAGCAAGAACCTGCACGACCGTGAGAATGTCATCGTGTCCATCCACCCCCACAACGACCGCGGCACTGCCGTGGCGGCGGGCGAACTGGCCCTGCTGGCCGGCGGTGACCGGATCGAGGGGACCCTCTTCGGCAACGGCGAGCGGACCGGCAACGTGGATATCATCACCATGGCCATGAACCTCTTCACCCACGGGGTAGACCCCGAACTGGACTTCTCCGACATGCCCAAGATCGTGCAGTTCTATGAGCACCTGACCGGTATGTCCGTGGGCTATCGTCAGCCGTACTCCGGCCAGCTGGTCTTTGCGGCCTTCTCCGGTTCCCACCAGGACGCCATCTCCAAGGGCATGAAGTTCCGGGAGGAGACGCAGCAGCACCAGTGGACCGTGCCCTACCTGCCGCTGGACCCCCACGACGTCAACCGGGAGTATGAGACCGACGTCATCCGCATCAACAGCCAGTCCGGCAAGGGCGGCATCTCCTACATCCTGGAGCACAACTTCGGCTACACCCTGCCCAAGGAAATGGCCGCAGAAGTCGGCTACTTCATCAAGGAGATCAGCGACCACGCCCACAAGGAGCTTACCCCCGCCGAGATCCTGGTGTCCTTCCAGCATGAGTACCAGAACAAGGACATGCCCATTGCGCTCCAGGACGTCACCTGGGTCCGCGAGAACGGCTATACTGCCGCCGACGTGACCCTGGCCATCCACAACGAGACGTTCTATCTCAGCGCCAAGGGCAACGGCCCGCTGGACGCCGTGAGCAACGTGCTCAAGATCGCCAACCCCGCCATCAAGTACCACTTCGTGGACTATGAAGAGCACGCCCTGGAGACGAACTCCGACTCCAAGGCCTCTGCCTACATCGTCATCGCCGACGAGTCCGGCCGCCGCTACTGGGGCGTCGGTGTGGACAGCGACATCACCATGGCGTCCGTCTACGCCCTCATCACCGCCGTGAACCGGGCCAACAAGGACAACCAGTTTATCCCCACCAACGACTGAGCCACCCGCCAAAAAGCCTTCCCACCAGGGGAAGGCTTTGGGGGGCGCGGCTCATTTCGTAATCTATATGACACAAGACAAGAGGAGGAATCCCCTATGGGAATGACAATGACACAAAAGATCCTCGCCGCCCACGCTGGTTTGCCGGAAGTGAAGGCCGGCCAGCTCATCCGCGCCAAGTTAGACATGGTGCTGGGCAACGACATCACCTCTCCCGTCGCCATCCGGGAGTTTGACAAGGAAGGCTTCACCGGGGTCTTTGACAAGAGCAAGATCTCCATGGTCATGGACCACTTTACCCCCAACAAGGACATCAAGGCCGCCGAGCAGTGTCTTCAGTGCCGCACCTTTGCCCACCGCTTCGACATCGACAATTTCTATGACGTGGGCCAGATGGGCGTCGAGCACGCCCTGCTGCCTGAAAAGGGCCTGGTCGCCGCCGGCGACTGCATCATCGGCGCCGACTCCCACACCTGTACCTACGGTGCCCTGGGCGCTTTCTCCACCGGCGTGGGTTCCACGGATATGGCCGCGGGTATGGCCACCGGCGAGACCTGGTTCAAGGTCCCCGAAGCCATCAAAGTCCATCTGACCGGCACCCTGCCCCCCATGGTCAGCGGCAAGGACGTGATCCTGCATCTGATCGGCCTGATCGGCGTGGACGGCGCCCTGTATCAGAGCCTGGAATACTGCGGCGAGGGCGTGGCTGCCTTGTCCATGGATGACCGCCTGTGCATCGCCAACATGTCCATCGAGGCCGGGGCCAAGAATGGCATCTTCCCCGTGGATGACATCACCCGCAAGTATATGGACGGCCGCGTGAACCGCCCCTATACCGCTTACGAGGCTGACCCCGACGCCGAATATGTCCGCACCATTGAGATCGACCTGAGCAAGATCGAGCCGACGGTCGCCTTCCCCCATCTGCCGGAGAACGCCCGCCCCATCTCCCAGGTGGGTGACGTCACCATCGACCAGGTGGTCATCGGCTCCTGCACCAACGGCCGTCTGGAGGACATGGCCATTGCCGCCAAGATCCTGGAGGGCAAGAAAGTGGCCCCCAACGTCCGCTGTATCGTGATGCCCGCCACCCAGAGCATTTACAAAGAGTGCATCCAGCGCGGCTATATCACCACCTTCATCGACGCCGGCTGCGCCGTCTCCACCCCCACCTGCGGCCCCTGCCTGGGCGGTCACATGGGCGTCATGGCCAACGGTGAGAAGTGCGTCGCCACCACGAACCGGAACTTCGTGGGCCGTATGGGCGGCATCACCTCGGAAATCTATCTGGCAAGCCCCGCTGTCGCCGCCGCCTCGGCCATCGCAGGGAAAATCGCAGACCCCCGGGAGGTATAAGACATGAACGCAAAAGGATTTGTACATAAATACGGCGACAACGTGGACACCGACGTCATCATCCCCGCCCGCTACCTGAACATCGCCGACAAGAAAGAGCTGGCCACCCACTGCATGGAGGACATCGACACCAACTTCGTCAAGGTCGTCAAAGACGGCGACGTGATGGTCGGCGGCTATAACTTCGGCTGCGGCTCCTCCCGTGAGCATGCGCCCATGGTCATCAAGGAGTCCGGCATCTCCTGTGTCATCGCCAAGACCTTTGCCCGCATCTTCTATCGCAATGCCATCAACATCGGCCTGGCCATTCTGGAGTGTCCCGAGGCCAGCGAGAAGATCGACAGCGGGGACGAGGTCGCCATCGACTTCGACACCGGCGTCATCACCAACCTCACCAAGGGCGAGACCTACCAGGCCAACCCTTTCCCCGACTTCATCAAGAAGATCATCCAGGCCGGGGGCCTCATGGCGGACATCAAAAACAGACAGGAGGCAAAGTAAGCCATGAACTATCAGATCGCAGTCATTCCGGGGGACGGCATCGGCCCCGACGTGGTCGAACAGACCCTGAAAGTGATGGATAAGGTGGGCGAGAAGTTCGGCCACACCTTCAACTACACAAAAGTCCTGGCAGGCGGCTGCGCCATCGACGCCACCGGCGCCTGCCTGCCCCAGGAGACCATCGACATCTGCAAGGCTTCGGACGCTGTGCTGCTGGGTGCCGTGGGCGGCTGGAAGTGGGACAATCTGCCCGGCGACCAACGCCCCGAACGCGCCCTGCTGGGCCTGCGGAAGGCCCTGGGCCTTTTCGCCAACCTGCGTCCTGCCCTGCTGTTCGAGCAGCTGGCCGACGCCTCCCCGCTGAAGCCGGAGATCCTGGCCGGGGGCCTGGACATCGTGGTCGTGCGTGAGCTGACCGGCGGGATCTACTTCGGCGAGAAGGGGCACCGGGACACCGACCTTGGCCCCGCTGCTTACGACATCGAGCAGTACGCCGAGGGCGAGGTGCGCCGCATCGCCAAGGTCGCCTTCGACATGGCCATGAAGCGCAGCAAGCACGTGACCAGCGTGGACAAGGCAAACGTGCTGGAGTCCTCCCGCCTGTGGCGGCGTGTGGTCGCCGAGGTCGCCCAGGACTATCCTGAGGTCACGTTGGATAACCTCTATGTGGACAACGCCGCCATGCAGCTGGTCCGCAACCCCCGTCAGTTTGATGTGATCGTGACCAGCAATATCTTCGGTGATATCCTCTCCGACGAGGCCAGCCAGATCACCGGCTCCATCGGCATGCTGCCCTCTGCCTCCCTGGCTGAGGGGAACTTTGGCATGTATGAGCCGGTCCACGGTTCCGCCCCCGACATCGCCGGAAAGGACAAGGCCAATCCCATGGCTACCATCTTGTCTGCCGCCATGATGCTGCGCTACACCTTCGGTCTGGGCGCGGAGGCGGACGCCATCGAGAACGCCGTCAAGTCCGTGCTGGATCAGGGCTACCGCACCCCTGACCTGTACGCCGGGCAGGGCACCCAGGTCGGCACCGCCCAGATGGGCGACCTGATCGCCGCGGCCATCTGATCGCGTACCGCGAAGTTAGGATACGATCGATGGTATCGATGGTAAAGTGTAGAGCCTGCGGCGTGGACCTGCGCCCTGGGGCACGGTTCTGTGACATGTGCGGGACCAAAGTAGAAAAAATCTGCCCGGCCTGCGGCGCTGTCCTGCGGGACCAGGCAAGATTCTGTGACCTGTGCGGCGTTCCGCTGGAGGGGGCCGTCCCCATCTCCCGGCCCAAGGCCCAAAAGGGCGGCATCGCCGCCGGGCAGCTTCATACCGTCGCCTTCCGGGCGGACGGCAAAGTCCTGGCCACCGGAAACAATGACTTCGGCCAGTGCGACGTGAGCGGCTGGTCTGACGTGGTCGGCGTGGCCTGCGGGAAAGACTTCACCGTGGCCGTCCGCGCCGACGGCACCGCGCTGGCTACCGGCAACAACCAGTTCGGGCAATGCGACCTGAGCGGCTGGACGAACCTCATCGCCGTGGCCTGCGGGGAGACCCACACCGTCGGCCTGCGCTCCGACGGCACCGTTCTCGCCACCGGCCGGGACGCCAAGGCACAGGTCGGCAAGTGGGCGAACGTCACCGCCGTCGACGCCGGGATGGACCATACCCTGGGCCTGTGCCAGGATGGAACGGTCCTCGCCGCCGGGCAGGGCATGTTCGGCACCTGCGCCGTGGAGCATTGGCAGGACATCACCGCCATCGCTGCCGGGCACATGCACAGCCTGGGCCTGCGGAAGGACGGCCGCCTGCTCCAAGCCGACGGCTTCATTGCCCCCGGTGTCCTGGACTGGACGGACCTCACCGCCGTGGCCGTCGGCCCCTACCACACCGTCGCCGTGAAACAGGACGGGACGGTAGTGGCCTCCGGGGACATCCAGCACGGCCAGTGCCAGGTGGAGGCGTGGACCAACGTCCGCACCGTCGCCGCCGGGGAGCGGCATACTGTCGCACTGTGTGCCGACGGCCGGGTTCTGGCGGTCGGAGATGACAGCGCAGGGCAGTGTGACGTGACGGAGTGGAAGCTCTGGTAAGATCATAAGGATACAAAAACGCAGCCGTGAAAAAACGGCTGCGTTTTGTTGTCCAAATGTTTGGGTCAAAGTTCTCTCGCGGCGCGGTACCCTCCATGCACTGCGTCCCAGATCATGCCGCTCTTCGCTGCGTCTCCCACGGAGAACACGCGGGAACACACCGTCTCCAATGCTTCCCCATAGGGCTTCGTCGGGGTTGTGCCCAGGGCTAAGACGACCCGTTGACAGGGGTAAGTATACTCCTCGCCGGTCTGGGGGTCGGTGAGGTAGATGCGGTCGGTTCCGACCTTGGTCAAGGCGCGGCTGGTGAGGCAGACGGCGTTGTTCAGGTCTAAGACGGCGGTGACGGCGTTGCGGTTCGAGCCGTAGACGCCGGGGGCCAGACGCGGGGCGGCTTCCACGACCAGGACGGCGTTGTCCTTCTCCGGGGCGGAGAGGATCTCCGCCGTCTCCAACCCCGTCATGCCGGAACCGATCACCGCGATGACCTCTCCCGTGGGCTGGAGCTTCCCCGTGAGAATGTCCGGCGGGGTGCAGACGAGGGGGCTGTCCTGTGCGCCGGGGATGCGGGCGGGCACGGCGGGAAGCCCGCCGGTGGCGTCCAGGATGGCGTAGGGGGCCATATTTTTCAGCTCGTCCAGGGTGGGGGCGTGGCCGGGGTGCAGCTCGACCCCCGCCTGCTGACAGCGGCGGGTGAGGCTGTGTAATAACCAGTGAATTTTCTCTTTGCCGGGGGCGAGGGCGGCGAGGTTCAGCTGTCCGCCCAGGACCGCTTGTTTCTCAAACAAGATCACCCGGAAGCCCCGCCGGGCGGCGATCCAAGCGCCCTCCAGCCCCGCCGGTCCGCCGCCTAAGACCACGACGAGACGCTTGTCCCCATCCTGGGGAAGCGGGGGGAGCTGGGCTTCATAACCTGTTTCCGGGTTCACGGCGCAGGTGATGTGTCCCTCCCCATCAAACTTGCTGAAGCAGGCCATGCAGGAGATGCAGGGGAGAATGTCTGCTTCCTGCCCGGCAAAGGCTTTGTTGGCCCAGTTGGGGTCGGCCAGATGCGACCGGGCGGAGGCGGCGAAGTCTAGGACCCCGTCGGCCAGGAGCTGCTCGGCAAAGGCCGGGTCCCGGATGAGGGCCACGGCGAGGATGGGGATAGAGACGGTCTGCTTCACCAGCCACGGCAGATGCTTCCGCCAGCCCTGGCGGTAGGGCATCGGCTCGACGCTCTGGCTGCCCTTGCTGTCCGTGCCGGAGGCGGAGACGTTCAGCGCGTCCACGCCCCAGGATTCCAGCATCTGGCAGAGCTTCAGCCCCGTGTCCGCGTGGTACCCCTTGGGGCCGATGTACTCTTCCAGAGAGACACGGACCATGATGGGAAAATCCGGGCCGCAGTGGGCGCGGATGCTCTGCACGACCTCCTGCAAAATGCGGGCGCGGTGTTCTAGGCTGCCGCCGTATTCGTCCGTCCGATGGTTGGTCACGGGGCTGAGGAAACTGTGGAGAAAATAGTGGTGGGCGGCGTGGATCTCGATGCCGTCGAAACCCGCCTGCTGGACTCTGTGGGAGGCCTGGCCGAAGTGTTCCACAATGGTGTGGATGGTTTCGCGGCTGGCTTCCTCGGCCTGGCCCCGTTTCTTTCCCCGCCCGGCGCTGGCCGAGACCAGGGGGAGGGGGTTGAGTTTCGGGTCGGCGTTGGCGCCGGGATGGAAGAGCTGGGCGAAGACCTTCGTGCCGTAGGGGTGCAGGCGGTCGGCCAGGGCACGGAAATCGGGGATGTTCTCGTCCCGTGCGGCGTTCAGCTCGCGGGGAAAGAGGACGCCCCGCTGCTCGTCCACGCAGACCATCTCCGTGATGATCAGCCCCACGCCGCCCTTGGCCCGCGCCTCGTAATAGGCCAGCATGGCTTCGGTCATGCTGCCGTCCGGCTCGGAGAGAGAGGCGGAGGCGGCGGTCATGGCGATCCGATTTTTCAGGGTCACGCCGCCGATGCGGCCGGGGGAGGAGAGGTGGGGGTAAGACATCGTTACTCAGCTTCCTTTTCTTTGGGTTCTTCGATTTCCGTTTCGGGTTTCGGTTCTGCTTGCGCGGCTGCGGCTTTTTCGGCCTTGGCTTTCTCCTTCTCTTCCTGCGCGGCCTTTTCTTTGGCCTCAGCCTCTTCGCGGCGGCGCTGCTTTTCCTCTTTCCAGAGGAGGTTGAGATACTCCGGGGGCACCACGTCGGACCCCTTGGGGTTCAGGATATAGGCGCGGATGTTCTTGGCCAGCTTTTCGTTGTTGGGGTGGACGACGATGAGGTTGTTTTCGTAGGCGTACCAATAGCTCCGCTTTACCTCAGGCATCTGCTTGGTGATGAGCTGCAAGCTGGCCATCCGGGAGGGGGTAGCGGGGGTGTAGATCACGTCCTTCACGTCGGTGAAGGGGATGACCCGCTCCTTTTCCGGCAGCTTCGTCTTGCCCAGGCACCGGACCACGCAGTAGTCCAGATACACGTCGATGCGGGACGACCCGCCGGGGAGCCAGAAGAGCAGGCCCTTTCGCACGGCCTGACGGTGTTCTTCCTTTTTCTGCTGTTTCTTTTTGCGTCCAAACATAGCCGCTGCCTCCGTTTTTTGGTGGATTTTAGGATACTTTAGTATAGCGTATTTCGAGGGGGATTGCAAGAGAGGGAAGGGTGTCTTTCATGGGCGGAAAACTGTTGACATCCGTAGACAGCTATGGTATATTGTGATTACAACAACAGACAGAAAGGAGGGATCCACATGGCATATAAGAAAGCCGGCCAGTACCTCACCGAGGCCGAGTGGCAGGTGATGGAGTGCGTTTGGGAGAAAGCACCCTGCACGGGCCGGGAGGTCTGGGAGTGGTTCCAGGGCCGCACCACCTGGTCCCGCAGCACACCCCTGACTGAACAAAAAAGAGGCCCTGCCCAAGGAGAAGCTTGACCAGCTCTATGAGCTGCTGAAAGGATTGGAGGACGAGGACCATGCGTAACTGGCTGCTCAGCTGTGCGATCCTGCTGGCTGTGACCCTGGCCCTGCGGTTGGGGCTGGCCAAAAAGCTCAGCCCCACCCTGCGCTATGCCATCTGGCTGCCCGTGCTGATCCGGCTGCTTTTGCCGGTGGGCATCGGGGCCGCCGGGTGGAGCGTGGCAAACTGGGGCCTGGCATCCGAATCGACCGAATCGACCAGGCTGGTTCAAACGGAACCCCAGGCGATGCCGGACCTTTCCGGGACAGACATCGCCTTTACGCCCGATCATTTCACCGGAGAGACGACCCCCGGCACGCCGGGGCTGCTGCCCACCCTTTGGGTGGTCGGGGCCATTCTGGTGGGGGGCTGGTTTCTCTATGTGGAGTTTGCCCTGGCCCAGCGCCTGTTCCGCACGCGAGAACGGGTGGAGGGGACCGGGAGTTTTCTGCCAGTCTATGTGACCGACGCCATCCCTTCCCCCTGCCTGTTCGGCCTGATTCGTCCAACCATTTATCTGACCCCGGACGTGGTAGACGACGAAGAAACGCTGCGTCATGTCCTGGCCCACGAGGAGACGCACTTCCGCCACGGGGATCTCATCTGGTCCCTCCTGCGGGGCGTGTGCCTGGCAGTCCACTGGTTTGATCCCCTGGTCTGGTGGGCGGCGATCCTCTCCCGCCGGGACAGCGAGACGGCCTGCGACGCGGGCGCGATTCAACGCCTGGGAGAACAGCAAAGAGCGGCCTATGGCAGGACCTTGCTGGCCATGACATGCCCCACCGGACCGAAGTTCTTTTTCAACACGGCGACCCTGACGGGGAGCCGGCCGGAGATCAAGGAGCGTATTATGCTGATCGTATCCCGACCTAAGACGACCCTGGCCGCCGTGCTGGCCGTGGCCCTCATCGGCGGCGCAGCCGTCGGCTGTACCTATCCCGGAGCCGAAGCAGAAACGACCTCTGCGGTGGCTTCGATTAGTGACCAGAACGAGAGAAGCATGACCGAGGAAGAGTTGGCGGCTCTGCCCGACGAAGTGGTTGCCTATGCCAAAGAATACATTGCCCAGCGGGTGGCAGAGTACCAGGAAACCTGGAAAGCCGAGGGATTAGACTGCACGATCGAAGACGCCCACATCTGTAGCCTGACCCTGGTCAACACCGGCACGGCGCGAGAAAACGACGGGTTGTCTCTGTACGAACTGTATGACCACATAAAAATTTCCGACTTTCCTGGGACGGAGGACAGCACAGGTCAGCTTCTGCGCCTGATGCCGGAGCTGGAAAACGGCGACCCGGACTGGTTCCAGGACAACGATACCAGAGGCAGCGCCTACCTCCTGTTCCATTGGAAGGACGAGAACGGGCAGACCACCTGGGAGCCGATCGCAACCTGCCATGAGGATGACATTCAGGCGTTTGCTTCGCTGCCGCAGTATGACAATCCCTACACCGCTTACGTCATGGAAACCTATGGAAACCAGATGCAGTAAGCCCCCTACCGAGACCGAGTGGCAGGTGATGGAGTGTGTTTGGGAGAAAGCGCCCTGCACGGGCCGGGAGGTCTGGGAGTGGTTCCAGGGCCGCACCACCTGGTCCCGCAGCACACCCCTGACTGAACAAAAAAGAGGCCCTGCCCAAGGAGAAGCTTGACCAGCTCTATGAGCTGCTGAAAGGATTGGAGGACGAGGACCATGCGTAACTGGCTGCTCAGCTGTGCGATCCTGCTGGCTGTGACCCTGGCCCTGCGGTTGGGGCTGGCCAAAAAGCTCAGCCCCACCCTGCGCTATGCCATCTGGCTGCCCGTGCTGATCCGGCTGCTTTTGCCGGTGGGCATCGGGGCCGCCGGGTGGAGCGTGGCAAACTGGGGCCTGGCATCCGAATCGACCGAATCGACCAGGCTGGTTCAAACGGAACCCCAGGCGATGCCGGACCTTTCCGGGACAGACATCGCCTTTACGCCCGATCATTTCACCGGAGAGACGACCCCCGGCACGCCGGGGCTGCTGCCCACCCTTTGGGTGGTCGGGGCCATTCTGGTGGGGGGCTGGTTTCTCTATGTGGAGTTTGCCCTGGCCCAGCGCCTGTTCCGCACGCGAGAACGGGTGGAGGGGACCGGGAGTTTTCTGCCAGTCTATGTGACCGACGCCATCCCTTCCCCCTGCCTGTTCGGCCTGATTCGTCCAACCATTTATCTGACCCCGGACGTGGTAGACGACGAAGAAACGCTGCGTCATGTCCTGGCCCACGAGGAGACGCACTTCCGCCACGGGGATCTCATCTGGTCCCTCCTGCGGGGCGTGTGCCTGGCAGTCCACTGGTTTGATCCCCTGGTCTGGTGGGCGGCGATCCTCTCCCGCCGGGACAGCGAGACGGCCTGCGACGCGGGCGCGATTCAACGCCTGGGAGAACAGCAAAGAGCGGCCTATGGCAGGACCCTGCTGGCCATGACGTGCAGCCCTGGACCGAAGTTCTTCCTGAACACGGCGACCCTCATCGGAAGTCAGACGGAGGTAAAGACGCGGGTCCAGCTTCTTGTTTCCCGTACCAAAACCCGCGCGGCGGCGGCCCTGGCTGTGTTGCTGATCGGCGGCGTGGCCGTGGGCTGGACCTATCCAGGCGCAACCGCGGAGACAAGGCCCTGGTCGGGCTGGACGGCCAATGACCAACATCTGACCGCCATGCTCCCCAAGGAAGCGGCGGCTCTGCCAGATGGTGTGATCGCCCGTGCTCAGGACGCCGTGGCCCAGCGTATCGTAGAGATTCAAGCGCAGTGGGCAGAGTGTGTGCCAGACTGCATCATCCTCGACGCGCACATCAATCGCATTACTTCCGTCTCTGGGCGGTATGCCGTCAGCTATCATGTTCGTCTTTCGCAGACAGATGAACGCTTGTTCACAGAAGAGATGTGGGAGCTTTCCCCCGATCTGGAGCAGGGGGAGGAACATTGGGTCGCCATGCCGCCCCTGTTGGTGTCATAAGCCCCCTTGCCCCTTTTCTCTGGCCGTGGTAGAATAGAGCCATCTCAGAGAACAAAGAGGCGTATGGCAATGCATGACGAACTGACCCAGGTAGACATCGACAAGATGCAGGCGGAGCTGGAGCACCGCATCCACGACCTGCGGCCGAAGCTCATCGAAGAGGTGAAGGTCGCCCGTTCCTTCGGGGACCTGAGCGAGAACTTCGAGTACAAGGCCGCAAAGCGCGAGAAAAACCGCAACGACAGCCGCATTCGCTACTTGCAGAACATGATCAAGACCGCCGTGGTCATCGAGCGCAACGACGAAGCCGACGGCGTGGCGCTCTTTGACAAGGTGACGTTCCAGGATGAGGACGGCGATGAAGAGACCATCCAACTCGTCACCACCCTGCGCCAGGACGCACTCAAGGGCCTCATCAGCAAGGAGTCCCCGGTGGGCAAGGCCCTCATGGGCAAGCGCGTGGGCGATACCGTCCGCATCCAGGTCAATGAAAACTATGCCTATGACGTGACCATCCTCTCCATCGAGAAAACGGGGGAGGACCCGGATATTCCCATCAGTACATTTTGAGAAAGCAAGAAAAGCTCGCCGGTCGGCGAGCTTTTCTCATCCCTGTTGGGTCCTGTTCAGAAGGGCACATTGTCCGGGTCCCGCCCCGATTCCCCGAAGGGGGGCAGGGCGTCGAGCCTGGCGATGTCTTCCGGGGTCAGGGCGAAGTCGAAGATGTTCAGGTTCTCCTGGATGCGGCTGGGCGTCACGGACTTGGGCAGGGGCAGATAGCCCTTGTCCAGGCACCAGCGCAGGCAGATTTGCGCGGGGGTCTTGCCGTACTTCCGGCCCAACTCAGCCAATAGGGGGTGACCCAACACGCGCCCCCGGCCCAGGGGACTCCAGGCTTCGATCAAAATATCATGCTGGGCGCAGAAGGCGACGGTTTCCCGCTGCTGCCAGCCGGGGTTCAGCTCGATCTGATCCACCATGGGCTTGACCGGTCCCTCCAGCAGGGCCTTGAGGTGGTGGGGCTTGAAGTTAGAAACGCCGATGGCCCGCACGCGGCCGCTTTGGTACAGCTCCGTCATGGCCCGCCAGGTCTCCCGGTTGATGTCCTCCCAATTGTCATACTTGTCCGCATAGGCGGGCCAGTGGATGAGGTAGAGGTCTAAGTAGTCCAGGCCGAGATGGGTCATGGTCTTTTCAAAGGCGGCCAGGGTGGGCTGATAGCCCCGGTCGGTGTTCCAGACTTTGCTGGTGACGAAGATCTCCTCCCGCGGCAGGCCGCTGGCCCGGATGGCCTCGCCAACGCAGGTCTCGTTGCCGTAGAAATACGCGGTGTCGATGTGCCGGTAGCCCAGGCGGAGGGCTTGTACGATGGCGTCCACCGTGGCCGGTTCTTCGGGCATGAGGTAGGTGCCGAAGCCGGGGGAGGGGATGGTGACACCGTTGGAGAGGGTAAAGTGGTCAGACATGGGGCTGGCTCCTTTCTGTGAGGTGAGCGGGCCGCAGGGGTCTGCGGCCCCTACATAGGGGTTCATAGGGGTTCGTTACTTTTCACTTATTATACGAAAGAGAACGGTAAATTGACAAGAGACAATTTTGCCCCTATCATAGAGACAACAACACGAGGGAGGATGCCCGCTATGATCGACCTGGAACACATCGCCCACTATCGGGAAAACAACCGCATCGAGGCCAAGAAAGCCGCCGGAGGCTTTCCCCACAGCCTGTGGGAGACCTACTCGGCCTTTGCCAACACCATCGGCGGCCTGATCTTACTGGGCGTGGAGGAGAGCCGGGAAAAAGAACTGAGCGTCACCGGCATCCCCGACGGGCCGGGATATGTGAAGCTCTTCTGGCAGACGGTCAACGACCCCAGCAAGGTCAGCGCCAATATCCTCACCCAAGAAGACGTGGCCCTGCACACCATCGAGGGGAAAGAGATCCTCGTCATCACCGTTCCGCGAGCGGGGCGGCACCAGCGGCCCGTGTACATCGGGGACAGCCCCTTCACCGGGGCCTATCGCCGGGACGGGGAGGGGGACTATCACTGCTCCCCCGACGAGGTCCGGGCCATGCTCCGGGACCGGGACGACACCCCGGCGGATCTGGCCGTCTTAGAGGGCCGTACCTCTGATGACCTCTCTCCGGAGAGCCTGCGGCAATACCGGGAGCTGCTGGCCCTGCGCCGCCCGGAGCACCCCTGGAACTATCTGCCGGACGAGCCGTTTTTGTCCGCCGCCGGTCTGGTCGGCCCAGGGCACACGGGGTGCCAGCACCCGACGTTGGCCGGGCTGCTTCTCCTGGGGAAACGCCGGCCCCTGCGGGAGGTCTTTCCCCACTTCCGCCTGGAGTATCAGGAGGCGGACACGGGCTTTGTGATCTCCACCCTGCACCCCGGCTCCCCGGAAAATCTGTTTGACTTCTATCTCCTGGTCTCCCGCCGCCTGGGGGCCGTCTCCGCGCTCCTGGCTCAGGAAGCAGGGGAACAGGCCGCGTTGGCCGGGGCCATGCGGGAGGCGGTCCTGAACGCCATTCTTCACGCCGACTACTTCAGCCGGGGCGGCTTACACATCCTGCGGACGGACACGGCTCTCACCGTGACCAACGGCGGTCTGCTCCGGGTGTCGCCGGAAAAAGCCAAGGCAGGCGTGGCTGCCGACCCCAGAAACCGGGGTCTGACCCAGCTCTTTTCCCTCGTCCGCCTGGGCACCGGCACCGGCCAGGGCTTGCGGGGCATCTACACCCTCTGGGCCAGGCGCGGCTGGCGGCCTCCGGTCCTGAGCGAGGGCTTCCAGGCGGGCGTGACGAACTTCTCCCTGCCCCTGCCCCGCCGGGAGTTCACCCCGGAGGAGCTGACCCGCCAGCAGGTCATCGAATACCTCACCGACCACATCACCGCCGCCCCTGAGACGCTGCAAAAGGCCCTGGGCCTGAGCGCCCAGGCGGTGCAGACCAGTCTGGACGCCCTCTTGACCCAGGGCCTTGTCGTCCCGAAGGGGGCGGGGTATACGCTGCGGGCGTAAAGATCAGAAGCGGAAATCTCTCCGGTTGGAGTTGCGAATGTCCTCGATGTGCTGCTGGGCGATGGTCCGCACCTTTTCCTTGGGGATGCGCTGCAACTCTCGCTCGATGAGGGCGTCACCCACGGCCTTGGTCTCAGGGGCGGCGTAGTCCACGAGATACTCTTCCAAAGTCATCAGGGCGTTGGGGTGGCAGCAGTTCAAAATCTGGCCGCTCTTGCACAGGGACATGAACCGGTCGCCGGTGCGGCCCTCCCGGTAGCAGGCGGTGCAGAAGGACGGGATGTGGTCCTGCTCCATGAGCCAGCGAACGACCTCGTCCAGGGAACGCTGGTCGGACACGTCGAACTGCTCGGAATCGTGGGGGCGTTCCTCCTCGGTGTAGCCGCCGACGGAGGTGCGGGAGCCGCCGCTGACCTGGGAGATGCCCAGCTTCAGGGCCTTCTCGCGGACTTCCTGGCCCTCGCGGGTGGAGATGATCATGCCGGTGTAGGGCACGGCGATCCGGATGCAGGCGATGATCTTCTCAAACAGCTCGTCGCTGAGGCTGTTGTCGAAGGCGGTGGGGTCGATGTCGTCAGCTTTTTTCACGCGGGGCACGCTGATGGTGTGGGGGCCAACGCCCTGGACCGCTTCCAGATGCTCGGCGTGCATGAGCAGGCCGGCAAACTCATACTGGTACCCCTCCAGCCCGAACAGCACGCCCAGGCCCACGTCGTCGATGCCGCCCTCCATGGCCCGGTCCATGGCCTCGGTGTGATAGGCGTAGTCGTGCTTGGGTCCGGTGGGATGCAGGGCCTCGTAGGTCTGCTTGTGATAGGTCTCCTGGAAGAGGATGTACGTGCCGATGCCTGCGTCCTTGAGCTTGCGGTAGTTCTCCACGGTGGTGGCGGCGATGTTCACGTTGACCCGGCGGATGGCGCCGTTCTTGTGCTTCACGCTGTAAATGGTCTCCAGACATTCCAGGATGTACTCGATGGGGTTGTTCACGGGATCCTCGCCGGCTTCGATGGCCAGGCGCTTGTGGCCCATATCCTGAAGCGCGATGACCTCCTGCCGGATCTCGTCCTGCGTCAGCTTTTTCCGGGTGATGTGCTTGTTCTTGAGGTGATAGGGACAGTAGACGCACCCGTTCACGCAGTAGTTGGACAGATACAGGGGCGCGAAGATCACGATGCGGTTGCCATAGAAGGCCAACTTGATCTCTTCGGCCAGGCGATACATCTCCTGAATTTTTTCGGGGATCTCACAGGCCAGCAGCACGGCGGCCTCCCGGTGGGTCAGGCCCTCGCAGTGGACGCCGCCGCTGGTGGGCTTGGGCCGGGCCTTTTCCAAAATGGCGTCGATGAGAGCCACGTCGTTCTTGTGTTCCTGGGCGTAGGCGAGGGTGGCTAAAATTTCTTCGTGGTTGATGAACTCTTCGGCGCGAAGAGATTTGGGGTCATAGTTTGCCATGGTATTTTGTCCTTTCTGGTTAGATCGTGCGGATGTCGCCGCGGGAAGAGACGAGGGTGTAGCCGACAGAGGCGACGCGTCCCTGCAAGCACCCCACGCACTGCGCCCCCTCTTCTCCGGTGCAGATCTTTCCGTCATACAGTGCGTATTTCTTCCGCACGGACAGGGGGGAGAGGTTGGGCATCACGACGTTGGCGCCTGCCGCCAAGCCTAGTTCCCGGCCGTTGGGCTGGATCGTCCCCAGGGCCGTGGTGGCGGGGAGGAGCAGGTTGGGCTGGATGAGGCGTAAGATCGACAGCAGGTAGACGGTCAGCTCTGCCGTGCCGGGCGCTTCGTCCCGGAGGGGCGTGTCCTGCTGGGGGATGAAGGGGCCGATGCCGCACATGGCGGGCTGGAATTCCTCGACGAATTTCAGGTCCTTGGCCAAGATCTCCGGCGTCTGGCCGGGGGAGCCGACGAGGAAGCCGCAGCCCACTTGATAGCCGATGTCTTTCAGGTCCCGCAGGCACTGGATGCGGTGGTCAAAGGAGAGTGCGGCGGGGTGTAGGGCGGCATAATGGTCCGGGTCCGCCGTCTCGTGGCGGAGCAGGTAGCGGTCTGCCCCGGCGTCATACAGGGCTTGGTAATCCTCCCGCGCCATCTCCCCCAGGGAGAGGGTCACGGCGCAGTCGGGGTAGTCGGATTTGATGGCCCGAAGAAGCCGACACACGCGGGGAACGGAAAAGGCTCCGTCCTCGCCGCCCTGGAGAACGAAGGTGCGAAAGCCCAGCCGGTAGCCCTCGGCGCAGCAGGCGAGGATATCCTCGTCAGACAGGCGGTAGCGGTCGCAGTTTTGGTTCGACCGGCGGATGCCGCAGTAGTAGCAGTCGTTGCGGCAGAAGTTGCTGACCTCGATGAGACCGCGGGTATAGACCTCTGTGCCGTAAACCGTCTCCCGCGCCGTCCGGGCCAGCGCCGCCAGACGCGCGGCGGTTTCCGGGGTGCGGAAACGGATGAGCCGGGCATACTCGGCCTCGGTCAGCTGATGACATCGCGCCAGCTTGTCGATCAGGGGAAAAAGGGTTCTCTCATTCATCGCTCTCAAACTGGGAGTAGGCGGTCTTGACGCGGATGCCGGGCAGGGCACCGATCTTGCCGGTCAGGGCGGCGGTCACGTCCTGGGGGGCGTCCACGGCCACGGACATGACGTTGATCTTCTTGGCCCGGTAGGGGATGCCCATGCGGCCGATAATATGCTCGCTGTTCTCATGGAGCAGGTCGTTGAGCTGGGGGACGGAAGCGGCGTCCTCCACGATGATGGCCAGGACAGCAACTCTGGTTTTCATTATAAAACACCTCTTTTTACTGGATGATAGAAGATAGAAAAGGCCGCACCTGGTTTGGGTGCGGCCTTGGGGTCGTGTGAGATCACTTGGCTGCCCCTTTCAGGCAGGGCGGCTGGCCCTTACTGTCAGGTGCGCCCTGGGGGACTTGCCCAGGGTCTTTGTCTATTATACAGGCGGAAGCGGCACTTGGCAAGACTTTTGCGGCAGGAATCTCACCGACGCCCTTCAAAACCAGGCGGGGGCGATAGGGGAAGTGGCCGATCTCCTCCCGGCTGGTGACGCCGGAGAGGACGAGGACGGTGTCCAGGCCGCACTCGATGCCGGCGACGATGTCCGTGTCCATCCGGTCGCCGATGATGGCGGTGTCCTGGGAATGACAGCTCAAAATGTTCAGGCCCGTCCGCATCATCAGGGGGTTTGGCTTGCCGACGTAATAGGCGGCCTTGCCCGTGGCCAACTCGATGGGGGCGACCAAGGCGCGGCAGGCGGGGACCAGGCCCTGCTCCGTGGGGCCGGTCAGGTCGCTGTTGGTGCCGATGAGCCGGGCACCGTTCTGAACGAAGCGCACGGCCCGGCAGATGTTCTCATAGGTGTAACTCAGGGACTCGCCCACGATGACATAATCCGGGGCCACGTCGTCAAAGGTGATGCCCTGCTCATACAGGGCGTTGAGTAGGCCCGGCTCCCCGATGACGAAGGCTCTGGCCCTGGGCATCTGGTCGGCAATGAACTTGGCGGTGGCCAGGGCGCTGGTGTAAAAATGCTTTTCGTCGATGTCCAGGCCCATGCGGGAGAGCTTGGATTGCAGTTCTCGCTGGGTCTTGCCGCTGTTGTTGGTGAGGAAGAGGAATTTCTTGTGTTCCTTCTGGAGCCAGGCGACAAATTCCTGCACGCCGGGTAAGAGACGGTTGCCGTGGTAGATCACGCCGTCCATGTCGCAGATAAAGCCTTTTTTGGTGAGTAAGTTTTGCATCGTGATGCCTCCCATCCGGGCCGACACGGCCCGTAGTATATCTCTTGTTTGGATTCTTTTCTACAAGCCTATTGTAGTGCGAAATGGGAAAGAGAACCACCGGAGTTGTGTTAAATTTTGGTGAAGAGCCGGCACATCACATGTTTCATAGTTTCCGTTGTCATTTTTGTCATGGGGATGCCTCGTTGTGTTCCTCTGGCCCCTGTGGTATACTTCAATAAAGAAGGAGGGGTGCTATGCACGAACCAGTTCCATTGTCCAGAAAACCGGGTACATGTCAGTATTGGGGGTACATATCATTGCTCTCTGACAGAGAAGCGCCCGTATCAGCATTTATGCTGGCACGGGCGCAAATTATTTAAGGCATGCTTTACACCCCCGTTTCTTTCATTATATCAGAATATCAGAAACGGGGGTGATTTTGTGGTTTTTTGACAGGCTGAGGAAGGCTCCGGCGCTTTTGGTACCGGAGCCTTCCTTGAGTCTTACTTTGCAAGCACAACGGAAATCTTGATTTCTTTTTCCGCCTCGCTCAGGTCGAACGCGCCGCCGTCCGCGACGCTCACACGTAGCTCATACAGTGTGCTGTCAGAAAGCGTATCCACGGCGCTGCCTGCTTCATCCGTGATTGACCACAGTTCGTTGCTGACCTCCGCCAACGTTCCGTCCGCACCGTAGGCATAGAGCTTCAGCCCGGCGGCGTCCCCGGAAAGGTTGTTCATCCGGAACGAGACTGTCGTGTTGGGATGAACATTTTCTACAGTGACAGTATTGCGCCAGCTTGTGACCTCACCTTTGCCGCCGCCCTGTTCAAACTGTTCCTGTGTCAGCACGTTCCGCGCAGCCTTATCGAGATCGACCTCTCGGTACGGCATTTCGGGCAGATAAACGAAGCGATCCTGCAAGCGCAGTAGCTCCAGATAGCCCGTTGGGCAATAGAGTGCGTTGCCGCTGTTGCCGGCATACATGCCGATGGCCATGTTGTTATAGCCGTATTTGCTGGAGACATCCATGGTAAAGACAGTCTCACCGGTTGCAAAGTCCAGGATGATGTACTGCCACATACCGGTGTTCAAGTCCTGCACATAGCCGTAGATATAGCCGGTCGCGGTGGAGAGCTTCATAATCGACGTGTCGCTCAGATCATTGCGGCACCAGACGCTTTTCATCTCATAGCCGGAATCGGTTTTGACCGTATCGACACGTTCGACGCCGGGCGCGATCATGCAGTTGCCCTTTGTCAGCCAGTTCATATCATAGATGTTGGCGTAGCTCTGGATGGAAGAGTCACTGTTGGGATCAGCAAGGCCTGCGTTGCCTGCGCCGAACCAGTTGCAGACAATCGTGCTGACGGTGCCCTCGCTGTCATC
>OLRJ01000611.1_pt1 | contig 36280 bp, 29 predicted proteins | sample 1672741 | NCBI WGS metagenome assembly OLRJ01 (sample SAMEA3136719, study PRJEB25190) | human gut metagenome | biome: human gut; feature: human-associated habitat; material: faeces | place: Austria | collected 2013 | reverse complement strand
AGCAGCTGCCGCACCTCGCTCGCCGTATCGGCACTTAGAATTATGCGGTATTGCCGTAGCTTTCAGGCGTGCCTTGCGCAGCAAACAGCGCTGCGGTTTACCCAAAAAAACAGCACCTTACCCCTTGCGGGGCAAAGTGCCGTGCGAAAACATGTGGGTGTGATCAACACCGTTACACAAACTGGTTGCGGCTGGCGTTGTATTCATAGCCAACATCGGCCAGTTTTGCGCAAATGGCATCCTTATCGGCGTCCTGATCGGCACACAGGGCATCCAGGCTTGCGTAATGATCCCGCAGCTGGGTGTTGATATAACTGAGCAGGATGATTGGGTCAGCTGGCAGCATAGCAACCTCCTAAGGCGTATCTGATCAGATACATCCTGATAAAAATCAAAAAAGCACTGCCAAGGCAGCCCCTGACAGCAACGGGAACCCGCTTATAAAAAGCACGCAAAAATGCCGGCCACCAACTGTGACCGGCAATTTTTTGCGTCTTGATCAGACCGCGCGGGTAACCTTACCCGAACGCAGGCAGCGGGTGCAGGCGTAGATATACTTCGGGGAACCATCCACAACCGCTTTCACGCGCTTGACGTTGGGGTTCCAGGTACGATTGCTCCGACGATGGGAGTGGGAAACCTTGATGCCGAAAGTGACACCCTTGCCACAACATGCACATTTGGCCATTCTGCTTGCACCTCCTTTAACATAGCTGTACTATAATAGCAAATCTTAAGCCAAAATGCAATACCCTTTTTGAAAAAATCCGTAAAAAATCCGCAGAAACGGTACATTTTTTCAAAAACAGGCGCAAAGTGTCCCGCTGCCCTTGTTTTGGGGCGGATTGTACGGTATAATACTTTAAATAATTACCCGTATGTGCCTGTGTGGCCTGCTATGCGGTATGCTGAGGTTTTTATGAATTATTTTGCCCTCAATGGCGTGATCTCCCCGCAGGAGCTGTATTATTACGCTCTGCGCGCCGTGGCCATGCTGATCGTCATCCCGTTCCATGAATCCGCCCACGCGCTTATCAGCTGGAAATTGGGCGATTCCACCGCCAAGGATATGGGCCGCCTGTCCATGAATCCGCTGCGCCACTTTGACCCGCTGGGCGCTTTGTGCATGATTGCGGCCGGGGTCGGGTGGGCAAAGCCGGTTGGCATCAACCCCACGCGCTTCAAAAATCCCAAACGGGGGATGGCTGTTTCCGCCGCGGCGGGGCCGCTCTCCAACTTTTTGCTGGCCTATGCGGCCATGCTGCTCTACAAAGTGGTATATTATGCCTGCGGCGGCGCGGTGCCCCAGCTGGTGCTGGATTTCCTTTATGTTCTGATCAGCATGAACATCAGCCTTGGCGTGTTCAACCTGATCCCTGTACCGCCGTTTGACGGCAGCCGCATTGTGCTGCTGTTCTTGCCGCAAAAAATGTATTTTCAGGCCATGCGGTATGAAAAATACATCATGGGCGTTGTGCTGCTTCTGGTGTTCTTTGGCCTGCTCAACACCCCGCTCAATCTCTGCGTAAACGCGGCGTGGCGTTTGCTGCTGAACCTGACCGGCTTTGTGGAACTGCTGTTCGGCATTGCCTGATGGCACATCTCGATTTAAGTAAGGAACGATATCCGCTGTTTTATGGAAACACTTACCTTTAAGCTACAGGAAGATAATTTTGAAGGTCCGCTGGATTTGCTGCTCTATCTGGTTGGCAAAAATAAAATGAACCTCTATGATATCAATATCATGGAACTCATTGAGCAGTATACTGCCGCCATCCAGACCATGCAGGCCGATAAGCTGGAAGTCTCCAGCGAATTCATTGATATGGCCGCGCACCTGGTTCAGATGAAAAGCGCCCTGTTGCTGCCACGCAGCCCTGAAGCGGAACGCATGAAAGCGGAGCTGACCGGCCGTCTGATCGAGTACAGCACCTGCAAGCAGGTGGCGGCGGAGTTGGGCAGCCGTGCGCGGGATTTGTACACCGCGGTGCGCCAGCCCCAAAAACCGGAAGGCCCGGCGGAATATTCCCGCAAACAGGATCCCGACCGGCTGGTGCAGGCGTGGTTCAGCCTGATGGGCCGCAGCCAGCGCCGCAAAAAGCCCACCCAGGAGCGGTTTGAACCGTTGGTCACCGCGCCGTTCGTATCGGTGGCAAGCCGTGTGGCCCACATGCTGCGCGGTATGCTGAAAGGTACGCTGTGCCGCATGGGCCAGCTGTTCAGCCCGCAGGAAAGCCGCAGCACCAATGTGGCAACGTTCCTGGCACTGCTGGAATTGATCCGCGCCGGGCGTGTGCGGCTGGATGAAACCGGAACCCTGACGATGGACCGCGCCCGCCGCCCGCGCAACAAACAAAACCAACCCACAGGAAAGGAGGCCGCAGCCGATGCCGATCACACAGCGCAATAAAATTGGCATGCTAGAAGCCATGCTGTTTGCCAACGCCGAACCGGTGGAAACCGACCGCCTGGCCGAAGCCATGCGCGCCGACCCGGCAGAGGTGCTGACCCTGCTGGAAAAGCTGCAAAAGCGCTATGATGAAACCGAAAGCGGCCTGATGCTGCTGCATTTTGACGGCGACCGCTGGCAGATGGCGACCCGCCCGTATTATGGCGAGGTGGTCAAGCGCATTTTGGATACCCGCCGCAACGCGCCGCTTTCGCCTGCTGCGCTGGAAGTTCTGGCTATTATCGCCTATAACCAGCCGGTCAGCCGCAGCTTCATCGAGCAGGTGCGCGGCGTAGATTCCTCTTCCACCGTGTCCAAGCTGATGGAACGCGGGCTGATTGAGGAAGCTGGCCGTCTGGATCTGCCCGGCAAGCCGGTGGCGTTCCGGGTGACGGATACCTTTTTGCGGGTGTTCGGCCTTGGCAGTCTGGCCGACCTGCCCCCGCTGCATGACGACCCCCAGAAAGAAGAAGAACTGCCGGTGCAGCAAACCCTGGAGGAACTGCAATGAGCGCCGTGTTGGCGGTTGTGCTGATGGTGCTAAAAATAATCGGCATGATTTTGCTGGCACTGCTTTTGCTTTTGCTGTTGGCGCTGCTGCTGCCTGCGGGCATTCACTTCCGTTGGAGCCATATCGGCGGCCTGCGTTTACAGCTGTGTTACGGCCCGCTGCACTTTACCCTGTACCCGCGCAAAGCGGATGAAGAGGAAAAAAAGGCAGAAACAAAGCAGGGGAACACGCCCAAAACCGAGCCGACTTCCGCCGCACCGCCCAAGCCAACCCCGCCGCCTGCAAAAGCGCCGGAAGAACCCCAAAAAGCAGAACCGGCCCCGCCCGCTGAAAAGGAACAGGGAAAACCAAAAGCACCGGAAACATCCCCGCAGCCGGAACAGGCAGTACCAAAACCAAAAGCCAAATCTGCCCCGGCAGCGGAAACACCTGCCGCGGAACCACAGCCGGAAGAAGATACCGGCCTTGTGGACCGCATCAAAGCGGCAGTCAGGGCGGACCCTGTTGGCTATGTGCGGCACCTGTTCAGCGTGCTGCGCGCCAGTGCGGGGCCGCTGCTGCGCGGCTTCCGCGTCAGCAAGCTGAATGTGATCTGGACGATAACAGGGGAGACCGCCGCAGAAACGGCCATCCTGTACGGCCAGACGCTGACTACCCTCAACACCATCTTGGCAATCGCACAGGACCACATTAAAATACAGGCGGATCAGCTCTGGCTGGAGGCTGATTACACCGGCAGCGCCAAACAGCAGCGTGTGGTTTCGCTCAAACTGCTGCTCTGCCCGCTGCTGGCACTGGTTACAGTGGTGTGCTTTGTGTGGCATGCCAGGCATGACCCGCAGCTGCTGCCCCCAAAACACCCCGAATACAATACACCTGAAACAGAACAGGGAGGTAATTTATAATGGCAGAACATCCGATTGAAGGCATGATGGGCGTTACCATGGAAAAAATCCGCCAGCTGGTGGATGCCAATACCATCATTGGCGAACCGATCACGGTGGATGGAGCAACCATCATCCCCATTTCCCGCGTTACCTTTGGCTTTGCCTCCGGCGGCTCTGATGTTGGCGCAAAAACCAACAAGCAGATGTTTGGCGGCGGCACCGGCGCGGGCGTTTCCATTGCACCCATCGCGTTTTTGGTGATTAGCGGCGGCAATGTGCGCACCATCCAGCTGGTGGAACATGTCAGCCCGGTGGACAGCGCTATCAACGCTCTGCCGGACCTTGTGGACCGCATCAGCGCCCTAATCAAAAAGGACAAGCCCGAAACCCCGCAGGAATAAGCGGACAGATTTCATTTTTCCCCAACCGGAACCCGGCCCAAAGCGGGCTGTTCAACTGAAATGCCGGGAGGACATTCTCATATAAGCAAATCCACCCGGCGGATATTACCCTGATATTGGAAAGGAACACCATGGCAGAACAACGGATTCAAAAAGTACTCTCGGACCAGGGCGTGTGCTCCCGCCGCGCTGCAGAAAAATTGATTGATGAAGGCCGCGTCAAGGTCAACGGCCACCCGGTCACGCTGGGGGATAAGATGGACCCCGATTTTGATAAAGTCAGCATTGACGGCAAAAGCGTGCGAATTGTGCGCAAGCGCCAGTATACCTATCTGATGCTTAACAAGCCCCGCGGCTATATTACCACCGCATCGGACGAACGCGGCCGCAAGACCGTTATGGATCTGCTCACCGGCGTGAACCGCCGTGTGTATCCCATCGGCCGTCTGGATAAAGACAGCGAAGGCTTGCTGCTGCTGACGGATGACGGCGCATTTGCCAACCTGCTCACTCATCCTTCCGGCGGCGTGGGCAAGCTGTACCGCGTTACTGTGCGCCCCCGCGCGACCGAGGAACAGGTTGTCAAAATGTCCAGCGGCGTTGTGCTGGACGATGGTGTAAAAACCCAGCCCGCCGTCATCCATGTTGTGGTGGATGAACCCGGCCGCACGGTGTTGGAGATCACCCTGCACGAGGGCCGCAACCGCCAGATCCGCCGCATGTGCGAAGCAGTCGGCCTGGAGGTCATCCGCCTGAAGCGCAGCGCTGAAGGCCCGGTCAAACTGGGCATGCTGCAGCCTGGCGAATACCGCGAACTGAAAAAATCCGAGATTAGTGCCCTGCGCAATGCCGCGCTCAAGGCTGCCCCGGCCCGCAAAGCCGCCCCTGCCGCCGCCCGCCGCCCCGGCCCCATCAAGCACGACTAAGCAGGCTGAATCACAACATTCTATGCAAACAAACCGCTCCGCAAGGGGCGGCTTTGTCATAATTTTGGGCAAACTGTGCAGAAAAAGCTGAAAAATAAGGCGAAACGCAAAACTTTTTGGCGCTTTCCACTTGTCTGCTTTTCGACGAAGTAGTATAATAAAGCCATATGGCATATGATAACCATCTTGCTCATTGAATAAACAGGAGGTCAATGTATGGCAGCTAATAAGCCAGGCAAGGAAGCAATCCTTGCAGCATTTTTTGATGAGGGGAACTATTCTCCTCTGTTTACTGACGGTGCCGTCAGCGCAGCGTTCGGCTGTGCCAATGGCCAAAGCGTTTATGCCGTTTACCAGAACGGGGAACCCGTTGGCGCGGCAGATCTGGATAAAACCACTCGCGTGCTGAAAATGGCCGCTGAGACCGGCAATCCCGTTGTAACGTTCTACAATTCTACCGGCGCTAAGCTGGAAGGCGGCTTGGAGCTGCTGAACGCAAACTCCCGCCTGACCGCTGAGATCGCCCGCATCTCCGGCGTTGTGCCTCAGGTTGCCGTTGTTACCGGTACCTGCGCCGGCACCAGCGCTGTGCAGGCCGCCGCAGCTGATGTCTGCATCATGGCAGCTGACGCTGAGCTGTTCCTGATCGCTCCTTTCAATGCAGAGGACAAGGTCAAGGCTGCCGGCTCTGCTGAGTTTGCCGCCAAGGCAGGCGTTGCCGCTATCGTGGAAGAAGATGCCGTCAAGGCAGCTTCCGCCGCTGCCCGCGTTGTGGGTATGTTGCCGGCCAACAACCTGGCTGGCCCCGCTGTGTTTGATTTCGAAGCTCCCGCCGCTGCGCTCAACCTGGTCAAGTATGATGCCAAGAGCGCTGCCGAGGCTATTGCCGATGCAGGCAGCCTGACCGAGCTGTACGCTGGTTATGGCCGCAACATCTATACCGCACTTGGTTCCGTCAACGGCCAGGCTGTCGGTATCGTTGCTACCGCCAAGGGTACCCTGTGCCACAAGTGCACCGCTAAGGCAGCCCGTTTTGTGCGCCTGTGTGATGCTTACAGCATTCCCGTTGTGACTGTTGTCAACACTGAAGGCTTTGTCAAGAGCGAAGGCGACGACCAGGCTGGCGGCATCCGCCAGGCTGCCCGTATGGCTGGCGTTTATGCCGAAGCTACCACCGTTAAGGTCGCAATCCTTGCTGGTGAGGCTGTTGGCCCCATCTACACCGTCTTTGCAGCTTCCGCTGACTGGCGTATTGCTGTGGACGGCTGCACCGTTGCCCCGCTGGCACCGGAAACCGCCGCTACCGTTCTGTACAAGGATGAGATCTTTGCTTCTGACAACATCCAGCAGGCTACCAAGCAGAAGGCTGCTGCCTACAAGGCAGAGCAGTGCAGCGCAGTTGCCGCTGTTGCCAACGGCGCTGCCGATGCCGCTGTAAAGGCTGCCGATGTGCGTGCTGCTGCCGCACAGGCCCTGGATATGCTGGCCACCAAGCGCACCACCCGTTTGCCTAAGAAACACGGCAACATCACCCTGTAATATTTAAGGAGGATCCTTTTTATGAAAAACCTGACTGTTACCGTGAACGGCGTTGCCTACAACGTTACCGTTGAAGAAAACACCAACGGCGCTGCTCCTGTTGCTGCTGCCCCGGCTGCCGCTCCGGCACCCGCCGCTGCACCTGCTCCGGCTGCTGCACCTGCCGCACCCGCTGCCGCTGGTTCTGTTCCTGTCAACGCTCCCATGCCGGGCACCATCCTGGACATCAAGGTCAAGGCAGGCGCTGCTGTTAAGGCTGGCGATGTTGTCATGATCCTCGAAGCCATGAAGATGGAAAACGAGATCAGCGCACCGCAGGACGGCACCATTGCCAGCATTGACGTTCGCAAGGGCGATACCGTCAACTCCGGCGATGTGCTGTACACCATGGGCTGATAAAGCGTAAACGATCCCGAACGTTAAAAAATGAGGTGAACGAGATTGGCTAAGAAACCTGTTAAGATTACCGAAGTCGTTCTGCGTGATGCGCATCAGTCTTTGCTGGCCACCCGTATGACGATGGATGAAATGCGTCCCATCCTGCCCGAAATGGACAAGATCCCGTACTTCTCTGTGGAGTGCTGGGGCGGCGCAACGTTTGACTCCTGCATCCGCTTTCTGGACGAAGATCCGTGGGAGCGTCTGCGCATCCTGCGTAAAGAACTGCCGCATCAGAAACTGCAGATGCTGTTCCGCGGCCAGAACATGCTGGGCTACCGCCCCTATGCTGACGACGCCGTTCAGTACTTTGTACAGAAGAGCGTTGCCAACGGCATTGATGTGATCCGTATTTTCGATGCTCTGAACGACCCCCGCAACCTGAAGACTGCCATCGAGGCAGCCAACAAGGAAAAGGCACATGTTCAGGCCTGCATCAGCTACACCCTGAGCCCGGTGCATAACAACGAGTATTTTGCCAAGTATGCCAAGACCCTGGAAGAGATGGGCGCAGACTCTATCTGCATCAAGGATATGGCAGGCCTGCTCAAGCCCTACACCTGCGCCGAGCTGGTGAGCGAGCTGAAGAAGACCGTCAGCATCCCTGTTGACATCCACAGCCATTACACCGCCGGTCTGGCCTCCATGTCCATCCTGAAGGGCATCGAAGCCGGTGCTGACATTGTGGATACCGCCATGAGCCCGCTGGCTCTGGGCACTTCCCATATGCCGACCGAAAGCCTGGTCGCCGCCCTGCAGGGCACCGATTATGACACCGGCCTTGACCTGAACCAGCTGAACGTTGTGCGTGCTTACTTCGCCAAACTGCGCGAAAAGTATATCGCCAACGGCCAGATCAATCCGAAGAGCCTGGGCGTTGATGCCAACACCCTGCTGTATCAGGTTCCGGGCGGCATGTTCTCCAACATGCTTAAGCAGCTCAAGGACGCTGGCAAGGAAGATAAGCTGGACGAAGTTCTGGCCGAAATCCCCCGCGTGCGTGAGGATGCCGGTTACCCGCCGCTGGTCACCCCGACCTCCCAGATCGTTGGCACTCAGGCTGTGTTCAACGTCATCATGGGCGAGCGCTACAAGATGGTCACCAAGGAGTTCAAGGGCCTGGTTCATGGCGATTACGGCAAGACTCCCGCTCCCATCAAGAAGGAATTCAGCGACTTTATTCTGAAGGGCGAAGAGCCCATTACCTGCCGCTTTGCTGATACCCTTGCCCCCGAAATGGACAAGCTGAAGGCCGAAGCTGCCAAGTATGCCATCCAGGAAGAGGACGTTCTGACCTACGCTATGTTCCCGCAGGTTGCTCCCAAGTTCTTCGAAAAGCGCAATGCCCGTATGCACGGTGTGGACGCTCTGCATGCTGACTATGAGAACAAGTCTCATCCGGTCTGATTCCAGCTACGCTGAATAAGCAATAAGCAACACCCGCAGGTGTAAGCCACTTGGCCGATCCCTGCGGGTGTTTTTGTATATTCGCTTTTTTGTCAGGCATAACTTGGGTGCGCATTTCAAATATCACATGGAACTAAGCCCAAAACGTACCCCCGTAGTAGTGTGTGAAGACTAAAACTTTACCTTTTTGCTCTATCTAAAAAATTAGAGCCGCTTCGTAACAAAGCCAAATGGAGAAAGTCTCCAAATCATAAAAAGTAAAGCTTTAGAATTACCACACTAGTAGGGCCACACATCGTGCGCCCGCTGCCTAAGGCAACACCGCACAATTCCCGCCTTGCGGCTTAAGCGCCGCTCCGGCATCTGCCGCACCTCGCTCGCCGTATCGGCACTTAGAATTATGCGGTATTGCCCTAAAAATTCACCGAAAAATCGGCCCCATGACGAACGCCTCATAAATGCAAACCGCCGCCCCGCTAATCATTCTAAAATGTCACAATGCTACAAACGATTACGGACGATAAATAACGGCGAACCAACCGTATCCTAACCCAACGGCACTCCTTTATTCCTGTCCCGGCTTCCTCTCCAACGCATCAAACTGCTTTACAATCTCCGGGTCTGCCAGCTTGATGACCCTGCCGGAAAGATAGTGCAGCGTGTTTTCCTCCGGAATATTGCCAAACGTCAGCCGCTGGGCACACAGTGCCTGCGTCTTAAACCCGGTTTTCTCGTTCATGTTGCGGTTGCCGTACTTGATGTCGCCCAGCACCGGGTGCCCCAGGTAAGCCAGGTGCGCACGGATCTGGTGCGTGCGGCCGGTAATCAGTCCAATGCGGCAGAGCGCAAACGGCCCAATGCAGCGGATCACCGTTACATCGGTGATGATTTTTTTGTACCCCTCGCTTTCATGGGCGTGAATGCGCACCTTGTTGCCTTTTTCGCTGTGCTGCAGCCAGGCAACATGCCGCCCGGCCGGCGGGGCACCGATGGTAATGGTCAGGTACTCTTTCTTCATCCAGTCATCGCGGATGATCTCGTTCATATCCCGCAGGGCCGTGTATTTTTTCGCGGCAATCACAAGCCCCTCGGTGCCGCGGTCCAGCCGGTTGCAGATGGCGGGTGCAAAGCGGTTTTCAGCCTTGGGGTCATATTCGCCGCTGGCCTGCAGCTGGGCACAAAAGGCATCCACCAGGTTGGCATCGCCGGTGCGGTCGCTGTGGCACAGCAGGTGAGCGGGCTTGTACAGCACCGCAATGTTTTCGTCCTGATAGATCACCTTGACCGGCGGCTGGCGGCGCGGCGGCTTTTTGGCCGGGACCACCGGCTTTTCGGGGAAGAACTCATCGTTGATATACAGCTCGATCACATCACCGCTGCTCAGCCGGGTGTCCGCTTCACCGCGCTTGCCGTTCACCTTAATGCGCTTGTTGCGGAAACTTTTATATAGTAGGCTGCGCGGCATGTCCCTGGTCACGCTTTCCACAAAGCGGGAAAGCCGCACGCCGTTTTCGTTTTCGCCTGCGATAAACTTTTTCATGGGGGTCACATCCTCTTTGCAATCTTCAAACAATAGTATATAATAAGAACAGCCAAAGGTAAAGGATGTGCGCCCATGCCGGAAAAGAAAACCACCAATTCGATCCATGAAGAGCACCGTGCCCGCATGCAGGAGCGCGTTGCCCGCGATGGCTTAACCAGCCTTGCCGCGCATGAGGTGCTGGAATATCTTTTGTACTTTTCCATTCCGCGCCGGGATACCAACCCCTTGGCTCACCGCCTGATCCAGCATTTTGGCGGATTTTGCCAAGTGCTGGATGCCAGCGAGGAAGAATTGATGCAGGTGCAGGGCATTGGCCCCGCCAGCGCAAGACTGCTGCATTCCTTCCGGGATGTTGCCCGCTTTTACCAGATCCAAAAGCACAAGGAACACCCTGTTCAGCTGCGCAACGCTGAGATGTGCTGTGAGTATATCCGCCCGCTGTTCAGCGACCCCAAGCGGGAAGAGTTTTATATGATCGCCATGAATGACGATTATGTCCCGCTCAAAGAAATTTACATTGCATCGGGCATTCCCAACCGCGTGCAGTTTGATACCCATAAGCTGTTGCGGGATGCCGTTGCCAGCCAGTGTACCTGTGTTGTGCTGGCGCATAACCATCCGTCCGGTTTGGCGGCGGCTTCCAATGCGGATCTGCTTGCCACGCAGGCCATTATTCTGGCATTGGGCCAGGTTGGCATTGATGTGCTGGATCATGTGATTTTGACGCCTACCGACTGGTTCAGCATGGCAGAGCATGGCCGTGTGCCGCAGTATAACCCCAGTACCGGCCAACTGCTGTTTGCCGCCCGTGCCACCTGGCCGATGGAACCGGAGAAGCCCAAACAAATCAAGCGCTGAATGCGCCTCAAGCACAAAGCAAACCCGGCATGTCCCGCGGGCGCAAGGCAGCAGGGTTTGCCTTGAACCATACAAAACAAATAAAAAATGCCGCCCCGTAAAAGGGGCGGCAAAGTTATGCCGTTTGTGCGGCGCTATGTTAAGTTTAAGCTGCCAGCTTATGCTTCCGGGATCAGCACGCCGTACCCGCCATCAGCGCGGCGGTAAACGACCTGGATCTTATCGTTCTCGGTGCTGTGATACAGGAAGAAGCTGTGTCCCAGCAGGTCCATCTGCAAAATGGCTTCCTCAGTGCTGCAGGGCTTCAGGGCAAAGTGCTTTTCGCGCACAATATCCATGCTTTCTTCCGGCTCGGTAGCGGGTATTTCCGCTGCTGCGGCGGTCAGCTTGGTGCCAAGGCGCTTGCGGTACTTTACCACACGGCGGGTCAGCAGATCGACGGCGTCGGCCAGGGCATCTTCCATGCGCTCATCCGTTTTTTCGGCGCGCATGGCCAGATCCTTGCTGCGCAGCATGATCTCAACGGTCTGCCCGCTTTTTTCTACCGTGACGGTAACCTGTGCCTGTGCTTCGTCAGGGAAAAACTTGTCCAGCTTCGCAAGCCTCTTTTCCGCATTTTCGATAAAGCTCGGTTTGAGCGTAACGCGACGGCCGGTACATGTAACTTTCATAGGACAACCTCCCTTTGTTTTGGGTGCCCAGCACCCTTGCCAGAAAGCCCGCTGCCAACTTGGCTTCATTTTCGACAGCTGCTTCCTGTACCTCTATTATAGCAAATCTATACAAAAAGTCAAAATGTTTTTGCGGACAAATTAAAAATTTTGTAAAATGTTCACAACTTGCCGCACTCATCCAGAAAAGGACGAATTCATGGATAAATTTTCCGTTTTGCAGCAATACTTCGGCCACAGCAGCTTCCGCCCCGGTCAGGAACAGGTGGTGGATGCCATCGTTTCCGGCCAGGATGTCCTCGGTGTTATGCCCACCGGCGCAGGCAAATCTGTTTGTTACCAGGTTCCGGCCATGCTGATGCCGGGGCTTACGCTGGTCATTTCACCGCTGATTTCCCTGATGCAGGACCAGGTTGCCGCCCTGGAAGAGGAGGGCGTGCATGCTGCCTGCCTGAACTCCGCCCTGCCGGAAGGGCTTTACAGCACCATTCTGCGTGCCGCGCTGGAGGGGGACTATAAAATTCTATACGTTGCCCCGGAACGCCTGCTGACGGACAGTTTCTTATACCTTGCCATGCACGCCCGCATCGCTTTTGTGGCTGTGGACGAAGCCCACTGCGTGTCCCAATGGGGTCAGGATTTCCGCCCCAGCTACCTGAAAATTGCCGAATTCATCTCCCGTCTGCCGTACCGCCCGGTCATTGGTGCGTTCACGGCAACGGCAACGGAACAGGTCAAGCAGGATATCATTGCCCTGCTGCAGCTCAACCAGCCTTTTACGCTGACCACCGGCTTTGATCGCCCCAACCTCTATTTTGGTGTGGCCCGCCCGCGGGATAAAGAACGTTATATTGAAGAATATATCCTCGACCACCGGGATCGCAGCGGCATTGTCTATTGCGCTACCCGCAAATCGGTAGAGTCCGTCTGTAAGGAGCTGCGATCCGTTGGCATTTCCGCCACCCGTTATCATGCGGGCCTTACCCCGGAGGAGCGCAGCAAAAATCAGGAAGATTTTGTCTATGACCGCAAGCGGGTCATGGTTGCAACAAACGCCTTCGGCATGGGCATAGATAAATCCAATGTCAGCTTTGTGCTGCATTATAATATGCCAAAAAATCTGGAAAACTACTATCAGGAAGCGGGCCGCGCCGGGCGCGATGGCGAGCGCGCCGAGTGCATCCTGCTGTTCTCCCTGGGGGATGTGCAGACGGCAAAGTATTTTATCCAGAACTCCCACGATAACGATGAGCTAACCCCTGAACAGGCCGAAGCCGCCGCCAGGCGGGACCGCGAGCGGCTGGACGTGATGGTGGGGTACTGCAAAACCACCCGCTGCCTGCGCAGCTATCTGCTGGATTATTTCGGCGAGCACCACACCGGCGGCTGCGGCAACTGTTCCAACTGCACCGGCGAGTTTGTGCAGACCGACATCACCACCGAAGCACAGAAGATCCTTTCCGGCGTGGCGCGCATCCAAAAGCGTTGGCCCGGCGGGCTGGGGGTTGTGGCGCTGGTGCAGATGCTGCGCGGCGCCAAGGATCAGAAAACCCTGGAGCGCGGGCTGGACCAGTTCCCGACCTATGGCATCATGCGGGATGTGCCGCCCCAGCGCATGCGCCTTTACCTGGATGCATTGCAGGAGCAGGGCTACCTGGCCGAAACCGGCGATGAGTTCCCGGTCATCACCCTGACAGCCAAGGCTCCAGCGGTGCTTTTCCACGGTGAGCAGGTTACCATGCAGGAGCGCGCCGCCACCGCGCAGGAAACCCAGGCCAAGCGCCGTGCTTCCCGCAAAAAGACGGCTGCCCGCACCGCACTTTCGGAAGCGGACGATTCGCTGCTGGCAAGCCTGAAAAACCTGCGCAGCGAACTGGCCCAGAAAAACCACGTTCCGGCATATATCGTGTTCAACAATGTCAGCCTGGACGAGATGGCCGAGCTTAAGCCGCGTACCATGGGGGATTTCCGCCGTATTTCCGGCGTCGGCGATGCAAAAGCTGCCAAATATGGTGAGGCATTCATTAAGCATATTGCCAAATGGGTGCGCGAACACTCGGAGGAAGAATAAGCCGACATGCCGCTGCCGGATGCAGCCCCGGCAGCAGCGCATAAAAGGCATAAAAAGCCGCAAAATGCCTTTAGGCAATACCGCACAATTCCCGCCTGACGGCTTAAGCACCGCTCCGGCGGCTGCGGCACGGCAACTGCGTTGCCAAAATGCTCGATAATACACAAAGTATTATCTGCGCTTTTGGCTTAGCAGCTGCCGCACCTCGCTCGCCGTATCGGCACTTAGAATTATGCGGTATTGCCTTTACAATTAAAAAGATCTATACTATAATGAAACAACAGTAAGTTGTATAAGACGAACTTAAGTTGTAAATGAACGACCAACAGCAGGGGAGGTCCGCTATGCCGGAACAACAGGAAAACCAAACCGAGGTGTTCCACCTCAAAGCACCGTTCAAACCGACTGGCGACCAGCCCCAGGCTATTGAAGCGCTGGTGCAGGGCCTGAAAGCAGGGGATAAAGGTCAAACTTTGCTGGGCGTTACCGGCTCCGGCAAAACCTTTACGATGGCCAATATCATTGCACAGTGCAACCGCCCCACACTGATTCTGGAACCAAACAAAACCCTGGCCAGTCAGATCTGCACCGAGATGCGCGGATTTTTCCCCGATGATGCGGTGGAATATTTTGTGAGCTATTACGACTATTACCAGCCGGAAGCCTACATCCCCTCCACCGATACCTATATTGAAAAAGACAGCGCCATCAATGATGAGATCGACCGCCTGCGCCATTCGGCCACGGCGGCACTGTCGGAGCGGCGCAATGTTATCATTGTGGCGTCGGTTTCCTGCATTTATTCCTTGGGCGACCCTATCGATTACCGCAGCATGGTCATCAGCCTGCGCCCCGGTATGCAGATGGAGCGGGACGAGCTCTGCCGCCGCCTGGTCAAGCTGCAATATGAACGCAACGATATGAACTTTATCCGCAATAAGTTCCGCGTTCACGGCGATATTGTGGATATCCACCTTGCTTATAATGATGAATACGCCATCCGCGTCGAATTCTTCGGCGATGAAATCGACCGCATTTCCGAGTTTGATCCCCTGACCGGCGAGCGCAAAAATATTGTGCGCCATGTGGCTATTTTCCCCGCCAGCCACTATATCGTCGGCCCTGAAAAAATGAAAGAAGGTCTCGCCAAGATCCAGACCGAGATGGAACAGCAGGTGCAGGCCTTTACTGCAGAGGGCAAACTGCTGGAAGCCCAGCGCATCCAGCAGCGCACCCAGTACGATATGGAGATGCTACAGGAAGTTGGCATGTGCAAGGGCATCGAAAACTACTCTGCCGTGCTGTCCGGCCGTGCCCCCGGCTCCACCCCCACCACGCTGCTGGACTACTTTCCCAAAGATTTTATCCTGATGGTGGATGAAAGCCATGTAATGCTGCCGCAGGTCCGCGGCATGTTCGGCGGGGACTACAGCCGCAAAAAAACGCTGGTGGAATATGGCTTCCGCCTGCCCTCGGCGTTTGACAACCGCCCGCTGAAATTTGAGGAATTTGAATCCAAGGTCGGCCAGACGATCTTTGTCAGCGCTACCCCTGGCCCCTATGAACGGGAACATTCCAGCCGCGTGGCCGAGCAGGTCATCCGCCCCACCGGTCTGCTGGACCCCGTCATCATGGTGCGCCCAGTGGAAGGACAGATCGAGAATCTGCTGGGCGAAATTTTGCAGCGCATCGACCGCGGCGAGCGTGCCCTAGTTACCACCCTGACTGTCAAAATGGCCGAGGACCTGACCGACTACCTGGAAGAACACGGCGTGCACACCAAGTATATGCACCACGAGGTGGATACCTTTGAGCGCATGGAGATCATCAAGGACCTGCGCACCGGTGCCATTGATGTGATTGTCGGCATCAACCTTCTGCGCGAGGGCCTGGACCTGCCGGAAGTTTCGCTGATCGCCATTCTGGATGCCGACAAAGAGGGCTTCCTGCGCAGCGAAACCAGCCTGATTCAGACCATTGGCCGCGCGGCCCGCAACGCAAACGGCGTGGTGCTGATGTACGCCGATGAAGTAACCCCCAGCATGGAGCGCGCCATCATGGAAACCGAGCGCCGCCGTGCCATCCAGGATGCCTACAACAAAGAACACGGCATTACACCAAAAACTATCGTGAAAGCCATCGGCGGCGGGCTGGAAATCAGCATGAGCGAAGAAAACAAAAAGATGCGCCAGCACCGTATGAGCCGCGCTGAACGCGAACAGACCATTACCCGCCTGACCCGCGAGATGAAAGAAGCCGCCCGCCTGCTGCAGTTTGAGCACGCCGCATTCCTGCGTGATGAGATTGAAAAGCTGCAGCGCGGGGAGGACCCTACCGCCGATACCAGCACCCGCCGCGCCGCTGAAAAACAGCGCAAAACGGGCAAGGGGAGAAGGAGCTATAAAAAGTGAGCAACATTCAAATTGATGCCAACAACCGCATTACGATCAAGGGCGCGCGGGAGCATAACCTGAAAAACGTCAACCTGGTTCTGCCACGCAACAAGCTGATTGTTATGACGGGCCTTTCCGGCTCCGGCAAGTCCAGCCTGGCCTTTGATACCATCTTTGCGGACGGCCAGCGCCGCTATATGGAAAGCCTTTCCAGCTATGCCCGCATGTTCCTGGGCCAGATGGAAAAGCCCGATGTGGACGAAATCACCGGCCTTTCCCCGGCGGTTTCCATTGACCAGAAAACCACCAGCCACAACCCGCGTTCCACCGTGGGCACCGTGACGGAAATTTATGATTATCTCCGTTTGATGTATGCCCGCATTGGCGTTCCGCACTGCCCGGTCTGCGGACGCGTCATCAGCCAGCAAACGGTGGACGAGATGGTAGACGAGGTGCTTAAACTGCCGGAGCGCACCCGCTTCCAGGTGCTGGCCCCTGTTGTGCGGGGCCGCAAAGGCACCCAGGCCAAGGAGCTGGACGCTGCCCGCCGCGGCGGTTACGCCCGCGTGCGCATTGACGGCAACATGTATGATCTGGACGAAGAGATCAAGCTGGAAAAGAATATCAAGCATACCGTTGAAATCGTCGTGGACCGCCTGTCCATCAATGATACGGTGCGCGGCCGCCTGGCCGATTCTATTGAGACTGCCGTTGCCCTGACCGGCGGCCTTGTCATCATTGATGTTATCGGCGGCGAACCGATGGAGTTCAGCCAGAACTATGCTTGCCCGGAGCACGGTGTTTCCATTGACGAACTTTCCCCCCGCATGTTCAGCTTTAACAATCCCTTTGGCGCCTGTGAAACCTGCACCGGCCTGGGCACCTTTATGAAGGTGGACCCGGCCCGCGTGATTCCGGATCCGCGCAAGTCCATCCGCGAAAGTGCCATCAAGGCCAGCGGCTGGTATTATGCGGAGGGATCCATCTCTGAAATGTATTACAAAGCGCTGGGCAAGCGCTATGGCTTTACGCTGGATACCCCCATCAAGGAGATGAGCAAAGAAGCCGTGCACGCCATCCTGTATGGCACCGGAACTGAAAAAATCGAGATGCAGCGCGAGAATATGTTTGGCTCCGGCACCTATATGAACACGTTTGAGGGCATTATCCCCAACCTGGAGCGCCGCTTCCGTGAAACAGGCAGCGAGTGGGTCAAGGAGGAAATCGCCCTTGTCATGTCCAGCGAGGAGTGCCCCACCTGCCACGGCCAACGCCTGAAGCCCACCAGCCTCGCCGTCACGGTGGGCGGCATCAACATTGCCCAGTTCTGCGATATGAGCGTGAACGAGGAACTGGAATTTATTCAGACGGCAAAAGTGTCCGAGCGGGATGAAGTCATCGCTGCCTCCATCTTCAAAGAGGTCAAAGAGCGTCTGGGCTTTTTGAAGAGCGTGGGTCTGGGGTACTTGACCCTGTCCCGCGGCGCATCGTCCCTTTCCGGCGGCGAAAGCCAGCGCATCCGCCTGGCGACCCAGATCGGCAGCGCACTGACCGGCGTGCTGTATGTGCTGGATGAACCCAGCATCGGCCTGCACCAGCGCGATAACGATAAGCTGATTGCCACCATGAAGCGCCTGCGCGACCTGGGCAACACCCTGATTGTAGTAGAGCACGACGAGGACACCATGCGCCAGGCGGACTATATTGTGGATGTCGGCCCCGGTGCCGGTGTGCATGGCGGCGAGATCGTGGCCGCCGGCAGTGTGGAGGACATCTGCAATGCCCCGCGCAGTGTGACCGGCGAGTACCTTTCCGGCCGCAAATTTGTGGAAGTTCCCACCGCCCACCGCTCCGGTAACGGTAAAATGCTCACGGTGGTCAAAGCGCGGGAAAACAACCTGCAAAACATTACCGTGGATTTTCCCCTTGGCAAAGTGATCTGCGTGACCGGTGTTTCCGGTTCCGGCAAGTCCACGCTGGTCAATGAAATTTTGTATAAGTCGCTGGCCGCAGCGCTCAACGGCGCCCGCAGCCGCCCCGGCCAGTGTGACGAAGTTCAGGGTATGGAATGGATCGATAAGGTCATCGGCATTGACCAGTCGCCCATTGGCCGCACCCCGCGCTCCAATCCGGCCACCTACACCGGTGTGTTCGGCGATATTCGCACCCTCTTCTCCAACACCCAGGATGCCAAACAGCGCGGTTACGGCCCCGGCCGGTTCAGTTTCAACGTCAAGGGCGGCCGCTGCGAAGCCTGCGAGGGCGGCGGCATTGTGCAGATCGAAATGCACTTTCTGCCGGATATTTACGTCCCCTGCGATGTCTGCAAGGGCAAGCGCTATAACCGCGAAACGCTGGAAGTAAAATATAAAGACAAAAACATCTCCGATGTGCTGGATATGACGGTGGAGGAAGCCTGCAATTTCTTTGCCAACCAGCCCAAAATTGCGCGCAAACTGCAAACCCTGCAGGAAGTCGGCCTTGGCTATGTGCAGCTGGGCCAGTCGGCCACCACACTTTCCGGCGGCGAAGCCCAGCGTGTCAAGCTGGCCAACGAGCTTGCCCGCCGCGATACCGGCAAAACCGTCTATATTCTGGACGAGCCTACCACCGGCCTGCACATTGCCGATGTGCACCGCCTGGTCAAGGTGCTGGATAAGCTGGCCGATGCGGGCAACACCGTGATCGTGATCGAGCATAACCTGGATGTGATCAAGCGTGCCGACTATATCATCGACCTGGGGCCGGAGGGCGGCAGCGGCGGCGGTACCATTGTGGCAACCGGTACGCCGGAACAGGTAGCCCAGAACCCGAACTCCTTCACCGGCCAGTACCTGAAACCCGTGCTGGAGCGCGCCTGGAAACTGCAGGGCACAGCTCCGGCCCCCGTGCCAGAAGAGCCGGGACGCCCGGCGCCTGCAGAGGAAAAAGCCTCCGCCCAGCCGCCGCGCAAACGCAAAAAAACAGACAAAAAATAACCACAACAGGGAACTTTGTGCAGCAAAAACGCAAAATTGGATTTGACAATTCCTGTCAACCTGTGGTTTAATTATCTTTACGCGCCTGAAAAAGCAAAATTCTGCGCGCACAGGGGTACGCAGCAGCGTGATTCCCTGCATCCAAAAACGGGAGGGAACTGCCGAATGGCAAAAAAGAAGGAAGAATACGGCAACGAAAGCATCAAGAGCTTAAAAGGTGCAGACCGTGTGCGCAAGCGCCCGGCCGTTATCTTTGGCTCTGACGGTGTGGAAGGCTGTGCCCATTCCATTTTTGAGATCGTATCCAACTCCATCGACGAAGCGCGTGACGGCCACGGCAACAAAATCAACGTTACCCTTTACCCGGATCACTCTGTGGAAGTAGAGGACTTTGGCCGCGGTATCCCCGTCGATTACAATAAAGCTGAAGAACGCTGGAACTGGGATCTTGTGTTCTGCGAACTGTACGCGGGAGGCAAATATGGCGAGGGTAGCGGCAACTATGACTTCTCCCTTGGCCTGAACGGCCTTGGCCTTTGCGCCACCCAGTATTCCAGCGAATGGATGACTGCGGATATTTACCGCGATGGCATGCACTATCACCTGGATTTCAAAAAAGGTGAGAATGTCGGCGGGCTGAAAAAAGAGCCGTTCACCGGCCGCCGCACCGGCTCCGTCATCCGCTGGAAACCGGACACCGATGTGTTTACCGACATCAATGTTCCGGCGGATACCTTCAAGGATATGCTGCGCCGCCAGGCCGTTGTCAATGACGGTGTGACTCTCGTGTTCAACGACCGCACGGGCGAACGTGCCGAAAAAATCGAATATTTCTATGAGCATGGCATTCAGGACTATGCCAATGAGATCGCCGGTGAGGGAACCCTGACCCCGGTGCATTTCTGCTCCGGTTCCGCAATCGGCCGCGACCGTGATGATCAGCCGGAATATCAGGTCAAAATGAACGTGGCGTTCTGCTTTTCCAACGCGGTGCAAACGCTGGAATACTATCACAACTCCTCGTGGCTGGAGCACGGCGGCAGCCCGGACCGCGCTGTCCGCCTGGCCTTTGTCAACCAGATCAACAACTGGCTGAAAAATAAGGGTCTGTACAAGAAAAACGAAAGCTCCATCACCTTCAACGATGTGCAGGACTGCCTGATTCTGGTTTCCTCCAGCTTCTCCACCCGCACCAGCTACGAGAACCAGACCAAAAAGGCCATCACCAACAAGTTTGTGGCCCAGGCCATGACGGAGTTCCTCAAACACCAGCTGGAAGTCTACTTTGTGGAGCACCCGGACGAAGCCGAAAAAGCCTGCAAGCAGGTGCTAATCAATAAGCAAAGCCGCGAGCACGCCGAAAAAGCGCGTGTGTCCATCAAAAAGACAATGACCCAGCAGATGGACCTGGCCAACCGCGTGCAGAAATTTGTGGACTGCCGCACCAAGGATGCCACCCGCCGCGAACTGTACATCGTGGAGGGCGATTCCGCTATGGGCGCGGTCAAACAGAGCCGCGATTCGGAGTTCCAGGCTATCATGCCCATTCGCGGCAAGATCCTGAACTGCCTGAAGGCCGATTACGCCCGCATTTTCAAGTCTGACATTATCACAGACTTGATCCGCGTGATGGGCTGCGGCGTGGAGCTGGGCGGCAGCCACAATAAGGACCTGGCTACCTTTAATCTGGACAACCTGCGCTTTAACAAGATCGTCATCTGTACCGATGCTGATGTGGACGGTTATCAGATCCGCACCTTGGTGCTGACGATGCTCTACCGCCTGACCCCCACCCTCATCAATCAGGGGTATGTGTATATCGCGGAATCCCCGCTGTATGAGATCAACACCAAAAATAAGACCTACTTTGCCTATACCGAGCCGGAAAAGGCCGATATCATGAAGCGGATCGACGGCCAGAAGTTTACGATCCAGCGATCCAAAGGTCTGGGCGAAAACGACCCCGAAATGATGTGGCTGACCACCATGAGCCCCGAAAGCCGCCGCTTAATTAAAGTTCTGCCCACCGATGTTCAGCGCACGGCGGAGGTGTTTGACCTGCTTCTGGGCGATAATCTGCAGGGCCGTAAGGAGCACATTGCGGAGCACGGCGCTGAATATCTGGACGATCTGGATGTATCTTAATCAGGGGAGGAGAGAGCAAAATGGCAAAAAAACCAACCAAAAAGAAAGCCGCCCCTGCCCGCCCGCAGCTGGGCGATAACGTCGAGATCCTCTCTGCCGGTGAGGTCATCGAAAGCCCCATTACCGATACGCTGGAAACAAACTACATGCCTTACGCTATGAGCGTTATTGTTTCCCGCGCGCTGCCGGAAATTGACGGCTTCAAGCCCGCCCACCGCAAACTGCTGTATACCATGTACGGCATGGGCCTGCTGAAAGGCGCCCGCACCAAAAGCGCCAACATCGTGGGCAGCACCATGCACCTGAACCCCCACGGCGATGCCGCCATTTACGACACCATGGTGCGTATGGGCCGTTCCAACGAAAGCCTGCTGGTGCCCTTTGTGGACTCCAAGGGTAACTTTGGCAAGGCGTACAGCCGCGATATGGCTTACGCCGCCGCTCGTTACACCGAGGCAAAGCTGGAACCCGTGTGTGAAGAGCTGTTCCGCGATATCGACAAGGATACCGTGGATTTTGTGCCCAACTATGACGGCACCACCACCGAACCGACGATGCTGCCGGTCACCTTCCCGACCATTCTGGCCAACAACACACTGGGCATTGCGGTCGGTATGGCGTCCAACATCTGTTCCTTCAACCTGGTGGAGCTCTGCAATGCAACCATCGCCCTGATGAAAGACGACCAGGCGGACCTGGCCCAGCTGATGCCCGCGCCGGATTTTGTCGGCGGCGGTTCCATCCTGTATGATGCCGCCGAGATGCAGAATGTGCTGGAAAAAGGCCGCGGCAGCATCCGCGTGCGCGCCCAGTGGGCTTACGATAAAGAGAACAACTGCATTGACATCACCCGCATTCCGCCGACCACAACGGTGGAAGCCATCATGGATAAGATCACCGAGCTGGTCAAACTGGGCAAGATCCGTGAGATCAGCGATATGCGTGATGAAACCGACCTGAACGGCTTGAAACTGACCATCGACCTCAAGCGCGGCCAGGACCCGGACAAGCTGATGGCGCGTCTGTTCAAGGCAACCCCTCTGGAGGACAGTTTTGCCTGCAACTTCAATGTGCTGATCGGCGGCCAGCCCCGCGTGTTGGGCGTGCGCCAGATTTTGTTGGAGTGGATCGCATTCCGCTCCGAATGCGTGCGCCGCCGCACCTACTATGATCTGCAGGGCAAGCAAAAGCGTCTGCACCTGCTGCGCGGCCTGGAAGCTATCCTGCTGGATATTGATAAGGCAATTGAAATTGTGCGCAACACTGCGGAAGAATCCGAGGTTGTGCCCAACTTGATGATCGGTTTTGGCATTGACGAAGTGCAGGCTGAGTATGTGGCGGAAATCAAGCTGCGCCACCTCAACCGTGAGTATATCCTCAAACGCACCGAGGAAATTGAGGAACTGGAAAAGGCGATCGCAGACTTGGAAGATGTTCTCAAACGCCCCGCCCGCATCCGCAAGATCATTATGACCGAGCTGAGCGATGTTGCCAAAAAGTATGGCAGCCCCCGCAAAACGGAAATTCTGTACGACCTGCCGGACGATTCTGCTGCCGATGAGCAGAACGAGATCCCGGATTACCCGGTCACGGTGTTCTTTACGCGGGAAGGCTACTTCAAAAAAATTACCCCGCAGAGCCTGCGCATGTCTGGCGAGCAGAAGCTGAAAGACGGCGACGAGGTGGTTTATACCAAAGAGACCACCAACAGCGCCGAGCTGCTCTTCTTTACCAACCATGCCCAGGTGTACAAATCCCGCGCATCGGAATTTGCCGATACCAAGGCCAGCGTGCTGGGTGATTATGTCGCTTCCAAGCTGGAAATGGAAGAGGGCGAAGTGCCGCTGTTCATGACGGTCACAGTCGATTACCGTGGTTACATGCTGTTCTTCTACCAGAACGGCAAGTGTGCAAAGATCCCGCTGGCCAGCTATATGACCAAGCAGAACCGCCGCAAGCTGCTGAAAGCCTATAGCGATAAGGAAGAACTTGCCGCAATGCTGCACATTGAGGAAGAAACCGAGCTGGCCGTCTTCACCAGCGGCGGCACCGGTGGCCCACGCTTGATCCTGGTCGGCAGTGCGCTGATTCCCGAAAAGGCTACCCGCGATACCGCCGGTATCAACATGGTAACGCTGAAAAAGAACGCCCGAATCGCCAAAGTGCGCCCGGCGGCGGGGCTGGAACTGAAAGACCCGCACCGCTACCGCGTGCGCACCCTGCCCGCAGCCGGCGCGCTGCTCCGCCAGGAGGACACGACCGAGCAGATGAGTCTGTAAGGAGCAAAAAAAGGCAATGCAATCTTTTTCTGCACAAGGCAGGGTAAAGTTCTTGCATTTTGCTTTTTGGTATGTTATATTATAACCTGTATGAGAGTTAGGGCAGGCCGAAACATCCGTTTTGGCTGTGGCCTGAAAAGGAGTTGCTGTTAATCCATGACCGCTTATGAAATCGCGTTCGGCGTTGTGCTGATCATTGTTTCGGTTCTGATCGTTGTGTTCACTTTGTCCCAGACCCAGAAAGGGCAGGGCCTGTCTGCTGCCATTATGGGTGATAGCAGCTTTATGGCTGCCGGCCGCGAGCGTGGCCTGGATGCCAAGCTGGCCAAAGTGACCAAAATCTGCGGCGCTGTTTTCTTTGTAGCTACGCTGCTGGTTGGTGTGCTGAGTGCCCGCTTGTAATTGAATGAAAGGAGAACGGTCTGGCCAATTTTGTTGGCGTTCCGCTTTCCCTTATTCAGGAACCGTCAACGACCCGCCCAATACCGCGGGTCGTTTTTTATGGGAAAAATAAAAAGGTCACAATGGTGCAGGTGCTGCCGCGAAACCAAAGGCCACGCCTGCTATGGAAGGACCCTGCCGGGTGGCAGGGTGACGTAAACGAGGAGTAAAAACAAAGGCATGGGCCGCTGCCTGTGCCCAACCCAAAGGAGAAAACATGACACCATTACAGAAAAATATTCTTGCGGCGTGCAAGCACCGCCCCCAGACCCTGCGTGAACTGCAGAATGCTTTGCAGGTGGATAATTCCCGCCTGCGCAACACCGTAACCGGCATGGTAGCTACCGGTATGCTGTCCGCCCGCAACGGTACCTATGTTCCGGGCTTTGCCGTGATGGAAAATACCGATGCCCCCGCTGGCATTCCCTGCACACTGGTCAAGCTGGCGGCCCGCTTCGGCTTTGCGTCCCGCGATGACGGCACCGGCGATATCTTTATTCCCGGCCGTGCCCTGCATGGTGCTATGCCGCAGGATAAAATCATCATCAAGCTGTTCGACCACCCCCGTGTGGAGGGCAGCGCCGAGGGTGAAGTGGTGGAGGTGACCACCCCGCACAACACCTTTGCCGGTACCATTGTGCTGACTGAGGACGGCCGCCTTGCCGTGGAGCCGGACGGCTGCCGTGATGTGCGCATTGTGCTGGATAAAAAAGGCGTCAACGGCGCACAGCTGGGGGATAAGGTCGGTGCTATCCTGACCAACCGCGGCCAGCGCCATATGGACCACCGCTGCGCTGTTGCCGAGCGCTTCGGCACTTCCGACCGCGCAGCAGAGTGCGCCAAGGCTGTGCTGTATGGCCGTGATGTCCGCCAGGAATTCCCGGAGGAGGTATTGGCCGAAGCTCACGCATATGATAACGCTCTCATCGACCCCGCCGAAGCTGCCCACCGCGCCGACCTGCGCGGTCTGCCGATCTTTACCATCGACTCTGCCGAGACCAAGGATATCGACGACGCCATCAGCCTGATGAAGACCCAGAACGGCGGCTATGAGCTGGGCGTTCATATTGCGGATGTCAGCCACTATGTCCGCCCGGACACCGCGCTGGATAAGGAAGCTTATGAGCGCGCAACTTCCATCTATTACGCGGATAAAGTCATCCCCATGCTGCCCACCCAGCTTTCCAACGGCATCTGCAGCCTCAATGAAGGGGAGGAGCGCCTGGCGTTCTCCTGCCTGATGCAGCTGGATGAAAGCGGCAATATCCATAGCTATCAGTTCGTCAAGAGCGTCATCCGCAGCCGTGTCAAGGGCGTTTATAAAGAAATTAACGCTCTGTTGGACGGCTCCAATGACCCGGCTCTGGTGACGAAATATAAAGACGTTATGGCTCAGCTGCCCGCGATGACCGAGCTGTACGAAAAGCGCCTGGCTCTGCGCAAAGCACGCGGCGCGATGGACATCGAATCCGACGAAGCCAAGTTGGTCATGGACGAGGAAGGCCGCTGCGTGGATATCGTCAAGCGCACCCGCGGTGTGTCGGAGTGCATGATCGAAGAGTTCATGCTGCTGACCAACCAGTGCGCTGCCAATGCGGGCCGCACCCATCATGTGCCGTTTGTGTACCGTATCCATGAAGCCCCCGATGCCGAGCGCATGGAAAAGCTGAGCAACACCCTGAAAGCCTGCGGCCTGAACGTCCACTTTGCCGGGGAAGTGCCCACCCAGCTGGAGCTTTCTGCCATTCTGGACGAAACCCGCGGCCAGCCCATCCAGATCCCGGTCCACACCGGTATCCTGCGCAGCATGCAGAAAGCTCGCTACTCTCCGGAGCCGAAAGGCCATTACGGCCTGGTGCTGGCAGACTATGCCCACTTTACCAGCCCCATTCGCCGTTACCCGGACCTTGCCATCCATCGCATCCTGACGGATATGCTGGTGGGCAAGCCGGAGCAGGAGCTCATCAAGGATTATACCGGTTTTGCCACCCACGCCAGCGAGCAGTCCAGCCGCCAGGAAGTTTCCGCCGTGCGCATTGAGCGCGATGTGGAGGACCTGTACAAGGCCGAGTATATGCACAACCACCTGGGCGAAGTCTACACCGGCACCGTGGCAGGTGTAACACCGCGCGGCATTTTTGTGGCGCTGGAAAACACCGTAGAGGGCTTTGTGCCTGCCGCACAGCTCTGCAAGGGCGAAGCCACTGTGGTGGAGGGCGTCAGCATTCTGGACCCGCTGACCGGAAAACGCTGGATGCTGGGCGACCCCGTCAAAGTGCAGGTGGCCGGTGCCAACGTTGCCCTTGGCCGCATTGATTTTGACTATATGCCGCTGTAATCATAGTTTTTTATAAAAAGAGCAAACCAATAAAAGCAAAGCTGCCGTCCCGTACTGATATGTACCCGGTTTTCTGGACACGGGTAAAAATCGAATAATTAAGAATCCATCATGGATGCTTCCCTGAATGTGGAGGGAGGCATCCATTTTGTTTTAGGGCAATACCGCATAATTCCCGCCTGACGGCTTAAGCACCGCTCCGGCGGCTGCGGCACGGCATCTGCGTTGCCAAAATGCTCGATAAGACTCCAGTATTATCTGCGCTTTTGGCTTAGCAGCTGCCGCACCTCGCTCGCCGTATCGGCACTTAGAATTATGCGGTGTTGCCTTAGCTTGAATTCTGCTGTTATTATAATAGTCGATATAATCAGCAATGTGCCAAGAAAAATACACGAGACGATATAAATAAAAACTCCCCGGACAACATCCGAGGAGCCCTTATGCTCATGATAACCATATCCCCATAACCGCTTTTTGTCACAAAGATGGGTTCCTGCGTTTCGTGGCAGCGCTGCGAAATCGCATTGGTATTTTTCAGATCACGAATTGGGATAATTTCGGGCATAAGCTCAGCTCCTTTCGTGGCTTTATTATGCCACAAAAAGGGCCGCACTGATAACATGTAAAACTGTAAAACAAAAAAGCTACATCCAAATTGAATGTAGCTTTTTTGTGGCGGAAAGAAAGGGATTCGAACCCTTGAGGGCTTTATGGGCCCTACACGATTTCCAGTCGTGCGCCTTAGACCAGCTCAGCCATCTTTCCATCTATTCTGTTGTATCGCCTCACCTGACGACGTGTTATATTATAGCAAGCACATCTGGGATTGTCAAGCAATATTTTGAAAAAAATCAATTTTTTTCAAATAAATTTTAAAAAAGAAAAAAAGAACATATGGTAGAAGTTTTTTGCAAAAATGATCTGAAATCCAAAGGAGGGTACAAGCACATGCCCTTTTTGCCGCAACCACAATATGGCATGAACTGCCCCGCAAACGCCCCGTTTGTGCAAGACATTTGTGCATACAGATGAAAATTGACATTTCTGTGACAAAGATCTTGAAAAAATATGAACAGCGTGGTAAAACATAAGAGAACACGGCTCCGGTACCTTTTGGCTGGGGAGGCTGGGCGGATGGCAAGTACCACTGTATGAACCAAAAAGCCATATCAGCTATGCCGTGCTGAAAAGGAGGCTCTATCATTATGTATCTATTCTTCCGGGATCTTGCAATCATATTGATTGCAGCTAAGTTTTTTGGCCTGATTGCCCGCAAACTCAAGGCACCCCAAGTGGTGGGCGAGATCATCGCCGGTTTGCTGATTGGCCCCTCTTTGCTGGGGGTTGTTCAGCTCAGCGATACCATCTCGGTCTTTGCGGAAATCGGCGTTATTTTGCTGATGTTCTCCACCGGCCTTGGCACCAACCTGAAGCAGTTGATGAAAGCCGGCCCCATTGCAACTCTGGTTGCCTGCGTGGGTGTTTTTGTTCCCTTGGTGGGCGGTACGCTGCTGTATGGTGCGTTCTATGGTCTGGGTGCTATCGGCAGTCCGGAGTTTTATAAAGCATTGTTCATCGGCACCATTATGACGGCAACCAGCGTTTCCATCACGGTGGCAACCCTGCAGGAGCTTGGCCAGCTGAAAGGCTTCCTGGGCACCACCATCGTCAGTGCAGCCGTGATTGATGACGTTATCGGCATTGTGGTGCTTACCTGCGTTCTGGGGGCCGGCAGCGGCGAAGAAGGCGGTACCAGCATCGGCCAGGTGTTGATCAACACGGTGCTGTTCTTTGTGGTGGCGGTCATTGTCGGTTTTGTGCTGTACAAGGCCATGACCTGGCTGGATAACCGTAACCCCCACACCCAGCGCATTACCATTGCCAGCCTTGGCTTCTGCTTTGCCATGGCTTACATTGCAGAGCAGTACTTTGGCATTGCCGATATTACCGGTGCTTACATTGCTGGTATCGTGCTGTGCAACATTCATGATGCACCCTATGTGGAGCGCCGTGTCGAAATCAGCAACTATATGATGTTTGCTCCGGTGTTCTTTGCTTCCATCGGCCTCAAAACCGATATCAGCGGCCTGACTCCCGATATCCTGCTGTTCTGTGTCTGCTTTGTCATTGTGGCACTTATCACCAAGATCATTGGCTGCGGTTTTGCAGCAAAGATCTGCAAGTTCAACTGGGCAGATTCCCTCAAGGTTGGCGTTGGCATGATGACCCGCGGCGAGGTTGCTTTGATTGTGGCACAAAAGGGCCTTGCAGTCGGCATGGTGGACGCTGTCTACTTTACCGCTGTTATTCTGCTGATCATCGTATCTTCTGTTGCCACTCCGCTTGCCCTGAAGACGCTGTTTGCCAAGCATCCTTCTGATCACCCCAGCGCAGCGGCTGTGAATGAATCAGGCAAAGCTTGAGTTATATACCGTCAAAATTGCACAAGTAAACAAATCCGGGCTATGGAAATGATCCACAGTCCGGATTTGTTTTTTATTGTTTTATTGTTTATAATCAGTGGCGCACGAAGCCGCCCAGTTCATACTCATTGGTGTATCCGTTGGCAAGCGCCTTGGCGCGCAGCGCAGCGTAAAGTTCTGCGAAAGTGGCCTGTACATAAGGCTCCAGGAAGATGAAACCAATGCCAAAGGTAATGCTGCACAACAAGTACCAGCCAATAAAGGAAAGCTGGAGCACAAAGGTGTTCCACTTTTCACCGTCCATCATCTGCTTGCTCAGCTCCATGGCGCGGCAGGTGGTCAGGTAGGGGTTTTCGGCCATCAGGTAGCCGACCTGCATGTAGCAATAAGACCAGTAAATGCCAGGAATGATCAAAAGGGAACCCAGCGCAATTTTCAGGTTGGTCAGCAGCATAACTTTAACAACATTCAGATACGGGGTGCGGAAGATCGAAGTGACGGTGCTGAACGGTGTTGCCGACTGGCGGCTTTCCATAAAATAGCGGTTGCGGCCGACTGTCAGCGGGTTGATGAGGAACGCTGCCCAGCATAGGCTGATTGCGGCAGCGATCAACATTACGATAATCACCACCCCGGCAAAGGGGGCCAATGCCTGCAAAAGATACTCCTCATTGCCGCTGGTGTATCCACCGCCGGCGTTGCCCTGCCACACCGGGCCGCCCATCATACCGTTCAGTTGGGAAGACGTTACGCGGTATTGCGCCGTAAGGCGGGGGAAAGAATAGCCAATGCCCAACAGGGAAAGAAGTAGGCACAGTCCCACGCTGCGCCAGTACCGCTCTTGCAACGCCTGTTTGGCGTTGGACTTCAAAAGGGAACGGGTCCACATAATTTGTACCTCCTGTTTTGTGGGTTGCAAGCGGATCCTTTTGCCGTGCCGCCTGCGCAACAGCAGAAATGGCGATACGAACAAAGGGAACGCTGTTTGTTAGTCAGTATAACATAGAACTGTGAACTTGAAAAGAACAGAGGATATTTTTTGTACAATAGAGTTCTTTTAAGACAGCAAGGAAATAAAAATAACGCATAACGGACGATTTTGACAAAAGAAAAAGAGCAAAAAGATTTTTGGATTTTTTTTGAAAATATGCTTGACACAGGCCGCCCTGATTGCTATAATAATATGCGTCGCGGCGGTCAGGCGGTAGCCTGATGCAAAGCGCGAAGGGTTTGGCCCGGTAGTTCAGTTGGTTAGAACGCTAGCCTGTCACGCTAGAGGTCGTCAGTTCGAGCCTGATCCGGGTCGCCACATGCTGTTATAGCTCAGTCGGTAGAGCGCATCCTTGGTAAGGATGAGGTCGGCAGTTCGAATCTGCCTAACAGCTCCATAGCAAAGCCCACAGCACGTTAGCTACTGTGGGCTTTTTACATAGGGGCATAGCTCAGTTGGTAGAGCAGCGGTCTCCAAAACCGCGTGCCGAGGGTTCGAATCCTTCTACCCCTGCCAAAAGCACAGCAGTTGTGATACAGATGTATCGAAAAACTGCTGTGCTTTTTGTTTGCGGTTCGATTCGTTAAAATCCGAAGGGTTTCAAGGAGAATAAGTTGGAGAAAATTATCGTAATGGCACCCGGCCATGAACTGAGGGATGGGACCATCGCTTTTGCAGCAGGCTGCCCATGGAAAGCAGCAGCATTTTTGGGGCAGAGAAGATGGAGCCAAACGATTTTGAAAATAACGAAAGAGCTCTTGTGGCCTTGCGCGATGATGACGCGGCGGCTTTCTGCACATTAACGCTGTAACAAAAAATGTTGTAGTCGGGAAAGAGCAACTGCAAATTAACGCTGCGGCATGGCCGTGGTCAGCAGAGGAAAGCACAAGAGCACCCGCCCAAAACTTTATTGACGCTGATGCGCGAAACACAAGAAAAATGGCAAAAAAATCAAAAAAGTGCTTGACAGTTGGGGTATAATCCAGTATAATCAATCATGTTGCAGCGGTCAGGTAACGCCTGATGCAAAGCGCGAAAGGGCTTGGCCCGGTAGTTCAGTTGGTTAGAACGCTAGCCTGTCACGCTAGAGGTCGTCAGTTCGAGCCTGATCCGGGTCGCCACATGCTGTTATAGCTCAGTCGGTAGAGCGCATCCTTGGTAAGGATGAGGTCGGCAGTTCGAATCTGCCTAACAGCTCCATAGCAAAGCCCACAGCACGTTAGCTACTGTGGGCTTTTTACATAGGGGCATAGCTCAGTTGGTAGAGCAGCGGTCTCCAAAACCGCGTGCCGAGGGTTCGAATCCTTCTACCCCTGCCAAGGTAAGCCGTACACCTTCGGGTGTGCGGCTTTTCTTGTTGGCTGTTCGGCGTGAGCTCCAGTGGCGCTGTAAAAGCATACAATTCAGCCGCTGCTTTGGGGGAATATATTTTTCTTTGCAGCCCACTTGATTTTTTGTTTTGTTATAGTATAATTAACTCCGCGCTTGATCAAAACAGGGTGCCAACCACCCTCTTTTTTACTTTTGCGCGTTGTTTTGTGTGGAAAAATGATCTTGTTGAGGGAACGCATATGACCAAAGATTTAACGAGCGGAAATCCGTTCAAAATCATCCTGTTGTTCACCCTGCCGCTGATGCTGGGCAACCTGTTCCAGCAGTTTTACAGCCTGGCAGATACCATCATTGTGGGCCGTTTTGTCGGTGTCAATGCGCTGGCGGCAGTTGGCGCTACCGGCTCGGTCAACTATCTGATCCTGGGTTTTGTTATTGGCATGTGCAACGGCTTTGCTATCCCCATCGCACAGCTGTTTGGTGCCCATGATGACAGCGACCTGCGCCGCCATGTGGCCAATGCAACCTGGCTGTGCATTGCCTGGGGTGTTGTGCTTACCGTTGTCACGGTGGCGCTGACCCGCCCCATTATGGAGCTGATGCAGACCCCGGCGGACATTATTGATGGTGCCAGCACCTACATTGGCTGGATCTTTGCGGGAATTCCCTTTGTTTTTCTCTATAATATGGTTTCGGCCATCATGCGCGCTTTGGGCGACAGCAAAACCCCGCTTTACTTCCTGGTGCTGACCAGCGCTGTCAACATTGTGCTGGATCTGGTGCTCATCATCAACTTTAATATGGGTGTTTTGGGTGCCGCTGTGGCAACCGATGTTTCGCAGGCAATCTCCGGCGTGATCAGCCTGATCTATTTGATCAAAAAGTTCAAGATCCTGCATATGACGCGGGATGAATGGAAATACAGCCGCTCTACCTGCTGCCGCCTGTCTGCTATGGGCCTGCCCATGGGCCTGCAGTGTACCATCACGGCCGTGGGCGGCGTTATAATGCAGTGGGCCGTCAACGGGCTGGGCAGCTCTGTGGTTGCCGCCATTACGGCTGCGGGCAAAACCCAAAACCTGCTCTCCTGTGCGTTGGAAAGCATCGGCACCGCTATGGCAACCTATGCGGGCCAGAACCTTGGCGCGGCCCGGCTGGACCGTGTGCGCAGCGGTGTAAAAAGCTCCTACATTATGGTGGTTGCTTATTCCGTCCTTGCTTTTATTGCCCTGCACTTTGGCGATGTCGTGATCATCGGCCTCTTCCTGGATACCAAGACCGAGGTTGAGATCGTGGCGATGGCGCGAGATTATATGTTCTGGAACAGTCTGTTCTTTATCCCGCTCGGCGCGCTCATCGTATGGCGCTATACCATTCAGGGGCTGGGCTATTCCACACTTGCCATGATGGCCGGTGTGGCCGAAATGGTGGCGCGTACCGTTATCGCCCTGGTGCTGATTCCGGTGCTGGGCTATTTTGGCGCAGAGCTGTCCAACCCGGTAGCCTGGGTGGCGGCCTGCCTGTTCCTGTACCCGGCTTACCTGTGGACGGTCAAACACCTGGAAAACCGCTTGCTTGCCGGCCACCTTGCCATGCGGCACAGCGCGGTAGGGGATTGACCCCCTGAACTTTTATCACGATCCATGCTTTTGCCCTGCATGCCCTGCGGTATGCGGGGCATTTTTGCACCATTCCGGCATTTTTTCAAAAAGCTCTTGCCCTGCGGCGGCAAAAGCAATATAATAACTGTATATTTATTCATAGAGGGTTAGAGCGTATCGAATAAGCAAACAAGCGGGTGGAATATTTTCACCACGTTTGCTTTACGGTACGCCCCAGCGGGCCGCATACGCCCTGTATGTGCAAAAAAGGGCAGGGGAAGTGCCGCGCCGCGCAACAAGAGGGAAGGAAGTATTATTATGCCGGAAAAGAAACCGTTCATCACCCTTGAGCAGGCACAGGAAATTATTGCCGATGTGCCTACCCCGTTCCATCTTTATGACGAAAAAGGCATCCGCGCCAATGCACGCCTTGTCAACAAAGCTTTTGCATGGAACAAAGGTTTTAAGGAGTATTTTGCCGTTAAGGCAACCCCCAACCCGTACCTGCTGCGCATCCTGAAAGAGGAAGGCTGCGGCGTGGACTGCTCCAGCTACACCGAACTGCTGCTGAGCGAAGCCTGTGGCTTCAGCGGCAGCGATATCATGTTCTCCTCCAACGAAACGCCGGTGCAGGACATGAAGAAGGCGTATGACTTGGGCGCTTACATTAACCTGGACGACCTGACCCATGTGGATTTCCTCAAGAATGTGGCAGGTATCCCCGAAACGATCTGCTGCCGCTTTAACCCCGGCGGAACCTTTGACCTGGGCAACGGCATCATGGATAACCCCGGCGATTCCAAGTACGGCATGTCCGAAGAGCAGATGACCGAAGCTTATACCCGCCTGATGGCACTGGGTGCAAAGAACTTCGGCATCCATGCTTTCCTGGCCAGCAATACCGTTACCGATGATTATTACCCGGAACTGGCCGGTATCCTGTTCAACCTGGCTGTGCGTCTGCACCAAAAGACCGGTGCACACATCAAGTTCATCAACCTGTCCGGCGGCGTTGGCGTTGCCTACAAGCCGGAGCAGCGCTCCAATGATATCCTGGCCATTGGCGAGGGTGTCCGCAAAAAGTTTGAGGAGATCCTGGTGCCCGCCGGTATGGGCGACGTTGCCATCTTTACCGAGATGGGGCGCTTTATGCTGGCTCCGTATGGCTGCCTGGTTGCCACAGCCATCCACGAAAAGCACATTTATAAAGAGTATATCGGCCTGGATGCCTGCGCTGCCAACCTGATGCGCCCGGCCATGTACGGTTCCTACCACCACATCACCGTGCTGGGCAAAGAGAACGCCCCCTGCGACCATAAATACGATGTGGTCGGCGGTCTGTGCGAGAACAATGATAAGTTTGCCATTGACCGTATGCTGCCCAAGATCGATATGGGCGATGTGTTGGTCATCCACGATACCGGTGCCCATGGCTTCTCGATGGGATATAACTACAACGGCAAGCTGCGCAGCGCCGAAGTGCTGCTGTGCGAGGATGGCTCCCACCAACTGATCCGCCGCGCCGAGACCCCGGCAGACTATTTTGCCACCTTTGATTTTACCCCATTCTACAAAAAAATGGGCCTGTAATATACAGCTCAAAGTGAGGAGACGCTATGTTCCAGTTTATGCTTGTTGTCGGCCTTGTGCTGGCGTATTACGGTTATGCCGTTACCAAAAATCCCCGCATCTGGGGGAACCAGGGGCGGGACGCCATAAAAGAAGAAAACTGGAACCGCTATGTCCGCTATAACGGGCAGTTCGCCATGTATGCCGGCTTTTTGATGGCGGCCCTTGGCGCGCTGGATATGGCGGTCGATCTGCCCACCGCCATCTACCTGCTGATTCTGCTGGGCGGCTTGGCCATCCTTTTGTATCCCTTCGCCCACTGGATGCACGAAAACGAGGGCACCTGGAACCCCTGGCCCCGCGTGGAAACCGAAAAGCAGAAGCGCAAGCGCCTGATCAAAGAGCAGGAGCGCCAGGAAAAGAAAAACAAAAAGAAATAAGATGGCTTTGGGTCACTTGATTTCCGTTGCTTTTCTCAGACGCTCATCTCATAAAGAACAGAGAACAAAAGAATAGTAAAGACAATACCGCACAATTCCCGCCTAACGGCTCAAGCACCGCTCCGGCGGCTGCGGAACGGCATCTGTGTTGCCAAAATGCTCGATAATGTCGGGTTGCGGTACCCGCATCGTGCTTCGGGGGCAAAAGCCCCTCGCACTCTGCGACCGCTGCCCCTGCTTCGGTTCGCTGTTTCCGCCACTGGCGGCGCTCACCTTTGCAGCATCCAGTATTATCTGCGCTTTTGGCTTAGCATCTGCCGCACCTCGCTCGCCGTATCGGCACTTAGAATTATGCGGTATTGCCTAAAACAAAAAGGCATGTGCTATGATTCAAGCACATGCCTTTTTCATAATCTCTGAACCATTGGAATCCGCAGCTCTGCATTTCTATCCAAACATCTGCGTTCGTTTGCGGCAATTTATTCCGCGCAGCCGATATCCTGCGCAATTTCCTGCACGGATTCCTTGTCGAATTCACCCAGCGGCAGGATCAGCCGTGCCAGAATTTCCTGTGGCAGAACTTCCAGCAGGGCGGTCTGGTCGCACTCTGCGTGCTCTGGGGCGCACAGGCGGCACTCATCGGCGTCCTGCTCCACGCGGGCATAATGGCCGGTGGAGATAAAACGGCAGTCGAGCTTATCAGCCGTCTGCATCAGCAGCTGGAACTTCAGCAGTTCGTCCGCGGCAGTGTCCGCTGCTTCAATCACGTGCAGGGTTACATCCAGCGCCTTGGCGGCGTTCTGCGCGGTCTCCACGGCATCGTCGGCCATCCCGGCAAAATGCACCAGTGCGGCCTGTACGGCAAAGCCCTGCTCCTGCAAAATGCGCACAGTAACGGTAGCGTCCATGCCGCCGTTCAGCCCAACAAGAACCTTATCCTGCTTTTCAAATGTATTAAAACCCAGTGCTCCGTCCATAATATCCTCCTGTATCAGCGGTGCGCAGTGCGTCAGGCCTGCTTTCCGCCGTATTTTTTGCTTTGCTCCACGGCCAAGCGGTCGCAACGCTCGTTTTCGGGGTGGCCTGCGTGGCCTTTCAGCCAGTGGTAGTGGATCACATGCTTCTCGCTTTCTTCCAGCAGCGGTGCCCAAAGGTCGGGGTTCAAGGCGGGGGATTTGTCTGCCTTTTTCCAGCCGCGCTTGCGCCAGCCCTTGGCCCAGCCCTTTTCCAGCCCGTTGATCACATACTGGCTGTCGCTGTACAGGTCAATGTCACAGGGCTCTTTCAGCTGGCGCAGGGCTTCCAGCAGGCCGGTCAGCTCCATGCGGTTGTTGGTGGTTCCGGCCTCGCCGCCGGAAATCTCTTTCTCATACACCTTTTCTCCGGTACGGAAGCGCAGGATCGCGCCCCAACCGCCGGGGCCGGGGTTGCCGCTGCAGGCACCGTCGGTATAAATTTCGATGTGTTTCATGTTACCCTCGTTTTGCTGCGGCAATACTGGCATCAGGGCGTGCCGGAAAATGGCATCCTTTTCTTTGCTTTCCGCTGTACCTTATCGGCCAGCCGCAATGCCCGGAACCCTGCCGCTTTACTATAAGGCAACACCGCACAATTCCCGCCTTACGGCTTAAGCACCGCTCCGGCGGCTG
>OLRJ01000606.1_pt1 | contig 36591 bp, 33 predicted proteins | sample 1672741 | NCBI WGS metagenome assembly OLRJ01 (sample SAMEA3136719, study PRJEB25190) | human gut metagenome | biome: human gut; feature: human-associated habitat; material: faeces | place: Austria | collected 2013 | reverse complement strand
CCAACTGTATCATGATCTGCTGCAAGCTGTGCCACATAATCCACTACATGCTGCCGGAAGGCTTCATCATTCTGGAGCAGCTGCCCTTTCTCGTCAAACTGCAGCCAGTTTTTGATGGTATTCCCATCAAGTGTTACCGTTTCATCTCCAAATGTATATGTGATATTTGCTTTTGTCAGGTTCTTATATGTATTTACCATATTCTGAAGTTCTGAACTTTCTTTCGTCACATCTGCTTTCTTATAAGCCTTTGGATCACTTTCCAGATCTACCTCTGCCGCATCGTTATCGATTGCCCTGCATATCATCTGATAAGCTTCTTTGGTATTTAATTCGTTGCCTTCCGTTTCTGGCACAATAGTGAATTCTGAGTTAACAAAACTTACATACGCATTTTCCGGTGCTATCTGATTCTCTTTTTTCGCACAATTTAATGAATTTACCTGTTCTTCCAGTTTCTCCCGGTTGAAAAAAGTCTCTTCTTGAACCATATAGTTTTTTGTTTCAAAAAGACTGCCGATCCATTCCCATGATTTCTGAGTTTTCAGCAGCTGGAGAACCGCACCGCTGGATACGTATTTATAATCAATGTCTTTTCCTGTAATGGCCTGCGGGTCCTGCATTCTTGCCCTTACCTGAATAGTATAGTTATCCTTTTTCCCAGCAATCTCCTGCTCAACCTCATATGCTGTCTTATTTGAACTGTCAATCCCATTGATGGTCGTCCCATAAAAGAAGTGATATGAGTAATAATAAGATATACCTGCATATATACAACAGCCTATAACAAAAATCATCAATATAATCAATATTACAATTTTCTTAATTTTATTTTTCTTCTTTTCTGAAAATATAATGGATCTGAATTCCGATTTATCCATCGGCACATAAACAACTGAACCTGGTCTTGCCGATTTTGTGGTTCTCATTGATTGCCCTATCACTTCTTTTGGTCTCATGTCTTATTTATCTTTCTTTGAAGCAATTAGTTTTTTGCATTGTCACTATCAAAATGTAATGTCTTATGGTACTTTGCATTTTCCTCCAGAAGTTTTTTCCATTTCTGTCCGTCTTCTTTCGTAGGATTATCAAAATTCTGCTGCCCCTTCAGTTCATCCATATACTGGATATAATCCAGGAAATAAATATCTACTGTCGAAATATCCCTGTCCTGAATTGCGAAGTTATTACAGTTTCCAGTAGACTCATTATATGGAAGTGTGTTCCCATTGGCATCAAGAGCTACCATAAAGCAGTCACTGTTGGATCCTTCTTTATAAAGTTCATTTACCGTCAATTCATATGGAGTACGGATTACAGATTTGAGTCCAATACCTTCATCGTTTGTATCGTTGAGTTCCATTACTTCTGTCTGGGAATCATCTATCGTAACCGGGATATCGAAACTCCAGTCACCTTCATATTTGTAGTAGCCAGCATCCGTTCCATATTTTTTCTCATCCTCTTCTGACCACTGATAGTTTGCTTCCAGTCCTCTTACCTTCGTAATATCCAGATGCAGGTTAAAGGTATCTGGAATATCAATATCTTTAATGTACTTCTGATATTCTCCACCACGTTCAGACAATTTATTGATAAACTCTTCCAGCAGCGCATAACCTTCATCCGTCTGATCATCTAAGTCCGCCTGAGTTATTCCCATCTCATCCATTACCTGCTGTGTCATTTCATTGTATTTCTCATTATATTCCGTATAATCTTTTGCGGCTTCAGCCAAATCATAACGGAAAATACATGCATAGGTGTTATCATCCAGAAATTTTCCTTCCACTTGACCGTCAATTACCGGGCTAGCCTCTGAATTAAAGTCCACACCCCCTGTCATATCCAGATCAATGACTGGTGTTCCACTTTCCGCCCCAGTTTCTGTTTCTGGGAACGGTTTATCACTTTTAAACTGCATAGTCACATAAATTGCCTGGCTGTTTGCATATACCTCAGAACATGTAATTGTCAGCCCATCTGCTGTCTTAGTGTAAATAGCATCATTATTGGCATGATCTGTCTTGGCTCCGTCTGTTTCACTGCTATCTGTTTTCGTTCCATCAACGGATTCCAAAGTTGTTGCGTGATCTGAAAAATCGCCAAAGAAACTTACGTTGTCCTGTAAAATTTCAAAAAGCCCTCCTACAACTGGGATATTCTTTGCCATTACTGGATTGGTTGCACAAAATACAAATCCAACCGCCAGTACTGCTGCCATACCTCCTGCTACCCTGCCTCCAATTTTCATCCAGTGATATGGATCTTTTGGTGCTTTTTTCTGTAACACAGCATTATTTTCAATCAATCGATATGCTTGATTGATACGTTCATGCACGATTACCGGCATTTCTGTATCCTTTTGAAGTTTTTCCTGGAAGTCTTTTTCATTATTATTTAAAGTCATCATTAAGCACGTCCCTCCTTAACCTTATATCCATATATCTCTGCAATCTGTTTTCTGCCACGATGAAGACGAGATTTCACAGTGCTTTCCTTCATATCCAAAACGTCACTGATCTCCCGGACACTAAATCCTTCCATATAGTACAGAAGAACAATCAAACGGTATTTGCTATCCAATGGTTCTAAGGCTTGTGCCCATTCCATTGCCGCATATTCTTCTTCATGAAAAGGTGTTTCCGGCATCTGATCCGTATAAGTAACCAGCTTTTTCTTCTGTATCATGTCCTTGCACTTATTGATCAGAATTCGGATCATCCATGTCTTGAAATATCTGTTCTGTTTCAGACTTTTCAGATTTTCATAGCAGGAAAGAATCGTATCCTGTATTGCATCCGCAACATCTTCATCATTTTTCAGATATGCCGCTGCAACCTTGTACATACTCTGTACATTCTCATCTATAAGCCGACAAAAAGCATCTTTATCGCCTTTCTTTGCTTTTCGTATCAAAATCTCATTCATTGTCGTCTCCCTTCTCCTATATCAGACCGGTCATCAGGAAATATTGTATAAAAGCTTTTCTTTATGTGCTTCTACTTATTAGACGTGCAAACTCCCAAAAAGGTTGCAATTTTTTTAATTATCTCAGAAAAAAAGCACCCCAAAACTCATAGTCTTGGGATGCTTCTGATTGTTTCTACTATCCAATTATTCAGATATTGTTCAATTCAACCTTATACTCCTCAGATCCAATTCCATCTACAGTATAGTATGCAGCTCTTTTCTCTGCATTCAGGTAAATGTCAATTTTTCCTGCAAGATTTCTATCGGCTGCATCTTTCTTTACAGCTTTCTCAACATCTTTTAATGTTACATTCGTCTCAAAAATCTCAAGTTTTACATTGCCGATTCTAGTTTTAGCCGGTTCTTTTACAGTTTCCTTGATTTCTGCTTCTGGTTCTTTTACAGGAGCTGTCTCTTTCTTCTCTTCAGCCGGAGCATTCATAACTTCTTTCTGTGCAGTTGTGGTGCTTGTTCCTCTTGTTCTCTTTTTTCTCATGATAATTCCTCCTTAGGAAACCGACTACTACTTCTAATCAATGAACAATGTATCATATTCATTTCTGTTTGTTAATTTTATAACAATATGTAAAAAGCAATAAAGAAATATGAAGCCTCTGTCCATTTCTCTTTATTGCTTCTTTTTACTCATCTTGGAACAATATACGAATTATTTCTTCTACTTCAAGCCAAGGTCGCTTCCGTCTTTGAATATCTGTTCTATACACATCTTGAAGAGCTTCATGTTTTGATTTAAATTTCTTTCTCACTTTTTCCTTTTCTCCAGAAAGAACATACTCTCCACTCCATCCGAAAACCTCTAAATGCAACCTATATAATCCATCCTTTCCAAGCAAAACTATATTGTTTTTCTTTTCCTCAGCAAAAATAACCCCATTTATCATTTTATAATTTTCTTCCATGATTCCCCTTCTCTCCCTATGTATAAAAGCCTCCTTTATATATACGAGAAAAAAATCGAAAAATCACGCAAATTTCAAAAATATATAATATTTTTTATTCTGCTATAAGAAAGCAACCATTTACTGCAAATTCTTTGTTCTGTCCAAGGCTTCTGATAAATAATCCGCGATTAGTTTATACTGATATTTTCGTATTTTGTCTGTGCTATTTTCCTGGAATTCCTTCAAACTATCAATTAAAACTTTAATTTGTTCTTTTTCGTTCCACAGAATATCTGGTGCATAATTCTGAGAATATATTTCCTTCAGTACTCCACGAAATTTTTCTAAATTTTCAAGGCTTGCCTCTTTTAATTTTGAAGTAAGGACATTGATATCCATACCGTTTAAAAACACCTCGATTTTCTTTCTGTAATCTTCGGATTCGCTTGGATGCTTCGCTTGCCAGATATAATCATATATCTGTTTTGCCCAATCACTCTCCTTTAAAAAACTGTTCATATCTCCTTCTGATTTTTTTGCCATGCATTTATTATATGTCTTAACGATTCTTTGCATATTGGCATTGTAAAGCTCAACAAGCTCTTTTTCTTCTCCATTCATAGACAACAGGCAATCCGGCTCTCCTTTTGCTGTTCCTTCTTGAATGGAGGCACACATTGCATCTGTTAAACGTTTAATATAAGTACTCTCAAAGCCTGCCTGATAAATCTGCAAAAAAATCTGCTGGATTCGATCATAAGAGCCTATTCCATATTTTCCTGCACACGCATTTTTAATTATATCATCCATCCATTCTCTAACAACTTTTTCTGTAGAAACTATCCAATCATACTGTAGGCTATTAATAGGATCCTTCTGATTTCGAATTTTCTCCGTTTCCTCATCATCAAACTTTTTCAGCAATTTTTTTATGCCTTGATCTAAAATACTATATTGAACATATTCTTCTATAAATCGAATTCGAAGTTCTCCCGTGTTATTATATTCTTGATTTTCTTTCCATATATCATCAAGGTTTCCCTTTTTAAACATGATACAAGCATACCAGCAAGCCTGTATCAGTTTTTTATATACCATATCTTGATTTTCATATGTTTCCGCCTTTATCTCCGAAAACAAACCGTTCATTTTAAGAAGAAAAAACTGAAATGTACGGAAATTTACATGTTGTTCCTTTTCCATATAATCAGCAAGATAATTCAAATTTTTTTCAAGCTGCGACCGGCCTATCTCACCATACGAAAATTTATTCTCAATCAAATGCAGCATTGCTTTTTTTATATTGGGCCTATAATAATAAATGCTCCCTATTATTTTTTCTCGAATACGTTCATACTCTGATGGCTGCTTAAAAACCTGTGATACCCTCTTAAGAGCCTCTTTAATGGAAACTTTCTTTATTCCTTCTTCCTGGGTATTTTTTCCCGCTAATAAATTATAAATTTCATTTTCTTGCTTATCTTCAAAATCTAATTTTTCATCTTCTCCCAATACCGCTTGCAATTGTAACGCCATACTCTGGGCATCCATTTTTTGTCTTAATTCATTCTGATTTGCAATAATAAGTACCTTCATACCTGCCTGTTCTACAAATCCATTTATATATCCTAAGATTTCTCTCATGGGACAGTTACAGCGTTCCAGATCATCAAAAATTAAAATGCAGTCTTTTATCGGGACAAATTTTTGAACAAGATTTTGAATCTTTTTTTCTTTAATTTCAATATCGCCATATTTTCCAATAAACGGAGATATCAAACCACTTACAACATCCAATGCCTCTGTCGCACCTGCCAATAAAGTGGAATTAATTCTGTCTGACTTATCTTTAAGTAAAAATTTTATGTATATCTTTTTACTTAACTCATCAATATTACTAACTCCATATAGGGATATGTATATCGATTTTTTCGTTTCTTTTTTCAACTCTGGAAGTAAAACTTGATTAACAAAATATGTTTTTCCGCTTCCCCAAGCCCCATCTATCATCACCGCATAATTATAAAATTTGTTTTCGATATAGTATTTTATTTCACTTAAAAGTTCCTCATCACTTAAGCATAACTGATTTGCTTTCTCCACTATACCTACTCCTTTCTCATCTTTTTACCCCACTTCATAGTTTCATGGCAAACAGACAGAAACCGTTAAAATTTTTTTCTGCTTTTACATCTCTCCACATTTATTAACTTCTGGAATAAGAATACCATATTGTCAATGTATTTTACCATCCTTTGAGCACCGAGACTTGATAAGCCGCTACATTTTCCGGATTCTCCAATGCTTTTCTCCGCCATACATTCGGTGAAATTCCTGTTGTCTTATACCTTCCTTCCGCATATATTGGCTGGGCAGTAGATCCACATCATCAAACATGTGAATAAATAATTCTTCATTATTTTTTCCGGCAGCAACTATTAAAACACTAAATACCATATTCTTCGAAATATAATCATTAAATGCTGAAAGCCATATCTGTATACAAGGAAAATAAATAGCAGAAAAATCACTGTTAATATAGTAAGGATCACTTTCCATTTCTTCGACATTCTTTGTTCCTCCTATTTCAAGTTTTTATTTTATAGGCTACTTAAATTGATAACTCTGTCAGCAGAGTCAGCCACATCTTTATCATGGGTAACACAAATGATAGTTTTTCCATTTTTTTTAATTTCTTTAAATATTTCTATAATCTCATTTTTATTTCTATAATCTAAATTCCCAGTAGGCTCATCTGCTAATACTAGCTCATAAGGTTTTAACAGCATCCTTGCTATCGCTACTTTTTGTTGCTCTCCTCCACTTAATTGATAGACCTTTTTATTTAAATAAGCAGGATTCAATCTTACCATCTCCAGAATTTCATTTATATCTTTTTCATCCTGTCTCCTATTTTCATATTTAAATATGTTTTTAGATATATTGAGATTGTCCTGGACTGTTTTGTCTTCCATTAATAAATAATCCTGAAATATATATCCAAAAAAATTTCTTCTCAGCTTTAATATCTCCTTGGAGGTAAAATAATTTTTTTCATTTATACTTATTTCCCCGCTGTCCGGTTTGTCCAGTAAACCGATAAGATTTAATAATGTTGTTTTCCCGGCACCACTCTCACCTGTTATACAAATGAACTCGTTTTTGCTGACAGACAGAGATACGTCTGATAAAACCACTCGTTTATCAAAACATTTATAAACTTTTGACAATTTTATCATTTAAACTCTCCTTTTATAAACTGAGCCTCGCCTTTCGCAAATAAATACTTGTTAACTATCCAAACCACAAAATAGTCTATAAGAAGCAGCCCTCCAATTATGGAAATCATATATAATGGCAGCTGTTTACAGGCAATTACCACGAACGGTATTACACCTATATTTATAAGCAGATTTGTCCGAAATAGAAATCTATAGATATATACAAACGGATACCCGTATAATGATTTTATGATAAGTTCCCGAAAAAACAACTTATAATAGAAGTATGTAGTAACCATCATAAACATAATCAGAAACAGAAATATGATTATAGTATTTAATATCAACTGCCCCATCTTGTTTTTCAGATACTGGATTTCTACTCCTTTTTTATCATACACTGATGCTACCGAATTTAATTCATTGGCATCATATTTTTCAGTTATGGAACTAATTTCTTTCAAAGCGCTATACTCATCTTCAGCCTCCACAAACACGCTGCTTCCTACATATGATCCTAGCGTAGATGCATCTATATTTTCTGTATATACAGTAACGATAGTGTCTGCAATTGTATTCATACTGTCTCCGGAATACGGATTATATGTAAAATATCTCTGATTGTTTTCTATATAAATGATATTAATATTTAGATCATCAAGATTTTTGTGGATCTCCGTTTTATTGCCAGCCGCCCTATACATATTTGTCACTGTGACTCTTTGGAAATAAAACCAATCTCTAAATGAATCCTCTATGATCCTTTCATATTTTTTATATTTTTTTGGCACTAATATATTTAAAACATCACCATCTACATCTATTATATCAGCGACACTTTTTCCATTAACAGATTTGATTTCATGTCTTTTCAAATAATTCTTATCTACCACTATATTTCGACCATAAGGAGAATACAAATCTCCCTCATTCTTTAAATCATGCAAATAAGTATAGTCATAATTATCATCGGTGACATTTGAACGTTCGAAATTGCGTATGCTGATTATAAATACTTTATCCAAACCACTTAAATCCTGGTACACCTTTAAGATTTTATTGTTGAGTACATCTTCAGAAGCTAAATCCTTATAATTAAACGGTGAATAGATTTCCTGTAAGTTAAAAAGATTTTTGGTATCACTCCACGCCATTAAGCTATCTAGATCTCTGTCCAGCTCCTTTTTCTCTTCAAAAAGATTATTAATAAAGAGAAGTATTAAAAAAAGTAAAAAAAGCCTTAAAATATTTGATATAATCATTCCTCTCGACATCATCTGTCTTCTAGTATTGCTTACAGTAACAAAAGAAATCAGAAACACAATGATCGACGAAAACATCAGCAAAAATATGATACTTAGATTTAATTTTATCGTCCCGTAAACAACTTGAAGCAATGGATTAGAAAATCCAAACCTATATATGATTCCGCCGACCAGCAATCCATTCAGGACAAGAGGTAAAAATAACGGCATATATATAAATCTGCTTACTATGCCATAGATTTGTACATGTGTATATCCCCATAATCTACAGATAGCAATTTTTTTCCTGTTTCTTGAATAATAAAAAAATACAATTAATATAAATAGGAAATAAAAAAGAACAAAGACCGGCAAAGGATTTATGTTTGTAGAAATAAAACTCATATTTTTCAAACTACTTGGCAGTGAATATTGAATCTCGCACTCTTCTTCAAGTTCATTTGAAAACTTTTGAATCATTTCTTTATCCTTAGTATCTATATATAATAAGTTCTTAAACCCTACATCAAGAAGCTCTTCAAATTCATGTACCTTTATTTTTTTGTCCGAAAAGCTGGCTAATACATTCAAAGCTTCACTATACTTTTCCTGCATTGTAGAATATATGTCTGTTTTGTTAGAACTCAAAAAGCTATATTGTGCGATCTCAACTTTATTTGTTTCCGAGAACTTATCTACCTTTGTCAAAATATCTGGCAAATCCTTATCTGTATGGATTTTAAAAGATACGGTAGTTTTATCGTATAATATTTTATCTATAGTTTTTTGATTGATATACAAAAATGAAAATATATTGATTACCATAGTCATAATAGTAAGCAATATCACAACCTTTTTTTCCACGCATCCAACCTCTCTGTTCTACACATTTAACAATTTCGCTTTTATGTCAATGCATAATCACATAAAAAACATTTTCCAAAATTCACTTTTCATCTTCTCCTCATACATTTTTAACAACGTATCATAACACTATTAGAAAGTAATTCGAAAAAATTTGTGAATTTTCAATAAATGTCGTTTTTTTTCTAATACAACATATAATTACGTCAGTCAGATTGAATTTTTTGTTTTTTGCAATACTATATAAGAAATCGGTATTAGTACTTACTTTTCTCTTTTATTTCGTTCTACCATAAAAAGCACAAACATTACAAGCCATATTCCCCAAGCTATTAAGAGACCGATTCCTTCATAAAATAAATCGATACATGCTCCAAATATAAAAATTAGTCCCCAATTTATTATCTTTTTCCCATACATCTTGGATAAATAACTTTCATCTTCTTTTGATCTATTCTTTTTTTCATAACCAGCCAGATATTTCATAGCATTCCCATCTGATTTGTAAAAATATCTACCAATTATAAAAAATATAATTACCATCTGTAAATCTAATATAACGCAAATCATATTTTTCCTTTCTTTTTAATCTGGTATCCCAATTCAACACACTCAGATATTGCAGTCACAGCTCTATAGTATATTGCCACTATATTTATCATCATTCTTTATATGTTGGATATTACCTAAAACATCTTTTTTAATACTTATTGCAATAATATCTTATTGATGACAGATGTAAAACTCCTATTGAAAAAATAACAGGTTGCTGTTGATGGTGCCATCTCGAAAAAGCAAGTTGTAAAACTTAGGCGTTAATCCGCAATAATCAGTACCTGTCCATTTCACCATATTTCTGAGATAATCACTCCAACAACATTTCTAAACATGAATTCGTGCAATTTGCTCGATTTACGCGATTCGTGTTCATTTTATCCAGGAGGATCCTCTCATGAACGCAAGACAAAAACTTCACCAGGTCCATCTTCAGGAATGGACCGTTAGATTTGCAGATCAGAAAGCCAGTGGTCTTACTGTCCGGCAATGGTGTGAACAAAATAATCTTTCATTCCACACTTATAACTACTGGAAACATCTTCTCAAGGAAGAAGTTGTTGAACAGGCCCTGCCAGATATCGTTCCGCTTTCTCTTCCTGTTCTCTCAGACTCTGACTCTTCGTTAGAATCAGCAGCACCTGAAATTCGTTCCATTCGGGCGAATCGCTCGATTCGCTCAAATGACTCTAATGTACAAATGCAGATAAACGGCGTTTCTATCAAAATAGATACATCTGTTTCCGAAGAGTTTCTCAGCAAACTCATCAGGGCGGTGTGCCATGCTTAAAGATGCCGACCACAGTTACTTTGCCGGTGTCTATATCGTCTGTGGATACACAGACCTCCGTTTCGGGATCGATTCGCTGGCTGCCATCATTGAACGCAGATTTCACATGCATCTGTTTGTGCCTAACACCCTGTTCCTCTTCTGTGGCAGGTCTTCCACCAGGATCAAGGGCCTCCTCTGGGAAGGTGATGGCTTTCTGCTCCTTTATAAACGCGTGGAATCCGGGCATTTCACATGGCCGCGTTCTTCCAGCGAACTCAGATCCCTATCTGCGGAACAGTTTCGCTGGCTGATTAGATGTTGCATCAATATTCAGTTTTTCAGCAACCGAAAGATGGCTTTGTTGTCGTACCCAGATTTACTCTCTATCCACTACCTCTTTGTTTCAAACTTAAAACACTTTTCTTTCGTATAATATTATATGCAAAACCAAGCGGATAAAGATGACACTTACATTATTGATAAAACTCTTATGAAACAGGATTCCTGCTAATTTAGCTCATTTTATAATCTGAATTTGACGAATTTCAAATATCTTGACAATTTCCTACAAAAAATATCAAACAACGAACAATCTTGAAATCCTGTTTACATCATATGCGAATCCGGTATTTCATGAACTGCAATATTTTTTCAAATCTAACCTTTTTTCCAAAATGGCTATGCTCTTTTAGTTTCCTTCTTCTCGGGGCATTGTTTCCTTGCAAATGAATTCAAAAAGGTAGTAATCGTCATAGTGGTCGACATTTCGCACGCTTTGTAATTTCTGCACTAACACCACTATACACGAAATGACCGTGATTATAAAGTCCTAGAACTTTGTCAACATGACAATTCTTTATACCTTTTTAGAATCAGTTAAATCACCCTTAATATGATTAGTACAATTCGCCGGTTCTTCAATAACAGCAAACTATTGACATTTGACGGTCTGAATCTTACAGTATACCAATTTGGAACTTTATTTCTAATTATAATTAATTTTACATCTATCACTTGACATTTGCAACTGAATCACAAGAAAAGCAAGAAATATTTCTATACTCAATTTGTAAAATATAATTATATATTTTCATGTTTTTTATAAAAAGGAGAATAATAATCAATATTTAATTTTTCCTCTTTAAACTTGATGCATTTTTTTTCAACATGATCAACTATTTCAGGTGAAATTTTAGGATGCACTTTAAAAAAAAGCTCTCGATCAGCTAACCATATTGGATTATCAAATATTTCTTCGTCAACATAAATATTATCTTTATACCGCCTATTCCATAATTTAGATGGCAAGTATATGAGCCAATTCAAGTTACAAAATACTCCATATTTTCTACTTATGTCTTCTATGGTATGTAGTGTCTGATTAATTTCATCTTCCGTTTCCCAAGGAAACCCTATTATAAAAGATAACATACATCGTTTCGTTAGTCCCTGTTTATCAAGTATATCGATGCCTTCATACAATTGCTGTATTGTCAATTTCTTATTTACTTTTTTTAACCCCTCATCATAGCCACATTCAACGCCTATCTGTAGTCCGTGTAAAATATCTGTATTAATGCTTTGAAAAATATCAGACTCAATAATATTTGAAATTCTAGCTTCAATAAAAAACTTTTTCTTACCTTGATATTTTTCATATAATGTATTTAAAATGTATTTTGCTCTGTCCCCATTGATTGTAAAACAATCATCCACAAACAAAAAATAATCATTATATTTTATAGAAGAAGTCTTTATAGCATTATCTATTTGTTTTAAAACCTGCTCTTCTGTATAATGTGCCCAATGCCTTCTATTGGGTATCGAACAAAAGCAACAGCAGAATGGGCATCCTCTAGAAGATTCTATTGGGATTTGAGAATACTGATTATCTTCTGGAATCAATGAGAAATCCGGTAAAGGGTATTTTGATAATTCTTCACTACTTAACATTTCTCTATCTGGCGTTCTTAGAATCTCTCCATTTTTTATATAAGATACACCTTTTATTTCTTCTATTTTATCCTTTGAATATATTGCTTTTAAAAGCGTTGGAAACGATTCCTCTCCCTCCCCTCGTAAAATGTAATCAACTTTTGTTGTTTTTAATATATGATAATCAAAATATGTTGGATGCAATCCCCCTACAATAATGGGAATATCTTTATATATACATTTTATATATTCTATCATCTTTCTAGTAATTCCCCAATTAAACGAGGACCATTTAATTTTCCGTATTTTTCTTGAATTGAATATTTGGAAATATTAATCTCAATTTCTGACATAAATTACTCCTTTCGTCATAAAATACTAAACCGATCAGATAGATATTTTCTATATGCTACACCATTTTCCTCAACATTCTTTTCTAATGTAATTTTTCCCTCAGTAAGATGTAATTTTTTCTTCACTTCCAAAAGCAAGTTTCGCCTGAGTAACTCAAAACTCACTTCGTGACTTTCGACTATCTGGCAATCTTGATGGGGATTCTGCTCCCCATACCCTCAGATAATACAGTTTTCACTAATATGCATACTTGGCTCCTGTAAAAAAACAGTCGCATCGTGATCATATCTATCACGAAAAATCCATAAATATTTTTATTGTGTTACCGCCTGATATTTTCAAATCGGCTTTATATATAGAAATATCTTTATTTTGAAAGGAACTATAAAATGGCACGACCTAAAAAAGATAAAAACTTACGGCATACTCGTCATATCATGCTCCGTCTCACCAATACTGAATATGAAATAATTGCAGAAAATGCAAAAGCAGCAAGCCTCCCGTTAGCAGAGTATGTCCGTAAACAGATAACAAATAAAAAAGTAATTGTGAAATATGAAATTGTGGCAGATCTACCGGAGTTAAAGAAATTAATTGCTGAATTTGGAAAGATTGGTAGCAATCTGAACCAAATAGCTCGTTACTTTAATACTGGTGGACTCCATTCCCAGGAAATGCGTAACGAAATCAAAAAGAGCATTGCTGAAATTTATAAATTAAAATACGAAGTAATAAAACTGGCTGGAGATTTTACCACTGTCAATGCAAATAATAGAAATAACACAGGAGAAAACTAATATGGCAATCCTGAAACATATTGCAAGCAAGAATGCCGACTATGGAGAAGCTGAACGCTATCTGATTTTCCAACATGATGAATATACGCAAAAACCAATTCTTGATGATAATGGGAATATGTTTCTTCGTGAAGAATATTATCTGGATGGTATAAACTGTGATCCGTTTACATTTGATGCGGAATGTCGGGAAACTAACGCTTTCTTTCATAAAAATCAGTCTTTTAATGAGATTAAGTCGCATCACTACATCATCAGCTTTGATCCTAAAGATCAGGAAGAACATAGTCTGACCGGAGAGCAGGCACAGAAACTTGGCGTAGAATATGCCAGAGAGAATTTTCCTGGGCACCAGGCTCTTGTCTGCACCCACACTGATGGTCATAATGGCAGTGGAAATATTCATGTACATATTGTAATCAACAGTGTGCGAAAGTATGATACCGAGCCACAACCCTATATGGAATTTGACCGGGATTCAAAAGCTGGATACAAACATCATCTTTCTGACAGATACCGAATTTACTTAAAGCAAAAAGTTATGGATATGTGTCATTCCAATGGACTAAACCAAGTAGATCTTCTGACGTCTGCGGAAAGAAAAATATCCGAAAAAGAATACTGGGCAAAACGCAGAGGTCAAAAAAATCTCGATGAACACAATACAGAACTGAAAAAGAAAGGACTTACTCCAAGACAGACAACATTTCAAACGGAGAAGCAATACCTTCGTGATGCGATTGATACGGTTGCTTCACAGGCAACATCACAAGAAGAATTTTCCAGATTGCTGTCTAATAGATATAATATTACATTTAAAGTCAGTCGTGGCAGATACAGCTACCTGCATCCTAATCGTCAAAAATACATCACCGGAAGAAATCTTGGAACGCTTTATGAAGAAAATCATCTTCTGCAGGTATTCCAAGAGAACTCCAGCAGGCAACACGCAGAAAAGTCACATTCTACTGACAGACCAGTTACAGATTTTTCAGAAAAGTCAAAATCGTCAGCTTCTGTCCAAACTGACAAAACTACACACTCTTTCCTTTTTATAAAATCTGATTTACGACTTGTAACAGATTTACAGCACTGTATCAAGGCACAGCAAAGTCAGGCATACGCACAAAAAGTAAAGCTGTCTAATCTTAAGATGATGGCTCAGACAGTTGCCTATATACAGGAACATGGTTTCCAGAGAAAGGAAGATTTAGATCGTGCTCTTTCCAATGCCTCGGCTCAAAGCACTGATGCCAGAAATACTCTGAAATCCACAGAAGACGCTTTAAAAAATATAAATGAACAGATTCATTACACCGGACAATACCTTGCCAACAAAAACATATATGCTGATTATCGAAAGAGTCATAATAAATCTAAATTTTACGAAGCTTATCGGGCTGAACTTATTCTCTATGCGTCAGCCCTTAGAATACTGAAAGAAAAATCTAACGGAAAAAAATTACCTACTTTGAAAATGTTACAAGAAGAAAAAAAACGCTTAATAAAATTGCAGATTTCCCAACGGGAAAAACTTGATACCTTCCGTCAATATGAACGAAAACTTCGTACAGTATGCTCCAATGTTGAAAGTATCCTTCATCAGCCATATATAAAAATACCGGTACAAGAAAATTCACACGAACATTCCTTGTTTTAAACCAAATTTTCGATTGAAAATATATTCTTATTCGAGACTATGAGAAAAAGTCTGTAAATAAGATTCTTCTATGATATGCAAGGGTGGCAAGCCTGAAAATCAGGCTTCTCACCCTTGTTTTATATATAACAGTTGTTGAATGGCATGTCAAGAGCAGGCGGTTTTCCGCCCGTCTTATTCGCCTGTTTATTCGTTACTCTGGGAGGCGTCCTTCGTACATAATACTCAGTTCACCATACACCTGTGCCCAGTTGCGGATCGTACTGGTCCATTTCTTCGTAGCTTCAAATGTGGCAAGATACAGTGCCTTTAATAGAGCTGTATCGCTTGGAAATACGCTTCTCTGGCGATTCAGTTTCCGGTAGGTAGAATTCAGGGATTCAATAGCATTTGTAGTATAAATCACCGTTCTGACCGTCGTTGAAAATTTAAAGATCGGCGAGATTGCGTCCCAGTTATCCTTCCAGCGCTTCATGGAATTCGGATATTTCGGTGTCCATTTTTCTGTTACACGCTCTAAGGCTGCCAGAGCTTTCTTTTCATCTGTGGCCTGATAAATGGTTTTCAGATCCGTAGCGAAGGCTTTTCTGTCTTTATCCGGGACATATTTCAACGTGTTTCTTACCTGGTGTACAATACAGCGCTGGTATTCCGTCTTTGGAAAAGCTGCTGCGATCGCTTCTTTGATTCCGGTTAAACCATCGGCACAGATGATTAATACATCTTTGACACCACGATTTTTCAGTTCATTCATAACGGAAAGCCAGTATTTTGCGCTTTCGTTATCGCCAACACTGATGGTTAAAACTTCTTTTTTTCCTTCCGTGTTGATTCCCAGAATCACGTAAGCAGCAAGCTTTCGGATCACGCCATTATCCCTTACAGAATAATGGATTGCATCAATGTAGAGAATGGGATAGACCTCGTCCAGTGGCCGGTTCTGCCAGTCTTCGATCTGTGGCAGGATCTTATCAGTCACATCAGAAATAAAGCTTTCAGAAGTTTCAAAGCCATAAATATCTTCGATGGTTTCGGAAATCTGCCGGGTAGTCATTCCTTTGGCATACATGGAAATGATCTTCTGATCAATATCGGAAATATCTTTCTGACGTTTTTTCACAACCTGTGGTTCAAACGTTGATTTGCGATCCTGTGGCACTTCGATTTCCATCGAGCCATACCGGCTGTTGACCTGTTTCCGCTTATAACCATTGCGATAATCATCATTATCTGAGCGTTCGGATTTTTCGTAACCAAGATGATCATCCATTTCAGCTTCCATCATTTCCTTAATGGTGCCGCCTAAAAGATCCTTGAGCGCATCCTGAATGTCTTCTGCAGACTGGATATCGTACTCTTCCAGGAGCTGATGGATGATGTTTCGTTTTCCTTCTGTCATTTGTACACGATGTACAGGTTTCTTTTGTCTTGCCATAATAAAAGGCCCTCCTAATGATATTTATTGTATCATAGAAGAACCTTATAAACATTATTTTAACATCATTTGTTTTTGTTAATTTTTATTTACTGTACTATATGCTAATCCATCAAGTTCTGTTATCATGCATGCAATTTTCTTAATATCTTCATCCATTGATTGCGCCATGTTATCTGCCCACTTAAAACTATGCACATTTCTTTATGCATAAACGTTTCCAATATTCATATAGTCTTTTTCACCTAATGACTTTTCCGTAACGATACTATATTCACATTTAGGCACAAGCAAATCTTCCATACGTACCTTGAGTAATCTGCTCAATACATACAAATGATCTACTGATGGTAAAATGCTGCCCTTAAACCATCGATATATAGGCTGTGGGCATGACAAATGCAATATTTTCTGGATATCTTTGACTGTATAATCAGATCCATCCAATAACTCTTTCAGTTCCTTATCGTAAGTGTGTACTTCCTTGTACAGGCAACTGAATTGATCAAAGTAGTAATCGGTTATTTTATGGTACACAGTAATGTATGGCTGGTTCAGATGGTATAAGGCAAGGGCTCAGAAAGAAGACTGTTCCTCATAAAATGCGTCCTTTGCCTCAACCGTCAGGTCATCCAGTTCCGAGAAAACATCATGGTAGTTTTTAGGGAATTTGTTCTCACCGAACGCTTCTATCCTGCTTCCATCTACAAATACCACCTGAAAGCTCATGGAAGATCCGTCTAAGACATTGGGATCGCTTCCACGAAAGCCTGCCCAGGATGCCACATCATAGGTTTCCAAAACCCTGCGTGCTTGATCAAGAGTCTCTGCATCCACCGGATAGTCAAAAAGCTCCTCTTCTTCCCCATCCCAGGGCTCTATCCGTACCAGCGCTTTCTCCCCCTGCCGGATCAGGCTTACACTCCTGATTGGCTCCATCATCGTTCCATGCACATAATACGTCAATTCCTGAATATCCGGAAGCGGTGTACTCTGACTGTTTTCTGGATTCTCCATGTTCTCTGTGTCACTTCCTGCCATCGTGACTTCCGGAACTTTATCCTGCTTATTTCCAGTCCACTTTCCGCAGCCTGCGATCAACGCCGCCCACGTAGTAAATGCCATCAGCAATAACCAGCCTTTCTTTCCTTTTTTCATAAGCCACTTCCATCTTCTTTTTGATCACGCTTCTTCAAAAGCATTCGGATGCCTGTTGACAGCAGTAAAATAGTTAGCACAACTCTGAAAATACTGACTCCACCAGAAGACATGCCACTTTTTTCGAGTGCAGTTTTTTTATCCAGTTCTCCGCTTAGCATATTGGGTGTCGCCCCTTTTACATAGGTCAGGGTTCCCTGCTCCTGAATGCCGATTACCGTCACCATGTCCCCATCGTTCTGATAAGGAACAGAATACTGATAACGCCGATCGCCTTCCTTGAAGACCCCTCTGCCCATTCGCTGGGTTCCGATAAATTTTTCACCGCGGTATTTCCGGTCTGTCAGAATCGTAAGTCCTGCCTCCGATAGCGTCTCCTCATCAAATTCGTATTCTCTTCCCAGCATAAGCTGTTCGATAAATTCTTCGGACAGATGATAAGCTCCCACATCTGCTGCGCCCTGGAAGATTTCCATCCCGCCCACACCCAGATCGGCCTTCCATTCCATATTTTCCTCTGTTGCCGGGAGATTCCACTTTTTCAGCTCCATTTTTTTTGCGCTTCGCATGACACGTGGGGCATGGATCGTAAGTCCCAGTTCGTCATCATAAGCCGGTTCCAGAACCTTCAGTTCTCCGCAGACAATCACGGTTTTTCCATCATTTGCCGGATCATAGCTGCCCTGTCCTACATATACGATATCATCTACTTTTTCCTGTTTCGCAGCACGATTTGTACCACACGATTTCACGGTAGAGACAGCACAAAGTAAGCCGAGCAGTATCACGATAACCGCACCTGTTTTTTTATTTTTTCCTGGTTTCTGGGTTTTTTTCATCTTCCCACCCCTTTCTTTTCCGGATCATGCGTCACTGCTCTTTTCGGGCGCTCTATGGCCAGGGATTCATGATCATATAAACAGTCATGGCATATAATGGTAATACAATGAGTAACGGCAACGCCCAGTTTCCCATCGTCTCCCTGACATTCTTCCAACGCATAAGTAAGGTTTTCCTGTTCTCTCTCTTCTGGCGAATGCGTTTTCGTTTTCCATTTTCCAGAAGCTGAAAGATCACCGGCGAATCATAGACCTCTATTCGCCCAAATGCTGCAAATCCTGCCATCGAAATCGGAAGTGCCAGACACAGCCAGATAATATTGTAACTGTAATCCAGCTGCTGAAACAGAGTCCAGTCACCGGAGCCAATACACTTTAAGGCAGTGAGAATCCATGCCAGGATGCAGGTGGAAGCATTCACCATAAGAAGGATCATCACAATCTTCACGATACGTCCCGGAGAGTAGAATCCCAGCTGTACCGGAAGTTCCTGTCCGCCAATCCTTTCAAAGAACACCGGTTTTATGGTATCTTCCGGTTTCTTCTTATCTTCCTCGCTGATACTCTTAAGAATCTTTCTTCGAACTCTGGCCTCTCTTCCCTTACTGAACACCGTAAACAGAATCAGCGCCGCCACCAGTCCAGCCATGCCAACCAGTTCAAACAGTTCCTTCAGATCCATTGGCACTCCGCCATAATTCCGGAATGCAAAAAAGAAAAAAATCATCACTGCCAGCGTTCCAAGAAGCGGCTCGATCACCCAGGGATAGGTCCTGGTTTCTTTTTCCGCCAATACAGATACTTTGCCTGTCTGCCCGTTCACTGCCGCCTGCACTTCTCCGCAATCCATAAAATAGACCGGAAGAAATGCCGGCAGACGAAGCAATGCTTCTGACTCCGGATACAATGCCAGACCGGTTGTCTGCATCGTGTGCTCCACAGTCGGGCGATATTCCTCTGCCACCTCTTCAAACACACGGCGTCTTAACTCCGCGCCATCTGCTGTCGGAATCTCTGCTGCATGGCCTGCAATATATCCAAATTGAAATGGCTCCAGTTCATCCCACAAAAATGGTTCCATTCCATTTAATAACAGATTGTTGCAGCGATCCGTCACATTGACTGCCACATGCTCCAGAAATCCTCCGCATTCATAATGTCTGTTGGAATTGTCTCTGGTCACGACAAAACGGATAGGTCCGCGGATCAGTTCATATGGCAGATAAATTCCTTTTAATTTTTTCTTATTTTCCTTTAAAATCTGAGCTTCACTTTTATCATGATACTGCTCGATCCATTCATCCAGTCGTTTTTCTGCCTGCTTCCGATTCAGTTTAAAAGGAATCAGCATCTCCGGGAAACCTTCTCCCATCTGGACATCCGAGCGCAGAACCTTGGACTGGCAGAAAATGCAGGTCTCTGCCACTTCATGTTCTTTCACAATCACCCGTGCTCCACAATTCGGGCACTCACAGGCAATCGTCTGACTGTCCGGAAGTTCCTGCTCTAACAAAGTTTTTGTAAGGCTCCGAAATTCCCGAAGCTTTTTTAGCGGAATCTCTGTTCCTGTATTTCCTCCACAGTTCGGGCAGTGGTAATTCTGTGTCACAACGTCAAACTGGGCAGGTGCGCCACAGGTGGCACAGTGAATGGTCATAATCTTTCCCTGATTCATACCCTATCCCCCCTTGATCCTGTTTTTATGCCCAAGGATCTGCTTCTTTTGGTATACGGATTCCGGTTAAGAGCTGCTGTTCCCACAAGAACCACTGTCCTGTAGATGGTTTATTCCGGAGCTTTAATGGTCTCGGACTGTCTGCGCCACTACACACGACATATAAATTAAGATACCCTTCTCCTATCTGGCTTCTGCTATATGCATTTTCCAATACAACAACCCGATACGGCTGTACTGGAGTATAATTATTTTCCGGAGAAGACCCGGAAAAATAGGAACGCATCAGATACTCTTTTCCACGAAATCTGTCTCTTATAAACTGTTTGTCAATTCCATTTAACGGTCTGGGACCCCGCAGAAAATCCAGCATTTTTTCTGTTTCAGATGGATTCTCAGGATAAAGGGCAAGTGCTGCTACCGTTAAAGCAGCCACTTCCTCCGGGTTTGTCAATCCTGCCTGTGGCATTGCCTGTAATTCCTGTAATGTTTTTGGTAGTTTGTTTAATGTTATCTCGCTCATAATATCCCTCCTTTAGATCGGTTCCCATTCTCCGGTCAGATCATCCATTCGATAAACTAATCCAGATGAAGATACCGCATAATAATATTCTGCTACAAACTGATCGGGATGCTCTGTTCCAAGGGCAAAAAGTACACAAGCTTCCCCTCGGATCGTATCCATGCCGTCCACATCCCGGATTGCCATACCAAGTTCCAGTCTCTCCTGTACTTCAGATTGTGCAAGCAGTACATCGATTTCATTGCTGGAATAATCGTAATTCTCCCCAGCCGCTGCTACAGGATGCAAATAGAATTTTTCCACTGACCCGCTCGTAAATGGGAAAAAAGCTTCTCCTTCCATTTCGTGAATGGTCAGGCATTCTCCATCCAACTCCAGCCAGATCATACCACTTCGGGTGCCATCCGGCGTGTTCAGCCAGAATTCCAGAGATTCCCCAAGTGGATCCCCATATGCATAATTGCCATCCCAGAAAAAACGGATATCCTCCATCTCTCCATCCAAAAGTCCCCCATAATACCACATGTCCAAGGGATATCCATCCTCACCGGTCATGAAAGTAACGCTGTAAAAATAAGGTTCACCAGCATCCGTTTTAGCAGAATCGCAATACCAGCTTCCCTCCATTCCATAGAGATATCCCTCCTCCGGCATATAGGAACCCGATAAGAGCTGCTTCACTCCGTCTGTCGGCTCAATCTCTCCGGCATAAGTAAGATAATAAGGATGCCAGGAAACTTCCCTGCTTCCTTTTCTGGCTGTGACCTGTACATTGGAATAAAGATCACTGAGATTACACTGCAAGATCAGAGGAAGACCATCGTCGCTTTCCCATAACAGATCTTCTGTACGGCTCTCCGTAAAGTCATCATTCCAGCTGCAGGACTCTATGGATATCTTCCACCCATCTTCTGCCGGAACGATCACATACCACTCATCCCCTGTATATTCTATGATATGGTCTTCTGGAATCCCGTCCAAATACGGATAGGTCTCAGCTCTTTGATATTCTTTTCCCGGAAAGCTGTAGTCTGGCGTATAACCCAGAAATGAGGCTCCAAATGCTGCCCCATAATCTCGCAGCCATTCCTGTTCTTCCACCAATGCCGCTTTCCCCGCCTCCGTAAGCCAGGAAGTCGTACCTTCTTTTTGGAACTCTCCCAAATCCGGGGATTCCGTATGGTCACTCGTGGTCGATTCTTCTTCCGGTTCCACATAGTCTGGATTGGTCATTCCCAGCCCGCCGTCTTTAATATCCAGGAGGGTGCAGCCAGTAAGAAATGTACAGAACAATACCAGTATTGCCAGAAGCACGCCTTCCTTTTTTCCAGTTCTTCTTTTCTTTCCCATTTGCTGTCCCTCCTCATATCATTATAAAAATTATAACTTCTTCAAAATATTAGCCACCATAATCTGAATAATCTTCTATCAGACGCACGGTATGATAAGCTTCTGTCCCATACATCTGGATCATCAGATCGTTCCAGTGAATAGATGGATAAAACCAGGCAAATTCCTGTCCGGACACATCTTCGATCACATAGCCGTCGGGCGAATTATATACATACATTGCTTCCTTTGTGTAATAAGGATTCATCTCTTGATCATACACGGTATAATCCACTGTTCCGACCTCAAGCCGCTCGTCCGGACTGTTGAAAAATCCAGAATCTCCTGCTCCACTATACATATTGAAACTCCAGGTCTCATATCCTTCTCTCTCTGAATATGCCGGCATGGACTCATAAAGCCCTGGTGTAATCAGCAGCATCCCTATCTGCCACAATTTTCTGCCATTTTCATCTGTATACCAGCCATCCGGAGTCATATGGTTACGCAGAATATTTCCTGTTTCATCCAGATATCTGTCAGTCCCATCTATTTCTGTTTTCCAGCAGGAAGCATCTTTTTTCCTGTAGTAATCCCCTTGCATAAATGGAATATATGCTGTACCGAAATCTACAGAAAGGACATCTCCCGAAAGTGTATAAACTGCCGTTATATCCTGGGTTGCTGAGACTGCCTGTGTTTTTCCCGCATCTGTGAACTGCAGAATATCTATCATCTGCTCGTAGTTACTCTCCGGGCAAGAAAGAAACAGATAATCCTCATCCGTATCATACACCGTGATATATTCTCCGTCTTCGCGATAATATGTACCATTCCAGGCAGACTGATTTGCCACTCTTTCAAAGCCCTGTCCTGCAGATTCCGTGATTTCTGCAATTTCTTCGTCAACCGATTCTGTCGTTTCCTCATGCTCCGATCCTGTCATCTGCTCGTCTGCCATCTCTGGTTCTTCGTGAACAGATTCTACGGTTTTCTCTTCAACCACTTCCGGCTTTTTCCCACAGGCTGTCACGGCTGCCATTGATAATACGATCACAGCACCCATCAGAATTTTCATGCACATACCACCTCCTTTTCCACGCAATTTTCAGCACCGTTTAAAACTTTCCACCACCGCCACCATGTGTCGTTCCTGAAGAAGAAGTATGGGTACTGCTTCCTGAACTGTCCTTTTCCGGCTTCTTTACCCGATCCACTTTACTGTACAGGAACAAATCCTGCTGGGTTGCAAGCTGCATACTTCCTTTTTTTACATAATTTGCTGCCGCTGTCTGTTTACGCACAGTTTTCAGCTGAGCCTTCATGCTGCCCACTATAAGAAAGGCTCCTACCAGACCAATCACAATACAGATAGGAAGTACCAGTGGTGACAACGGAGCATGGGGCAGATCCTTTTTTGAAAATGGATGACCTTCTCTGGCCATCGTGATCATCTGATCACACTCAGACGCATAGGTGTAGAATGCAGAAGCATAATTTCCAGAAGAAAGATCTTCTTTCATTGCACTTCCAAGATAGCTGATTCCCGCATCTGTAAAAGCGGTGATTCCATACCCACAGGTGGAAATATACCAGTCACGCTCTGCCATACTGATAAGCAGCAGCAATCCATCCCTGTTTGCTCCATAACCGTAGTTACAGTAATCATAAAGATCGTCCGCATATTCCTGAATATCGCTGTAACCATCCATGTCTTCTGACGTGATCAGTACAATATCCATTTTCTGTCGTTCACTGATCTCATTTAAGGTTTCAAGTAACTCAGACTCTTCCTCATAAGTCAGAAGATCTGCCATGTCTATCAGCCGTTCATACTCTCCCGTAAATCCTTCCGAAGCCATTGCCGCAGCCGGGAAAGACGATACAGCCAGAAGCACAGCAGCCGTCATACACGCAAGTTGTTTTAGCATCCTTTTCATCTGTCTTACCCCCTTTCTATAAAATACGTGCCAGCCACAACAGCCAGCTTATCCCATAAGCCACTGCTGCAATGGCAACTGTTGAAAGAAGCATCCAGCGGTTTGCCGCTTTCTTATCCACAGGAAGGTCTCCGACAAATTTTCCATTCTGTCCATTCATGGCAAATCGGTACTGATTTCCGTTCCACGTGGTATTTAAAATCCATACCGGATACAGTGCATATTTAGCACTTCCATCATGGAACTGTACACTGCTTTGTTCCACAGTTACCGTGTTATATCCTTGCACTGTAGATCTGAAATTGTCTTCCGTTGATTTCTTCACGCGGACATTGGCACGTTCAATGCTTTCTTCAGCAGACACATCATATTTGTCAGCCATATAGCCTGCAAGATATGCTGTCTGGAATGGAACTGCTTCGCTAAAATCGAAGGGTTCGATCGATTCCATCAGATCATCTTCCATCTTACTGGAGCCATCTACCGGCACCCGCTCAAATCCAATGGTTCCGCCTCTGCTCAACATGAAAAACCGCGTCTCTGTGTAATCATACTTGCTGTCACTCCAGGTTCTTATCTTTGTCGCCCGATAACTGATATTGGCATCTACATTGGTGTCAAACAACCAGAACGGCACATATACTCCTTTAATCTCATCAATATGATTCTGATCTTTGAAAATCTTCGGAAGCAGACGTTTTCCATTCAAATGCTTCATGAGTCCTGCCTTCGCTGCCTTTTTGTCCAGCTTAAACGGAATCACATAATCCGGGCGGAGGTCTCCCGAAAACTGCCCCATCAAAACAATCGGATTGCCACAGTATGGGCAGGAAGAGGCCGCCATACTTTCGTCTCCCACGATCTCACCACCACAGGATTTACACTGATATGTACGCAGTCCCGTTTCCTCTCCGTCCTGCCACTCGCTTCCCGCCGCAGTATCCCACGTCATATCATCGCCCTGCTCCTGCTGCTTTAAAGCGTCATCATATCCCTGCAGCGCCTCCATCTCAAATTCTGTATCACAGCAGGGGCACTTCATCTTCTGAATGGCACTGTCAAAAACAATGGCACCGCCACAGCATGGACATTTATATTCCTGAATATTTCCCATACTCTGTCCTCCTTTCATTCTCTCTGCCTGAATTTACTCAAACCATGAGTCAACCGGTTCTCTGAATTCCGCCGCGGTCAGCATAGCTTCCAACAGCTCCAAAGATTTCTGATAATAGATATCCGGATCATTCTTCATGGTATTCGTAGCAGCTGTTAGTTCCACCGGATCCGTCAGTACACTGTCATCCACATAGGTGGTCGCATACACATCATAATTGATTTGTACACATATCTCTAAGGTACATTGACTGGGTCTTTTTTGTTCAGGCATTGTATTTCCCATTCCTTCGCTTCATTTGGAAGATAGAACTTTGCCTGTGCCTGGATCTTCGGATTTGTCAGCAGAAACTCTGTGGCATTCTCCGGAATCCTGGACTGAGGCTCTTCCGGCTCAGCCTCTTCCGCTTCTTCCTCTTTTGGTTCGTTCACTTTTGTTTCTTCTTCTGTTGTCTCTTTCGTCTCAGGCTCAGCAGCATCGGTCTCTGCCGATTTATTACCTCCGCCGCATGCAACCAGGCCAAATGCCATAATCACTGCCAGTACAACTGTTAAAATTCTTCTATTCTTCATAAATCAGCAGCTCCTTTTGCTGCTGTTTTCTCTGCTAGAATGAACTTCCGCACTGCGGGCAGAATTTCGGTAGATGTGTCGGATCTGTCGGCTCCCAGCCACAGTTGCTGCAGCGGAGATGCCGTGCTGCCGGCTGCGGAGAACCACAGTTCTGACAGAATCTTCCTGTATTTGTCATACCGCAGGAGCAGACCCAGCTTCCATTCTGCATCATGTTCGGATTCTGCATTCCTGTCTGACCCTGCATCATGTTCGGATTCTGCATTCCTGCCTGACCCTGCATCATATTCGGATTTTGCATACCGGCCTGTCCCTGCATCATATTCGGATTTTGCATGCCGGCCTGACCCTGCATCATATTCGGATTTTGCATGCCGACCTGTCCCTGCATCATTCCAACACCAGCCATGCCAGCGCCTATTCCGTTCACAACGGAATTGACGAATCCCTGACCATCTGCCATATTGTTGATCACATTCGCCGCTACACCTCTTGCTGTCGGCTGACCGGTCAGAACAGCTACGATTTCATCTGCCATCTGCTGATATTTACGATAATCCATATTGTACTCCGGATGTACCATACTCTGGCGGCGGCTGCCCATCATTCTTCCCATGCCGGCACCCATACCGGTAACCTCATCTACAATCTCAATATCACTCGAATTCAGGCGGAAACGAATCTGGCTGAACCAAGGATGTTTGACTGAAATCTCAATATAGAAGTTATAGGAATAGCAGAATCTCGGCGGATTATAACTGACTTCCTTTCCTTGGGCATCCTCCTTCTTCAGTTCCGTGTCATCCACCTGCAGATCCAGATTACAGGAAATTACATCGGAAAGAGGAATGATATCCGGATTCGCCTTTAAAATATCGCTGGAAGAGGTGACAACAAAACGTTTTCCAAGTTCATCAACCATCACCTTCATCCGATCACCGATGATACGGGTTGCCCGGAAGCTTGCGATCTGACGCTGGTTTTCTTCACGATAAGCCAGCTGCTGTTTGATCTCTTCCACCGTAGAAGATTTTCTCTCAGAGAAAAACGGGGAAAGCTTTGCTGCACAATCTTTACAGAGATTTCCATCCTCTAACTTTCGGTTTCCAAGGAGACCAATCTTTTCTCCACACACATCACAATACTTTTTATCAAAAAATCCCATCTTGAACCCCCCCTTCTTTTTGTCAGGTAATTTTTAGTTTGTAATATCTCCATCATCGAACGGATCACCGCACTCCGGACAGAATTTTGGCGGATGTGCCGGATCTTCCGGTTCCCAACCGCATTTATCACAACGGTATAAAGGTGCTCCGACCGGTTTCTTTGCGCCACAGTTCTGACAGAACTTTCCTTTATTCACCGTTCCACAGGAACAGGTCCATCCGTCACTGTCTGCCGGCTTTGGTGAACCACATTCCGGACAGAATTTTCCGGTAGCTGTGGCTCCGCATTTACACGTCCAGCTTCCTGCTGCCGGCTGTGGTGCTGCTGCCGCCTGTGGCTGTGCCGGCTGTGGTGCTGCTGCCTGGTTCTGCTGCTGACCCATTGCAAACAGGTTCTGTGCATTCATGCCGCCCATTCCGCCTGCATTCATAGCCATACCCATGCCCATGAATCCGGTCATCGCTCCTGCATTGTTGTTTGCTGCTGCTTTCATAGCATCGATCTGTCCTCCTACCAGGCGGGCTGCCGCAGTATTCGGATTGGTTGTCATTGCATTTTCTTCCCACTCGGTCAGTTTCAGACGCTGATCATCCGGAATACTTAAGGAATTGATATTAAATGAAAATACCTCTATACCACGTTTTTCCTTCCAGGTTTTTGAGAGAACATCATTCAATGCATCAGAAAGCTCTAGGGTGTGTGCCGGAATTTCATAATACTGAATTTTCTTTGCAGAAAGAGTTGCCAGTGCCGGCTGCAGAGCTGTCATCAATTCACCCTTTAAGCGAGGTGCAATCTCCGTACTTTCATAGTCGCTTTCTACATTTCCGCAGACATTGGTATAAAACAGAAGCGGATCACTGATACGATACGTAAAATTACCGTTACAGCGAAGATCTACTGACAGTTTATATCCCAGCTCTTCATTTACAACCACGCGGAACGGAATCGGTGTCGCTGTTCCATAAAGGATCTCTCCCATCTCTTTTGTGTTAATGTAATAAACACGCTGATCCTTTCCAGTATCTCCGCCAAATGTGAAACGTTTGCCGACTACATTGAACGTCTCTCGAATGCTCTCTCCCAGGTTTCCTGCAAAGATACTTGGTTCTGAAGAAGTATCGTAGGTAAATTCACCCGGCTCAGCACAGACCTCAACGACCCTTCCCTGTTCTACGATCAACATACACTGCCCATCTGCAACTGCGATACCACTTCCATTGGAAATAATGTTGTCATTTCCTTTCGTATTGGACGAACGTCCTGTTATACGTTTCTGTCCTTTTGTTACCAGTACATCTTTTCCCAGCGCCTCACAATAGAAAAACTCTTTCCATTGATCCGCAAGTGTGCCGCCCAATGCTCCCATACCAGCTTTAATCAGTCCCATAAACAAATCTCCTTTCTTCTCTTTGTTTTCACTTTCTATCTGAAGTCAGCATATCAGTTTTTACAGAAAAAATATATGCGAACCATTGGAATATCTGACGATTTCAGTAATTTTCCAATGATTAGTATACAATATATTGATATCTAATTTTTGTATATACTATATATAGTAAAAGAGAATCCTGCGAACAGGATTCTCCTCTTATCCGTTTTTTAGTTCCTCCAGCCGGCCACATCGCCGGAAAAGGTCAACATAAACCATCAGTTCCTCTCGATTGGACACCTCCAGTTTCCGGTTGATACTTGTATTATGCTTACGTACCGTTGCCACGCTGACAAAGCTTCGCTCTGCAGCTGTCTGCACATCACATCCATCAATAAACAACTGAAAAATTATCCGTTCCGCAGGTGTCAGTTTTCCAACCCGGACCTTGAATTCCTGGAGCATTGCTTCAATCTCCGGTGGCAGCTCACTGGTCTTTAGTTTTTCACTCCTGGTCTGCAGGAAAGATACCAGTGCATCAATCTCTGAGATGCCGGAACGGATTCTGGCATTCTGGCCATCTTCTCCCGTCTTTGTCTGTTGTACAGCCTTCAGGCTTCGCACGATCGGAGCTGAAAAATGTCCCGATACACCTCCCGCCATAAGAAGGATCAGAATCAGAAACACAAAGGTTCCTGCATACCAGATCTGACGGCTCCTGAGAGATGCCTGATGATAACTGTCCTCCGGCAGCAGTGTCAAAACCATGGGTTGCCGACCACTGCACAATCGTGCATCCAACGGACTGGAAAGACCAAAATAACGATCCGTTTCGGTTGTAGCTGTCTGATAATATTTCCCGTTTGTGACCTTCAATAGACCATCTGATTTCAAGTAGAACTCTGTGAATGTTGGATATCCCCATTCATGGAGTTTTGCATTATTCAACGCAAACTTTACCAGCCTATTGTTGCTACAGTTCCAAATCCCTTCCCTGTTCCATATTCACGAATCCTTACCGCTTACCGATATGACACTTGCGTAATTCCCTCCGGATAATCCAGATCCTGCATTCCATCCTCCACTGTACAGTTGGTAAATATAATTGTATTGGTCGGCGGGTTATATCCATCCTCCAGAAAGACCTGGTACTCATTGCCTCTGAACTGGCAATTCTCAAAATTGACCGAAAGAGAGTCCTGACAGGTTATGAATGGACTACCCTCTGATTTTGTTTTATTTCCTATGATCTTACAGTCATCCAGAGTGATAGTGTAACAGCCAATGAAGGAAAACATGCTGTACTGCTCGCTGGTCATAAAACTGCAATTCGTAAATGTTGCCGTTTCTACTGCCGAAAGCCACACAAGGCCATATGTACACTCATAAATATCGGTATCGCCTATTGTTAAACCAAAGATATTATAAGCTTCTATTCCGTAGGTTCCACTTCCGTATAAGTCGCAGTTATCAATTTCGATATGGCTGCATTGATTAAGGTAAAGTACACTTCCGGTACAATATCCGGGTTCCACTTCATGACCGCAGATCAGTCCGCGAAGGGTAATCTCCTGACATTCTTCAAATCCTAACGCTCTAGCATAGGAATTTTCCGTACTGATTTCTACCCTGGCACCTTCCTCTGCTTCGAGACATAGATTCTGCACATTTCGCACCGTATACTCCGCCAGTCCGTCATAGTCCTTTATCCAGTCAATATTGGGATTTTTTATACTGTCACAGTCAAGTTCGCTGAAATTATAGGTTCCTTCCTTCAGGATAATCTTTGTCCGGCTCCGAATCGCCTCCACCAGCTCCTGCACGGTAGATACTGTCACCTCATCCACATACTGATATTCTTCTTTCTGCTCCATTTCCTTTGAGTCTTTCCGCAGATAGGTACAGATCATTACATGCTCCAGTCCCATCTCCTGCCATGACTCCTGTTCACAATAGCGGAGTTCGTTTTCTCCAATCAGAGTCAGTGTTCGCACCTTCTCTGTTCCATCACGCCGGTTTTTTAACCGTGCGACAGGCTGGCCATCCGAAGTAGGATCCTGTTTTACGAGAGCCATTCCATTAATCGATTCGTTTTCGTATCCAATGCGGCTGTAATCCACATACAGAGTGTTTTCTTCGTCGTATATAAGGATGTCGGAAACTATCCACTCATGATCTGCACAATAGTATGGATTATCAACTGATGGTTCTATATCGTCTATAGAATCGCTATACTCAAAACCAACAAGCACCCAGTCTCCGCAAAAATCATCCCAATCCACGTCTGCTAATCCTTCCGCTTCTGTTTTTGTTTCCACTTCCGCATCTGCTTCCTGCTTTGTTCCTGGCTTCGGAATTAATTCTTTTTTGTCATCTGGATTTTTCCCACATGCACTTAATAATACTGCAGAAAGCATGGCTGTTATGAGCAGTATCACCCCTTGTAAATGTAATTTTTTCATATTACGCTTCACCTCCATTCCATACGCTTTAAAATCTGTTCCTTTCTTCCTTTATACCTGATTTCGATCATCCCGTATATACTAATGATTGGAAAAAAAGCCTCTATAAACAAAATTCCAATCGTTATCATACTATATATAGTGCAATAACGATTGGATTTTCTAAATGCAGTGTTCTTATGCTTTTATTACGTTATTCACCAGACCCAGACTTTCCAGAAGAAATATCCACGTCCAGCAATATAACAATATAAATATGCTTTTTCTTATTATATGTAATGTTCATGCGCCACCTCCATTGCACACGTCTGATCTGTCAGCATTGATAAATACGAATGTCTGGTAGTATCTTTCATAGAATACCCAAGACTTACCAGCACATTCTCAATCCTCTGAAGTGCACCTTCCCGCTCTGCTTCGGTCTCTACCATAATCTCCAGTTCCAGATAATCCCCAAGTCCTGTCACCTGATCCACACAGGCAGTCATCTCATTTCTCCTGAAATACCAACGCTTCTTTTCCAGCACCGGCACCGAATAGAATCCAATCCGTTGAAGAAGTGTTTTTCCAACTTCCGCATCTGGGATCTCCAATTCCAGTTCTTCCCTTGCCATGGAACGGTCATCCAGCTTCTTTCCCTTATAAGTAATGACTGCAGATATTTCATCTGTGTCAACATTCCGAATCTGCCGAACCCGCAGTGCTTCGCCCAACTTCACAAAATCATGGTTCTCAGATGTAAAATATGTATCAGACTCCAGCAGCTGTTCCCCTTTTATAAACCCAAGCCCTTCCAGCTTCTCTATCAACTGCTCAGGATCTTCTATTTTCAGTTTGATCTCTACTTCTACTGACATATATACGCTCCCCCGTTCAACACTTGTTTTATCTGTTGTATTATTTTTCTCACATCATAGATAAGCAGACTATTCAAAGTGTCAAACTTTATCTTTTTTCCAGGTCCACCATATTTTACCTCATGGTTTGCTGCCTTCACCTCGTCATGGTCTTTATATCTGGCTTTTCCTATCATCCAGGCATCTGAGTTGGCATGATCTGGATAGCCCGGACTCTTCTTTACCGCAAACCATTCCTTATGTTCGATCAGATCATTTTCAAACTGACTTAATTTTCTCAGAAATTCTTCTGCAACTAACGGATAGTGTTCCCGGATATAAACCAGATTCTTATGAAGACAGGTGGCGCTCTTTTCCATCATATGGTGCTCCGTCTCATTAACAAGCCAGTCATATTCGTCCACCCGAATCTCACGCCCCTCTATGGATCTTTCCAGTTCTCCGAACCAGTACATATGCTGTCCCATACTGTCAGGAAACATGAAATACGTTGAAAATTCATGATCGATCATAGGCGCCATCCGAAGAATCTCACCAGACTCATTGCACACAAATGCAATATTTTCATAATGATAGTTCTGATCACCTTTCAAAACCGATACCAGGATCTGCATTGCCAGCTCCTCTGCCAGATCCTGATGCGTCTGAAAATATGTAGATTCCAGAATCTCCGTATAATCATAAAACATCTGGCAGTAATTCAGATAATCATCGATCTTCACGTTCTCGTCTGGATACCTTCGGAAAACTCCAGCAGATTCATCAGCTGCTCGCCCTCTCCATAAGCAAAGGGGACTGCTGTTCCATAATCATAATTTTTTCCTGTCTCCGCCTCATACCCCTCACAAAAAGCCAGCCGATACTGCGGTACTGGCATAAAATACGTGTTAATCACCCACGACCAGAACACTTCCGCATAAGCAAACAGAGGTGTGGATAATGGCTTTGATTTTGTAAGAGGCTTGAATATGATTCGATCCGCAAAAACCGGAAAATGCTTCTCCCCTTTGATCACACCAACCGCCTCTACAGTTAAATTACCAAGACGGTTTGAATAATTGTATGTTTTTGAAGTGTAGTCTGCGAATTGGTTAATTGTCATTATTTTATATTCCTCTGTTCTCACATTTCATTCTCCGGAAGTTTGAGTCCCTTTGCCAGCACTAAACTTCTCCTTTGGATTCAGTAAATTCAGTATATCATAAAGGAATAATCGTGTATATCAGTCAATTCAGGGTAAAATTAAAGAGACTGGAAATGCCCCGTTTTCAAAGCTTTCCAGTCTCTTATTATGCTAGATTTTATTCAAACTCGATTTTGGCAACTATATATTGTGTCTAATCAAGTTTTACACTGCTATATTTCGTATAATTATTCTTGATATTCTATGTATTCTTCATCGTTTTGAAACTTTTTGCAAGCATTTTGCAACCACGTTATGCCTATAACGCAAGAGAGCCGGATTACTCCGACTCTCTCAAGTATGCATCCACAAATGCATACCCCAATTAATAATTATAATATACAGCAACCATTGAAAAAATGCAAGTTTTTATAAAAAATTTTTCAAAATATTCATTCTTGATGCCAAATCCGGATGAATCACTATCGCAGCAACATTAGGATTAACAGCTTGTCTATAATTATCTGTTATCTTTTCAAACTCCCGAATAAATGCTTTTATTTCTGTCTTTGATACCTTCAGTAGCTTCATATAGTAGCACATAAGAATAATGTAGTCGCCAATTGTCTTGAAATTCACATATGACAATCCAATTTCAAGTTTCAAACACTGTTTCATTGCACTAGTAGGATCAATATTTCTGAAACGAGTATCGAAAACTACTGCATTATGTGCAATAGCATTTCGTAAATCTTTTAATGTATAGATGTATTTGTATATCAACTGTCTATCTGTATCACAAGACACATTGAGAGATAAACGCTTTGAGATATCATCTCGAACATCATATGTAAGGCATGATAATAAATATCCCAAATCACCCATTGTCATTATTTCGAATAAAGCCCATACCGGAACATCTGAATATCCAATATTATTATAGAAATGCGTTATCTTTGAATTATTCTTTTTATAGGCATACGCAAGGCTAGACTGAATAGAATTCTGCAAATTCAGCTTATTCTGTTGCAATTTCCTTTTCTGCTCTATAGTTGCTGATGCCGGTGCGTTGTTGTATCCGCTAACAACCTTATCATACATATCCTGAATAGATTCCGAATTAGCATTTACAAGTATGCTTTCCAACGCAATATTTTTTACTGCTGTTTCAATAAACATCATTTTCCCATACAACAACGCCTTCAAATCAGAATCGTATTGAATAGTAGCATAGACTTCATCATATGACGTAAATGGCAATCGTCTATGCGCATTTCCAAAAAAACGATATCCCTTGTATCCATGAAAATATCCTGTATTAATAAGTTGACGCTTCTGTTTGGATCCCTGTATTGAAATTCCACTATCTCGTAAATGTCTCATCAAAGCATCTGTTTTTTTATAACTCATAGACGCCTCCCGAAATTAATTTTAATACAATTATAATGCGATTTAATATCAAAAACAAGACAGTTTAAAAAATGTAGAACCTATTCTATGCCTCCAAATCACCAGACATAACATCTACTGTCTCTAAGTTAGCAGCCACCAGTTCAACTGGTGGTTTAATATTAAGCCCTCCAAAGGGCTATTGTTACTGCTCGCCCAGAAGGGCGGTATCGCAAGCACTCTTACTGGTCCGCTAGAAAGTGGTACCTCTTGAATCTTCTTTTCGTGATTCTTCTGCTTGCTCTTTTATATATTTCTGAACTGCTTCGTCTGTGATATTACCAATTGTTTCTACATAATATCCTCTTGCCCAGAATGCTTTATCCCATTTACTCTGTAATTCTGGATGCCTATCATATATCATTAATGTACTTTTTCCTTTTAAGTACCCCATAAAATCTGATATACTTATTTTAGGTGGAATTGCTACACTTAAATGTACATGATCTTCGCATACTGCTCCTGCTATTATTTCTACATTTTTATAATTGCATAGTATGCTGATGACATCTCTTACATCCACTTTTAATTTTCCAAATAGTACTTTCTTACGATATTTCGGGATAAAGACTATATGATACTGGCATTTCCATCTTGTGTGTGATAAACTTTTGTTGTCCATACGGACCACCTCCTATGTTTGAGATTGGCTTGCGATACCTTTCTCATTGTAACATAGGAGGTTTTTTATTAGCATCATACACGCTACAGCTTACTCCATTCTCCCCAGCATAGCTGAGGGTTTAGGGATTTTCAATAATAAAAAAGTCTTGAAAATGATTTTTCATTCATCTTCAAGACCTAATTTCTATAGATATATTCCTTATTCTACTATTTAATTATATCAAGAAACTGCAAGCATTTTGCAAGCACAAAAAACGGGAAGCCGCATAAATACTGGCTTCCCGCTGTTTTTACATCACTCAAACTCTATCGTTCCAGGTGGTTTACTCGTCAGATCGTAGAATACGCGATTTACTCCTTTAACCTCGTTAATGATTCTGCTCATTACTTTATTCAGCACTTCATACGGGATCTCTGCTGACTCTGCGGTCATGAAATCGATTGTTTTTACTGCACGCAGCGCAACTGCGTAATCATAGGTTCTCTCATCGCCCATAACACCGACACTTCTCATGTTGGTCAATGCTGCGAAATACTGATTGATCTCTTTATCAAGACCTGCATTTGCGATCTCTTCTCTGTAGATTGCATCTGCATCCTGAACGATTTTTACTTTTTCTTCGGTCACTTCTCCGATGATACGGATTCCAAGTCCCGGTCCCGGGAACGGCTGACGGAATACCAGTGCCTCCGGGATTCCAAGTTCCAGACCTACTTTTCTTACCTCATCTTTGAACAGATCACGAAGTGGCTCGATGATATCTTTGAAATCAACAGTATCCGGAAGGCCACCTACGTTGTGGTGGGATTTGATGACAGCAGACTCACCGCCAAGTCCACTTTCTACAACGTCCGGATAAATGGTTCCCTGTGCCAAGAATTCTACCGCACCGATCTTCTTTGCTTCTTCCTCAAATACACGGATGAACTCTTCGCCAATGATCTTTCTCTTTGCTTCCGGCTCTGTCACTCCGGCAAGCTTGTCGTAATATCTCTGCTGTGCATTGACACGGATAAAATTCAGATCAAACTGACCGTTCGGTCCAAATACTTCCTCTACCTCATCGCCTTCATTTTTACGAAGAAGACCATGATCTACAAACACACAGGTAAGCTGTTTTCCGATTGCACGGGAAAGCAGACCTGCTGCCACTGAAGAGTCCACGCCACCAGAAAGTGCCAAAAGGACTCTGCCATTTCCGACTTTTTCACGGATCTCTTTAATCGTATTTTCCGCAAATGCATCCATTTTCCAGTCGCCTGCACATCCACAGATGTTGCGAACATAGTTAAAGAGCATTGTCTTGCCCTCTATCGTATGCAGAACTTCCGGGTGGAACTGGATCGCATATAAATTTTTCTCCGGATTCTCAGCAGCTGCCACCGGACAGTCAGCAGTATGCGCACAGATGTTAAATCCAGGAGCTGTTTTTGAAATATAATCAAAATGGCTCATCCAGCAGATCGTCGTCGGCTGTACACCTTCGAATAATCTGGAATTAGAATCTACAAACACCTCTGTTTTACCGTATTCCTGAACCTCTGCACGTTCTACTTTTCCGCCGAGGATATGCTGCATCAGCTGTGCGCCGTAGCATAATCCAAGCACCGGAATGCCGAGTTCAAACAGTTCTTTTGTATAAGTAGGTGCGCCCTCCTCATAACAGCTGTTCGG